>Ga0302320_10029202_pt1 | contig 10557 bp, 10 predicted proteins | sample Bog_T0_3_FD_202130 | JGI IMG/M metagenome (GOLD analysis project Ga0302320, IMG submission 202130) | Peat permafrost microbial communities from Stordalen Mire near Abisko, Sweden - Bog_T0_3 | ecosystem: Environmental > Terrestrial > Soil > Wetlands > Peat | place: Sweden: Abisko, Stordalen Mire... | reverse complement strand
CGAGGGAGTGTTGGGTAACCAGTTCATAGCCATTTCGTTTGGTTCCGATGGGCAATCTGAGGTGCGCAATGGAGATACGATTGCCAGCCTACCGCCGCTGCTCATGGCAGACATGCTCACGAAAGCGAACAATATTCTGGACAGCAGCCAGCAAGCAGTTGTGAACACAACCGAGGCAACGGCGCACCTGAATTCAGTCAGCGCAAAGATCGATTCCGGCCAGGGAACAGTTGGAGCGCTCGTCAACGACAAGCAACTTTATAGCAACCTGGAACAAACCACCACAACGCTGCATAGCACCATGGTCCAGGCGCAAGCCGGAGTGAATGACTTCAAGGAGAACATGGAGGCGTTGAAGCACAACTTCTTTCTCAGCGGCTATTTCAAAAAGCGCGGTTACGAGGACTCCGGTGACTTGGCTGCCAATCGAATCGGCGAATTGCCGCAGGGCACGCCCTTGAAAGTCTTCACCTTTACCGCGAAGCAACTCTTCGATTCCCACGACTCAGCCAAACTGAAAGACCAGAAGGCGCTTTCGGCGAGTGGAACTTTTCTGGCAGGCAACGCCTTTGGTTCAGCTGTCATCGTTGCCTCGACCGGCATGCAAGGCGATACCGGCAAGGACCTGGTGCTCACCGAGGCCAGGGCCATGGTAGTCCGCGAGTACCTGGTTGAGAACTTCGGCTTTGACGATAGCCAGCTCAAGACGCTCGGAATGGGCAAGCAGGCCGGTGCGGGCCTTGACGCAGACTGGGGCTCGGTGCAGATTCTCATCTTCCCGGCGGGAACTGAAATACCACCTCAAAAGCTTCCCCCGGCCGGCATCTCGTCCACTAAAGATCTCTTGCCTGCTCCGGCGATCGCAGCAGCAACCGAGAAGCAATGATCTGTGCCGCGCTGAGATGAGACTTCAGTCTAACTACAGGGCAATGGGATCTCCGATGAGCACCATTGCTCAGCCCAACAGTTCCCGGAATGAGAGACTCGCCTGGTAAACACGATGCGGCGATGCCGCAAACTCTCAATCCGAGCTTAGAAACCACCTCTTGCTGCGAGAATCCGTCCCCTTCGGCGGCAACCTGCATCCCTCACAAATCCTGAATCTGGAGAAAGCAATGACCATCACCAACTCCGTAGTGGCAATCTATGACACGCACGAACAGGCAGAGCGCGCCATCAAGGAACTGCAAGAGGGAGGCGTTGACATGAAGAGCCTCTCGATTGCCGCACGCAACACGCACACTGACGAGCATGTTGTCGGCTACTACTCCGCCGGCGATCGCATGAAGTACTGGGGCTCGGTGGGAGCCTTCTGGGGCGGCTTCTGGGGGTTGCTCTTCGGCTCGGCGGCATTCGCCATTCCCGGCCTCGGTCCGATTCTTGTCGCTGGACCACTGGTGGGATGGATCATCGCCGGCCTTGAAGGAGCGGCCGTGGTGGGCAGCGTGAGCGCCGTGGGCGCGGGCTTGGTCAGCATCGGAATTCCCAAGGACAGCGTGCTCAAATACGACGTGGCCCTCAAGACCGACAAGTACCTGCTTGTTGTTCACGGCACGCCCGAGGCCGTAGACAAAGCCAGCCAGATCGTTGCGGGAACCCAGCACAGCTCTTACTCAGTACACGGCGAGAGAGTCTTCGCCTAATCACCGAGAGGATTGAACGACAAAACTCCCGGGTTCAAGAGAGATCTCTTGAGCCCGGCCTCGACAAGCCCTACGGCATCGCGAAACTGCGAGAGATTCTCGGGATCTCAATCAGGAGACGATCTATGCCGGAGACGTTCGATCCCGGGGTGAGGTGACTACGCCGAGCGCCAGGCCGGTGTTGCGCCTATCCGGTGCGAAATGGCGAGAACGCCGCGCTTGTAATGCGAGCAATCATCTCTTGTCTAGTGCTTCATCAGGCTGCATCCCATGTGCAGCCGCAATGAGCCCATCCTTGCTGAAACGCCCGTGGTTGGCGATTCTGCCTCGATGATGTGAGCAAACCGGCACAGCCATCGCCACTACAGCCTTGGCACAATGACATTGAAGAAGAGCGCTGGTTCTCCTCTTTCTCATGGATCTTGAGCTAAGCTGGCCCATGCGAGCTGTATCTCTCTTAGCAGGCTGCAGCGAGAGTTCCGCGCCACAGCTTGTCGCGCGCGAGGCACCCGCATAACTCAACGCCGAAGGAGTCTCCACAGTGGGCCATGCCCGTGAGCTTCAGCCGGCCTTTGAAAGATGAATTGGAGAAGATGACATGTTTCTATACCAGGTTGTAGTCATTATCGCGATCGTGGGCCTGCTGCTCTTTCTGGTGAACCGCTACATCCCCATGCAAGGCCAAATCAAGGGAATTCTCAATGGCGTTGTTGTCATTGTTCTGGTCATCTGGCTCCTGAAGGTCTTTGGGTTCCTGACCGCTATTATGTCGTACCGCGCCGGAATGTGATTCGGCATCCTGGCCTGAAGATCGAGTCGACCCGCAGAGGGCGAATAACAATCATTCAGAGAACTGCGGGTGAAAGCAGGGCACAATGCCGATCACTGAGACCACTCCAGGCCAACTGCATGATGAAGGGCTAGCGGCGGCAACCACCACTGCCGTTCATTCCAAGGCATGTACTTTGCCTTTGCCTACCCGCATCGGCTTCGTCGGAAACTATCTTCCCCGCCAATGCGGCATCGCGACGTTCACCACAGACCTCTGCGCCGCGCTCGCCACCGAATATGGGTCGGAACGCCTGTTTGCCATACCCGTCAACGATCCCGACTCAAGTTACGAATATCCAGAGCAGGTTCGGCTCGAGCTGGAGCAGGAAGAACTGGCTTCTTACGAGCGTGCCGCGGAGTTCCTCAATTTCAACGGCAACGACCTCGTCTGTCTTCAGCATGAGTATGGGATCTATGGCGGAGTTGCCGGCCGCCACATCATTACCCTGTTGCGCAAACTGAAGATGCCTGTGGTGACGACGCTGCACACCGTATTGCGCGAGCCGGATGCGGAGCAACGCAAGGTGCTCGAGGAGATAGCCCGGCTCTCTGACCGCCTGGTCGTGATGAGCGGCCAGGCCGCGCAGTTACTGCGTGATGTCTACGACATTCCGGGGGACAAGATCGACGTCATTCCCCACGGAGTGCCCGATTTCCAGTTCATGGACCCCAATTACTTCAAAGATCGATTCGGCGCTGAGGGCAAGTCCGTGCTGTTGACCTTCGGCCTGCTGTCGCCCAACAAGGGAATCGAGAATGTCATCCGGGCATTGCCGGCGATTCTCGCTAGACATCCCAACGTAATCTACATCGTCTCGGGAGTCACGCATCCACATATCCGGCGGCGCGAGGGCGAGCGCTATCGCGAGGAGCTGCAGGCACTAGCTCAGCATCTTGGCGTTGCTGCCAACCTGATTCTCATTAATCGTTTTGTGAGCGCAGAAGAACTGGTGGAGCATGTGGGCGCGGCGGATATCTACATCACGCCCTATCGGCAAGAGGCGCAAATTGTTTCCGGCACGCTGGCCATCGCGCTGGGCGCGGGCAAAGCCATCGTCTCCACGCCCTACTGGCACGCCACTGAGCTGCTAGCCGATAACCGCGGCGTGATCGTGCCCTTCGAAGATCCTGAAGCTCTCTCCGCTGCAGTGGTGCGGCTGCTCGATAACGACGGAGAGCGCCACGCCATGCGCAAGCGCGCCTATCTCCACTCCCGCGAAACGATTTGGCCCAGAACAGCGCGCAAGTATATGGCGAGTTTTCAGCGTGCCCGTTTCGAGCGGACCTTGCACCCGACTGCGGCCGTGAAAGACGAAGGGCCGGCGGCCGCCGCCAACGGTCTACCTGTACTGAATCCGTCTCATATGCTCGGCATGACCGACGACACGGGCATGCTGCAGCATGCAATCTTCTCCGTTCCCAACGCCAGTGAAGGCTACACCACCGATGACAACGCGCGTGCTCTCATCGTTTCTACCCTCCTGGATGAAGCGCCCGTTCATGCCGGCACAGCAGAGTTCAAAAGCCTTTCTCATCGCTATCTTTCGTTTCTTTGGCTCGCCTTCAACGCTGAAACCGGACGATTCAGAAATTTCCTCGGCTATGACCGCAGATGGCTTGAAGCGGTTGGTTCCGATGACAGCCACGGCCGCGCCCTGTGGTCCCTTGGGAACGTGCTCGGCAACTCCCGCGATGAGGGATTGAGGGGGGCCGCCGGCAGGCTCTTTGAAGCTGCGGTCCCTGCAAGCCTTACCTTCACGAGCCCTCGCGCATGGGCGTTCTGCATTCTCGGCATGCAAGCCTATCTCGATTGGTTCCCCGGAGACAGAACCATCCAGGGAGCGCGCAATGCGCTTGCTAATAAGCTGCTGGATGTCTATGAGCGCACCCACTCGGCATCTTGGCGCTGGTTTGAGAACAGCCTCTCCTACTCCAATGCGCGCCTCTCCCAGGCGCTGCTGTTGGCCGGCTGGCGAAGCGGAAATCGGCGTATGATCGAAACGGGAATGGATTCCCTCAAGTGGCTCGTCGCCGAACAGCACCGCGACGACCCAGAGATCTTCGTCCCCATTGGCTCCAACGGCTTCTTTATCCAGGGAAGCGAGAAAGCGCGATTCGATCAGCAGCCGGTGGAGGCCTGCGCAACCATCTCCGCCTGCCTCGAGGTTTACAGGCTGACCGAAGAGCTCCATTGGCTTGAAGAAGCGCAACGCGTCTTTCGCTGGTTTCTCGGCCAGAATGACCTGCGGATTCCAGTCTATGACCCCGCCACGGGCGGCTGCAGAGACGGGCTTCACCCCGACCGAATCAACGAAAACCAGGGAGCGGAATCCACTCTTTCGTTCCTGATGGCCCTGCTGGAATTGCAGGAGACCAAGGTCACAAACGCCCAGGAACGGCACTTTGAAATGAGCGTCATCTCTTGAACCCTACAGCTCCTCCTGTTGTATTGGCAGATTCCGCGTGCACCGATGTTCATGTCGAGACGCAGACCGGGCGCCCGCTCTTCACCCGTTATGACGGAAACCCGATCCTCTCCCAGAGCAACTGGCCCTATCCAGTCAACAGCGTGTTCAATGCAGCGGCCGTGCGCCTGCCTGAAGGGGATACGCTGCTGCTTTGCCGTGTGGAAGACCGGCGAGGGTTGTCGCACCTTTGCGCCGCGCGCTCAGCCAATGGTGTCGACCGCTGGCGCATCGACCCCGAGCCCACGCTGGCCTCATCTCCTCACGATTTTCCTGAGGAGATCTGGGGAATCGAGGATCCGCGCATTACCTACGTTCCAGAGCTGGAGCAATACGCGATAGTCTACACGTCCTTCGCGCGCGGGGGGCCCGGTGTCTCGCTGGCGCTCACCAAGGACTTCAAGAGCTTTGACCGCTATGGCGTCATCATGCAGCCGGAAGACAAGGATGCCGCCTTGCTGCCACGCAGGATCGGTGGCCTGTGGGCGTTGATTCACCGCCCGGTAACCACGCTTGGCGCGCACATGTGGATCTCTTACTCACCCGACCTGAGCCACTGGGGCGGTCACAAGATCATGCTCGAAGCGCGGCGCGGCGGATGGTGGGATGCGAACAAGATCGGTCTTTGCTCGCCACCGATTGAAACCGCGAAGGGCTGGCTCACCATCTATCACGGAGTGCGCCAAACTGCCTCGGGAAGTATCTATCGTTTGGGTCTCGCCCTGTTCGACCTGGAAAAGCCTTCGATCTGCCTGCAACGCGGCGACTCCTGGATGTTCGGCCCTGAAGCCCCCTATGAGCGCGGTGGCGATGTGAAAGATGTGGTCTTCCCCTGCGGCCAGACCATCGGCGCCGACGGAGACACCGTTTATCTCTATTACGGCGCCGCGGATACCACAATCGCCATGGCCACCGGCAGCATCCGAGCCATGCTCGCATGGCTCGACGCGAACTCCAGCCCGGCAGAAGTTGTTACCGTAGAGCGCAACCTGGTCACTGGCCGCGAGGAGCGGTTGTCATGAGTGCCCTCAGCGGAGTCTGGCCCACCTGGATGCCTCGTCTGATCTTGATTCCACGCGAGTGCCCCAGCTGTGCCTCGCACAAGTTCAAGCACGCCGAACTGCGCCCATTCGATGGACTGCTCGCCATGTTCGCGCTGAGGCCTGTCCGCTGCATGTTCTGTTGGCGGCGCTATTACTGGTTTACCTTACGAAGCCGCGATGCGGAATGAGACCATGGCCCCAATGGGCGTCAAGCCGCCCACAGGACGGCTTGTGAGTTAGGCAACCTATGCAAGGCAAGCCGCAGGCCGTGCCGTTATTTTCAAAACTTGCGGTTCGGGCCGATGGGTTCGGTAAAAGACCCGCGGCGGCTACACAATGAACATGGCAATACCAGCCGCAAACATGGCCCCCGTGGCTACAGCCACAACCACCCACCCAAGCCGGGAACTTGGCTGGCCCTGCATCAGTTTCTTATCCGTCGCGATCAACAGAATCGCAAACAGAAGAAAGGGCGCCAGCAAGCCATTTACGACCGCCGTCCAATAGAGCGCTTTCACCGGGTTGATGCCAATGAAGTCGAGCCCCACACCAACTCCGGTTGAGACCAGAATCAGAGCGTAAAACCATCGCGCCTGCCTCAACTCGCGGTTAAGCCCCTGGCGCCAGCCTAGCGTCTCGGCAAATGCGTAGGCGGCCGATCCCGCCAGCGTGGGAATGGCAAGAAAACCCACCCCGACAATCCCCAATGTAAACAGAGTTGTGGCGAACCTGCCTGCAAACGGAGCAAGTGCCTCCGCTGCCTGGCGCGATGTTTCAATCTGCGTGATGCCGTGCTGGTTGAGCGTAATCGCGGTGGTGAGGATGATAAAGAACATGACCATATTCGAGAAGAATGCACCCACGCCGACATCGATATTTCTCAGGCCGAGTTCCTGGGCGGTGGCCCCTCTGCGCCGCGCGAGTGTATCCTGCCCGGCCAACTTCTCCTCTTCAACCTCTTCGCTCGCCTGCCAGAAGAACAGATATGGGCTGATGGTTGTGCCCAGTATGGCGACCAGCGTAGCCCACGCGTTGCGGCCATGCGGCAACGCAGGAACAAACGTGTCGTGGGCCACCCGGCCCCAATCGACGCCCACCACAAAGGCAGTGACAGGATAGGCAAACAGCGCGAGACAGAGCCACTTGAGCACATTCGCGATCTGCAGGTATCGGAGCCGCACCGTGGCCCAGGAAATCATCAGTGCAAACACAACCACGAACCAGTGGGAATTGATCCCTGACAACATCGCCGCCGCATCTGCCATGCCGGCCAGGTCTGCTCCAATATTCATCGTGTTTGCGGCAAGCAGTGCAATGATGAAGCTGAACAGCAGCCATCGCGGAAATCGCTGGCGGAAGTTTCCCGCTAGCCCTTGCCCAGTCACCTTGCCGATGCGCGCGCACATCATCTGAACCGCGGCCATCAGTGGCCAGGTTAGCAGCGCGGTCCACAAAAGCGACGTCCCCAGTTGCGCCCCGGCAACGGAATAGGTCGCGATGCCCGACGGGTCGTCGTCGGCCGCGCCGCTGATGATACCGGGACCGAGCGACTTGAACAGCGCTCGAATCCACCGTGATTTGGAAGGTGTCTGCACTCGGACCCCTCGGCGCAGGCTCCCTTCAGGTTACAGCAGAATCACGACAGGTTTACCCACGGCCTCGGCGATTGAGTGTTGATTTCCTTAAGAAATCAACACCCTGCACGCTGCCTTTCAGGGCCCAGGAATCGTGATTCTGCTCTAGCAGTGTCTTCGCGGCCAATGGCCCTACTTCTTGGCCGTCGACTGCGCGGGGGCTGAAGGCACAGTCTTCATCGTGAAGGCTGCCTTGGCCGAAGAGTTCTTCAATCCCAAAGTCACATGGCCGTCAAGATGCAATTCTGTCTTTGCAATTGCCTCGCCGACCGCATCCTGTGCCGAGCCGAAGGCGCTCTCAACCTTGCCCTTTGCTTGCTGAACAATACCCGCCACCTCGAGCTTGGTGTTGCTGGTCAAACTGCCTGCCTTGCGCTTGGCAGTTCCTACAACTTGGTCGATGGTTCCGTTCATTCGATTCTTGTTCATAAGCCGCCTCCGTGAATTCTGTTCTCGTAGTTCCACACTAGGGACGGCGCTGCCCCGGGTCTGAGCACTTTGAACCACTTCCACCTGGCGAGAAAATCCGGACTCAGCGATAGCATCACTGAGGTGGCGATTGCCAGGCCCGCGATGAAATCAGCATTTGTTTCAGTTGGGGCATGGCGCTGCCAAAATGCGGGAACAGAGCCGCGGCCTGGGGCGAAAGGCGCCGCTGCCTGGGCTTGATGGGCAGCAAGATTGAATCGTCGCAACACGGCGCCCATCCGCTTTGCTGGATCCGGTACGGGTACACTCGCACTCTGGCCAGAAAGAACCATGGATACCTGGTTAGCTCAATATGCTCTACTTCCGCGGCATTGGACTGTTCGCTGACGCGACGAAGAGCCAGTGTGAGCGCGCTGGCGATCGCCTGCTGCGACGTTTCTCCCACGCCGCTTCTCAGCGAACCGTCGGCAATCTTGATAAAGCTCCATCCCCGCGAGACGATCCTCGCTTCCAGCTTTTGAGCGCAGAGTGAACGAGTCAGATTCCAGCCCTCGCGAAATGCGTCGGTCGCCACTCTCAGACCAACCGGCAGCTCAACCTGTGCGCGCATGAGCAAATTCAATTCGACAATGTTGCGCATGGTTCTATCTCTCTCCTTGCCATCAATGGTCCAGGTTCGGCGCGGCCTGCGCCGCAATTGGCGAATCTGCTCCATGGCTGGAGCTTCCTCGCCTTGCCTGGTCAGAGAATCTGGCGTCAAGCAACTGCATCGAACTGCCGCAGTGTAGGCAATCTGTTTGGCTCATGATGTTGCCGATGAGGTTGACGGGGACCGGAAAACTTCTCAGGCACTCGGGGCAGGCAATCGTAATACCGTCCTCGGCAGAATCCCACTTCCCGCTCAAATGAGCCCATGGAAGGGGCCTGGCTCCCGAATCCAGAACCATGCCGGGATCCAGAGCCGTGCCAGGCTCTGCCTGCGAGAGCGTCCCGATCATCTGCAAAAGTGCGCCCAGGCTGCTGCCCTTTTGGTAGAAAGCATCTGCGGTAACACCAGAAGGCACTTCGTTGCCTGAAAACGAGCCGCTCATCGCAATGGTCTGCAGATGCGGAAGGCGCCGGCGAACCACCGAAAGCAACTCAAAGCCTGACATTCCCGGCATATTCAGGTCAGTGATGAGAATGTCGGGCATCGCCTCGCGTATCGCGCCCAATGCGGCGATCCCGTCGCCTGCACAGCGAACCTCAAAGCCAATCTCGGCAAGTGCATGGGACATCGACAGTCGAATCAGGGGCTCATCGTCTACGATGAGGAGTTTCGCTTTCACAAGAGACATGGCCACCCCTCCCTGAGAGCTTCCAAGGAGAACTGGAACGAGTCTCCCATTGTGCACAAAACAAAGCTGTTCAATTCAGAACAAGGCTACCCGAATGTCCACACTCAGTCGCGGAGAACCACGTCCAGAACGGAGGAGACTACAGAGATCTTCACCCGTCCCTTCTTTACATAGAAGACAGAGTCGGCTGAATCCCCTTGCGAAAAGAGGGTCTGCTTACACTCCAGTTGCACGATTCTTCGCCCCGGTCCGGCGTTGGTCGGAAAGGAGCCGGCATCGAAAGCCTGCGGTTCAATTGAAGCCATGTGAGGGGCCTACTCCAATTTCTGCTTGGTCGCGGGATACCTGGGAGAATGCGCAATTGCTAAGCGCAGCCACTGCCCAGGCAGCCACGCCGAATGAGACAAGAGGCCGGCGATCGTGTATTGCATAATCTGCCTTGAGCGTTCCCCGGTGGAAATGCCTGAGCCCTTGAAGACCAGGGTTTCAAACTCTCCGTTGTGCGATTTTATAGCTGGGGCAAGATAGATTCTGTCTCATTCCGCTCACTTCTGGAGAAGTCCTCCCGCGATAGCTCGCGCAGCGAGGTCTGCGCTCGCTTTCCCATGAGCGTTCTTGCTCAGACGACACGAACCACCGCCTCTAGTGTCAGAGTTACCTTGTGCGCCTCAAGTGCGCGTAAAGCAAGTGACGCCGCGCATAGGTAGAAAAAGGTGAGATGCATGAAGAAACTTATGACGTTTGTGGCAGTACTCAGTTTGACAACCATGGGCTGGGCAGGAAGCGATCGTGAGGCTTCGGTTGACCGGCTCGATCACGCCGGCGCGGTGCTCCACGAGATCATGGCGGCTCCAGACAGAGGCATCCCGGAGGAAGTCCTTGATCACGCGAAATGCGTGGCCGTTGTGCCCCATATGCTGAAGGGCGGCTTCATCTTTGGCGCAGAAAATGGCAGAGGCGTTGCCACCTGCCGCACTGCCAAGGGTTGGAGCGCTCCGTCGTTCTTCACCATTACCGGCGGAAGTTGGGGCTTGCAGATTGGCATCGAGGGCGTTGACCTGGTGATGATCATCCAGGACGAACGCGGCATGCAGCGCTTGATTTCCAGCAACTTTCAAATCGGTGGAGACGCCTCAGCGGCAGCCGGGCCGGTGGGTCGTCATGCTTCTGCCAAT
>Ga0302320_10029201_pt1 | contig 10557 bp, 11 predicted proteins | sample Bog_T0_3_FD_202130 | JGI IMG/M metagenome (GOLD analysis project Ga0302320, IMG submission 202130) | Peat permafrost microbial communities from Stordalen Mire near Abisko, Sweden - Bog_T0_3 | ecosystem: Environmental > Terrestrial > Soil > Wetlands > Peat | place: Sweden: Abisko, Stordalen Mire... | reverse complement strand
GGGCTTCAAGCAGCGGCTGGCCCTGGCCTGCTGCGTCATGCACGAGCCCCAGGTGCTGTTCCTGGACGAACCCACCTCCGGGGTGGACCCGGTGACCCGGCGGGAGTTCTGGAACCACATCCACGGGTTGGCCAACAAGGGGGTGACCATCATCGTCACCACCCACTTCATGGACGAAGCCGAGTACTGCGACCGCATCGGCCTGGTCTTCCGGGGCAGGCTCATCGCCCTGGGTCGCCCGGACGACCTGAAGCGGGGCTGCGCCACCCCCGAGCGGCCGGATCCGACCATGGAGGACGCCTTCGTCGAACTCATCCTGGAGGCTGAACCATGAGCGGCATTTCCCCGCGGCGCCTGCTGGCCCTGTGCCGCAAGGAGTCGTACCAGATCGTGCGCGACCCCAGCAACATCCTCATCGCCTTCGTTTTGCCGGTGATGCTGCTGTTCTTGTATGGCTTCGCCATCAACCTGGACATCAACCTGGTGCGGATCGGGGTGCTTCGCCTGGACGACGGGCCGGCGGCGGTGAGCTTCGAGGAGCAGCTGCGGGGCACCCCCTCCTTCGAGATCCACCACGGCGCCTCCCTGCAGGCCCTGCAGGGTGCAATGGCGCGCGGCGAGATCCGCGGCCTGGTGGTGATCCAGAACGATTTCTCCACCCGCTGGGCACACGGGCAGAGCGCGGCCATCCAGGTGCTCACCGACGGCTCCGAGCCCAACACCGCCAACTTCGTCTCCGCCTACGTGCAGGGCGCCTGGGAGAAGTGGCAGGAAGCCCGGGCGCCCTTGTCTGACGGCACCCCCGTCCCGGGCCTGGAACTGCGGCAGCGGGCCTGGTACAACCCGGCCACTATCAGCCGCGACTACCTGGTGCCGGGCTCCATCGCCGTGGTCATGACCGTCATCGGCGCCCTGCTCACCTCCCTGGTGGTGGCGCGGGAATGGGAGCGGGGCACCATGGAGGCGCTCCTGGCCACGCCGGTCACCGCCGCCGAGCTGCTGCTGTCCAAGATCCTGCCGTACTACCTGCTGGGCATGGTGGCCATGGCCCTGTGCACCCTGGTGGCGGTGGTGCTCATGGGCGTGCCGTTCCGGGGCTCCTTCCTGGTCCTGGCCGGATCCAGCACCCTGTTCCTGGGCGCCGCCCTGGGCTTCGGCCTGTTCCTGTCCACCACCCTGCGCAACCAGTTCGAAGCCGCCCAGGCCGCGCTCACTGCCGGCTTCCTCCCGGCCATGATGCTGTCGGGTTTCGTGTTCGAGATCAGCAGCATGCCCGCGCCGGTGCGCCTGCTGACCCGGCTGTTCCCGGCCCGCTACTTCACCAGCTCGCTGCAGACCCTGTTCCAGGCGGGCACCGTCCGCTCCATCCTCGTCCCCGACTGCCTGTTCCTGGCGCTGCTCATGGCGTTCTGGATCACCCTCACCGCCCGCAAGACCACCCGGACCCTGGACTGACCCCATGCTCAGACGCCTGCTCGCCCTGATCCGCAAAGAACTGCAGATCGTCCTCAGCAACCCCAAGTCCCGGGCCATGCTCATCATGCCGGTGGTGCTGCAGGTGGTGCTGTTCCCCTTCGCCGCCACCATGGAGGTCAAGCACGCCACCCTCGCCGTCTACAACCAGGACTCGGGCTCCGCCTCGGTGGAGGTGATCCAGCGCCTGAGCCGCACCGCCGCCTTCGATAAGATCAAGCTGGTGCACAGCGGGCCGGAGTTGCGCGAGGCCATGGAGTCCCAGGAGGCCCTGCTGGCCGTGGCCATCCCCTCGGACTTCTCCCGCCGGCTGCTGGCCCGGGAAAGCGCCCCCCTGCAGACCATCCTGGACGGCCGGCGCTCCAACAGCAGCCAGATCGCCGGCGCCTACGTGACCCAGGTGGTCTCGGGCTATGCCCGGGAGCGCGGCGCCCCGGCGACCACCGCCCTGGACGTGCGCAACATCTACAACCCCAACCTGCATTCCATGTGGCACGTGCTGCCCAGCCTGGTGGCCATCATCACCACCATCGGCTGCCTGTTCGTCACCGCCCTGAGCGTGGCCCGGGAGCGGGAGGAGGGGACCTTCGACCAGCTGCTGGTCTCGCCCCTGACCCCGGTCTACATCATGATCGGCAAGGCCGTGCCCGGCATCCTCATCGCCCTGGCCCAGGGGCTCTTCATCGCCGGTGTCGCGGCCTGGGGGTTCCGGGTGCCCTTCACCGGCTCCCTGCTGGTGCTGGTGGTCGGCATCCTCTGCTACGGCATGGCCCTGGCCGGGATCGGCCTGTTCATCTCCAGCATCTGCATGACCCAGCAGCAGGCCTTCTTCGGCGTGTTCACCTTCATGTCGCCGGCCATCCTGCTTTCGGGCTACGTGGGCCCCATCGAGAACATGCCGCTGCCGCTGCGCGGTCTGGCCTGGATCAACCCGCTGACCCACACCATCCTCATCATGAAGGGCGTGTTCCTCAAGGGCTTCGGCTTCAGCCAGGCCTGGCCCTACCTGTGGCCCCTGCTGGCGGTCGCCGTGTGCACGCTTACCGTCGCCCTGACCATGTTCCGCCGTCACATCGCCTGACCGAGGCCCCCATGAAAAAGTATCTGGCCCTTCCTCTGCTTGCCGCCCTGTTGGCCTGCCATCCCGTGGGGGTGGATTACGTGCGGCCCAAGATGGACCTGCCGGCCAGCTTCGCCGTGCCCGCCGGCGACCAGGCTCCGCAGCTGCGATGGTGGACCGCCCTGGGCGACCCCGTCCTCACCCGGCTCATCACCCAGGCCTACGCCGCCAGCCCGGACCTGCGTCTGGCCGAGGCCAGACTGCGACAGGCAAGGGCCCAGCAGGGGGTCCAGGACGCCCAGGGCGGGCCTACCGTGAACCTGGACGGGCGGGTGTCCCGGGACCTGATCAGCGCCAACAGCGAGGAATTCGCCAACCTGCCCTTCCCCAACCCCAAGGTCAATTTCACCAACTACCAGGTCGGCTTCGACGCCTCCTGGGAGCTGGATTTCTTCGGCCACCAGCGACGCCTGTCCGAGGCCGCCCTGAGCCGCACCGAATCCAGCGCCGAGCAGCTGGGCGACGCCCGCCTGGTGTTGGCCGCCGAGGTGGCGCGCACCTACATCGAGCTGCGCACCGGCCAGCAGCGCCTGATCCTGGCCGAGACCAGCACTCGGCAGGCCGAGCAGCTGGTGCAGCTGACCCAGGTCGCGTTCCAGGCCGGGGACAGTTCCCGGCAGGATCTTCAGCAGGCCGAACTGAACCTGGCCAGCTTCCGGGCCACGGTGCCGGAACTGGAAGTGGGCCTGCGGGAAAGCCTGACCAGCCTGGCCACCCTCACCGCCCAGCCGGTGGAGCAGGTGCAGGCCCAGGTCGGCGCCGTAGCAAAGCTCATGGCGGTGCCCCCGGCCCCCGCCGCGGGCCTGCCCTCGGACTTGCTGAACCGGCGCCCGGACCTGCGCGGCGCCGAGCGGGACCTGCAGGCGGCCAATGCCGACGTGGGGGTGGCCGTGGCCGAACGCTATCCGCGCTTCTCCCTGGTGGGCAGCGCCGGCTGGAACTCCATCCAGGCCGGCAGCCTGCTGCAGAATGCCAGCCGCACCTGGAGCCTGGGCCCGCAGTTCACCCTGCCCCTGTTCGACCAGGGGCTGCTCAAGAGCCAGGTCCAGGCCCGCAAGGCCGCCTTTGATGCGGCCCTGGCCACCTACCACAAGGCCGTGCTCGCCGCCCTGGCGGACGTGGACGTGGCCTTCACCCGCCTGGCCCAGGACGAGCGCAAGCGCCAGCAGCTGCTGGAGGCCGAGGCCCGCCAGCGGCAGATCCTGGACCTGGACCAGCGGCGCTTCCAGGCCGGGGACATCGACCGCACCACGGTGCTCCAGGCCCAGCGGAGCCTGCTCAGCCAGCAGGACCAGAGTCTGCAGGCCCAGTCCCAGAGCCTGACCGCGCTGGTGTCGATCTACAAATCCCTGGGCGGCGGCTGGGAGTGACAATTCTGGCCCTTCCCGTTGACAGGGCTCTTGATATGCCCACCATCTCCCCATGCTGCTGGCCCCAGCCCTGGACCAGTACGAGGACAACCTGGGCAAGGTCCTGGAAGAACTCCAGGGACACTTCGACCATGGTTCGAGCTGAATTCTAAGTGGTGCGCCCAGCGCGACTCGAACGCGCGACCTACGGCTTAGAAGTATCTTTAGGATTATAAAAATACCATTCATGAATAAGGGAAATTGGCAAAAATATGGGTGGTGACTTGGTGAATCCTGGGTGGCCGGTGATGCCCGTTCTGGACAGGATCTGCCGATAGAATGGAGGCTTCCCCGAGGGTACCGTGAAAATCTTCCTTGTAGGAATCGGATGCGTAGGCAAGACCACGGTTGGGTCAAAGCTGGCGACCAGGCTTGCTCTTCCATACTTCTTCTTCGACCTGGATGATGAAGTCGAAAAGTTTTTCTCAACCCCCATCGAGCGGCTCCAGGATCGGTTGGGCACCGTTCAAGCCTACCGGCAAGAAACCTCAAAGGCATTGGACCACCTGCTCCATCAGGCGGGGGCGATGGATGCGGTTATTGCCTTACCTGCAAGTGGGCTGATGAAACCATGCTGGGGCATCGTCAAGAAAGCCAATGGGATTGTCATTGCGCTGGAGGACAAGGCTGAGAACATCCTGAATCGGATAACCTTCTTTGACAAGGACTCCGTGCCCATTAAGAAGGTGCTGACGGACGAAGAAAAGCGTCTATACCTCCGTGAGATCAAGTTGGATATCACCTACTTCAAGCCCAGCTACAAGAAAGCCCATCTGACGGTGAACATGGCAGGACTCGATGCCGACATGGCAACCGAAAAGGTAGAAGAGATGCTTGATGATTACTTGCAAACCAAAGTTTAGTCGGCCATTTCCCCATCATGCCATAGGCTGGATAGGAAGTTCCTGGAGCATCGCCAGGGCGCATAGTTCGAGGTCGCCTACCCGCTTGGGATCGGGTAGCTCATCGGAAGAAATCTCAACGTCCCACTCGTCCATCCACTGCCAGTAGGCTTGCCCCTTTTCGGCTTTCTGCCACCGTTCCGAACGGGCGGCGAAGTAGTCGTTCTGGTCATTGTGGATGTCATAGATGAAGCAGTTGGCTACATCTATCAACTGTCGGTATTCGCGATCCAGTTTCACAACCTCACTCCATTCGCCGGAACCAGCACGGAATGCTTCATGAGCATCCAATAGCTCAGCTTCAATGTCGAGAAGGTCATCCTCAAGCTGGTCCTTCCGGTCCAGATCTATCCGAGTGAGTTTTAAGCGGGTCTTTGACGGGAAGGCCGGTATTGGGCTTGGCTTCTGCATGGGAACCGCAAGTGGAACACTCTTCGCCGGCGTCCCCTTCCTTGATTGCTTGGTCTCACCCGCAACGGTTCTAGCTCTTTCGAGGGAGGGGTACTTCGCAGCGCTGGGCTTCAACCTCTTGTGCACCACAGGGCCTCCGTCAAGTGTTTTATAAAACATTACAAATAATAAACTTGGATGTCTAAAGCACGGGGGCTAAAGCACACTTCTTAAGCTCCGTCTGGAGAATGTTGTGCTTTATTGGCAAGTTTCCACCTCGCCCAGCGTCGTGTTCCTTCCAGGGCGATCTTGTGCTCGTCTTTGAGTTCACTGAGCAGACGCTGAACCTTGTGCTCGGGGAGGGCAGGGAGTAACTGTTCCAACTCCGACAAAGGGGATCCGTTGCGCCCAGGATGATCTTGCCGCCGCCCTCGTTGGCCAAGGCAACGCAGTAATCCACCAGCTTTTCGAAGTCATAGCGGTTCCTGGCCTCCTTGAACTCGAAGCGGCTGCCTTCCGGTGCTTCGAGCCATTGGCGGAGCTGATCCTGGGAGGTGGGAATCGGATGCATCAGGCCTTCTCCTCGTTGCCCATGGCCGTGACTTCGGGCCGGACTTTCAAGATACCAGCCGACGCTGAAGGCCCGCATGCCGGGAGGGCGGGGCAGGCAGGTTGTTCCAGGACTGAAGGGGAGAACAAAAAACTGGAAAGGACTGGAAAAGGCTGGAATGGCCAACCCAGTCCTGATTTTCAGGATTGCATTTCCATATGTGGATTTTTCGAAACATTGTGATGATTGATGCTTGCGATTGGTGCGCCCAGCGCGACTCGAACGCGCGACCTACGGCTTAGAAGGCCGTTGCTCTATCCAACTGAGCTATGGGCACTATTGGACTTAGGTTACTTCGTTAAAACTTCCCTACCTGTCTTCCCTGCTTTTGCCGAGGCTTTGGGGGACACGGCAAGACCCATTCTACCTGCTACGATCTGCCAGGCCCATACCGGTGCCGAGGTGCACCGGTTATCATGGCCATCTTTGAGGAAGCTTTTAGGAAAGGTGTGACCTTGTCCCGAACCTTGGCAGATGAAATAGTCGAGACCCTGGCCCAGGTCGGAGTGCAAAGAATCTTTGGGCTTGTGGGCGACAGTCTCAACCCGGTCACCGATGCGCTCCATCGCAGCGGCAAGCTCGAGTGGATTCATGTTCGTCACGAAGAAACTGCGGCTTTCGCCGCAGGAGCCGAAGCACAACTCACGGGCAACCTGGCTGTTTGCGCCGGGAACTGCGGCCCCGGCAATCTTCATCTGATAAACGGGTTGTTTGACGCCCATCGGAGCATGGCACCTGTCCTGGCCATCGCCTCCCATATCCCGACCTCCGGGATCGGACTCTTCGGGGTGCGGGTCGAGGATCCCGCGGAGTTCCGCCCCGCCCTCGAACAGGCCCTTGCCCATCCGGGGCCGGCGCTGGTGGACGTGGTCACGGACCCGAACGTGCTCGCCATGCCTCCGCGGGCCACGGTCGGTCAAACGGCGGGTTTCGCCCTGGCCATGACCAAGCTCGCCTTCACCGGCCGGATGGATGACGCGATGGATACCGTCGCGGCCAACTGGCGTGAATTGCTCTGAAGCGGGAGCCGCCCTATTGAAAGGGCGAACACTTCATTTTGATGGAGCCGGGTCCGACGGCCTCGCCGGAAATCATTGATTCGTTTGAATATGGGTAATGGCGTGGAAGCTGCATTCACCCGTTTGTGCACTGTCGGAAGGAGCCACGGCCATGTTGCGGAGCTTGAAGGATCTGGAAAATTTCACGGTGAGCGCCAGCGACGGCGACATCGGCAATGCCGGCGATTTCTATTTTGACGATGACTGCTGGGTCGTTCGCTATCTGGTGGTCGAAACCGGGGGCTTCTGGCACGAGCGGAACCAGGTGCTGGTCTCGCCCATCGCCTTCGGTCCGGCGGATTGGCCCACCCGGCGGTTCCACCTCTCCCTCACCAGGGAGAAGGTGCAGCACAGCCCGGACGCTTCGCTGGACAAGCCGGTCTCCCGGCAATTCGAGCAGGATTATTACCGGTTCTATGGCTGGCCGACCTATTGGGGCGGTGACGGGCTCTGGGGCAACTGGACCTACCCGGCGCAGCTGGCCATGGCCGCGCCCAGCGCCCTGCGCGAGGACCTGGACCGGGGCGACCCCCATCTGCGCAGTCTGCGCGAGGTGGTCGGCTACCACCTCCAGGGCGCTGACGGCGAACTCGGCCACATCGACGATCTCATCGTGGATGACCGGACCTGGGCCATCCGCTACCTGGTGGTCAACACCAGCAACTGGTGGGTCGGCAAGAAGGTCCTGCTGTCGCCCCATTGGGTGGATCGGATCAGCTGGGCCGAAAACCAGGTCTACGTCAGTCTGCCCCGGGAAGACATCAAGCACAGCCCCGAATGGCAGCCCGGGCAGCCGATCAATCGAGAGTACGAAATGCGCCTCTACGATTATTACGGCCGGCCCGTCTACTGGCCCCAGGATGGCCCGGAGGAGGTCGGCGATTCGCTTTCGGGAAAATTCGGCGGTCACGACTGATGCCATCCAAGTCTACGACCTCGCTTTGAACGAGAGTCCCTTCATCTTGATCGAAGGGAGCCGGATCCGGGGGTTTTGACCTCGCCATTCCAAAGGTTATCCATGTCCACACTGGGCGAAGGCAGGAATGATCAGCGCCGCGAGGCGATCCGGCAGACCCTGGTTCTGGGGGCCGGAGCCGGCCCCGAAGCCGGCGCCGTCGCCGCGGCGGTCCTGGGCGTTTGGCACAGGATAGGCGAATGCCTGGTGCCCATGATCGGCGCCCGGGGGGTCGAAGCGCTTTTCGGCCGTGCCCTGCAGTTGACGGCCTCCGCCTTCCCCTGGCTGGCCGCGGCCGGGGAGGACAAGACCTCCCTGGCCGGGGTCGCGGCCCGGCTGGCGTCCCGGGACCCGCAAGCCGCCGCGGAGGCCAGCGTGGCGCTGCTCGCCACTTTCACCGAACTGCTGGCGACGCTGATCGGAGCGTCCCTGACGGACCGGTTGCTGGATCCGGTATGGACGGTCTCGACCCCACCGGCTGGACAGGAGACCAGGCCATGACCGACCGGATGAACATCATGCAGCTCGCCACCGGAGTGCCGGGGCTCGATTCGATCCTGGGCGGGGGCCTGCCCGAATTCTCCTTCAACCTCATCACCGGGCCGCCGGGGTCCGGCAAGACCACCCTGGCGCACCAGCTGATGTTCGCCCTGACGACCCGGGAACGGCGGGCGCTGTTCTTCACCGTGCTGGGCGAGCCGCCCCTGAAGATGCTGCGCTACCAGCAGCAGTTCTCGTTCTTCGATGCCGCCCGGATCAACGACACGATCCGGTTCGTCAACCTGGCCGAGGAGGCCGCCAGCGGGGATTACGAGCGGGTGCTGGCCCGGATCCTGAAGGAGGTCGAGGCCTTCACCCCGGGGCTGGTGTTCGTCGATTCCTTCCGCTCGGTCCTGGCGGAGGCCGGCCCCCGGACCGACGGCATCAGTTCGCAGCAGTTCATCCAGCAGCTGGGGGTGCAGTTGAGCAGCTGGCAGGCGACCACCTTCCTGATCGGCGAGGAGCCGACCCAGGACAACGCCCATCCGGTCTACACGGTGGCCGACGGCCTGCTGTACCTGTGCCAGAGCCTCTACCGGAACTCCATGGTGCGCAAGATCCAGGTCCTGAAGCTGCGCGGCCAGGCCACCAGCCCCGGGATCCACACCTTCCGCATCACCGGCGACGGGATCGAGATCTTCCCGGCGGCGGTGGTTCCCGGCGACTCCGGGGCGGCCCAGGCCCCCCGCACCGCTCCGGTGCGCACGGCGCGGCTGGCCATGGGCGTCCCGGGTCTCGACGAGATGCTGGGCGGCGGCCTGCCGTCGGGCTATTCGCTGCTGGTCGCCGGGCCTTCCGGTTCGGGCAAGACCATCCTCGCCACGGCCTTCCTGGCCGAGGGGGTCCGGCTGGGCGAACCGGGGGTGATCGTCGCCTTCGAACAGACCCCGAGCCAGTCCTGGACCCGCACCATCGACAATCTGGTCCGGAGCGGGAAGCTCGGCCTGATCAACACCCGCCTGCTGGACCTGTCCATCGACGAGATCGTCCAGCACCTGATCGAAAGCATCCAGCGCATGGGAGCCAGCCGGGTGGTGATCGATTCGCTTTCGGGGTTCGAACTGGCGGTGGCGCCCACCTTCCGGGAAGACTTCAGGGAGTCACTGTTCCGCATGATCTCGGTCCTTTCCGGCCTCGGGGTCACGGTGCTGATGACCTCGGAACTGGAAGACCGCTACACCGACCTGCGCTTCAGTTCCTATGGATCGGCCTTCCTCACGGACGCGATCATCGTCCAGCGCTATGTGGAACTGGAAAGTCGCCTGAAGCGGGTCATGGCGGTGGTCAAGGTGCGCGGCAGCGCCCACAGCGACCAGCTCCGGCAGTACGAGATCACCGGGGAAGGCATCGTCATCGGCGACCCGGTGACCGGATGCGCGGGCCTGCTCAGCGGCCGGCCGCGGCGGACCCGAAGCGGCCTGCCATGACCGGGACCGGGCACTCCCAGGCGATGGCCGACGAGGCCGAGCGCGGCGCCCTCAACGCCGAGCATCTGCGGGAAGCCAACGCGAACCTGGTCCTGGCCACGGTCAACGCCCAGACCATGGCGGAGGCCTCCGCGCAGGCCGCTGTCCAGCTGCGGGAAGCCAACGAGCACCTGGTCGTGGCGACGGTCAAGGCCCAGATGATGACCGAAGTGGCCGAGCAGGCCACGGCGCAGATGGTCTACCGGGCCAAGCTCGAAGGGGAGCTCCTGGAGGCCCGGAAGCTGGAGGCCATGGGCGTGCTCGCCGGCGGGGTCGCCCACGACTTCAACAACCTCATCACCACCATCATGGGCTATTCCGACCGGGGCAGTCTGATGGTGGAACCGGGCAGCGAACTGGCGCGGTTCTTCAAGGCCATCGACAAGGCGGCCCGGAAGGCCGCGGAGCTCACCCACCAGCTGATGGCCTATGCGGGGCAGGAGGAAATCCTGGCGACCGAGGTCGACCTCTGCATCGTCGTCAAGGAGGTCATCCAGCTCCTCGCCGCATCCATTCCCAGGCATGTGCAGGTCCGGAGCGAGCTGGCCGTCCTGCCCCTGGTGAAGGGCGATCCCACCCAGATCTTCCAGATCGTGATGAACCTGGTCGTCAATGCCGCCCAGGCCTGCCCGGC
>Ga0302320_10029200_pt1 | contig 10557 bp, 13 predicted proteins | sample Bog_T0_3_FD_202130 | JGI IMG/M metagenome (GOLD analysis project Ga0302320, IMG submission 202130) | Peat permafrost microbial communities from Stordalen Mire near Abisko, Sweden - Bog_T0_3 | ecosystem: Environmental > Terrestrial > Soil > Wetlands > Peat | place: Sweden: Abisko, Stordalen Mire... | reverse complement strand
CGCAGATCTTTTTCGTCGCATTCCGGATCGGTGGGGGCCACGGCCACGTAAACATTGATTCCTTCTTCGCGGGCGGCACGTAGCGCGGCAAGGCGTTGCGAAGGGGCCGGGGCCTTAGGTTCATAAACTTTGGCGAGGTCGTTCCGCAAGGTGGGCAAGCTCATTCCGAACAACAAGCGCCGCCCAAAGCTTCTAAACAAATCAAAATCAGAACGAGCCAGTGGGCTGCGGGTCAGAATGCGAACGTTCAAGCTCGAGTTGTCCCGAATCAGCTCGAGCGATCTTCGCACCAGACGGCGGGCATGATGCGAAAGAACTTTTTGCTGATCGGGATCTGGATGGTGAATCACCTGATACGGATCGGTGGTGCTGCAATAAATCACAGCGCGATTGCCATCGCGCTTCAGCTGTGAACCAGGCGTGTTTTCTGCCGCCCGGAGCGACGCGAGGAACTTCTCTTCATCCCACGGCCGGAGCAGAACATAATTTCCCCATTCAGCGTCCGGGTCTTTCACCCCGTATTCCGCAAGTTTCGGTCCCTGTTTGATTGTTGCGGCACTTGGCACATAACAGAACCGGCACGCGTGGGAGCAGCCGACCGCGACGTTGAAAGCCCAATTTGAAAGGCTCTTGTAAATGAAGTTATTCTCGGCGATGACCGCCGGCGAAGACCACATGCCGACCGGGGCCTTTATGACCGCCGCACGACCGGCGCGGCGCCCCCCCCACGCCCGTTTTGGTGGGGCAACCTCTAACAGTTCTGATAAGGGTGAATTCATTTAGTGAATTGTTGTGAAATTATTGTCTTCAGCGCCTTCCAGTGAAATGAAGCCGTCCGTTTCGAGTTTGCGAAGTGCTTCAACGTACTCGCTCCGCAGAGCTTTCCAGCCAAATTCATCGACGATGGCTGCGAACAAATCACGGTTCTGGACCCTGCTCCAGCCGCGCTCGACCCACAAAGGCCCCATTCGGTCGTAAATCGCTTTCACCATCTCCTTCCGCTTTTGCCCTGCGATGTGCTCGTTCACCGCCATGAATTCCATCTGAGGCTTTTTTGCGAACAAGTCTTCCCCTCCAACGCCTTCCACCGACCGGTCAACTTTGGCCATGAAGTTCGCCATGTGAATGTAACCGTCCGGGAAATTGCAGAAGTGAACGAGAAAGTAGCGGTGCCCCTTCGTCTCTGGATTTCGAATAGGATAATTCAAGTTGAACCGTAGCGGCGATACGGATTTCACTTTTTTGACGTAGCCCTCAATAAGTGCGTGGCTCTCCGGGATCCCCACAATATCCGCCGCTTCCTCATCCGTCAGACGGTCCACCCGGTTCTTGAAAGCTCTTGCGGTTTTGCGGTGGCCTTCGTCGAAACTGTCCTCGTTGTTTACCGCCCAACTCAACAATCGTTTTACCCGCGTGTCGTCATAACGCACAAGTATCTCTGTCTTGCCTCGGCGGGATGCGATCGTCCTGAGCGTATCGACCTCAACGCCTTCCGTGCCGAACGGATCGAGGAAGAAAAACGCCGTATTCTCCCCAATATCGGCCAAAATCTCAGGCAGCCTGTTTTGGAAACCGCCATGGAAATTCTTTACCCGCTTGATCTTGACATATTGAGCGGTCGCTTTTTCCAGATTTCTGAACGTTGCCAGATCCTCCTCGACGTTGATGCATTGAAGTATCCCTTGGCGGCTTTTCTGCCGCGGTGAGACCGCCAGCTCTGCGGCGATCAACGGTGAGCCCTTGCTGCCGTCTTTCAGTTGGCCTTGTCCGGCGAATCCATCAATGTAATAAACCGGCTTGCCGCTGAGGCCAAGTTTCCCGAGAAACAGCGAAAGATAATTGCCCAAGATGCTGTGCTTCACTTGAGCCCAGGCTTTCGGCGCTTTATGGAAATCCGATGTCATCTGATGCCGGCGACGTTATCAGTGACAAAGAGATGCGAACAGTTCATTTTTGATTCGGGTTTGGATTGATGCTTCTTACGGGATTTGATTCTTGGCATGGCATCGTTTCCACCCGTGCGATATCCCGATGCTCAGGTACTTGCCCGTGGGGGGTGCCTTGAGGCTTCAGCACCTGCCAGCGGCATTCTGGATCCAGATCATCGTCGAATCCAAAGCGAAGGCGGCCATGCCCCTGTCTGTTGGAGTTGACAAATCGCAATCTCATATACTATACATATGGATAGTATGGTGGATTTGACCAAACGTCAACAGCTGATATTTGATTTCATCCAGGCCGAGGCCCAAGCCGGGCGGCCTGTACCGACATTGCGCGAGATCGCCCAGCAGTTTGGATTTCGCGCCCATCGCGCCGCCGCATGTCACTTGGCGGCACTCAAACACAAAGGATTCATCGAATGGGACCCGGGCAAGGCGCGGTCGCTCAGGGTCTTGTCTCCTCTTCGCTTGTTTCGTCCGCGAATTGTCGACATTCCCCTTTTCGGCACTATTCCAGCCGGCTTTGCCCAAGAGCGCGAGCAGATTCCTGCGGGCTGCGTTTCCGTGGACGTGGAAAGCATCGGATTTAAGCCGACTCGGACCACATTCGCATTACGTGTCACCGGTGATTCCATGATCGGGCGACACATCGTCGCCGGAGACATTGTCATTTTAGAACTCGGTCCTGAGCCAAAAGAGGGGCAAGTGGTGGCCGCGTTGGTTGACGGTGAGACCACTTTGAAGACATTCTTGCGCAAACGAGGGAAACCTTATCTCAAGGCGGAAAACCCCAAATATCCCAACTTGATTCCCGCGCAGGAGTTGGTCATCCAAGGCATTTTCAAAGGGCTCATTAGAAAAGCGACACCATGAGGGCGGCCACAAGGGAATCGGTCAAGAGGGCGTTGGAGATCAAGGTGGAGGGGTTTCACCGTGTGCTGATGTTTGGACCGCCCGGCTCGGGCGAATCAGAAACACCGCATAGAACCGCCAGATTTCCGGCATCAACTCGATCTGATAGCCACGATCTCACCAAGGGCGGTTGAGGTCGGGCCGCCTTTTTCGGTTTTCCCGAACGCGCGCTTCCTGGCTTAGGTTTGGTGAGCCTTCGGGAGGCACCCGTGCCCGATTTGCCGCGGTGTTTATTGCCGTCATCTCGTCGTCGATTACCCCGAGCAACTCTGGCCGGCCCTGCCGGGTCGCTGCTGAACAGGTGAACACCGCCGGCGGCTTTTCGAACCACGCCGAAATGCGATCTGTAAAGGCTGCGATGTTCGTCTGCGCCGTGAAGGCGGATACCTTGTCGGTCTTGGTGAAGACGAAGACGAACGGCACGGCGTGGCGCACGAGCCATTCCACGAACTCCAGATCTATTTCTTGCGGCGCCAGGCCGGACTCGATTAACGCAAAGACCAGGCAGAGGTTCGGGCGATTCTCCAAGTAATCGTTCACGGCCTGGTTGAAACGGGCCCGGTCCTTCCGCGCACCGTGGGCGAAGCCATATCCCGGCAGATCCACCAGCCTCCAACATTTGTTCATCGTGAAGAGGTTAATGAGCTTGGTGAACCCCGGGGTGGGCGAGACGCGGGCCAATCCCTGCTCGCCCGCGAGCATGTTCAACAGCGAGGACTTGCCGACGTTCGAGCGGCCGATGAAGGCGAACTCCGGCAGCGACTCGTCCGGACACGAATCCAAATCCGGCGCGCTGCCGTCAAAAATGGCGGATGAAATATTCACGATGGAAAACCCACAGCCCATTGTCGCACAAATCCACCGTATTGATACCCGTATTGTCAGAAAACGGGTTGTTCAATCCGTCTGGCTTGACACGCGATGGGCCCCGCGGTCGCTCTTCTTACGATCTTGCCAAGCGGCTTTCTTTTCGGCTTCGCGCAGGTAGCGGATTTCGAGTTGGAGTTTGAGGAAACTGTCATACCGCTCGCGCGGGAGCGTGCCGGCGGCGAGCGCTTCCAGCACCGCACACTGATTCTCCTTCGTATGGGTGCAGTCGCGGAAGTGGCAGCGCACAGACAGCGCGTCGACCTCGGAAAAAGTTTGCTTCGATCCATCACTGCTAATCCAGAGGTGGAATTCTCTCATGCCCGGCGTGTCAATGACCACGCCTCCTTGTGGGAGGAAAATCATCTCGCGCCACGAAGTGGTATGCCGGCCTTTGGCGTCATTCGTGCGGACTTCCACCGTGGCCTGGATGTCTTCTCCATAGAGGCGGTTGATGAGGCTCGACTTGCCGACACCCGAGGTGCCGATGAACACGGCGGTGTCGCCGGGCTTGATCAGTTGCGCCAATTTCTTCACGCCTCGTCCGGTGAGCGCGCAGGCCGCGAGCACTAAAGCGTCGCCGGCCACGCGAGTGGCGTCCGCGAGTCTTGCGTCAAGGTCGTCGCACAAATCGATTTTATTGAGCAGGACCACCGGGCGTGCGCCGCTTTCGTGGGCCATGACCAGCATCTGCTCCAGACGCGCAGCGTCGAAGCTCGCGTCCGCGGCGGTCACCAGGAACGCCGTGTCGATATTCGTGGCGAGGATATGCTCAGTGCTGCCACGGCCGGTCATCTTGCGGCAGAGTTGGGTGCGTCGCGGAAGGATGGCCTGAATCATGGCCTTCTCCTCGTTGGCCACGAGTTTTACCGCGACCCAATCCCCGACCTTGGGCAGTTTTGAATTGGACCCGCGGGCTTCGTGGAGGCAATGGCCGGTGACTTGCGCGAGAAGTTCCGCATCCGCGGTCCAGACGCGGAAGAAATGTTTATCCTCCACCGCCACGCGAGCCGGAACCAGACCCTTGGCATGGTGGGGCGCGAACTGCTGGTTGAGGTCAGCATTCCAGCCCAACTTCGTCAGGTCCATAGGGGCGTGTTAATTGAATCATTCATGGCCTACAGCTTATGCCCGAGCCCCCCTCCTACGAAGGCCGAAGTTGGAGATTCCCGCATGGTCAAAAAACTCATACAGCCACCTTCAAGGAGAGCGGGCCGAGTTGCGGCAAGTACCTGCCCGCCTATTTGGACAACTGCTGTGGTCATCCGGCGGCGCAACACCCAATTTTCTGATAAAGCATGCAAGTTCGAGTCAGCGACGGCCTGCCGGAACAGCATCAGTGTTCATGCACAATCGTCAGGTTTGTCAGCCTGGTCTCCGGCGCCGTAATTCCGATTTCTCCGTCTTTGAAGATGGCGCTTTCAATCAATTTGGCTCTGATAAGATCATCGATAATCTCCACGAGCGCTTTCTGATTCAATGCGGCTTCGTTTTCCGGCATCGTGTCATTTGAGAATGCAGTTGGGTGCCGCACAATTCAAGTCTGAACCCAACAGGACTCGTGCTGGTGTTTCGAAAAACAAGGCAGCCGCAGCATAATTGGGGTGACATCGGCAAATCGCCTCGATGAAAACATCGTTGGTTTGGGTGAGCGTGGCAAAGTTGCTGTTCGACAGTCCCGAAATCAACTGGACCTTCAACGGCCAACCTATTCCGTGAATTCCCGGCGATTCACCATCAGTGCCGCGATCTACAGAATCGCGCTGAAACCATCTTCAGGAACTCGTTGGCGGCACGACTGGGCGAACGTTGCTTCGGCCACACCGCGACGATCCTTCGCTCAGGCCTCGGTGACTGTAGCGAGCGATATTCTGGCAAATCCTCGCGCTCATTTCGCGTCGCCATCGCCGGAATCAGTGAAATACCCAACCCTGAAGAGACGAGCGCTTGAATCGTCTCTGAAGTAGCTTTTTACGCATTCGTAATCTCGCTGGCGATCTTCCAATTGTCGGGGAATATCGCAGACCCAGTATGGCGATGCCGGACAGGACGCCACCGTGCGCATTGACCCACAGGGCGCAAAGAAGTGGGAGCGCCGGCGCCCAGTACCACTCTCCAGGGGCCACCTGCCGGATCAACCACGGCTCGATGTCTATTCCAAGGGCTGTGAAAATCTGCGGGCGCGGAGAGCTGGCTTCAATCCCCCATCACCCCCATCGAGACACTCGCCGTCTTGCAAAGCCCGGTTTCGTCTACTCTGCGGCGCCATCGCTAAAGTTGCGATCAGTTCTCAGAATTTCCCACACCGCAGAGCCGTGCAGCCTACAATGGGTGTATATGGCTAACGCCAAACTTAAGCCATCGGCAGAAAATTGATCATATGGACGCGTCTCAAGAGCATGCGGAACACGTTGCCGGCCTAGCAGCGCTCGCAGATCGCCTTGGCCAGATCATCTTCCGGATGGACAGACCAGTCAGGGAAGCAATGAGGTTGATGCAGTCCGACCTCGAAAGGCTGAAGGAAATGAAGGACGTGCTGCTCGCGCAAATTGAAACTTGAAAACCCCATTCCAGCCTCCAAAGACGCTTGTCCGCATCCTAGCCAAAGCCGGGGAGCAGATGGCAGCGCGACTGCTGGAATACGGGATGGAGGAGCTGTTCATCCTGCGGATCAAGCCGAGGCTCAAAGGGTCACGCGATTGTGATTGGCTGGCATGCTACCGGAGCTTCTCGCAATTCGGTGGGAAGCCGATTTTCTGGATCAACGCGGGGTTCATCAAGATCACAAAAAGGATCACGCCAGGAGATGCCTACGATGACCTGATGGAGACGCTCTTTCACGAGTACGGGCATGTTATCTGCGAGTACTCCAGAGCCGATGGTGGCGCGAGCCTAAGGCCTCTCCTCCAGAAAATCGGGCTGAACGAGGAAGATTTCTGCGAGGAGTTTGCCCGGTTCATGAATCATCGGAGTTACCCAGGAGACACCTCTGGCGAAGCGTTTGAAAGCATCCTGAAGGCGTTCTTCGCATTGGCGTTCGGGCAGAAGGAGGCACTGGCGGCATGAGCATCCTCGAATGGTTTCAGCGCGGGAAGCACCTCATCGCCATCGTCCTGAGCGCCGCCGGCGAGATCGAAATCCAGAGCCACCCTCCCTTCTCCCCCACCGAACTCGGGCAAATGCACCAGTATTGCAGTGATGGGGGCATCATGGAGCGTGCTCTGCACAGCGGAAGTTTACAAAGGTGCGTCACATGATCGACCGAATCAGGAGCCTTTTTAAATGGCGCAAGTCATAAACCAAAATGAGGATTGCAATCTTTTCTGACGTCCACGCTAACTTGGAAGCTTTTCTGGCTGTCCTCTCGGATATTTCCACCAGAGGATGCGACCTCCGCTTTTGCCTTGGAGACACAGTCGGTTACGGGGCAAACCCCTCAGAATGTGTAGCTTTGTTAAAGGCAAACAGCATCCCATCCCTGAAAGGTAACCACGACGAGGCCGCCGGCTTAGATATCCCGCTTGGACTTTTCAACCCGCAGGCTGCGGCAGCCATACAGTGGACCCGAACTGCCCTCAAGCGCGAGGAGCGCGACTGGCTCCTGGAGCTGCCCTATCAGATGAGCCTGCCGGAGCACCGCATGACTTTGTACCATGCCAACGGTTTTGAACCTGGGGGTTGGGAGTACGTGTGCAGAAAGACTGACGCTTCTCTGATGTTGACCCTGCGCGAGCAAAAGACCCCGCTGGTGTTCATTGGGCACACCCATGCCGCAGCAGCATATGCCGCAAAACCCAGCGGGAAACCCCAGGATATCATCGGGAACAGTTTTCAACTTCAGGACGGCACGCGCTACGTCATAAACGTGGGCAGCATAGGCCAGCCGCGCGATAAAAACCCAAAGGCTTGCTACGTCATCTACGACACGCTCGCAAAAACCATCAACTTTATTCGCCTCGATTACCCCATCGCCCGAGCGCAGGATAAAATCATCGCAGCCAAGCTCCCCGAAAGGCTCGCCAAGCGTCTCTCAACGGGAACCTGAAGACGTGAAAAGAATCCCGCCAGTTGGAACCTTTATTCGGGTCGTGCGCCAGCCTGCAGATTCCCACATCAGCACCGTCACGGGCCTCCGCGGGTGGATCCACGGCCTAGCATGATTCGAGGGGAATATTGGATTGTGGATAGTGACGTTTGGTACGCCGACGGAACATACGGCGACACGGACCATCGCACTCACGCCTTGCAATATATCCGGTATGTCATATTGATGGAACTTGGGTGGAACGGGGAATCCGATTCGCTGTGCGATGGTTCTGTATTCCGAGATGAGCTTATAAAAACTATCGGGTGCTACAGCATGCCAGACGTCTTGGAACGGCTTCAAGCTGATTGCGCCCACCCCGAGCAAGCCATCCGGCTGCTGTCGGCTGCGTTTGAATACTCTGAACCGCGCGAGGCCGTAATGCGCGAGTTGGGATGGAAGTGGGTCAAAAACGGCTGGGTTGGAACGCAATATCTGACAGGAAACGACTTTTCCCAGATCGCCAAAGGGATCGACCGCATCCTGGACGAAGAGGACAACGAAGAGATGTTGAAGGAGGAGATCGAGATACGAATAGCCTCGACAGGGAGAAGCCAGTACATCAACATCGACGACCTGCTCAGCCATCGCTTTCCAGCGGGGAATACGACGCCCACCGCGCTTTACGCCCCCGAACCGGGATATGGTGTGGCACAGGCTATGGACAGAAGCCAACTCCATCTTTGCTACGCAGGTTTGGGAGATTGAACGACGCAAAACGAATCTTTTAAATATGAAATGTGGCGCCATATCGTCCGCGACATTCTTTGATCCCGGTCTCAACCCGGGGTACCGCCTCGATGCATCTTTCGGGCTGTCCCTCGGCGCCATTGAACAGGGGCGTATCGATATGCTGCGACAGTGCTTCGACGGCCTGTTTTCCCGGCCGGCACAGGCGAGGGAGTGGTGGAACGACTTCCGCAAATGCACGACGTGGGACGAGGCCGAAGATCGCCTGCTGTGGGTTTACGGCATCAAGAGGGCATCGAAGGCGAAACTCCCCAAGGTATTCCGGCAGGGAATGAGCGCCTTGCTCCGAAGTCTCCTTTCCGATAATCTACAGAAACTCAAAGCTGAAAGTCAGACCACCCAAGTTCGAATTCAGCAGCTGAAAACGCTTTTGGAGACGCCAGAAACAGACGACAAGCCAGCAGATCAACCGCAATAATATGAAGAGAAAGCAAGAACCAACGCGTTTGGAAATCCTCCAGAAAATATTTGAGTGTCCCAGCAGGTCGCGCAATGGGTTCCAAACGACGGCACCGAGCCATCTTACTCGGAAGGTGTCACAAAGTACGCCTACAAAGCCGAGGCCCTGATCGAACTGCTCGAAGTGAAGAATTGCGGGAGCACCACCGAGGGACTTCTCCCCTGCCCCATCGAGTACAAAGGGACTGTCGCCGACCAGCGCCACGCCTTGCAGCTGTTTCAACAGGCCCAGCACCGCGGTTTAAATCCGGAAGTCTACGTGGTCGAAGAACGAAACAGGCCCAGGCGCCGGGTGCAGGATTCCTGCCGAGAGTCAGCATTCCAATATGAAACGCCGAGAACGAAGACGTCAAGAAACTGATTTCCTTTCCACCCGCCACTCTTTGTCGGCGGGAAGGGAAACATGGTTTTACCAGGTGGCTGAGTTGATCTATAATGAAAAGAAAGCCCTCCCTGCTCTTCTTCAGGTCAGGCCTGGACCTCCAACCAACGGGTTTTGCTTGCGTTGCAGGATGCCCCCTACTCGCGTGTGAGTCACCTGGTGAAGCAGAAAGCTCGTGAGTGCCGTTTGGGACACCCTATTTCCATCCGTGACTTTTCCCTCTGGACTTGCGCGCAATCCGCTGAACACAGGTCAATCTTCATCGCAGAGCTGTGCAACCCGAGTTTTACACCGGCCCCCAATACATGTTCGGCGAACAAAAAGCCGAGTGAATATTACGACGGAATCATGCAGTTTGATCGAGCAGAACGGAACCCTGTTCTCTACTCGTTTCAACCATGAGCAGCTAGAGCCAGACGATGATTTGCTCTTAGTGACGGACCTTTTTTGCGGCGCTGGGGGAACGTCAACGGGAATTTTGAAGGCAGGATTTTTGCTTAGGAGGAACATGCAACTCCTGGCCATAAACCACTGGCCTTCAGCAATCGCCACGCACAGCTTGAATCACCCCCACGTTCGGCATCTCTGCGAGTCACTGGATAGCATCGATCCTCGCAAGCAAGTTAAGAAACTTCATCTATTGGCCGCGTCGCCGGAATGCACGCATCACTCGGCTGCCCGGGGTGGAAAACCATGCAGCGACCAGTCGCGTGCGACTGCCTGGCACGTACTCAGATGGGCGGAGGCGGTGCCGACAGAGAACATCATGATCGAAAACGTGCCTGAGCTCCTGACCTGGGGACCCCTTGACGACCACGGCAGACCCATCAAGAAGAAAAAAGGACAAATCTTCGATGCGTTCATCAATTCCCTCCGCTCCCTCAATTACAACGTCGACTGGCGCATTATAAACTGCGCGGATTACGGGGATCCGACGCTGAGGCAGCGCCTTATCATCCTGTGCCGCAAGGAGAAGGCGGTCATCTGGCCAGACTCCTCGCATGCCGATCCGGACAACTGCCCGCCAGATAAGCTGCCTTGGAGAGCAGCGCGCGAAATCATCGACTGGAATTTGGCGGGAAACAGCATCTTTGGCCGGAAGAGGCCGCTCAAGCCGACTACATTGCTTAGGGTGCTCTACGGGGTCAAGAAGTTCAGCCACC
>Ga0302320_10029198_pt1 | contig 10558 bp, 6 predicted proteins | sample Bog_T0_3_FD_202130 | JGI IMG/M metagenome (GOLD analysis project Ga0302320, IMG submission 202130) | Peat permafrost microbial communities from Stordalen Mire near Abisko, Sweden - Bog_T0_3 | ecosystem: Environmental > Terrestrial > Soil > Wetlands > Peat | place: Sweden: Abisko, Stordalen Mire... | reverse complement strand
GAACTCTATCGACATCAGGGGGAGGGGATGGGAATGAAATTATCCGAGGCAAAGATCGCCGCGCTTTGCTGCGCGGCAACGATCGCGTGGGTGCAGGGAACCGCTCAGGCAGACACCGCAGCATCGACGGGACCAAGCCCCGCGGCTGAGGCGCAGGCCGGCCCGGAAAACTCTCTCGAAGAGATCGTGGTCACCGGTTACACGACCGAGAAGAAAAAGGACGTCGTCGGCGCGATCTCGCTCGTCGATCTCAAGGAGACCGAGGACAAGCCGGTCGGCAGCATCATGCAGGCGCTGCAGGGCGAAATCCCGGGCGTGCAGATCAACACCGACGGCAACCCCGGCGCGGGTACGAGTGTACTGATCCGCGGTCAGGGCTTGGGCCCTCTCGGCTTCAATGCGCCGCTCTACATCGTCGACGGCGTGCCGCTCAACGTGAACACGGGGCTCGAGGAGCTGAACCCCGACGACATCGCGTCCATCCAAGTGCTGCGCGATGCCGCGAGCGCGAGCATCTATGGTGCGCGCGCCGCGAACGGCGTCATCGTGATCACGACGAAGAAGGGCACCGGACACATGGAACTGACGGTGACCGCGCGCGAGTCCTACCAGGACTATCAATCGGACATCACGCCGCTCAACACCGCGCAGCGCGCGCAGGTCTGGTACACCGCGTCGATCAACGCGGGATTGCCGCCGAATAATTCTCTTTACAGCTATACCTGCAAGTCGAACCCCTGCGGTGCGTCGGGCTACAGCAACGTCGTGATCGGCGGGTTCGTCGGTCCGAACGGCCAGCGCTATATCGATCCGGGCCTCACGCAGCCCGTGTCCGACACCAACTGGTTCAATGCGGTCACGCAACAGGCGAAGATCAAGGAAACGACCGTCGCGCTCTCGAACGCCACCGACGACTCGCACTTCTATTCGTCGTTCGGCTTCCATGACGCACAGGGCGTCGTGGATTTCTCCGAAATGAAGCGCACCACCTTCCGCATCAATTCCGATCACAGCCTCTACGACGGCAAGCTCACGCTCGGCGAGAACCTGCTGCTGCAGCAGGAGCTGCAGAACCAGGACAATGCGAATGCCGCGGGGATCCTCAATCAGGCGCTCGAGACACAGTCGATCATCCCGATCTACAATACGGCGGGCGGCTACGGCGGCCCCGCGGCCGGCACGACCGACCACAATCAGCCGGTCTATCTCGATCAATCGGGCCGCTACGACGTCAGCAAGTTCAACAAGGTCCTCGGCAACATCTACGGCGATCTGAAGCCGATCGACGGCCTCACGATCCATTCCAGCGTCGGCACCGATTATTCCCAGCAGTACTACCGGAACTACTTCCCCGGCGGCCAGCAGGGCAACGTGCTGCAGGCCGACAACTTGAACACCTCGTACGTCTACACGCAGTCGGAGACCGTCACCGACACGATCGACTACAAGCACACGTTCTGGACGCACAACAACCTCGACTTCCTGGTGGGTTACGAAAACATCGACTACACCACGGAGAATTTCAACGCGAGCGGCAGCGGCTTCGCGTCGCCCGTGCAGACCTACACGTTCCAGAGCGAGGCGACGGCCGACGTCACGGCCGCCGGCAGCGGCGACGCCTGGACTCTGCGCTCCTACTTCACGAACTTGAACTACGACTACGACGGGAAGTATCTCGTCGCCCTCACGCTGCGCGACGACGGCTCCTCGCGGTTCGGCTCGAACAATCGCTATGGATATTTCCCCTCCTTCGCCGCCGGCTGGCGCATCTCGCAGGAGGACTGGTTCAAGCTCAACTGGGTCAACGACCTGAAGCTGCGCGTGAGCGACGGCGCCAACGGCAGCCAGGAAATTCCGACCTACGGCGGTTCGACGATTTATTCGCCGCAGTACTCGACGACCTCGCTGTTTGCGAACCCCGTGAATACGACGACCTGCCCCGGGCCGAACTGCCAGCAGGAAATGGGCACGGCCTACGACATCAACGGCGCGAACACGGGCACCCTGCCGTCGGGCTTCGCGAAGGTCTCCACGGGCAATCCCAACCTCAAGTGGGAAACCTCGCGCCAGATCAATTTCGGCTTCGACTGGCTCCTGTTCGACAGCTCCTTCGACGGCGCTTTCGACGTCTATTCGAAGCGGACTTCCAACATTCTGACGACCACCGTGCCGCTGTCGGTCTACGGAGAAGGCGCGGAGCAGATCGTCAACGGCGGCACCGTCGACAACGACGGATGGGAATTCGCCATGGGCTGGCGGCACAACTTCCAGATCCCGCATCTGCAATCGCCCATCAAGCTGCATCTCTCGGGGAATTTCTCCCATGCCGTCAACACGGTGAAGAGCCTGCCCGCGGACGTCGTGAGCGCCTACCCGGGCAACGGCACGACCCAGACCGTGCTCGGCCGGTCGATCAACAGCCTCTTCGGCTATTCGTCCTGCGGCATCTTCACGAGCGCGGCCGAGGTCGCCTCGTCCGGCCAGCCCGGCGCCTATCTCGGCGGCCTGAAGATCTGCGATACGAATCACGACGGCAAGATCACCTCGGCCGATCAGAGCTTCTTCGGATCGACCGACCCGAAGTATCTCTACGGCTTCCACATCGACACGAGCTTCCAGGACTGGGCGTTCAACATGTTCTGGTCGGGCCAGATCGGCGGACTCGTCAACAACGCCTGGGCCAACTATCTGTTCCCCGCCAACAACACCGGTGCGAACTTCTCCAATCAGCTGCTGAATGCCTGGTCACCGACGAATACCCACTCGAACATCCCGGCGCCGACCCTGAACTCGGTGCTGCTGCCGGCGAGTTATTTCTATGAATCGGCGACCTACCTCAAGCTGCGCAACCTCACGATCGGCTACACCGTGCCCGACGAGGCGCTCGCGAAGATTCACGTGTCGAAACTCAGGTTCTTCCTCGAGGGTTCGAACCTCCTTATCATCAAGCCGCACTCGACGATGTTGCGGGACCCGGAAGTCGTTCCGGGCGCGTCCTTCCCGATACCAAAGACGTACACCCTGGGGTTGAACGGCTCCTTTTGAGGCGCCGGGAACGACATCCTTACAGCATGGCCATCAAGAATTTTTTGGGGGACACTTAAGATGAACGCATTCACTCGAATCAGAGTGCTGGGAAAAGGCCTGGTCATGGCGGCGGCGGCGAGCATCGTCGTCGCCTGCGGCAGCGGTTCCTTGAGCAAGACGCCCGACGGGTATCTCACGGCGGCCCAGGTGGAGACGCCCGCCAACCTCGATGCGCTGGTGATCGCCGCGTATTCCTGGCTCGGCAACGATCACTACACCGACCCGAATTTCTTCTGGCCCACCGGCAACATCCGCGCCGGGGATGCGCACAAGGGCGGCAACGGTCCGGGCGACGTCTCGGATTACGACTACTTCACGAAGTTCTACACCGTCACGCCGGTGTCCGCGGGACTCGACGTGCCGGACCGCTACTGGATCCGCTGGTACGACGGCATCAACCGCGTGAACTCGGCGCTCACGATCGTCAACGGGGTCACCACGGCGACCTATCCGAATAAGACGACCCGCACGGGGGAACTGCACTTCCTGCGCGGTGTGTTCTACTTCTGGCTCAAGATCCATTTCAACCAGATACCCTGGATCGACGAGAACACGCCGCTCACGGGTGTCGTCTCGAACGTGGCGCTGACCTCGCAGCAGCTCTGGGCCAACATCGCAACGGAATTCCAGACCGCCATGGCCGACCTGCCGAAGACGCAGCCCCAGGTCGGGCGCGCGAACTTCTACGCCGCCGAGGCGTATCTCGCCAAGACGCTGCTGTACTCGGCCTACGTGCAGGATCCGAGCAACCACACCGTGACGTCGATCGACAAGTCCATGCTCTCGCAGGTGGTCACGCTCGTCACGGATATCGAAAACAACGGCATGACCAATGGCGCGACCGACGGCAGTACGGCGCGCGTCGCCCTCCTCCCGGATTATTCCGATAATTTCGACCCGGCGAACGACAACAATCCCGAGTCGCTGTTCGCGATCCAGCGCTCGGTCAATGACAACTCGGCGCCGGGCAACGGGGGCCGCGGCACCTACGCGTCGGCGCTCAACTATCCGGTCGGCGACAGCGGCTTCGGCTGCTGCGGCTTTCACATTCCGTCGACCGACTTCGTCAACAACTTCAAGGTCGACGACAACGGCCTGCCCGTCGAGGTCTGGAACGGCTCGCTGCTGACCGACTACACCTACGAGAACGGCAATTACACGACCGTCGCCGTCGATCCCCGGCTCGACCATTCGACGAACATACACGGCAAGCCGTTCAAGTACTGCACCGACGCGGGCCCCACCTGCATCCACGACGGCGCCAACTGGGCCCGTGATCCGTCCCTGTACGGCAGCAACATCGGCACGAAGGACCTCGTGCTGCGCGATTGCTCCTGCCTCGTGCTCAACGGCCCGTTCTTCATTTCGTCGATGAACACCGTGCTGATCCGCTTCGCCGACGTGGAGTTGTTCAAGGCCGAAGCGCTCGCGCAGCTGGGCCAGGGCGACCTCGGCCGCTCGATCGTCAACACCCTGCGGGCCCGCGCAGCGGCGAGCACGGCCAAGCTCAACACCAACCCTTTCGCGGCCGACGCGGCGCATCCCAACGGCGGCGCCGTGTTCCTCTACAGCGTCGGCCAATACCCGGCGAGCGCCTTCGACAACACGGCCGATGCCATGAAGATCATCATGCGCGAACGCCGCCTGGAACTGGGCCTCGAAGGTTTCCGGTTCTTCGACCTCGTGCGCTGGGGCGTCGCGGGCGCGACGCTCGGCACCGTCACCACGCCGGGTACCTACTTCGGCGACGAAGTGCTCCGCCGGCCATATCTCAACGATGCCAAGTTCACGCCAGGGCGCGACGAGTATCTGCCGATATCGCAGACCGAGATCAACCTGAGCGGCGGCGTTTATGTGCAGAATCCGGGTTACTAGAGATTGACGCGCAGCACCCAAGGAGCCGGCGGATGAAAGTCAGCTTGCGGCGCGTGAAAGCGCTCTTGGTCCTCGGCGTGCTCGCCGCCCTCGCGCCGGGCGCGAGGAGCGAGGGACTCTATGGTGAGCAATACCGGCCGCAGTTCCACTTCTCGCCGCCGCAGCAGTGGATGAACGACCCGAACGGCATGGTGTATTTCGACGGGGAATATCACCTATTTTATCAATACAACCCGTATGCGAACGTCTGGGGTCCCATGCATTGGGGTCATGCCGTGAGCGGCGACCTGCTGCATTGGGAAAATCTGCCCATCGCCCTGTTCCCGGACCGGCACGGGACGATCTTTTCGGGCAGCGCGGTCGTGGACGGCGGGGATACCTCGGGCTTCGGAGCGAACGGCACGCCGCCGCTCGTGGCGATGTTCACGTATCACGATCATCTCGCGGAGAAGCTGGGGCACAGCGACTTCCAAACCCAGGGCCTGGCCTACAGCCTCGATCGCGGCCGGAACTGGACCAAGTACGCGGATAATCCGGTGATCCCCAACCCCGGGTCGCGCGACTTCCGCGATCCGAAGGTGTTTTGGTACGCGCCGACGCACGTTTGGATCGTGACGCTCGCGGTCCACGATCACGTCGCCTTCTATTCGTCGCCCGATCTCAAGGTGTGGACGCACGAAAGCGACTTCGGCCAGGACTTCGGCGCGCACACCGGCGTTTGGGAGTGCCCGGATCTGCTCGCAGCCATGCCGGGGGCGGCCGCTGCCGCCGGCCAGGGGAAGCGCTCGGTCCTGCTCGTGAGCATCAACCCGGGCGGGCCCAATGGGGGCTCGGCGACGCAATACTTCGTGGGTCGCTTCGACGGTCACCGCTTCACCGTCGAACGCCCGCGCGAGACCGGCGCTGCGGCGGCCTTGTGGGTGGACTATGGCACGGACGACTATGCGGGATCGACGTGGTCGGGCGGCAAGCCGGGAGACGAGCGGCAATTGTTCCTCGGATGGATGAGCAATTGGCAGTACGGCGCACAGGAACCTACGAAGCCCTGGCGCAGCGCGATGACGCTGCCGCGCGAATTGCGGCTCGTCGATGGTCCCGGCGGCGCGGAACTCCGCTCCCTGCCGGTCGCCGAGCTGGCCGCTCTGCGCGGGTCCACGACGCCGGTTGCCGCCGCGAAAGCCGTGCGCGATATTGAACTGGCGCCGCATTCCCCAGGCGCCCCGGCCGGACTCCGGGAAGTCGAACTGCGCCTGCGCACGCGCGATGCCACGCTCGTCGAACTCAAGTTCGGCAATGCGGGCGGCGAACGCACCGTATTCAGGATCAACAAGGCCGAACACCGCTACGAAGTGGATCGGTCCGCGTCCGGAGCGGTCGATTTCAATCCGGTATTCGCGCGCTTGCAGACCGCGCCCCTCGCCGGCAGCGCCGCGAGCGTCGCGATCCATGCCTACGTCGATCGCTCGTCGGTCGAATTGTTCATAGACGACGGCGCGACGGTCTTCACGACGGGCGTATTCCCGAGCGCGCCTTACGATAAAATCACACTGAGCGCCGACCGCGACATTGCGATCGATTCGGGCGCGGTCCATGAACTCAAGTCGATTTGGCAGACACATTGAGTGCGAGTCGCGCATCGCGGTTCGTTTTCTGACGGCGGGGGCTTGAAAATGACTACGCAATTCGGTTTCGGAGGAATTCGCTCGGATCCGCGCGCGGCGCTCGGCGTCCGGCGCACGGCGGCGGCCGTCGGCTTGGCGGCGCTCGCGGCGGCGCTCGGTGCTTGCGGCGGCGGCAGCGGCGGCGGCAGCAGCACGTCCACGGCGACGACATCCACGACGACTGCCGCGGCGACCTACACGATCGGCGGATCGATCAGCGGCCTCACGAACGAAGGCTTGATCCTCGCCAACGGTACCGACACCGCAACGCCGGGCACCGGTGACCAAGCCTTCACGTTCTCGACCGCGCTGTCCGCGGGTACGGCCTATGCGGTCACCGTGCAGCTGCAGCCCGATGCGCTCAATTGCACGGTCGTCAATGGCTCGGGCACCGTCGGCACGGCCAACGTCACGAACGTCGAAGTCAACTGTGTTTCGCCGGCATACACCTTGGGCGGCACGATCAGCGGCCTGAGGACGGCGGGTCTCGTGCTCGCGAACGGCTCGGCGACGTCGAGCCCCGGCGCCGGAGCGACGAGCTTCACGTTCGCGACGAGCTTGCCGACGACGTCCTCGTTCAACGTGACCGTGGCGACGCAGCCGACGGGTGAAACCTGCCAGGTCACGAACGGCCAGGGCGTGATCCTCGTCAGTTCCGTCGATAACGTCGTCGTCACCTGTCATTGATCGTGAGCCGCCTGGAGCGCATCTTGCAGCAGCATCGCCATCGCATACTCTTCGCCAAGGCCGGATTGCGTGCGGCGGTTCCCTGGCTGCTCGCGGGGGCCGTTGCGGCCGCGCTCACGTCCTGCGGCGGCGGCGGCGGCGGTGGAGGCGGGTCATCGTCGAGCGAGACGGTCGGAGGGAGCATCGCCGGTCTCTTGTCCGGAGGCCTGGTCCTCTCGAACGGTTCGAGTACGGTCTCACCGCCGGCGGGCGCAACGAGTTTCACGTTCGCCACGGCGCTGGCGTCCGGCACCGCCTATACGATCAGCGTCCAGACTCAACCGGCGGGACTCACCTGCACCGTGAGCAACGCGTCCGGAACGATCGGCTCGTCGCCCGTGACGAACGTTGCGGTCGTGTGCCCGACGCCCTGGGTCTGGCAGGCGGGTTCGACGACCGCGAAGGCCGCCGGTGTCTACGGCAGCCGGGGCAGCGCCGCGGCGGGTAATACCCCGGGCGCGCGGGATGGCGGCGCCACTTGGGCGGACGCATCCGGAAATCTTTGGCTGTTCGGCGGGTATGGCTACGATTCCGCGGGCACACTCGGCTATCTCAGCGACTTCTGGGAGTTCACGCCGAGCACGGGACAGTGGACTTGGGTGAGCGGCTCGGAGCTTCAAGGAGCCGTGAGCAACTTCGGCGCCTTGGGCGTCGCGGCCGCCGCCAACGCGCCGGGTGCGCGTCAAGGCGCAGCGGCTTGGAAGGACGCTGCCGGCGATTTCTGGCTGTTCGGCGGCTATCAGTCGAACTCGGCGATTCCCGCCGGTTTCTTGAGCGATCTGTGGAAATACTCGGTGAGCACGGGACTGTGGACGTGGGTCGGCGGTTCGGAATCGGTGAACGTCCCCGGCGTCTATGGCGTGCAAGCCGTGCCCGCCGCGGGCAACCTCCCGGGGGCTCGCGCGGGCTCGGCCACCTGGACGGATCCGGCCGGGAATCTGTGGCTCTTCGGCGGCAGTGAGTACGACTCGGTTGCGGGCAACAACAACGGGCTCAACGATCTGTGGAAGTATTCGCCCGCCACGAATCAATGGACCTGGGTCGGGGGTTCGCAGAGCTACGGAGTGGACGGGGTCTACGGCAGCATCGGCGAGGCGGCGGCTTCGACGCTGCCGGGCGCGCGGGACGGAGCGGTCTCCTGGGTCGATGCAAGCGGCGATCTGTGGCTGTTCGGCGGCATCGGCTACGACTCGAAGAGCACCACCGCGGAGGATCTCAACGATCTGTGGAAATATACGCCCGCCACCAATGAATGGACCTGGGAGAGCGGCAGCAACGTGAATTCCGCGGTCGGCGTATACGGCACGCTCGGCACGGCATCGGGCGCGGCCGTACCGGGCGCGCGCAACGGCGCGGTGGGCTGGACCGACACGAGCGGCAATCTCTGGCTCATCGGCGGCAGCGGTTACGATGCGCTCGGCAACGGCGGAGCGCTCAACGACGTCTGGAAGTTCTCGCCGGGTTCGGCGCAATGGACCTGGGTGACGGGCTCCTCGACGCAAGGATCGCCGGGCGTCTATGGCACACTGGGCGTCAGCGGGGCCAATTCCCCGGGTGGGCGGGCCGGCGCAAGCGCATGGGCCGATGGCCTGGGCCACTACTGGCTGTTCGGCGGGATCGGACTCGATTCCGTGGCGACGCTCGCCGATCTCGACGATCTTTGGGAATTCACGCCGTGAGAGGCCCGCGCGCCGTCCCCGCTCGGCGTCCCCGCGCGCCGTTCCCCGCATTCGTCCAAGGATCCTCTTGAACACCAGAATCATCGTTTGGTCGATCACCTCCGCACTTGCGGGATTTCTGTTCGGCTTCGACACCGTCGTCATCTCGGGCGCGGAACAGAAGATCCAGGCGCTCTGGTCGCTGTCCGCCACGATGCACGGCATCGCGATCGCGTCCGCGCTCTACGGCACGGTCTTGGGTTCGATGTCGGGCGGATTTGTCACCGACAAGCTCGGGCGGCGCAAGACGCTGATGCTGATCGGCGTCTTGTACCTCATCGGCTCGATCTGGTCGGCGCTCGCGAACGACGTCTACAGCTTCTTGATCGCGCGGGTGCTCGGCGGCATCGGCATCGGCATCTCGACCGTGGCGGCGCCGCTCTATATCTCGGAGATCTCGCCGCCCGCCTACCGCGGCCGCCTCGCCGGCATGTTCCAGTTCAACATCGTGTTCGGCATTCTCGTCGCCTACCTGTCGAATGCCCTGCTCGCGGGTACGGGGGAGAACGCCTGGCGCTGGATGCTCGGCGTCGCCGCGTTTCCCTCGCTGATCTACACGCTGCTGACGATCGGACTGCCGGAGAGCCCGCGCTGGCTGCTCGCGCGCAAGGGCGATGCCGCGGCGGCCCAGCGCGTCTTGAAGCTCATCGATCCCAAGGCGGGCGAGGCCGCGATTCGCGCCCAGATCGCGGCGATGGAGGCCGCGACGAGCACGGTCGGCTCGTCGGCGACGTTCTGGAACTGGAAGCTTCGCAAACCGATCTTGCTCGCGATCCTGATCGCGGTCTTCAATCAGCTCTCGGGCATCAACGCGATTCTCTATTTCGCGCCGCGCATCTTCGAACTCACGGGCTTGGGAGCCAAGGCGGCGCTGCTGCAATCCGTCGGCATCGGGATCACGAACCTGATCTTCACGTTCATCGGTTTGTGGCTCATCGACCGCCTCGGCCGCCGCACGCTGCTCTTCATCGGCTCCTTCGGATACATCGGCTCCCTGGGCCTCGTGTCATGGGCGTTCTTCACGCAGACCTATGCGCTCGTGCCGGAGTGTATCTTCGCGTTCATCGCGGCCCACGCGATCGGCCAGGGCGCCGTGATCTGGGTGTTCATCTCGGAGATCTTCCCGAACCGCCAGCGCGCCGAGGGGCAGGCGCTCGGCTGTTTCACGCACTGGATCTTCGCCGCCCTGATCACGAGCTTCTTTCCCAAGCTCGTCACGGATTTCGCACCGGGTTATGTGTTCCTGTTCTTCGCGCTCATGATGGTGCTGCAGCTCATCTGGGTCAAAACCATGGTCGTCGAAACGAAGGGCGTGCCGCTCGAGCAGATCCAGGCGCGGCTGCAGACGGCTTGAACGTAGTAGCGCAAGCGGCCTGACCGTCGCCTAGGGCATGATGTCAACCGCGAGCACGACGATATCGCGGTTCGCGGGCAGCGTGAGGCTCACCGCGACCCGGGTCGGATCGAGCGGGAACGCGTAGCCGTACAGGT
>Ga0302320_10029195_pt1 | contig 10559 bp, 7 predicted proteins | sample Bog_T0_3_FD_202130 | JGI IMG/M metagenome (GOLD analysis project Ga0302320, IMG submission 202130) | Peat permafrost microbial communities from Stordalen Mire near Abisko, Sweden - Bog_T0_3 | ecosystem: Environmental > Terrestrial > Soil > Wetlands > Peat | place: Sweden: Abisko, Stordalen Mire... | reverse complement strand
GCCGGCCACGGTAAACAGGGCGAACCAGCCCATCGGCGTATGCGGCGTCAGCACGATGCGCGCAATCTTCTCGGTGATCGACCGGAAGGTCTGGCCCTGCCCGATGACCCGGAATTCGCCAGTTGCGGGATCGACGCCCGGTTCCTTGATTTTTACTTCGCTGGTCGCCATCGTGGTTTCAACCCTTTGCCGGCGCGTGTTCCACCGGCGTCTCTTCGAGTTCGGAATTCAGATTCAACACCTCGGCCACATAGGTCGTCCGCGGACGGGTATTGATGTCCGCGATCACCTGGTAGCTGCGCTGGTTGGCGCGCAATGCGGTCACCTTGCTCTGCTTGTCGTTGAGGTTGCCGAAGGTGATGGCCGAGGCCGGGCACGCCTGCTGGCAGGCGGTCACAATCTCGCCATCGCGAATGGGACGGTTCTCAATGTCGGCCTCGATCTTGGCCGCCGAGATGCGCTGCACGCAGTAGCTGCACTTTTCCATCACGCCGCGCGAGCGCACCGTCACGTCGGGGTTGCGCATCAGCTTCAGGCTCTCGGTCTCGTAGTCCGAGAAGAGCAGGAAGTTGAAGCGCCGCACCTTGTAGGGGCAATTGTTCGAGCAGTAGCGCGTGCCCACGCAGCGGTTGTAGACCATCATGTTCAGCCCTTCGGGCGTGTGCACCGTGGCGCCCACCGGGCACACCTGCTCGCAGGGAGCGTTCTCACAGTGCTGGCAGGCCATGGGCTGGAAGTGCGCGCGCGGCGTCGACAGATCGCCCTCAAAATAGGTGTCGATGCGCAGCCACTGCATGTTGCGCCCGATGCGCACCTGCTGCTTGCCCACCACCGCAATGTTGTTCTCGGCATAGCAGCTCACGATGCAGGCGTTGCAGCCCGTGCAGCTGTTCATGTCGATCGACATGCCCCACGCGTTGGCTTCGTTGTACGCCCAGTTGGGGAAGAGCGACGTATCCGCGCTCGGCGTCTCGTGTCCCTCGCCCTCGTGGGCAAAGTTGGGGTTGGCCTTGAACTCCTCCAGCGTGGCGGAGCGGATAATGCCGCGCGGCCCCAGCGCCTCATCGGCCTCGAGCGAGTTGTTGCCGTTGCCCTGCTCGCCAAACCGCGTGCCGCGATGATCCTGGTAGTGGCTCTTGGTGACAGCCACGCCCCACTTGCCCGGAACCTGCCGGATCGATCCTGTAGCGTAAAACGGCGCCCAGGTATTGCGCAGCAGGTAGGCGTTGAATCCCGCGCCCGAACCGACGCGCCCCGCAAACTCGCGCCCATAGCCCAGATACACCGTGACTGAATTGTCGGGATGGCCCGGCGCAACAATCACCGGCGCCTTGACCTTGCCGTTGCCCACGCACAGTTCGACGATGTCGTCTTCTTCAAGGCCCAGCCTGGTCAGCGTCGCGCCCGAGACGATGGCCGCGTTGTCCCAGCTCAGGTTGGTAACCGGCTTGGGCAGCTCCTGCAGCCAGCCCACGTTTGCCCAGCGCCCGTCATACACATTCGGATCGGGCCGGAAGATGATCTCGATGGAATTCAGCGGGGTAGGCGCGGGAACCGTGCCGTGAAACGCCGCGTCCACGGCGACCTTCACGGTCCTATCGTAGGCCGTGCCTTCGATCCAGCCGTCATGCAGTACCTTGCGCCAACCCATCTCGAAGTCGCTTGGGCCCGGGCATATTCCAGCGCAGATCGGCGTGATCTTTGACTTCCAGGTCTCGCGCACCGCTTCATACGCGCTCACCATCGGCTGGTCGAGCAGCGACTGTAATACGTCGTGCGCCGTCTTGCCGCCGTAGAGCGGATCGATCATCGGCTGCACCACTGACACCGTGCCGTCGTAGGCGCGCGCATCGGACCAATATTCCAGGTAATGTGCGGAGTTGATATGCCAGTGCGAAATCTGCCCGGTCTCGTTCACGTGCGAGCCAAGATGGGCCACGATGTTGGCCTTGTTGAAGGCGTCGGCAAAGTTCAGATCGGCGGGCGCGTCGTAGATGGGGTTGGCATTCAGAATCACCAGCCAGTCCACTTTGCCCGCGTTCAGATCGGCGACAAGCGCCTTGAAATCGCCAAGCTGGTCGCTGGGCAGCGGGTTGGCCGGCTCAGGCGCAACAAAAGCCGTCTTGCCGATGTTGCCGAGCGCATTGTTGATGGCCAACGCCAGGGCGGCAACCGAAGAGTCCTGATAAAGCCCCGGAATCACCGCGCTCTTGCCGGCATTGGATTTCAGGTCCGCGGCCAGCGCGGCCAAAAACTTTTGCTGCTCGTCGGTCCACGCATACGCCGGAGGATTGACACCCGCAACCCCGACCGCCTTGGCCAGCTCCGCCGCGAACGCCGGAATCTCGCTCGCCCGCAATCCCAGCCTGTGCTCGGCCTTCATGCCGGTCGTAGTCGTCGAGCTTTCCACCGCGTACAGCCGATTCATTCCGTTCTCAGGCTGCCTGCGCCGGTTTGCGTAGTCGCGCACCAGCCGGTGAAATCCGGGATACGACGCACCCGACAGAAAATCCGCATCGAGCGAAACGATCACATCCGCCGCGCTCAGGTCGTACTGAACATTCATTCCTGTTTCAAGGAACGTCCCCGCCAGCGCCGGGTCGTACTGCGCGAGTTTCGCGTTGGGATACGCCATCTGCACTGCCTGCCACTGCCGCGCCAGCGTGGGCGAGGTAATGGCCGCGCTCAGAAAGTAGAGGCCGGTTCCGTCCTTGGATTGAGCCGCCTTCGCCTGCAGCGCTGCGGCAAACTCCGCCCACTCCCGGCTTTCGCCGCGATAGAGCACATGCTGAGAACGGTCGGGATCGTACAGGTCCAGCAGCGTGCCCTGCGAATACGGGTCCGACCCGCCCTGGTTGTACGCGTGCTCGGGGCTTCCATCAATTTTGATAGGACGGAACTCGTCCGACTTGACCAGCAGCGGCACCGCGCCGGTCGCGAACGGGTGCGCGGTGGCAAAGTACATCGGCTTGCCCAGCACCAGATCTTCCGGCGCTTTTACATATGGATAGATCGTCTCTTCCGGCTGCTTGGTGCAACCGGCCAGCCCGGCCAGCGCCATCGATGCGCCCATCAACTTCAAAAAGCCGCGCCGCGAGACCGGATCGACCCACTCCTGTGCCGCCGAGGGAAACTCCCGCTCCACCGCGGCCTGAAACTCCGCCGTATCGGCCAGCTCGTCCAGCGACCGCCAGAGCTTCTTGCCCTTCGCGCCCTTCAGCTCCTGGCGCACCGCGGCCAGAGTCATCGGCGCGGCTGCGTCCTTCGTCTGCTCATTCACGCCAATCCCCGTTGAACTGTTTGCTAAAGAGTTTTGCTCTGTGCCAGGGTGCGACTGGTAGGTCAGAGTTTCAGCCCTTGCATCCCGAGCCTGTGAAGCATTGCCGCAAGTGCACGAAGTGTCAGGGCACGACTTTAGTCGTGCCGAAACCGCATCGGAACGATCGGGGGCTTTAGCCCCTGAGGAAAGCTCTTGTGCCACTCGTATCATCGCCGCGCTCTTCTCGCTCTTCATCTCTCGTCCGCTCATCGGTGGCAGGTCTCGCAACTGGTCAGATCTTTCGGAGTACGAATCTTGTACTGCGCCAGCAGAAAGTGCCCCAGCTCGTCCTGGCTGGTGAACTTGCGGTAAACCGGCGCTACCGGAACCGCGGCTGGCGTCACATCGCCCGCCACTGCCTGCGTTCCACTCGCGGGCGCTTGCAGCAGGGCCATCTCACCGCCCGCCGCGCTCGGGTCCCCACTCGGATCTCTGGTCACGCAGCTCACGCTCTGGGCCGTGGGCACCCCGGTCTGGTCACCAGCTGCCGAGCACCACACCGGCTTGTCCGTCGATGGCTTATCCCACGCCATGTTGTAGATCTGGCCTGCTGGGCGCAGATTTTTGGCCGGGTTGCGGTGGCAGTCCAGGCACCACTCCATTTGCAGGGTGTTCTGCGCGTACATCAGCGGCATCTCGTCCACACGCCCGTGGCAACTGGCGCAGCCTATTCCCTTATTGACGTGAATCGAGTGGTTGAAATAGACGAAATCGGGCAGGTCGTGAAGCTTGATCCAGGGGATGGATTGCCCGGTGGCCCAGCTCTCGCGCACCGGCTCCAGCAGTTGCGCGTCGGTCCAGATCTCCGCATGGCAGTTCATGCAGGTCCGGGTCGGGGGAATGCCGGCGTAGCTCGACTTCTCGACCGTGGTGTGACAGTACTGGCACTGCAAGCCCAGCCCTTCCACGTGGTGCTTATGGCTGAAGGGCACCGGCTGATCCGCGCGCTGGCCCTGCCGCGTCACCCACGGCGAGCGTTGCAGCTGATCCAGCGTGACTCCCAGGGCAATTACGATCAGCCCCGTCAATACCAGACTCATGCGAGCCAGAGCATTGGAGCTGCGGTCAAAGATTTGCGGCATGAACTCTACCCTGCTTGATTTTCAAGTCTAAATGTGGCCGCAGTGCCGGCGGTCACATAGGTTATGTACAAGATTCGCTCTCGGATAGTGCTCTGGCACGAGGCGGGGAAGCCGGAAGTTTCAATATACCAGCACGAGACCTTCGCGCAAGGGCGCAGGTCACAAAAAGTCATAAAAATTCCGCGGCAACGATACTTTTCTATCGCGCTGAAAAGAAAATGGGTTGTGATAAGAGTCGATGCGGAACAAACACCCTCGTCGCCTCAGGCAACTCACGTGCCGAAGGACAGGTTGTTGGCACTAAATTACCACGCCGATTTCACACTTCGCCACTGTTGTTTTCAGCCCCCGCCTGCCGCCGGCGCGCGCTGCCGGCTCCCCGCCGCTCGGCCGGCCGGAGTCATGCGCAAAAACGGCCTCCGCTGGCAGCGAATGAACGTCTGTCCTGGGTGTTTATCCGCGGTGTATGATGTTGCAACCTTCGATTTATGCGCGAAGGAGGAGGCGATCGTGATTCGCAAAGCCCTCATATGGACATGCGCCGTTCTCGTAGTGTCCTCAGCCGCTGCGGCCCAGACCCGGGATGATAACTGGAACAAGTGCAAGGCCGACGACCCCGACACCAGCATCAGCGGGTGCACGGCGCTGATCCAGGCCGGCCAGGAGTCGACCACCGACCTGGCCAGCGCCTACTACAATCGCGGAATCGCCTATCGCGACAAAAAGCAGTACGACCTCTCGATCCAGGATCTCAACGAGTCCCTGCAGATCAAGCCCGACTTCGCCAGCGCCCTCAACAGCCGCGGCAACGACTACGACGACCTAGGCCAATACGACCGCGCCATCCAGGACTTCAACCAGTGTCTCCAACTGGAGCCGAATCACACCCTCGCCTACTACAACCGCGGCAACGTCTGGGGCCACAAGAAGGAATATGACAAGGCCATCGCCGACTACACCACGTACATCCAGATGGCGCCCACCGACCCCGACGGCTACAACAACCGGGGGCAAACCCATATGGCCAAGGGCGAGTACGACCTTGCCATGGCGGATTTCGACGCGGCGCTGCGCATCAACCCGAATCATGCCTTTGCCATCTACAACAAGGGCGAGGTGTACAGCCACAAAGGCCAGTACAGCCAGGCTGTGGAGGAGTTCGGGAGCTATATTCAGCTCGCGCCGAGCGATCCCGACGGGTTTAACGCGCGCGGCAACGCCTACCGGCATCTGAACCAGGACGAGCTGGCGCTCGCCGACTACAATCGGTCCATCCAGATCGATGCCCGGTATGCGGTTGCGTACTACAACCGCGGTCTCATCTACAACCGTTCGGGACAATACGACAACGCGATCGAAAACTTCAGCCTCTACATCGGACTCAAGCCCACCGACCCCGACGGCTTCAACAGCCGCGGCGAAGCCCGCTTTCAGAAGAACCAGTACGACCAGGCGATCGACGACTTCAATAAAGCCATCGCGGCAGAGCCCGGCAGCCAGCTGGCTTTCCTCATGCGCGGGTGCGCGCACCTTTTCGAGTCGCAAAAAAGCGACGCCGCGGCGGACTACGAGCTCGGCATCGCCGTGGATCCAACCTCCTCGCTGGCCGTTTATTCTGAGCTGTGGCTGCACCTGGTCAAAAAGCAGATGGGCGATGACGATACCCAGGCGCTCGCGCAGGAAGCCGCGAAGGCCGACCTCTCGCAATGGCCGGGACCGGCGTTGAAGCTCTACATGGGACAGATGACGGCCGATGAAGTGCTGGCCGCGGCCGCGAATCCCGATGCCGAGACACAGAGAGACCAGTTCTGCGAAGCGCACTTCTACACGGGCGAGGACGCCCTCCTGCACCACCGCCGGGCGGATGCAACCGAGCTGTTCAAGGCCGCGCGAGACGGCTGCCCAAAGGATTATGTCGAGTACGGCGGAGCGCTCACGGAGCTGAAGCACCTGGCCGCGCCCGCCGGCCCGGCAACCGCGCATCCCGCGGCCAGGCCGCATCCCGCGACCCATCCATAACGCGGCGCTCCAGGTACCGCCGGCCTCCCGGCCGGCTGTCGTGCGGGTCACCTGACCCGCACATCGCTGCCCGGTGCCCCATCCTTTCGTCCGCTGCGCCTGCCTGCCGTGGCGGGGCGGACGAAAGGATGAGATACCGCGAACCTCAACCTGTCTCCATCGAAAATGGACTTTCAGGCCCGCTCGTCCTTGCGCGGCTCCGCATGTGTCTCCGCAAAAGCCTCGTCGGGCAATGCTGCCGGCCATCCGGCCATCACCAGAAACACGTCCAGAACAAACAGCGCGATCGCAATGTCGTTGAAGAGCGTTGCCTCTGGCCATTGCGGCCAAAGCTGGTTCGCGCCCCAGAACAGAAACGCGGCCGCCAGCATCGCCGCCTTGGCGAACTCCATGCGCTGCGGCCGGTGCGCAATCTGGTAAATCAGGTATGCGACAGCAATCATCCCCAGCGAAAACGCCGCGAGATAGTCATGGCTCCGGGCGGGAAACAGCCCCGGTGAAGCGTCCCAGAGAAGCAGTACTCCCACATCGGCAAGCGTGATGATGCCAAGTAGGACAGGAAGAGCCCGGTGGGCCTTATCAAGCCGGTTGCGCATAGGACATTATGGCCCGCCCTTCGAAAAGAAATCGTAAGGGCCGCGCGAAGCGCCCCGATTCCTAATACAACCCAATGCTTTAGTATTTATGAGAGCTTCATGTGCCCGGGTGTTCTGTCTCAAAAGTTCGTAACAAAAATATGCTGTCATCCTGAGCAAACGGGGCCCCAGGCGAACTTCAGCCTGGGGGTGGTGAGTCGAAAGCCTGCCCGCCGTGGTGCGGATCTGTTGTTGCTCTTCGCTGATTCTGCCGAAAAGGAAAGACCATGAAATACGCCGGATTGCTGGTGATGCCAGCCGGATTCTTTCTCTCGATCGCCGCGCTTGTGCTCTTCCCTGACGCCACGCAGCGAGCGGTCTTTGTGGTCTGCGGCCTGGCCGTGGAGGCGATGGGACTGGGAGTCGCAGTGCGCGGCCACATGCAGTCCCGCGGAGAAAGCAGCTTATGAACGCCGCTCCGCCCTCCGCCATGCCCGATGCCGTCTTTGCGCTTGCGCTCGCGCTCTTGCTCGTTGCTCCGCTGGCCATCGCCGGCCTGGCGCTCATCAATACCGGCCTGGGACGCTCGCGCTCAACCTCCCAGTTTCTGCTCGGCAATCTGGCCATCGTCGCCGTCACCGCGCTGGTGTTCGCCATTGTGGGCTCGGCCTTTGCCGGCTGCCTGCCCGGAGGCGCGGGCCACACCTTCCAGTTGGCCGGCAAGCCCTGGAACTGGCTCGGCGAAGGCCCCTTCCTGCTCGGCGGCTTCGGCTCGGCCCCGCCCCAGGCCCAGCTCGGGCTGCTCTTTCAGTTCCTGGCTGTCGCCATGGCCGCTCTGCTTCCCTGGGGCTCGGGCGCGGACCGCTGGCGTCTCGCCGCCGGTTGCTCGTCCGCCGCGGTCATGTCAATCTTCGTCTTTCCGCTTATGGCTCACTGGGTCTGGGGCGGCGGATGGCTGGCGCAACTGGGCGTGAACTTCTCGCTCGGCGCGGGCTTCCTCGATCCCGGCGGCGCGGCCACCGTTCACGTTCTCGGCGGCTTCAGCGCCCTGGCCGTGGTCTGGATCGCCGGGCCTCGCCGCGGCAAATTCCCCAGGGAAGGCCTCTCCACCGCCATGCCCGGCCACAACGCCGCCTATGTGCTCTTCGGCTGCTTTATGGCCCTGGTCGGCTGGCTGGCCTGGAACGCCGCCGGCGCAATCCTCTGGCTCCATGCGCCTCTCGCGGCTCTGCCCGTCACCGCGGTCAATACCCTGCTCTCTGCCTCCGCGGCGCTGGCCGCCACTTTCTCCGTCACCCGCTTTCGCTTTGGCAAAGCCGACGCCAGCCTCTGCGCCAACGGATGGCTCGCCGGCCTGGTCGCCTCCTGCGCCTGCGCCGCTCTCGTCTCGCCGGGCCAGTCCATCTTTGTTGGCCTCGTCGCGGGCATTGCCACTCCCCTGCTGGTCGAGCTTTTTGAGCTTGCGCTCTCCATCGACGATCCCTCCGGCGCCGTCACCGTCCACGCCGCCGCCGGGCTCTGGGGACTGTTTGCCGCGGGCCTGTTCTCGTCCCGGCCCGGCCAGTTCGTCGCCCAACTGGTCGGCATCGCAACGCTGCTCGGCCTGCTGCTGCCGCTGGTTTATCTGCTCTTCTGGCTGCTCAACCGCTTCGTCCCCTTCCGCGTGGACGCCGACGGCGAGCGCATCGGCATGGATCTGCACGAGCTCGGCGGCGGCGCGTATCCCGAGTTCGTCATCCACCGCGACGAGTCCTACAGATAGCAACTGCCCCGCTTCTTATCGGCCATCGCCTCTCCGAAGCGGGGCTATTCCGCCGCAGAATTCCACCGGAAAAACAGAATCTGTGCCTTTTTGATGGTGTGCCTGATCGCTGCGCATATATACTGGCAGGCAAATCTGCAAACGGCGTAAAGTCAGCGGAGCAGGGACTCTGTCCAGGTATCCCGCCTTCCTTGCGCGGTAAAAAAGAGTTCGCAACTTGGGCCCTGCCAAAGGCGGCGGGCGGATTGTTCGTGCCAACGCCTCCGGCCAGGAATTCAATGAAAGTTGTTGCTGTTTTCATTTTCCCAGGCGTTGTAAACGCACTCGGATGGTGGAACTTTGCGCAGTCTGTCCTCCGGCTTCTCGCCGGGCGCGAGGTTCACATCGGCTGGGTTCCGCTTGTCTTTCTCCTCTGCCTGTCGGCTGCCGTGGGCGCTCTGGCAGATCGCCTTCGCGCACTGGCGAGAATTTGCAAACAGGATCTTGAGGCCACGCCGGGCGAGTTGGCGACGCTTCGAGCCGTCGTCGCCAACCTGCCTGACCTGATATACGTGAAGGATGTGAATAGCCGCTTTCTGCTGGCCAACAAGGCAACGGCAGAAGCAATGCAGGTACCGTCCGGCTCCGATCTCTTTGGCAAGACGGATTTCGATTTCTTCCCCAAAAACCTTGCGGACGGCTTCTTTGCAGATGAGCAAAACGTCCTGCGAACTGGCCGGCCTCTGGTTGGCAGAGAAGAATATTTTAAGGAACCCAACGGCCAAACGAAAACGTTACTGACCACAAAAGTTCCGCTGCGCGACGCGGCCGGCAGGACCATCGGCATCATCGGGATCGGGCGCAACATCACCCAGTTGAAGGCGGTGGAGACAGAGCTCAGGCGCACCCAGAAAGAGCTTGAATTCAAGGCCGCCCACGACAGCCTCACCTCTCTGTTCAACCGCGGAGCCATCTTGGATCTGCTGGTGCGCGAACTGGCCCGCAATGCGCGCGAAAACAAATGCACTGCGGTTCTGCTCGGAGATCTGGACCACTTCAAGAAGATCAACGACAAATTTGGCCATCCGATCGGGGACGAGGTTCTGCGCGCGGTCGCCGGCCGCCTGCTTGGCACCGTCCGCCCCTATGACCTGGTGGCCCGCTACGGTGGCGAGGAGTTCCTTGTCGTGCTGCCCGGCTGCAATGCGCCCGATGCACTGGCGCGCGCCGATCAGTTGCGAGCGGCCATCGCCGCCGTGCCGATTCCGACCGCCGCGGGCGCCATGCGCATCACCATCAGCATCGGCGTGCTTGCCACCCAGCAATGGGGGCAGCCCACGGCCGACGATGTGCTGCGCGAGGTGGATGCCGCGCTCTATGCGGCCAAGGCCGCCGGCCGAAACCGTTGCACCCTGGCCGCGCCCCCGGCCAGCGCCTGAGCTGGCGCGACCCTCAACCCGCCATTTCCAAGCTCCGCAAAGCCCCGTGCCCCATCCTTGCGCTTTTTTCTAGCGCAAGCGTGGGATAGCACGTACCTCAATCTGTGCTCATCAAAATCAGTTTTAAATGGATTCGAGTGACAACTCACCGCCGCGCCAGCAGCAGCATCAGCCCGAACAGCACGATGGGCGCCAGCGCCAGCAGCGCGTAGACCGCCAGCTTGCGTCCGTCCGGCAGCCGGCGCCGCTGCGCAGCCGTCCGCCCTTCGCCCTCTTCCACGCCCACCTGATCCTGGTGCTCCAGCTCCCAGGCCATCTCATTGGCCGTCGAGTAGCGGTGGCGCGGGTCGCGCTCCATGGCGCGATTCAGAATCTCCTGCAACT
>Ga0302320_10029194_pt1 | contig 10559 bp, 11 predicted proteins | sample Bog_T0_3_FD_202130 | JGI IMG/M metagenome (GOLD analysis project Ga0302320, IMG submission 202130) | Peat permafrost microbial communities from Stordalen Mire near Abisko, Sweden - Bog_T0_3 | ecosystem: Environmental > Terrestrial > Soil > Wetlands > Peat | place: Sweden: Abisko, Stordalen Mire... | reverse complement strand
ACTTTGACCAATATCACGCAGCATAAGCAGGCGGAGGAACGGCAACGCGACCTCGAAGCCCAGCTCCAGGAAGCCCATAAAATGGAGAGCCTGGGCGTATTGGCGGCAGGGGTCGCCCACAATGTCAATAACGTTCTGGCCATCATCATGGGCACTGCCTCCCTGGGCGAACAGGTCGCCACGGAACCCTCGGACCAGGAGGCCTACCAGAGAATCACCCAGGCATGCTTGCGGGGCAGGGATGTGGTGAGATCCATGCTCCACTTCGCCCAGCCTTCACTCCTGGTCCAGGCCCCGTTCGAATTGCACGCGCTCATCATGGAGGTGCGCATCCTCCTGGAGAACAGCACCAGGAACGCCATCAAGGTCTCCGAGTCGTTTGCCCGTGAACCTTTGTGGATCAACGGGGATCCCGGGAGCATCAACCACGCCCTTCTGAACCTCTGCCTCAACGCACTGGGGGCCATGCCCGGCGGGGGGAACGCTCACCCTCCGGACCGCCATCCTGGAGTGCAACCTAGTGGAAGTTTCCGTTGAAGACACCGGATCCGGCATGGCCCCCGAGGTCCTCGCCCATGTGCTGGAACCCTTCTACACCACCAAGGCGGTGGGCAAGGGCACCGGACTGGGCTTGAGCATGACCTACGGGGTGGTCAAGGCCCACGGGGGCACCATCGACATCGCCAGCCAGCCGGGCACGGGTACCACCGTGAAGCTTCGGTTCCCGCGGATTCCCGCTCCGGGCCAGGCCGAAGCCGCCTCCCCAGCGCCAGTGCTCGGCTCCATGAAAGTGTATTTTGTGGACGATGACGAGGATGTCAGGTTCCTCATGACCCGGATGCTCCCCAAGGCTGGCGTGGGCCAGTTGCAGACCTTTTCCGGAGGCAAGGAAATGCTTGAGAGCCTTTCTCCTGGGGATCTCCCCGACCTCGTCATCCTGGACCAGAACATGCCGGGCATGGATGGTGTCCAGACCCTGGCGAGGATCCGGCACCGGCATCCGGAAATGCCCGTCCTCATTTCCTCGGGGCAACCGGATATCGAGCAATGGGATTGTTTCCGATTGCCCAGGGTTGGCGTCATCTCCAAGCCCTTCAACCTGGAGGAAATCCAGGCCAAGCTGGCGCAGTTTGCCCTTTAGATCTTTCCTTGAGGGCTGAGGCATACCTTTCACAGCCGCTGTGAAGACATGGCAAGGGCGGCAATTGATTTACGCATCGGATCCCAGGAGCAAATCACCCATCGGGGTGGCAAGGTTTCTGATGGGTGCGGCCTGTGCCTTCAAGGTTTCCAGGCGAATCGAAAAAAATATATTTGTAATTCCCCTGTGGACGTTTCCTCAATCGCCAATCGAACGAATGACACTCGCCGGATTTCCTCCCACAAGCGTATTCGGGGGAACGTCCTTGGTGACCACCGAACCCGCCGCGACGACCGCGTTCGCGCCCACTGTCACGCCACCGATGATGGTCGCGCCAGCTGCGATCCACACGTTTTTCCCAATCACGATGGGCTTTCCGATGGTGGCGGCGCGTCGCTGCGAAGGTTCAAGGGGATGACCCGTCGTGATGATGCTCACGTTCGGTCCGATCATCACATCGTCCGCGATGTCGAGGCCGCCAAGGTCATAGAAAGTGCAGTTCTGATTTACGAAGACATTACGCCCGACGCGGATTTCGTCCCCACCGGCCGTATAAAAGGGAGGGATCAGTAGAAAGCTCTCGTCTACCTTTTGGCCGATCAGTTCGCTGAACAAGGCCCGAATTTCGTCCGCATCGTTGAAAGTCAGACGGTTGAGTCTGGCGGTGATGGCCATCGCCCGTTTAACGTTTGCCAGCATGGCCGCCGATTCCGGCGTCCTGCTGGTGATGATCCTGGTGCGATCGTCATTCGGCATTCGTTATTTCCCTTAGGCTACAGTCCACTATAGCCCTTCGTTGAATGGCCCATCCAAGGGGGCATTGCCGGACCCATGAATGGCCCTGTGGTGCATGGCGTCGGTCGCCGCGGAAACCTCCCGTTCCGCATTGCCCCAGGCGGAGTCAGTCCCGCCATTGGCCAAGGCCTGGCCGAAGCTCCTGGCCGCGCGCAGACCGTTCACGGCCCCGCTGTCGGTGAAGAAGTGGGTGGTGGCGTAGGCGTCCCCCAGCAGGACCACCCGCACCGGCCGGGGCGGATCCGAGTCTTTGGCAACCTTCACCATGAAGAAGAATCGAGGCGCTCTCCTGAGCACGATGGGAAACGTGGAGAGGGAAAGAAGGGGCTCGGTGATGAGGATGACACGAGCCCGGTCCGCGGCGGCCGGATCGGCCTCTTCCGCTTCGGCGGCGATGGGTTGCGCATGCGCCTGGCTCTCGACGTACTCCCGGGGCATGTGCTTTTTCGCCAGGAGCAGCATGTAATTCTTTAAGCCGGTGCGCTTTCTCCATTGGGGATCCAGTTGGTCGTACGGCTGGACGGGCAGCAGGATGCCAGGGGTGGAGGGGGCGGTCCCAGTGCCGCGGGCGGTCTCGGCCAGGACCTCGTTCAGTTCCTGGAGCAGTTCCTGTTCCTCCACCATGGTCCAGTGGAAGCGAAGCCCGGGGTGAGGTCCCGGCGGAGTCAGTTTCCCTGGATCGATGACGGCGATCCCCTTGACCGAAGCCGTGCCTTCCCGGTTTTCCACCGGCCTAAGGCCCACATCGAAAGCCACGGGCAGGCGGAAGGCGACGGTGGCGCCGTACAACTGGTTGGAGACATCCCGGATCACGGAGCCCATGGCCCGGGTATTGCGGGAACTGCCGCTCTCCGTCAGGGCGAGAATATCGGTCGCCATGGGCTGGATTGATTTGGAACCGTGGGCCGACAGTTCCATCTCGAGCTCAAAAGCATCCCCCTTCACCGAGACGTCGAGGTCGGCGCCCCAGTACACCCGCATATGTCCAGCGGCATAGGACTCCAGAAGGGTGAGCAATCCCACCGGTCCGAGCCCCGACACCAGGACGCGGCCAAGGGCGCCGAATTGCCGGATATTTTCGTTCCGGTTCAGCTGTATACGGTTGAATACTTCGGTGAATCGCACTGAAGGGTCGTGGAGATATTTCAAGAACAGCGAAGCAAACTGCTTGGATGTTATTTCTTCGCCGGAAGCAGGAATCCTGATCAGGGAGGCACCTGTCCTCACGCCATCCACGTGGCCCGCGCTCCCGGATGGAGGGTTCGGGGGGAGGTCCTCGAGTCTCCGGAAGTTGAGCATGCGAAAGGAGGCATCGTAGCCCGATCGGCCACCCCTCCCTGGATTGACCCGGTCCTGTTCCGATAAATAATGCGAAGCCGGGAGTTCAGCTCCCAGGATGGGCGAGAGGAGGGGCGGGAGAGGCGGCAGCCTGGATGGCTCCCCGGAACTCTGGAGCGCTTGCTCGCTCCGCCCCCCTCCGCAATGCAGGACCGGCAAGGCGCAAGCGACCATCAGGATCGCCGGAAGCATCCATCTGGTGACAGGGGTCATCCATGCCCGGGCTGGTGTCTCCGGGTCGGGTTCGCATGGCTCTTCACGGGGTGAATTCATGGCATTACCAGGCGGTAGGCTCGAGACAAATTATAATGTTTTTATAAAATGTCAAGACTTCACACCGCCGTGCCGCCTGCTTCGCTGATCACCAGTCCTTGGAAACCGGGTAGGCCGTGATCACCACGTGATCGTAGTCACCCACCGCCTCGTTGTAGTAGCGGTCCGTGACCACCACGAATAGGTCCGTGGCCTCCCACCCGGCGCCGGTGCGGTACCAGTCGGTGCCCCGGCGCTGGCATAGTGTGTAGTAGCGCCCATAGGAATCCGTCATGATGGCGCCCCAGCCGCGCGGCCCAGCCTCCTCAATGCCCTTGGCAATGATTTCATCCAGGGCCTCCCGGGTGCCGTAGGCCGCGTTGAATTGGCTTTTGCCGGCCATCTTGCCGTACGCGTGGCAGTTGAAGATGTGTTCCGAAGCCGCGCGCCCAAGGAAGAACCCGATCTCCTGCAGCCTCTCATGGGGCCGGAGGCCCGCCGTGACGGGGACCGGCACGGCGGCTTCCATCGCGGGCTCAGGCGCCCCGGCCGCCCCGGCCGCCGACGGAGCCTCGCCGGCCATGGGCTTCAAGGGTCCAGCCCCGTCGCTTTCCCACTTCAGCCTGGCCTGGTAGCGTGCCTCCGCCAGCCGGATCGATTTGTCCAGCCGCCTGTGGCGTTCCTCCCTGGAAGGCTTCCTGCGGACCACCCGGGCCCTGGGGCCCGCCCCAGCCGCTGCCGCTGCCGGAGCCTCGTCCTTCCCTTCCGCCGTAGCGGCCTTCTCCTCCTTGGCCGGGAACACCTTGATCGCATAGAGCCGGTGGTTCTCGGCCACGCGGAAAAACATCCTGCCGTCCCCGGAGGAGGAGATGTCCAGGGGGGTCAGGTTGCCCGGCACCGGGTAAGAGGTGATGGCAAAGTCCGGCGTCATCCGGACGATCTCCTTGCTCTTTTCAAAGGTCGTCCACATGTTGCCGTCGGGGCCGAGGGCGATGCTGCCCGGCCCGCTGGGCTTCAAGCCATCACTGCCCTTCACCGTGAAACTTCTTGTTTCCACCGAAGAGCTCTCATCGAACGTCACGACCATCAGCTGGTCCAGGCCGGGAAGCGTAACCCAGAGCCTGTGCCGCGGATCAGCCGCGATGCCCCGGGGCCGACTGCCTTCGGGCAAGTCGATGATGTCGAGGGTGCCTTGGCCGGGCCGCCAAGTGAGCATTCCGTCTCTCCCCTCCTGGACGGCGGCCATGGTCTGCATGGGCTCGCACCAGGCTGCGGCGACGGGCCCGGCGGAGGGGTGACAGTGATTGCAGATGTGCTGATCCCTGTTGTCGTGGTCCATGGCGAAAAGGTTGGCGGCCGTCACCCCCATGGGCGATCGGCCCGGAGGGACGATGGCGCACATCGGCCCGGCGGCCAGGCGGCACTGGCCCTTCGACCAGGGGCTGATCTCCAGCGGCAGATCCTTTCCGTTCCAGCCGCGCAGGACCAGCTCCGTGGTGAACCAGCCGTTGTTCCGGTCGCCGAAGAAGGCGATCCGGCCGTCATCGTGCTTGACCAGGGAGTAGTAGCGGGTGTTGTTTCCGGGCAGGGAGCTGCGCCAATAGCCGCCGTCGGCCGTCATGACGTGCAGCACGTTGCCCCGGTCGCCCAGCCAGAACATGAAGCCCTCTTTCGTCCGGACCACATGATGGAAACCGGGGTCCACGGCGGTGGAATTATGGAAAATCTGGAAATGGCCGGTGTCCTCGGCAGGGTCCACGAGGAAGAAAGGGTGCCGACCCGCTTCAAAGACCATGGGGTCGATGACTGGACCGCCGTCGCCATCCCATTCGCCGCGCACGATGACGGGGAGCGGGCCCCGCCGGACCTCCCGGTGCGCGCCCAGGCGGGCATGGTACCGAGCCAGGAGTTCTTCGCGGGGCACCTTCGCGGCGGCCTTGGCAGGCGCCGGGACAGCAGGTCCCGGGGCTGGCTTGGATGTCGGCGCCCGCTTCTTCTTCGCTTTTTTGCGCGCCGCCTTTTTCTTCGCTGCCGCGACCGCGGAAGGGGCGGCCCCCGCGGCGGCCGCAGCAGGGACTCCCTCGTCCAACCCCGGCATGGCGGGCCTGGTCGTGGACGCCAGGCCCGCCATGCCGCAGGCCAGGGCCAGGCCCACGGCCATCAAGCCCTTTCTGGCCGATAGGCTGCCGCCCGCGCCTGCGTCCCCGGTCGTCCTTGTCATTTCCCTGGTCACGAAAACTCCAACACCCAGCGGCCGATCCGGCGCCCTCAGGCATAGGGATGCATTATTAATTAAAAAGGTTCCCGATTTTTCCGCAGCGGGTCCGCTCACTTTTGGGGGTATTTTGGCCGCTTTTGGGCAGTGATCGCCCCCGGAACCACATGGAGGAAAGCCCCAGAAACCATAGGTTTCAGGGGCCTTACCCTGGCTTTTCGGCGAACAGCCAGCGCTCGTTCTTGGGGCTTTGAGACGTCTAAGGACGAGCCTTGGGCGCGGGTGCTGGGGGCAGGGTAGGCACAGTCCGGACCAGCATGGCGATCCCGAGGCCGTGCATCACCTTCATGATCGTCTCGTAGCGAGGCTTGGAGCCAGGGGCCAGGGCCTTGTACAGGCTTTCCCGCCCCGGCCCGCTGGCCTTGGCCAGGTCGGCCATGCCCCGGGCCTTGGCGATATTTCATTCTTGTACGAAATTCAGGACGGACCAATCAGCAGCGAACGCCCCATCCGGCCGGTTCCAGGGCCATCTTCGCGGCCTCCCAGGAACTCAGTTCGCACCGCCACTTCGTGGCCACGAGGCGGTGCCCCGTGATGCCGTCGGACTCCGGCGACGCCAGCCAGAGGAGCGGAGGAACGATGATGGCCGGGTCAAGCAGGTGGGCCCGGATGTCATCCGGAACCGGTCCAGGAATCATGCCTGTGAAGGTCGCCCCGCCCGGAAGCAGGGCATTCACGGTCACTCCCGTATCCTCCAGGTCCTGGGACCAGATCACCGTCTCGGATTCAAGAGCGGCCTTGGAGGGGCCGTAGGGCGAGAACCCTCGCCGGGCCATGGTCTCGCGGTTCATGGAGACATTGATGATGCGTCCCCAACCCGCCTTCACCATCCCAGGCGCCGCCAGCCGCGCCATGAGGAAGGGCCCATTCACGTTGGTGTCGATCACCATGCGCCAAGTCTCAGGTTCCACTTCCCAGAACCGCGTGGGTTCCGTCATGAACGTGGATCTCACATACTTCATCCCACGGCCTGCGTTGTTGACCAGGATGTCGAGGTGTCCGAAGTGCTTGAGCGTCGCCTCCAGGGTCCTGACACAGTCCTCCTCATGCGTGACATCCGCGCTGAGCGGGAGCACGCGGTCCTCACCGCAGAGGGCCCGGGCTTCGCGGGCGGTTTCCTCGACCTCGTGGACTTCCCGCGCCGAGGTTGCCACCACCTGGGCCCCCGCCTGGGCGAGCCCCAACACCATGGCCCGGCCCAGCCCCCTCCCGCCCCCGGTTACAAGGGCGGTCTTGTTCTTCAGAGAATGCGCACCAGGTTCCATCCCGCACCTCACGAAAATCCCTGGACGGCATGGGGCACGTAGGGTTCTTCCAGCGCCGCCACTTCCTCTGGGCTCAGGCGCAAGGAGAGAGCGGCCACGGCGTCGGTGAGGTGATGGGGCTTCGTGGCTCCGACAATGGGTGCCGTGAGACCAGGCTTTCCTGACAGCCAAGCCAGGGCCACCTGCGCCATGGGCACGCCCCGTTGTCCAGAGACCGCTTCGAGGCGGTCCACCACCTTGCGGTCGGCATTTTCGGTCAGGCCGTACAGTGACTTCCCGAACTGATCCGTTTCGGACCGTTTGGTGGTCTCCGACTGCCATGGGCGGGTCAGCCGTCCCCGGGCCAACGGGCTCCAGGGAATGACGCCGATGCCCTCGGTACGGCACAGCGGCATCATCTCGCGCTCCTCCTCGCGGTAGAGGAGGTTGTAGTGGTTCTGCATGGAGACGAAGCGGGACCAGCCGTGGCGATCCGCCAGGTACAGAGATTTTGTGAATTGCCAGGCATGCATGGACGAGGCACCAAGATACCGCACCTTCCCAGCCATCACGAGATCGTGAAGCGTTTCCAGCGTCTCCTCGATGGGCGTCCCGGGGTCCCAGCGGTGGATCTGGTAGAGGTCGATGTAGTCGGTGCCCAGCCGACGCAGGCTCTCGTCGACCTCGAAAAGGATGGCCTTGCGGGAGAGCCCGCTTCCGTTGGGTTCGTCGCGCATGACGCCATTGACCTTGGTGGCAATGACAACGGATTCGCGTCGGACGTTGGCGTTCAGGAATCGCCCCAGCACGGTCTCGCTGGCACCGATGGAATAGACGTTGGCCGTGTCGAAGAAGTTGATGCCAAGATCCAAGGCCTGTTTCAGGAAGAGATGGCTGGTGGCCTCATCCAGCGCCCAAGCGTGGCTTCCGGGCTTGGGCCCGCCCGTGGCGGGTGCCCCGTAAGTCATGCATCCGAGGCAGATGCGCGAGACCTTGAGACCGGTCTTGCCCAGGTTGACATAGTCCATGGAACCTCCATCAGGGTGTCTTGATGTATTATCTTCCATCCCAGGGGACAAGATGAGCTTCACGTTCGACAAGAACAAGACCGCTTTGATGATCATGGATTACCAGAACGCGATTGTGGACATGGTGCCGGAGGGAAGCCAGGCACTGCTGGGGAAGGCAGCCAAGGCCCTGGCTGCGGCTCGATCCACAGGGGTGAAAGTCATCTACGTGGTCATCGGCTTCCGCCCGGGCTATCCCGAGGTGAGCCCATTGAACAAGTCCTTCGGGGCTTTGCGTGAGAGCGGGCGCTTCGCACCGGGCAGTCCAGGCACCGAGGTCCACCCTGCCGTTGCACCTTTGCCCGGGGAGTCGATCGCAATCAAGCATAGAGTCAGCGGTTTTTCGGGTTCGGATCTGGACATGCTGTTGCGTGCCGGGGGTATCGACACCCTGGTGCTGGCTGGAATCGCCACCAGCGGAGTGGTGCTCTCGACATTGAGGCAAGCCGCAGACATGGATTTCAGGCTGGCAGTGCTTAAGGACGCTTGCACGGACATGGACCCAGGGGTGCATGCCATGCTCATGGACAAGGTCTACCCGCGTCAGGCTGAGGTGATGGACGTGGACGTTTTTGTGGCTGCTTTGTCGAGGATGTAGGGCTGGGGACGGGGACCTGGATGACGGACCAGAATGGGTCCCCTTCGGCACCTTTATCTTAAATCCTCGTATATATTAAGTTATAAAATTTTCCAAGAAACAGAACCCTAAGAGATTGACAATAGTGAACACCCCAACGTCAGAACCGTTCACTGGGTCGTTTTTCGATTCGGGATCTTTCCGGTCATGCTTAGAAGGCCGCCATGAGTTTATTTTTCAGGCAGGGCTGGGAGGTGCATCCAGTGGGTGGGTTCCCATGAAGCATGTTCGCCTTCGGTATAGCGGATGCGCCACTGCCCCCCATCCCAGAACGCGACGTTGACTGCCTTCATGTCTGCATACCAGAGCAGGATCTCGGTCCCATCCTTCGGCACAGTCTCGATGGGTTGCCACTCTGAAGATTCTAAAAGCCGGACCGCCGCCACCTCTTCCAAGGTGGGAGGTCGCATGGTCGCATGGGCAGCTTCCAACCTATCGCTGATTTTCACGATGGCTCCCTGGAGACGATCCTCAATCGTAGCACCCATGCCCTGCCGCCGCGGTTCCTGGCCTGTCCCTTTCCTGGAGGCGGGCCATGGGGTTGTCCCGGGCGCAGGCGAAGCTGTTTAGGAGTGATTGGATTGGCTAGGGCTTCATTGTTATTTGGAACGTTGGGGTTTCTAACTCGTGATGGTATACTCCATCGATAACGTTTGAATTGTCCACTGTATGTTTGGTATCTGGAACGATTTCGTAATTTCTCTCGGGATGGAGTCCCGCACGCTCCTTAACGTAATCAATTGTCACCAGGTGTTCTGAGTGTTGACGGCAAACTTCATCCTTGTAGAAATCCCAATAATCCCATACATAAATAAAAACATCCACTTTTGTCATAACCACCTCCACCAAAAAGCATGGGGCGAAAAACCTAGGAATCAACAACAATCAGCAGCCCCACGACCCAAGCACACCCCCCCCCTCGAATTTGACCATCCCCGGGCCCACCCTGAGGGCGATGGAGCACCTATGCCGAAGCTCCGTAATGGCCAAGCCGGGTTGCTACGGCTGCTTGGGTAAGGACTGCGGTCTCGGTGTGGATCTCCACGTCCACCGTGCTGGGGGTCCAGAGCATCAGCCTGGTCCTTGGCGGGGTAGAATCCAACCATCACCAGGAGGCAGCCATGGAAGATCGCAAGCTCACCCGTGAGGAGATCGCCCTGCGAATCCTTTCCGGCCTGATCGCCGGGTATGCAGGGGGTGGCGGACAATCCACGAAGTTCAGTTCAGCAGTCGATAAATTTGTAGATGAGGATGGCCATGGGAACCCAGTCAACAAGGATGAACCCGGGAAAGCCATCCGCACTGCATTCATGATGGCCGACCTCTTCATCCAGGAAAGCGACAAGCAGGTTTGACTACAGGAGCACCCATGCCCCGCCGCCCTGAGTAGCATTAGCAGGGATGCTGCTCTTGCTATTTTTGCCCCCTTAGAAACCCCTTGGCCAGCCTGCAATGCCGGGCCGGATTGGGCCACCAAGGCCAAGGTCAAGGTCAAGAGATAACCTATATCTTTTAACCTAATCCTCATTTCGCACGCTCCCGTAACATGGAAAGGACCTCCCTTTCACCCTCTCAATGCTTGGTTCATTATCGAGGTTCCCGGTTGAGGCCGAGGCGAACATGGCATCCAGCGCCATCCAGTTGCCGAATCTCCCTGCCGATCGCTGCCGATAGAGCATCTAACTGACTTTCCGCACATCGGGAATGCAATTAGCGTGAATTTCCAGCGCCTCAGGAATCCATGCCGGGGGTGGCCAGACCATAGGTGTTCCGTGGCGCTCCGAGTAGGCGCAGCAGATCCTCCTGGAGT
>Ga0302320_10029193_pt1 | contig 10559 bp, 9 predicted proteins | sample Bog_T0_3_FD_202130 | JGI IMG/M metagenome (GOLD analysis project Ga0302320, IMG submission 202130) | Peat permafrost microbial communities from Stordalen Mire near Abisko, Sweden - Bog_T0_3 | ecosystem: Environmental > Terrestrial > Soil > Wetlands > Peat | place: Sweden: Abisko, Stordalen Mire... | reverse complement strand
CCAAATCTTGGTGACGATGATCCCGAAGAGCAGCGGCAGCGTCGCCCAGTGGGGCCCCCGGTGCGGGGTGACGATCTCGTGGATCGCGTGCCAGGCCACCAGCCCGGCCGTAATGAAGACGAAGACGGCGACCGACAGGGCGGCGAGCGGCTCGGCCCGGCCATGGCCGAAGGGATGGTCGGCGTCCGGCGGCCGCGCCGCCACGCGCAGCCCCGCCCACACCAGGAGCGAGGAGAAAACGTCGAGGAGCGATTCGATCCCATCGGCAATGAGGGCGTACGTGTGCCCGAGGATGCCCCCGCCGAATTTGAGCACCGCCAGCGCGGCATTGAGCCCGATGCCGCGGACGACCAAGCGGGCCCCCTTGGCGGCCCGTGCCTGTGCGGCGGCATAATGGGCCGGGAGACCTGGATTCACGTGGGCAGGAGCTTGGCGGATTTCCCGGGGACAGGCAAGGCAGGCCGTTGACCCGGCCCGAATTCCGACCATGCTATTATGGTCGCATGGCTTCCGAGATTCAAACGACCCCGCAGAACCCGGTGAAACAGTTCTCCGTTTTCACCGAAAACCGGGTGGGCCGCCTGCACGAGCTCACCGCCCTGTTCAAGAGCAGCAACGTCCATGTGATGGCGATCACCGTGCTGGACACCACCGACAGCGCAATTGTCCGCCTGATCGTCGACGATCCGGACAAGGCGCGCGAATTGATGATCAACAATGATTTCCCCTTCACCGAATCCGACGTGCTCGCCGTCGAGGTGACCGACGAGTCCGAGCTGAAGGGCGTGCTTGGCGCCCTGCTCGAGGCGGAGATCAACATCCACTATATCTACAGCTTCCTCAAGCGGCCGCAGGGCCGGGGCGCGCTGGCGATCAATGTCGAGGACTCCGATGTCGCCGCGCAGGCCCTCGGCCACCGCGGCTTCAAAACCCTGACCCAGGCGGATATTTCCCGCTGACGGGCCGGGGGCGGCCTATTCCTTCACCTCGCCCATGCGCTCGGCGTCCATTTCGTAGATGCCGGTCATGTAGCCGTTTTCGTACATGGCACCGATCTTGATGGTGCCATAAAATGTGATCGGCACGTCCTGGATCACCGCCACGCCCTGCGGCATCCGCACCACCACCCAATCGTTCATGTTGGGCACCGTGCCGAAGCAGCAGGCCATCTGGTTGGCCATGATCAGAAACTCCGTCGCCTTGCCGTTCTCCATCTTGGTCGGCAGCATGAATCCGGTGATCATCGCCTTCTTGCCGCTCCAGCTCTTCACCTCGGCCGGAATCTGCTCCTCGCCCGTCGGCGGCGGCAGCTTCGCGTCCGCCACCGGATCGTAGGCCGGAGGTTCGAACTTGAAGGCGGCCAGCCGGTCGAAACCGAGCTTCAGATAAGCGTCATCACCGGGATCGGCCCGCCCCACCGCGCCGGCAAGCAAAATCAGGCCCAGAGTGAGGGGAAGACGCAGGGTTTTCATGGGGACGCTGCTAACCTACTCCGTTCCCAGTTCCTTGCAAGCGTTTCGGCTGGGTCGCAGGCTAAAATCGTAACTCCCAAACGCCTCGATTCTTGCCCAAGTCCAGGTCAGGCCATCCCCGCGCGGGGGCCGGCCGGCCCAGGATTTTTCTCCGCGGCCCGAGGGCCGGGCGGACCTGCACCCCGTCGGTCAGGGCGACGGCGCTCACCGCCACTTGGCCGATCCCCCGGACCGCAAGCCGCAGGCCGTCTTCCGGGGAATCGACCGGAACGCTGAATTCCCGGACAATCCTCCCGCGCCGCCGCGCGGCCGCCGCGCGGAACTCCACGGTAAACCGGGCGTGGAGCAACTCCCAGGCGCCATCCGGCCGGCGGCGCTCCAAGCCTACCTGCTGCAAGGCCGGCGCAAAGTTGTGGACCAGGCACCGCAGCTGCCAGGCCCCCAGGACCGGCGAGGCTTCGCGCGCCCGATCCGGCGCCGCGGCGACGCGGCGCAGCCAGCCGCGCCAGGCGGCCAGGCGTCTAGCGTCCTGCTGCAACATGGACTCGTTGCGCCCGCGCCGGCGCCGGTCGCGGGTCCGCCCCCACATCGCGCGCGCAGCCTTCAGGCCGGCCCGCAGCGCCGCCGCAAAGCTCCTGGCCTGCGCGTGCAGCGCGGCGAACTCCTCCCGGCCGGCGCCGGGGCGGCGCAGCCGGCGCAGTCCGGCCGCCGCCTCGCGGATGAAAACGTCCCGCTCCGCCAGGTAGCGCCGAAAGGCGAGGCTGGCCGCAAAGGCCGGCGCCAGTCCCCGGGAACGGCGATCCCACGAGCGGAAAAAGGCGAGCTCCGCACGGCAACCGGGCAGCTCGGAGGCCGCGGCGAGGTCCCAGCGCTCATTGGTCTCCCAGCGGGCGTTGCCCGCGAAAGCGCGCCGGTCGCAGCCCAGGGCGGCGGCCGCGGCCGCCCGGGCCCCGCGGGCGCCGAGCGCCCGCCGAAATCCGCGTTCAAGCATCGCGGCCGGCCGCAGGTCCGGTCCGTCCAGCCAGAGGCTGGCGGCGGCCGCGTCGACGGCCGCCGGCAGCTCCGCCGCGAGGCGGTCCGCCTCCCAGGAGGTGACCAGCATGCCGGCCGCGCCCACGGTGCGGCAGCGCCGCCACCAGGAACGGATGTTCTCCAGCCGCTCGATGAAGGTCGGCATCGGCTCGGCCCGGAACGCCCCGCTCATCGGGCAGCCCCAGTACTCCACGCCCTGGGCGCGCAGCGCGGGCGCCAGATCGTAGGTCCGAAAATTGCGCGCCTCGATCGCCGGCCGCCGGGCAAAGGGGTAGTAGTACCAATCGTAGGCGATGGCCCCGCGCGGGATCCAGGGGATCGCCTCGGGCAGCAGGGCCAGCGGATCGGCCCAGAGGCCGAGCCGCAGGCCCAGGCCGGTGGCGAGCCCGTGCAGGCGCCGGACGTAGCGGCCGAAATGGGCTCCGAGACCCACCTCCGCGATCTCGGCGCGGCTCAGCGGATGGCGCCCCAGGTGATAGGACTCGTCGAGGCCCACGTGGACCTTCCCGGCGGTGCAGAACGGGGCCACGTCCTGCAGCAGCTTGGCGGCCACCTCGAGCGTGCCCGGGTGCAGCGGGCATACCTGGCCCCGCGCCAGCGGCGAGCCGTCGGGAGCCCGCAGTTCGTTCAGCTCTCGCAGGGCCGGCACCTTGATCAGGTACTGGGTGTGGCCGAGCAGATTGACGATCGGGACGACGCCGAGGCCGGCCCGCGTCGCGGCCTCGACCAGCCGGAAACACTGCCGGCGGGAGTAGGCGCCGGGCCGCGCGACCGCCGGTAGGCTCGGGTAGGCGATGGCGTCCTCGAGGTGGAGGTAGACCTCCCGGTAACCCCAGTCGGCGTATCGGGGCAGTTGCGACACGAGCCAGTCGAGCCGCTCGGCCTGCCGGGCCAGATCCCATTGGAAGGCGCGCAGCGGAAGCGGGGCGGGCGCGGGCGGCATGGCCTTAGCGGGCGTCCAGGCGCGCCCGCAGCCAGGCGAGGCCGCCGGCCTCGTCGGTGAACGCGCCGTCCAGCTGCGCCTCGAAGGCGGCGTCCAGGACCGCCCGGAAGTCGGGGCCCGGCGCGCGCCCCAGCGCGACCAGATGGCGCCCGCGGACCAGCGGCTGCGGCGGCTGGCGGCGCAGCGCGAGCGCATGGGCCCGCTCCAGCAGGCGCGCGATCAACGCCTCCGGCTCGGCCGCCGGCAGCGGCGGCCGGCCGCGGGCGTCGGCCACCATCACCAACGCCAGCTCGTCGATCGTCGCGGGGGCGAGGCGGCGGGCCAGCCGCCGGACCTGGGAATCGGTGAAGTCCCCGTTGCAGCCGTGATGGTGGGCGAGGTGATGCACGACCAACGCGGCGGCCGGCGCCGCCAGCTCGAGCGGGGAGCCGATCCGGCGCAGGAAGCTCCCGGTCAGGGGCCCCCCCGCCGCCTCGTGCCCGGGGCTCACCCAGCGCAGGCGGCCGCGGCGCTCCGCGCGCGCGGTGGTCGCCGGCTTGCCAAAATCGTGGGCCAGGACCGCGAGCGAAAGCAGGCGGCGGCCCGCCGGCTCGGCCGCGCGCCAGCCGTCCAGCCGCACCAGGGCATCGAGGCAGCACTGGGTGTGCGTGAAGACATCCCCCTCCGGATGCCACTCGGGCTCCTGCGGCGTGCCGCGCAGCGCGGCCAGCTCGGGAAAATGCACCAGCCAGCCGGTCTCCTCGAGGACGGCGAGCCCGCGGGCCGGCACGATGGCCTTGGTGGCCCACTTGTCCCACTCGCCCCAGACGCGCTCGAGCGGAAGCTCGGCGTAGGCCGCGGAGATCGACCGGCAGAGCGCCGCCGTTTCCGGGGCGAGCGTCAGGTCGAAGCGCGCGGCCAGCTGGAAGGCCCGCAGCACCCGCAGGGGATCCTCGGCGAACGCGGCGCTGGTGTGCCGCAAGCGCCGGGCCGCCAGGTCCGCCTGGCCGCCGTGCGGATCGACGATGGCGCCCTCCAGCGGGTCGTAGGCGATGGCGTTGAGCGTGAAGTCCCGGCGGGCGGCGGCCTCGGCGTCGCTCAGGTCCGGAGCGGGCGCGACGGCAAAGCCGCGGTGGCCGGCGCCGGTCTTCGATTCGCGCCGGGGCAGGCTGAAGTCGTACTCGGCGCCCGTGCCCGCCGCCCGCACCTTGACCACGCCGAAGCTGCGGCCGATCACGTCGGTCGCCCCGAAGGGAGCCAGGGCGCGCCGCAGCGTCTCGAAATCGACCCCCGCAACCTCGACGTCCAGATCCTTGGGCGCCAGGCCGAGCAGCCAGTCCCGCACGCCGCCGCCGACCAGGCGCGGGCGGCCGACGCGCCGCACGGCTTCCAGCATCGGCCGCAGCTCCGCGGGCAGGGGAAACGGGGAAGGCATGGCGGCGGGAGCGGCGCCTTAGGCCGGCTGGCCGGCGGCCGGGCCGCCGCTCCAGGCCGAGCCGATCAGGAAGATCCAGCCGACGATGAGCGCCAGGCCGCCGACCGGCGTGATCGGCCCGACCCAGCGGGGGGCGCCGGCGGCGAGCAGGTAGAGCGAGCCCGAAAAAAGCAGGACCCCGCCGATCCAGCAGCGCACCGCCCAGGCCGCGCGCGCGACGGCCGCCGGAGCGCGCTCCGCGCGCAGCCAGGCCGCGGCGCCGATCAGGGCGGCCGCATGGAGGAGTTGGTAGTGCACGCCGGTTTCCCACACGTCCAGGGTTCCCCGGTCGAGCAGAAATTCCCGCAGGGCGTGGGCGCCGAAGGCCCCGGCGGCGACGCCGGTGGCGCCGAGCAGGCCGGCGCCGACGAGCGCAAAACGATGGTTCATCGCGGGAGTTTCGCAGACCAAAAGCGGCGAAACAAGCGGCTTCGGTCGGGCCGCAGCCCCCAAGACGGTGGGCATCTCCGGGCGCCTAGTGTCCGAGCACCCGGTCGTCCTCCGACGCCCTCCAACCGGAAAGCCGGAACCCAGCCGAAGCTTGGGCGCGGGGTTGTTATTATTGAGGCCATGGGCAAATCCATCTCTCCCGGGGGCGTGGCCGCGGTCCTTGAGGCTGGCCTGCGCGCCGGGGCCACCGACTGGCAGTTTCGCGCCGGCGAGGCCGGCTACTACCGGGCCGGCGGCCAGCTGCGCCGGGCCGCCGAGCCGCCTCTGGCCGAGGCCGACTTGCAGGCCTTCGCGGCGCAGGTGCTGCGCACCGGCGATCCCGTCCGGCCCGAAACCGACGCCAGCTTCGACCACGGCGGCGCGCGGTTTCGCCTCCATGCCTATTCGGCCGAAGGGGCGTTTTGCTGCACGCTGCGCCACCTGCCCGGCCGCCTGCCCGACCTGTCCGCCCTGGGCGTCCCCGCCGCGTTCGCCTCCCAGGCCCTGGGCGGGGCTCCGGGCTTGATCCTGGTGACCGGTCCGACGGGTTCGGGCAAGACCACGACCCTGGCGGCGGCCATCGACTACCTCAATCGGGAGCGGGCCGCGATGATCCTCACCCTGGAGGACCCGATCGAGTATCGCCATCCGCACCGCCGCAGCGTCGTGCGGCAGATGGAAAAGGGCCGCGATTTCCACGACTTTGCCGCGGCCTTGCGCGGCGCCCTCCGGATTGATCCCGACGTGATCCTGGTCGGCGAGATGCGCGACCGGGAAACCATCGCCGCCGCGCTGACGGCCGCCGAAACCGGCCACCAGGTCCTGGCGACGCTCCACGCCCCGTCCGCTCCGGCCGCGGTGGCGCGGGTGCTGGGCGCCTTTCCGGCCGAGCACGCGGCGGAGGTGCGCGCCCAGCTCGCCGAAACTCTCCTGGCCGTCCTTGCCCAGCAACTCGTCCAGCCGGCCGGCCGGCCGGCGGTGGCCGCCTTCGAACTGCTGCTCGCCACGCCCGGCGTGCGCCATCTCATCGCCGATCCCGCGCGCAAGCACCGGCTGCTCGCCAATGAGATCGCGACTGGCGGCGGCCATGGCATGATCGCCATGGACCAATCGCTCGAGGACCTTTGGCGGCGCGGCCTGCTCGGCCGCGAAGACGCCCTGCGGGCCGCCTTTCAACCGGCGGGGCTGGGGCCCCTCCTGCGCCGCCCGGCATGAAATCCTGGCTGCTCGCCGCCGCCCTGGCGGCCTCCCTGGCCCGCGCCGCCGACGATCCGCTGGCCGCGCCCGTGGCCGCCTTCCGCGCGGAGCACCTGCCGCTGGAAACGGCCTTGGTGGCGCTCGGCCGGATCTCCGGGCTGACCTTCGTCCTGGATCCCGGCCTCAAGGGGGAGGTGACGCTGGAGGTTCGCGGCGGCTCCGTGCGCGACGTGATCGACGCCCTGGTCCGCTCCCAGGGCCTGTACTGGGAGCCCGACGGCCGGCTCATCGCGGTGCGCCGGACTACCCTGCGCTTCTACGAGATCGATTACCCGCAGATGACCCGCTCGGCCGAGGGCACGAGCAGCGTCGTCCTGTCGGCCCAAACCGGGAGCGCGGCGGCAACGGCGGCAAACCCCCTGCTGGGGCCGGCGGCCGCGGGGGCCGGGGCCGCCAACCTGCCCAGGCAAAATGACCAGACGAACCTCACGATCGAGCAGCAAAACCAGACCACCTTCTGGGCCGACGTGCAGGCCGAGCTTGCCGGTCTGGCCCAGCCCGGCGAGAGCGTGGCGGTCAACCGGCTGGCGGGCCTGGCGGTGGTCACCGCCACGCCCGCCCGGCAGGACTGCTTTCGGGACTTCATCACGCTGCTCAACCGGCGCATTTCCCGGCAGGTGCGGATCTCCGCCCGGATCCTGGAAGTGAGCCTCACCTCGCAGCGCCAGCTGGGCGTGGACTGGTCGCTGGCCGCCGCAAAGATCGGCGGCTTGAGCCTGAGCGGCGTGGCGACCAACACCGCGTTTTCGGCGCTCAACGGGCAGGCCTTCGTTCCCAGCACCGTCAGCGGCACGGTTTCCACCGGCCAGATCTCCGCCCTGGTCCAGGCGCTGCAGGAGCAGGGGGAGGTGCGCGCCGTGTCCAACCCCTCGGTCGTGAGCCTCAGCAACCAAACGGCTTTCGTGAAAGTCGGCACCGAGCAGACGTTCTTCTCCCTATCCAATTCGACGAGCATCAACCAGGCCGGCACCGCCACGCCCTATGCCGCGACCCAAAACAGCTACACCCAGAACGCGATCACGATCGGAACGGTGCTCTATGTCACCCCGGAGGTGAATGGCGACGGCACGATCACGGTGGACGTGCTCCCGGCGATCACGCAGCTGATCGGCGTCGACACTTCGCCGGACGGCCAGCAGACCGCGCCGCGCATGGACATCAAGGCCCTCTCCACCCTGGCGCGCCTGCATCCCCACCAGTCGGTCTTGATCGGCGGCCTCATCTATGACCAGAACGCGCGGCAGACGCAGAGCGTCCCGGGTTTGGGCGGCCTGCCGCTGCTCGGCCGGCTTTTCACGACTTCGGGCGGCGCGCACACCCGCAGCGAGCTGGTGATTTTCCTCAGCGCGGAGCTGGTCGAATGAGCGCGGCGCCCGAATCCCGGCCGCCCGGCCCCCCCGCGCCCGATCCCTTTTGGCTCGGCCGCGAGCTCGTGGCCGCGGGCACCGTCACGGCCGAGCAGTTCGCCAGCGCCCGGGCCCTGTGGCGGCGGCAGCCGCAGGCCGATTTCGCGGCCCTCCTCGAACGCCTTGGGCTCGCGACGCCGGCGCAGCTCGCCGCGGCCCTGGCGCGCCGCCACGACCTGCCGGTCGCCGCCGTCGCCGGGCGGAGCCCCGACCGGGCGGCGGCGCGGCTGATCTCCCCGGATCTGGCCCGCCGCAAATGCCTGGTCCCGCTGCGCCGGGACCAGGGCCGCCTGGAGGTCGCCGTGGCCGATCCGGCCGCCTACGGCGCGCGGGAGGCCCGCCGCGACTTCCCCGACCACGAAGTCTCGCTCCAGGTGGCTCCGCGGGCGGAGATTCTCGGCTTGATCGAGGAGACCTGGCGCAGCCCGGCCGCCGCCGGCGGCGCCCAGGCGCGCTTCGAGCAGCTCCTGCGCGAGGCGGTGGCCGAGCGCGCCACGGACCTGCATTTCGAGCCGCGGGAGCACAGCCTGGACGTCCGCCACCGGATCGACGGCCGCCTGATCCACGCCGGCTTCATCGAGGAGTCGGAGCGCGAGGCGCTCCTCCAGGCCGCCAAAATCGCCGGGCGGATGGACATCGCCGAGCGCCGCCGCCCGCAGGACGGCCGGGCCACGCTGCTCGTCGGCGCGCGCCCCTATCACCTGCGCTTTTCGTGCATTCCGGCCGTCCACGGCGAGTCGGTCGTCATCCGCATCATCGACGAGGCCGCAGGCGTGCGGCCGTTCGCCGAACTCGAGCTGTTTCCGGCCGATCGCCGCCACCTGGAGGAACTGCTCCGGCAGCCGCACGGGCTGGTCTACGTGACCGGGCCGACTGGCTCGGGCAAAACCACCCTGCTGCATTCCCTGCTGCACCATCTGCCGCCCGCCGAGATCAACGAATTGAAGATCATCACCCTGGAGGAGCCGGTCGAACTGCGCCATCCGCGGTTCTTCCTCCAACTCGAGGTCGACGAGCGGATCGGGCGCACGTTCAGCGAACTGCTGCGGCATGTCCTGCGCCACGACCCCAATGTCGTGCTGGTGGGGGAGACCCGCGACCGGGCGACCGCGGAAATCACCCTGCGGGCCGCGCTCACCGGCCGGCTCTGCTTCAGCACCCTGCACACTTCCGGCGCCTGGGCCGCCGTGACCCGGCTGGCTGAAATGGGCCTGGAAAGCCTCGTGCTGGCGACGGCGCTGAAGGGCGTCGTGGGGCAGCGGCTGGTGCGCCGGCCCTGTCCGGACTGCCGGCGGCCCCATCCGCAGGACGCCCGGTGGCAGGCGCGCTTCGCCGAACTCCTCGCGGCGGACCCTCCCGCGCCGGAGGGAGCCGGGTTCCTCCAGGCCCGGCCGGGGCTGGCGTGCCCGCGCTGCCGCGGGCGTGGCTACCACGGCCGGACCTCGATCATCGAGGTCTTCCCGCTCGCCGGGGCCGAGGCCCTGATCGCCGAACGGGCGCCCGCCGCGGTGTTCCTGCGCCACGCCCGCACCCGCGGCTGCCGCACCCTCTTTGAGGACGGCGTGCGCAAGGCGGCGCGCGGGCTCACCACCCTGGAGGAGATCTACGCCGCCGTGGAGGAGCCGGCCGCCTGAAAGACCGCCCCTGGTCGCTTGTTATTATCGCCTTTCCACCCTCCATGAATCCTCCCTCCCCCCTCCGCCTCCCGCGTCCGCTCCGCCGGCGCGCCTTCACCCTCGTCGAAATCCTCGCCGTCCTCGCGGTCATCGCCGCCATCATCGCGATCGGCGTGCCGGCCGTGGCCAAGGTGCTGCAGACCGGCCGCGTCCGCAACGCGGAGGGCACCGCCGCGGTCGTCAAATCCGCGCTGATGCAGTACCTCAGCAAACCCGGCTCGTCCGGCACGTTCCCGGTGACCGAGGGCGTCTCGGCCGCGCTCACCGCCGAGTACACCGGCAGCGGCAGCCCGACGGCCGCCGCGGTCGGGGCGGCCGCCACGCTCGACAATGTGCTCCTGACCGAGGGCGTCCTCGAGCGGCCGATCAGCCTGCGCATCGGCGCCCAAAACGCGGTCGCCTCCGGCAGCGCCAATGGGTTTGCCTGGACCCCGCCGACCCAGTCGTTCACCGGCGCCGGGGCGCCGACGCTGAGCTACGCCGGGGTAAGCCGGGTGGAATGCGCCGTCAGCGACGGGGTGAGCAATCCGGGCGTCACCGGCCAGACGGCCGGCTCGGCGGCCTGCGCCTTCGACCTGGCGGCCAACGGCATCCTGGTCCCGAACGGCAGCCGCGTCAGCTACCTGATCCTCAAGTCCGTCCCGAACGCCGATGCGTATCAATTGGCCTTGGACGTCGACGGGGCGGCGCTGATGCAGAACACCGCCGCGGCGCCGGCGGCCGCCGACCAGTCCCAGGGCACCGTCGTCTACGCCAAGGACGCGGCGGGCGCCGGCTTCGTCGACGTCTACTACTACCTGACCCAAATCTGATGCCGGCGGCCCTCGTCATCGTCTGGTGGGGCCCGCGCCTGGCGGTCCTCGGCCCCGACGGCCGCCTCGAGGCGGCCGA
>Ga0302320_10029192_pt1 | contig 10559 bp, 5 predicted proteins | sample Bog_T0_3_FD_202130 | JGI IMG/M metagenome (GOLD analysis project Ga0302320, IMG submission 202130) | Peat permafrost microbial communities from Stordalen Mire near Abisko, Sweden - Bog_T0_3 | ecosystem: Environmental > Terrestrial > Soil > Wetlands > Peat | place: Sweden: Abisko, Stordalen Mire... | reverse complement strand
GGGAATTTGCCTTCCCGGTCGTCGGCTTCGAGCGTGAGGAATTCGTGGAGCGGCACCATGTTGTCGTTCCAGGCGTCGCGCGGCACGGTGCGGAATTGTTTGCGGAAGCGGCCTTCGGTCACGGCGAAATCGGCAAAGGTCATGGGCAAAGTCATGCGGCCCTTTTGACCCTGTTCGTCGGTGTATTCGAGCGAGTATTCGGGCCAGTCGGTTTCAGGCGAGGGGTTGCCGTCGAGATCGAAGCATTCCTCCGGCAGATTGCCTTTGTCGGGGTTGTAGCGGACGAGCGGATAGGCGCGCGATTCCACCGCGAGCTTGCTCTGGTGTTCGGCGAGATCGTCGGCGATGCCGTGTTCCGGCATGCAGGGGCTGTACACGTTGAACAGCGCGGGCCGTTTGGCGTTGAGGCCTTCGATGAAGCTTTCAATGAGATGAGTGGGGTTCGAGATGCTGCCCTGGGCGACGTAGGTGGTCCGGTGGGCCATCGCGATGAGGGCGATTTCCTTGCGAACCTCTTCCTTACCCTGGAAGTTTTTGCCGAACTGCGCCATGTCGGAGACCTGGCCGGTGAAGCCGGAGGTGCAGGCTTGACCGCCGGTGTTGGAATAGACCTGCGTATCGAGGATCAGGACCTTGATGGGCTTGCCCGACATCATCATGCGCGAGAGATTCTGGAAGCCGATGTCGTACATGGCGCCATCACCGCCGATCGAGACTACGGGCGGGCAAAGGTGCAGCTCTTCATCGGTGAATTTCTTCCAGTCGAAGTAGGTGAAGAAACTCTCGTGCTTCTCTTTGTTGTAGCCGTCGCGGAGTTCTATCTCGGCCATCCGGACGGCTTTGAAGCCATCGGCCATGTGGGACATGTGGCCTTCGAAGATGCCCATCGCCATGGAGGGCGAATCCTGGAAGAGGTTGTTGGCCCAGGGGAACGGATACGGATTGAAAGGATAAGTGGAAGCCCAGACCGAGGTGCAGCCGGTGGAATTGATGATGCCCATGCTGGCGCGGCCGTTGCGGGAGGTGCCGGAAGCGTACTGCCAGCGAAGATGCTTTAGCTTTGCCAGAAGTTGAGTGACCCAGCGGAGCCACTCGGCGTCGATGGTCTTGCCGCTGTGACGCTCATCGAGCGTACCGGAAAAACTCGCCAGAGTGAGGTCTTTATCGTGCAGTTTCGTTAAGGCGTCTTCGATACGGGTGGTGTCGCTCAGATCCATCGTGTCGGCGAGCTTGAGGCGAACGTGGCGGTCGAGGCGCGACATCAGGTCGTCGATTTTCTGAACCTGCTTCGCGACGCGGCCCTGCATGAGGGCTTCGACCGTGGCCGTGAACAAGTGAACGACGGATTTTTCGCCGCATCCGAGGCAGGCGCCGTCGCCGCCGACCATGCCTGCGTAGTTCTTTTTATCGAGGAGCAGCGTTTCGAGCGCGCCGATTTTTTCATCCAGACTTTCGATGCGGATGAATTCGGGAGGAGTGGTGGGCAGCGATTGCCAGAATTCCCAGTCTTTGCGCAGGTTCGCAACCGTTTCCGGTGTCTGATCGACGGCACGCAGGGCGTCGTCCTGGCAGACATTCACGCACAACATGCAGCCTTTGCAGGTATAGGGATTGACGGTGATGGAGAGCAGGCCGCCGGAACCCTTTTGCTTCTTCTCGCGGACGGACCAGTAAGGCTGAGTGACGCTGAGCTTGAAATCGCCGAGCGCTTCTTTGAACCAGACGAATTCCTGATCGAGGGTGGCGCGGTCCGGTGAGTCGGCCTTCACTCCGGCTTTGGCTTGCGCGATCGCGTCATCGAGCAGGTGCGCGACGTCGGCTTTTTCACCGGCGGCGGCGAGGCTGTTGCGCAGTTTCTGTTCTACCGTTCGAACGGCGCGCGGCAACTGCGTGACGACGCGGCCATCGCATTGAATGTTTTTCAATGCCGTTTCGAAGATGGCACTGACGGGGTGAACGAGGCCGGGAATGGCGCTATCGGGGCAGACTGTGTAGCAGGATCCGCAGGCGGTGCAGTTTGCCGCGTTCCATACGGGATGCTGGAAACGCACGCCTGTCATGTCGCGGAAGATGCCCGTGGCGGCGGGAATGAAGCTGAGCGCGGCGAAGGGATCGGCCAGATTGTCGTTGCCGCGGCCGGACACGTAGAAGCTGCCGGTCTGTTCCCAGAAGCGGTGGATGTCGGTCGTGAGGTCGGTGCTGCCGAGGCGATTTTTGAGCATGAGCGGCAGATCGACGGGCTTGCGGATGAGCGCATTCGGGGCCGCGAGTGTCTTCTCCGTGATTTCGTGGATTTCATCGAAGCCGCGACGCACGACGCGGATGTTGTCTTCGACGACGCGCGCGCCTTTGGTTCCGAACTTGTGTTCCAGCTGCGATTTGATGGCTTCAAAGAGCTGCTGTTCGGCCAGTTTCGCAGTCTTCATCACGGGCGAGGCCGCGAAGAATGCGCCCTGAAAGGCGTTGCCCTGCATGCGGAGCTGGAGTTCCGGATCGGTGGCTTCTTCGCGCGCGATTTTGAAAGCATCGAGGAAGAAGACTTTGATCTGGTTATCGATGATGATCTGCTGGAAACGTTCGGGGATTTGACGCCAGACCTCATCCTGAGTCTCGAAGGCGCTCTGGACGATGAAGACGCCGCCCTTCTTGAGGCCGGCGAGCGGATTGGAGTGCTGGAAGACGTTGGGATCGGGCGATAACACGACGTCGACATAAACGTAATCGCAGTTGATGGGGATCGGTTCGGGAGCGGCGGATAAGTAGTAAGTGGTGGGCTGGCCCTTCTTCTCCGAACCGTACTTGGGATTCGCTTTGATGTGATAGCCGAGCAGATCGAAGAGCGTGACCGCGAGATTTTTGCCGGTAGTGATCGCGCCCCAGCCGCCGACGGAGTGCATACGAACGGTGATGCTGTCTTTGGGGAGCAGGTTCGGATTTTCGCTGCCGTGGAGGGCGAGCTCTTTCACGCCGCGGTAAGAATCGGCGACCTGGATCTGGTGAATTTCCTGTTTCGGAGTGAAAGGCTTGTCGTGAATGAAATCGATCGAGAGATAGTAGAAGCGCTTGTGGCCGCCCTTAGGCAGCATGTTTTCGATGGCGCCGATAATACCCTCCGGCTGGAGATCGCGTGAGCCGAGGCCGTAGGAACCGGAGTAAATGGGAGGAACGTCGCCGGGACGGCTGTAGATGGCGTGATCGGGATAAGGGACCGAGCCATTGGCGAAAGCGCCGTTTTCGACGCAGCGGCTGATGGTGGCGCGGAATTCGCGAGCGAGCGGAAGATCGACGGCGAGCGGCTGGTCGACACGTTCGAGAACAGCGACGCCTTTGCGGCCCTTGAGGATTGCTCCGAGCAGATCGCCAGGGAACGGTCGGAACATGGTCAGGTTGAGGACGCCGACTTTGATTTTGCGGGTGGCGCGGAGGTAATCGGCGACGGCTTCGGCCGTCACGATCATGCTGCCCTGCCCTGCGATCACATACTCGGCGTCTTCCATCTTGTAAGTGGAGATGCGGCGATAGCGGCGTCCGGTGAACGCGTAGAATTCGTCCATCGCGTTGTTGGCAATGTCGGCGATGTGGGCGAAGAAGAACGGACGCTGCGCGGCGACGCTCTGCATGTAGGCGTCCTGATTCTGCACGGTGCCGATCATGACGGGGTTGTCGACCGTCCACAGCTCCGGGATTCTGCGCCGTTTGTTGCCGAACAGGATGCGCTGCGCGGGCGTGGGTGTGTCAATGATGTCGTCGGGGAAACCGAGATATTCGGCGATGAGTTCACGCTCGGGTACCATCATGGATTCGATCAGGTGCGTAGTGAGGAAGCCATCCTGGGCGCAGATGCCGGGAGTCAGCGCGAGTTCGGCGATGCGGTGCGAGATGATGTTGAGGTCGCAGGCTTCCTGGCCGCTCTTGCCGAAGAGCTGGAAGAAGCCGGTATCGTCGATGCAGTGATAATCGTCGTGACCGGCGTGGACGTTGAGGGTGGACTTCGTCATGGCGCGGCAGCCCATATTGAGCACGTAGGTGAGCCGCTTGCCGACCGCGGCATAGAGCGATTCGTGCATGTAGGCGATGCCCTGGCCCGAGGAGAAATTGGCGGCGCGCAGGCCGGTCATGGAAAGCCCGGCGGTGACGGCGGCCGCGGCATGTTCGCCTTCCGGTTCAATGAAGATCAGGGGGCGTCCGGAAATGTTGACGTGGCCTTTGGCGGATTCTTCGGCCCAATACTCGCCCATCTGCGTGGACGGGGTGATGGGATATGCGCCGGCGGCGTCGGTTGACTCGCGCTCGCACATAATGACGGCTGTGTTGCCGTCGACTGCCTGCCGGATTCCGGGGTAGCGGAATTCACGTTGAGTGCTCATGCTATCTGTTCACCTCGACCTTTCGGTCATTGTTTCGGTCATGGATGGAATTGCTGAGAGGAAGCTCCGCGAGATCTACCGGCAACGGAGACTTGCGAGTGATTTTCTTCGCGTCGAGTCCTTTGATCGCTCCGCGTTTGTTGTCGAGCCAGACGATGGCGCCTGTGGGGCATCTTTGTATCGGAGTCTGGGTGGCCTGACTATTCCGTGAATAATCGACTACCGCGAGATTGCTGACAATGCTGATGAGAGCGGCGGGCGCATCGGCGGCGCAACGTCCGCATGCGGTGCAGGCTACTTCGCATTCGGCTTCGGCGAGATCGCCGTTGAGCTGGTTCTTACAGGACACCCAAAGACGGTGGCTGACGACGTGGAGCGAAAACAGGCTCTTGGGGCAAATATCGACGCAGTCGCCGCACGCGGTGCACTTGCTTTCGGTCACGACGGGGAGACCGTTGACGTCCATATCGATGGCGTGAAATTCGCAGACGCGTTCGCAATCCCCCAGACCGAGGCAGCCCCAACTGCAGCCTTTGCCGCCGCCAGAGACGAAGGCCGCTGCACGACACGATTTAAGTCCCGCGTAATGCGCCTGCTGCCGCGCGACAGTCTTGCCACCGGCGCAGGCGAGGCGGGCTACGCGCTTCTCATGCGAGCCGGCGTCCACCTGGAGGAACGCTGCGATCTTCGCGATACCAGCCGGCGTACTGACGGTGCATTTGCCCGGTTCGATTTCGCCATGAACCGTTTTCTCCGCGAAGGCGCGGCAACCGGGGCAACCGCAGGCGCCGCAGTTGGCCAGCGGCAACATGCTTTCCACCTGGTCGATGCGGGGGTCTTCCCACACGTAAAACTTTTTGTCGGCGATGGCCAATACGATGGCGAGAATAATGCCGAGTCCGCCCATGAGCGCGGCGGCTATCATAAATTCACTCAGCATGCAATTGAACCTCGGCCGGCGCTGTCGGCGCTGCGCGCGCAACTGACTGCGTTATTCCGCACAACGTGCTGCGCGAAATCCAACAGTGCTGACGCCTGGATGTGTTGACTCCGTTTGAATAGCACGCAAGTAGTCATTTCCTTTGCCGAATTAAGCAAGCTTCAGGCCATTGTTGCGTCGCGCGTTTTCGGTGGCACGCGAGTTGCTCTTATGGCGGCTTCGAGGTCCATGAATATTCTCTGGCGGAGAACGATCCTGTGCACTGCATTTGTCTGCGGACTCATTGCGCTGCGTTTCGCTTCGGGAAACGCGCATGTGGGGCCTGTTTCACTTCAGCCCGGGGCGTCGGGATTTGTGAAGGTGGAGCGGTCGCTGATGGGGACGCAATGGGGTATTGAGGTTGTGGATCACGGGCGGACGGAAGAGGCACGTTTGGCGATTGACCACGCTTATGCCGAGCTCACGCGTATCGACAATCTGATGAGCGAGTGGAAGCCGGAGTCGCCCATTTCGCAGGTGGATGCGGCGGCGGGGAAGCATGCGGTGGAAGTGCCGGCGGAGCTTCGCGAGATTTTGCAGCGCAGCATTCACTACAGCGAGATCACCGGGGGCACGTTCGACGTGACCTGGCGCAGCATGGGGAACATCTGGCATTTCGATGACACGTTTGTGGTGCCATCGGCAGCGGTGGTGGCGAAGGCGCGGAAGAACATCAACTATCGCGCGATACATATCGATGGCAACAGTGTGTATTTGCCGGCGGGCGTGAATATCGGGCTGGGCGGGATTGCGAAGGGGTACGCGGTGGATCGCGCGGCTGGGGTGCTGGCGCAGGCCGGGTTCATGGATTCGATGGTGGATGGCGGCGGCGACGTTCTGCTATCCGGCACGAAGAACGGGCAGCCGTGGCATCTGGGGATTCAGGATCCGCGGCGGCCGCACGGCGAGGTGCTGGGAGTGGTGGGCGTGTCGAACATGGCGGTGGCGACTTCGGGGGATTACGAGCGGTTTCGGATTGTGAATGGGGTGCGGTACCACCACATTATCGATCCGCGGACGGGATGGCCGGCGACGGCGTCGATTTCGGTGAGCGTGATGGCGAAGTCGGCGGAGCAGGGGGTAGTGCTGGATAAGGGGATTTTCATGCTGGGTCCAGAGAAAGGGCTGGCGCTGGCGCGATCGCAGGGGGTTGAGGCTATGGTGGTGGATCCGGCGCAGAAGCAGTATTTTACCGAGGGATTTCGGAGGGCTTTTGAGGCGCAGTAGGGAATTACTGGTCCTGCCGTCTTCGCTCGACTGGATCGTCGTCGAAACGCCCGGGACGATCCAGAATTAGCCGAAGCGAAACAGGTGAATCCGAGAGCGAAAAGCTTAGGTCTGCCGAATGAAGTGAACGCGCTCCGTATAGTCCGTATAGAACAGCGTTGATCTTGTATTCAATACCCTCCAACGCAGTAAACGAAAAGTGCCCGGCCTCGTCGGTGTGCGGCCGGTTTGAATTATCGTCAACATAGTTGTTGTCAGGGAGCGCCAATATAGTAACCTGAACTCCCGATGCCGGAGTCCCGTCTGGAGAAACAGCGATTCCGGTAACAAACCTGCTCCTGGGCTCAGGCGGGAGTTTGAAGTCATACTGTTGCGGGTTCGCCGCATCCGTAATTTCGAGAGAAGATGCTTTCGATTCGGATCGGGCGGCTGGCCAGTAGATGGTTGGATAGGGAGCACTGGCTGTCGGAAACTGGTACAGCCCGATCGCTACCTTGTATTTACCTGGCGCGACCTCCTGGAATATATACGTGCCCTGTTCGTCGGTTTTCGCTTCGTCAACCGGGAGTGCTTGTTCTTTTCCCTTGAAGTCGTATGTGCGTAGCAGACTCACGCTGATTCCCGCCGGCCCATGTTCCCCATTTGATCGGATCAGATGTCCCTGAATCTCTGCTTTCCACTCTTTCCGCAGGGTCAAACTGAAAACCGCGCATGCGCGAGACTCCACCACCGCGGACGGCGGTTCGTCGCCGGATGCAAGGAGACGGAAACCCGGTCGACTGACTGAGATCGTATATTTTGACGGGTCCAGATTACTGAAGATGAAGCTGCCGGTCAGGTCCGTCGTGGCGGCATAGTTACGCTGGCCGGCGAGCTCCACTAATGCGCCGGAGACAGGAAGATCGCCGCCCGGTTCGTCCGCCTGAACGACGACCTTGCCATAAATCGTCGCCGTTGGCGCAGCGTCGCCAAGACTGTTCAAGTAGGTCAGATCCTCTTCTGCAAACTTCGCGTTTCGGCTGCGCGTGCAACCCCGCGCCGGCACATCGCCATTGGCGCCACCGGTGGTATACATCAGATACTGCTCTCCGATCTCCAGCATCGGGCCGTCACACATTCCATCGCTGAAAAGAACCAGCTCCTTTTCCGAAACGCCTTTGTAAGCACGGTCAATTTTCATTCGTGCCCGTGTGATGAATCCGTCTCTCGACTCAATTGCTTCCGTCACGGTCCCGAGAAAGACGAGGGGCGACTGAGAGTAGGCTTGGCAAGGAGGAGGAGGCGGAGCGCACGAACAAGCCCGCGCGATCGATAAGCCCAGGCACGAAACCAGGGCGAACGCGCTTATGGTCCAAAATGCAACTCGCCAACGTACGGATGAAAAGACTGGAGTCGAACGGTTCACACCCTCATTAGACTACAAAACGAATGCAATTGATCCCGGCCTGTTCGGCTGCTAACCTTTGGGCGTGAAGCTTATTTAAATGACAGCCCACGATTTTGCCGTGTGTATACAGAACGATGGCTTAGGAGCGTCGCTTGAAATCGGAAAGGTCTACGCGGTGGTCGATGACCCTGACGCAGAAGCCAATGGTTTCATTCATGTGATTGACGAGTCGGGTGAGGATAACGTTCATCTGGCTGAGTTGTTCGGTGCACTGGCAGCGTAATCGTCGCGCCGATGAGTGCCACTGTGCAACCGCCTGAGGTATTCTTCGGTTGAGCCGAGATCGTCGCGGTCTTTCCAGATTCCGACCACGGCTTCCACCGCGTCGCGCCGATCTTTACGCGGTTCTTCGGGATCTGGCATAGCGGACCTACCGTTCGTGCGGATCTTCGAGGTAGGTATAGCCGTGCAGACCCTCTTCATAGAAACGCAGCAGTCGGCCTGACTCCTCATACCCCAGCCGGCCTTCGCGCACAGCCGCTTCCACGCTGCGCCTGAGTCTCGCGATCAGCGATTCCGTCTTGTACTGGACGTAATCCAGCACTTCGCGCACGGTATCGCCTTTGATCACTTCTTCCAGCATTACTTCGCCTTCCGGGCTCAGCCGCACGTGCACGGCGTTGGTGTCGCCGAACAGATTATGCAGGTCGCCCAGGATTTCCTGGTACGCACCTACGAGGAACGTGCCGAGATAGTAATCTTTGCCTGCGTAGGGATGCAGCGGCAGCGTGCGCTTCACGTCGCGGCGGTCGATGAACTGGTCCACCTTGCCGTCCGAATCGCAGGTGATGTCGCCCAGCACCGCGTGCTGCGTGGGCTTTTCTTCCAGACGATGAATCGGCATGATGGGGAACAGCTGTTTGATCGCCCAGCTATCCGGCATGCTCTGAAAGAGCGAGAAGTTGCAGAAGTACGTATCCGAAAGAGTCGCGTCGATGCCTTCCAGTTCTTCGGGATAGAAATCGAGTTCGCGCGCCAATTTCTGGATCTTGCGGCAGATGGCCCAGTAGAGATTTTCGGCAAAACAGCGCTGGTCGAGCGGCAGATAGCCGAGGCTGAACAGATTCAGCGCCGAATCGAGAGCCTGTTGCGCATCGTGATAACCCTCCAGCAGATTGCGCTGGTTCACCGAACGGAACGTTTCCTGCAGATCGATGAGCGGCTGTTCGGGGTCGCCCGTCAGTTCCTGCGTCACGTCTTCATCGCCCATGCCAGAAACGCCCAAAACATTGAACACCAGGACGCTGTGATACGCAGCAATGGCGCGGCCGCTTTCCGTCACGATGGTGGGATGCGGCACGTTCGATTCGTCGCACACATTCTGGATGTGATAGACAACGTCGTTCGCGTATTCCTGCAGCGTGTAGTTGACGCTCGATTCGAAATCGGTCTGCGAACCATCGTAATCGATACCGAGGCCGCCGCCGACATCCAAATATTGCAGGCCGGTGGCGCCGGCGCGCCAGAGTTCGGCGTAAATGCGTGCCGCTTCATTCACCGCGCCCTTCACCTGGCGGATATTCGTGATCTGGCTGCCCAGATGGAAGTGCAGAAGCTGCAGGCAATCGGACATGCCCCAAAGCTTCAGCTCTTCGAGCGCACGCATGACTTCAGTGGTGCTGAGGCCGAACTTGGAACGGTAGCCGCCCGACGATTTCCAGCGGCCGGAACCGCGGCTGGCCAGTTTGGCTCGGATGCCGATCATGGGCCGCACGCCGACGCGCTCGGAGTATTTGGCGATCAGCGCCAGTTCCGTGTACTTCTCGACGACCGGAATGATCTTGCGGCCGATCTTCTGGGCGAGCATCGCCATCTCGATGTATTCGTCGTCCTTGAAGCCGTTGCAGATGATGGGCGTGTCGTTATCGGCGAGCGCCATGACAGCGAGCAACTCGGGCTTGGAGCCGGCTTCGAGACCGAACTTGTAAGGCTTGCCAAATTCCAGCACTTCCTCCACAACCTGGCGCTGCTGGTTCACCTTGATGGGATAAACGCAGCAGTATTTGCCGTTGTATTTGTGCTCATGCATGGCGGTTTCAAACGCGTCGTGCAGTTCGCCCAGACGGTGCTTGAGGATCTCCGCGAAACGGATCAAGATGGGGAGAGAAATACCGCGCAGAACCAGGGTGTCGATCAATTGCTTCAGATCGATGGAGCGCGCGGGATCCTTTTCGGGATGCACCAGCACGTGGCCCAGGTCGCTGACGGAAAAGTAGCCTTTGCCCCAGCGTGCTACGTCGTACAATTCGCTGGCATCCTGCGGAGTCCAGCGTTCTGTTGGCTCCAGCACCAGAGTGCCTTTGCGTCCGTTCTTTTCCAACTTTACGTTTTCCTCGTTCACTGAATTGACACTTTCGGCCCGTTATACCGTAACGGAGCCCGGAACTATTAGTGTCCTTCGGATTGGCCGCCGTCGCAAGAAAAAGTTTTGGCGGGAACCTGCTTTGTCACAATAGAGCTTCATGTCCGACTATTCACTTGCCGAGCGCCTGGACTTAGTTCGCAATCGAATCGAGCGCGCCTGCGCAGGGTCGGGCCG
>Ga0302320_10029190_pt1 | contig 10560 bp, 10 predicted proteins | sample Bog_T0_3_FD_202130 | JGI IMG/M metagenome (GOLD analysis project Ga0302320, IMG submission 202130) | Peat permafrost microbial communities from Stordalen Mire near Abisko, Sweden - Bog_T0_3 | ecosystem: Environmental > Terrestrial > Soil > Wetlands > Peat | place: Sweden: Abisko, Stordalen Mire... | reverse complement strand
TGATGCGCACACCCCAGAGAATGACGGAGGGGTGGTTCCAATCGCGGCGGATCATGCGGTCCACGTTGTCCACGGCGAGGTCCTGCCAGGCAAGATCGCCGATGTGCTGCCAGCCGGGAATCTCTTCCAGGACGAGGAGACCGATTTCGTCGCAGGCATCGAGAAAGTGGCGCGATTGCGGGTAATGAGAGGTGCGGACGATGTTGCATCTGAGGTTTTTGCGCAGGATGACGGCATCCTGGCGTTGCACGCGGGCGGGCATGGCCTGGCCCACCCAGGGAAAGGTCTGATGGCGGTCGAGGCCGCGCAACTTGACGACCTGTCCGTTGAGCGAGAAGCCCTGAGGCGTGAAGCGGGCTTCGCGGAAGCCGATACGACGCGTGTTGCTGTCGAGCAGATGGTCGCCGCGCAGCAGGCGGACTTCGACGCGGTAGAGCTTGGGGGAGCGCAGATTCCAGAGTTCGATGGCCCCGAGAGTGTCGAGGTGAAGCATTGGTGGCGCGATTCCTTCATCGTTCCACGCAGGCACTGACTGTGTTGTCTTTGTCACCAGACTGTCGCCATCGTAGAGTGCCGCTTCCAAACTCAGCCCGCCGCCAAAGGTTTTTTGGTCGCTGCCGAGGAAGCATTGCACGTCGAGCGACGGGTGATCCGAGAGCACGTCTTTGGGCTGGGCGAAGATGTTCTCGATGTAAGTGCTTGAGACGATGCGCAGCGAGACTTCGCGATAGATGCCGCCGAAGGTGAGGTAATCGACCTCGTTGCCGAAGGGCGGTATGTCGGGGCGCTCGGTGGAATCGACCTCTACAGCGAGAACGTTGTCGCTGTCGAAGTCAACGTGGCCGCTGAGCTCAAAGGAAAAGGGCGTGAAGCCTCCCTTGTATTCGCCCAGGAGCACGCCGTTCAGCCAGACAGTGGAGGCGGTCATCACCCCTTCAAAGTCGACGAAGACGCGCTGGCGGCGGGCGGAGGCGGGCAGGCGGAAATGGCGGCGATAGACGGAGACGAACTCATAGGATTTTTCGTCGAAGCTGTGCCACGGCACGCGGAGATTGGTGTGGGGCACGGTGACGCGGGCGAAATGGGAGTCGTCAAAGTCGCGAGCGCGGGCCGCGGGCGTGGCGGCGGGGCTATAGCGCCAATTGCGGTTGATGGGCAGCACGAAGCGGCCCTTTCCCGCAGGGGTTGGTTCAGCGGCAAGGCCAGCAGCGGACAGACTGGAGGCGACGGTTGCGCCGGCCAGGGCAGTTCCACTGATTTTGAGAAAATCGCGACGATCCATAAGGCACCATGGGCAGAGAAATTTTAGAAAAGATGCGTTAGCCCCGGCTTACGCAGCGCGTCAGGCGGGAAGCAAAGATTGCGAACATTGTAATTGGAGCAGACCGGCGTGCATTCGGCCGTTGTTTTTCTTGTCGGCTAATCCACCAACGGCAAGAATCGCCCCATTTCCTCGTCGTATCGCTCGATGTGGCCGCTCAAGATCTCGTAATACCAGCCGTGCACCGTCAGCCGCCCTGCGTCCATCGCCCGCGCCACCGAGGGCTGGGCCTTCAGATTCAACAGCTGCGCCACCACGTTGCCGCGGATCAGCGAGGCCAGCTCTGCGCTCTCGCCCTCGGCCGGGTTCAGCGGCTGGCGATACTTGAAGGACTCATCGATGTGATGCAGCCAGCGGCTGGCCTTGGGCATTCCGTCGAGCGTATTGGGGTGAAAAAACGCCTTGATCGCGCCGCAATCCGAATGCCCGCACAAAATCGCTTCCTTCACGCGGAGCACCTCGACTGCATATTCAATCGTCGCCGTCACGCCGTCCACATCGTTGCTGATGACAGGCACCACGTTGCCGGCGTTGCGGGTGATGAACAGGTCGCCGGGGCCGGTACCCAGAAACAGGTCCGGCAGTACGCGCGAGTCGGAACAGGTGATGAAGAGCCACTCGGGCGCCTGCGTCTCCGCCAACAGTTGGAACTGACTCCTATGGGCCGGAAAGATGTCGGCCAGAAACCGCTTGTGCCCCTCGATCAACCGCTGCATATACCTTCCTTAGGCTGAACGTCGTTCTTAGTACTCGAATGTACCAGCTTAGCGCACCGCGGCGCGGCCCGAGTCCTCCGCAAGACGCTTCTGATAACTTTAACAATGTTGGTTCGGACAATGTCAATAGCCGCGAAGGAGATTTGGGTCAATGAAAAAGTGGGAGAAGGTTTTTTTTGGCACGGTTTTGGTGGTTGGTGTGCTGGCCTCGGTTGCGGCGCAGGCGCAGTCGATTGCATCGCTGGACCCAGCTCTACAGAGCAGGGTTGATCGCATTGCCGCCCAGGTGCTGGAGCAGACCGGCGTGCCTTCAGCCTCGGTGGCCGTGGTGAAGGGCGGCAAGCTGGTGTACACCCACGCCTACGGCAAGGCGCGGTTGGCTACCGGCAAGGCTCCAGCGGTTGCCGCCACGCCGGAGATGCGCTATTCCATCGGATCAATCTCCAAGCAGTTCACCGCGACGGCGATTCTGCTGTTGCAGGAGGAGGGCAAGCTCTCGTTGAATGACGTGGTGGGTAAGTACGTTCCCAACCTCACGCGCGGCGACGAGGTGACCATCCGGCAGATTCTCTCGCACACCTCCGGCTACCAGGATTACTGGGCCGAGGATTACGTGATGACCACCATGAACCACCCGGAGACCGCGCAGCAGATCATCGACACTTGGGGCAAAAAGCCGCTGGATTTTGAGCCGGGAACGCAGTGGCAGTATTCGAATACGAACTTCGTCATAGCGGGGAGCATTGTCGAGAAGGTCACCGGCCGGCCGTACATGGAGTTTTTGACGCAGCACATCTTCCGCCCGCTGGGGATGCAGTCGGTGTGGAACTCGGACGAGGTGAAGCTGACGGAGCCGGACGCCGCGGCCTACTATCGCTTTGCCCTGGGACCATTGCGTCCGGCGCCCAAGGAAGGACGCGGATGGATGTTCGCGGCGGGCGAGCTGGCCATGACGGCGCACGACCTGGCGCTGTGGGACGAGAGCCTGATTGCGCAGACGGTGCTCAAGCCGGAGAGCTACAAGCAGATGTTCACCGAGGTGAAGCTGAAGGACGGCAAAGGGACGCACTACGGCTTGGGCGTCGATGTAATCGATCGCGGCGGTCACCGCTCGATTGAGCATAGTGGCGAGGTTTCCGGCTTTGTAGCGGACAATGTAGTGCTGGTGGACGATGGCGTGGCCGTGGCCGTGCTGACCAATCAGGACGCCTCGGGTGCGGCCTCAGGCATCCTCAGGCTGGTCGTTCCGGTAGCGGCCAACTTCCCGCCGACCGATGCCGAGAAGCAAGCGATTGCGATCTTCCGCGAGCTGCAACAGGGGCGCATTGACCGGAGTCTGTTGGCGCCGAATTTGAGCGACTACTTTACCGCCGAGGCGCTGACCGACTTTCGCGAGAGCCTGGCGCCGCTGGGCGAGCCGCTCAGCTTCCGTCAGGCCGGCAACGACAGCCTGCGCGGCGGCATGATTTTTCGCAGCTTCCAGATTGTCTATCCGGGAAAACGGCTGAGGCTGACGACCTTCACCTATCCCGACGGAAAGCTGGAGCAGTACCTGATTGCGCCAGCGGAATAAAAAAAGTGCAATGACGGTCTCCCGTCAGCGCGCCTTTAAAATCGTTGAACGAGCTTATGTCTTTTGACGGCGGCGAAGCATCATTCCGCCGAGGCCCGAGAAGACAAGCAGCAGTGTGCCTGGCTCGGGCGTGGCCGTGAATGGCCCAGAAGCGCTGAGGTAGGCTCCGGAGTCAAGCTCGTAGCCGCCCCCGCCGCCTGTCAGCGAAACATCTCCTCCGGCATCGGTGAGCGGGGATCCAAAGTACAGAGTGTACAGGCCCGAGGAATTAGACGAGTACCCGAATGTGATGGAGTCGGCCGTCGTGCTGTAGATGGGCAGGTTGTCGTATTCCTCCCCGTAGTTACCCCAAAGGCTGACTGAATCATCGGAATACGTCGTGGTGTCAGCGTCGTAGTCAAAGCTACCCTGAAGGCTGATGTCATAAAAACCAGGATCTGAAAGGACTACGTCGTTCAACGTCCAGTCGACCGGGTCTGCCTTGGCGGCCGCTGGGGCTATAAGGCAGGCAACAACGAGCGTGAAGAGTTTCCATCTGCGAAACTGCATGATTTCCTCCTGGGGAAAACGGCATCCCGCGGCGTGCACAGTGCAAGCCGGAGACCCTGATCCTATGGTTAATGTTCATTTCATTACGGCTGAGGAATTGCGACATCAGGCCCGCAGGCGAATGGCAAAGGGGAAGTTTACCACCCACCGGCTACATCATTTTCGGAGAATACCAAAAGAAGGGGGGGCGCGCAAGGAATTTTGCAGATACCTGACACCTAAGCCAGGCTTTGCGAATTCCAGAGGGTGCGGAGGGATTGAAACCCTTGAATGAGTGAGAATCTGGAGGGTTCTTGAGTTCGGCCCTCCGACGCTCGCCCCAAGATTCAAACAGAAGCTTGAGCTGGGAGTGCTCTTCATTGGAAGTTGGGGATGTCCGCGTCGGGAAGAGCAGATCGACAGCCCCGCCGCAGTTGGCTTTACACTGATAAAGACCATGTTTGAAACCCTTACAGACAAACTTCAGCGTGCCTTCAAGGTTCTTCGCGGCCAGGGCACGCTCACCGAAGAGAACATCACCGAAGCCTTGAGCTTGATTCGCGTGGCGCTGCTTGAGGCCGACGTCAACCTCAACGTGGTCAGCGAGCTGATCGAACAGATTCGCGTGAAGGCCGTGGGAACCGAGGTGCTCACCGCGCTTTCGCCCTCCGAGCAGGTGATCAAAATCGTCCGCGACGAGTTGATCACGCTGCTGGGCAAGGACACGGCGAGGTTCAAGTTCGCCTCGCAGCCGCCCAGCGTGATTCTGATGGCCGGATTGCAAGGCTCCGGCAAGACCACCACCGCCGGCAAGCTGGCGGCTTGGCTCAAGAAGGGCGGGCACCGGCCCATGCTGGTCTCGGTGGACGTTTACCGCCCGGCAGCGCGCGAGCAGCTCAAGGTGGTGGCGAAATCCGTTGAAGTGCGGCTCTACGAGGGCGACCAGAAGGGTGAGGCGGCTGGGTCGGCGCTGGTGGAGCGGCTGGCCGGCGAGGCGCGACGCGAAGCTCGCAACACGGGCTGCGACACACTGATTGTGGACACCGCCGGACGGCTGCACATCGATGAAGAGTTGATGGCGGAGATGGAGCGGCTGAAAAAGCTGCTCAACCCGAGCGAGATTTTGTTCATTGCCGACGCCATGACCGGTCAGGACGCGGTCAACTCGGCAGCGGAGTTTCATCAGCGGCTGGGGTTGACCGGCGTGGTGCTCACCAAAATGGATGGCGACGCACGCGGCGGCGCGGCACTGTCGATTCGCCACGTGACCGGCCAGCCGATCAAGTTCATTGGCACCGGCGAAAAGCCGGAGGCCTTCGAGCCGTTTCACCCGGATCGCATTGTGGGCCGCATACTGGGCATGGGCGACATGATGTCGCTGATCGAGAAGGTTGATTCGACTATCGACCGCAAGAAGGGCGAGGAGTTTGCCAAGAAGGCGCTGCTGGGTGACGGCTTCTCGCTGGAGGACTTCCGCGATCAACTCGCCCAGATCAAGAAGATGGGGTCGATGGAGAGCATTTTGAAGATGCTGCCCTCGGTGGGTCCGTTTGCGGGGTTGCAGCAGGCGTCGAAGAGCGTGGACGAAAAGCAATTTGTGCGGCTTGAGGCGATCATCAACTCGATGACGCCACGGGAGCGGCGCAATCACGAGATTATTTCGGGCACGCGGCGCAAGCGCATCGCGGCGGGTTCGGGAACGACGGTGCAGGACGTGAACAACCTGCTGCGGCAATACGCGCAGATGGCCAAGATGTTCAAGCAGATGGGCAAAGGCGGGCTGGCGCGGAATATGATGCGCGGCGGCATGGGCGCGATGGGGATGGGCGGAAAACAGAAATTTGGGCGATAAATTCGATGACCACTCTCCAGGACCAACTCGACGAGATCACGGCGCAGACGCGGCAACTGGTGCAGGCGGAGCGGCTGGCTGTGGGGGAGCGGGCGGTTGAGGAACTGTTCGCCACCGGGATCGAGGAGCGGATACTACCGGTTGGCTCTCTGGCCCCGGAGTTTGCGCTGAACGACAGCAGAGGGCGGCTGGTGCGTAGCGCAGATATGCTGGCGCTGGGGCCGCTTGTGGTCAAGTTCTTTCGCGGGCGGTGGTGCCCTTATTGCGTGACGGAGTTAGAGGCCTGGCGCGATCTTCATGACACGCTCCGCGAGCGAGGCGTGCTGATGGTGGCCATTGGGCCGCAGACTGAGCGGCAGAACGACTTCATGGTGAGCCAGCATGGTCTGCCGTTCGCCGTGCTCAGCGACCCCGGCTGCGCGCTGGCGAAAAAATTCGGCGTAGCGTACACCGTGCCCGAGTATCTGCGCGAGTATTACCTTTCGATTTTGATCAATGTGCCGTTTGTGAACGGCGAGGTCAGTTGGCGGCTGCCGCTGCCGGCCACTTTTGTGATTGGGCGCGATGGGCGAGTGCTATTTGGCGAGGCACATGCCGACTTCCGCGTGCGGCCCGAGCCGGAAGAGGCGCTGGCGGCGGCGTTCCGCACCGCATGATCGGGCCGAAGCCCGAATCCTACAAAACTGAACCCCGAGCAGAAATTCCCTAAAGATTGGCCAAGGCTTGGCGGGCGGAGCGAAGCTCGGCGGCCATCACTTGCAGCATCTTCAGCGCCAGCAGCGGATCGGCGCGCATGAGGCTGGTGAACTCGTCGCGGGGCACGAAGCTGAGCCGCGCGCCGTTGCGGGCGATGGCGGTGAGCGTGTAGGGCTCGTTGCCGATCAGCCCCGGCAGGCCGAGCAGCGAGCCGGCATGTGCCTGGATGGACATCAACTGTTCGCCAGCGGACGACGCCATGCTGATGGTGGTCTCGCCCTGATCGAGAATGTAAAGGCCCTGGGGGTGATCGCCCTGGTTGAAGAGGACACGATCCGCGTCACAGGAGATTGCGGTGGAATGTTTCTCGAGAGCCTGGATCAACTCGGGATCGGCGACGAATGCAGAAGAGTCTAACTTCACTTGCGGGCCTCCATAAATGAATGCAGGATATGAATGCGCAATAAATGTGTCTGATGGCCTGTAGGGGTATGGTGTCATGCGGGGGGCTTGTTTTTGGTGATGGGGATCACATGTTGATGGTTACGGCGGTGGGCGCGAGGATTTTAGAAGTGTGGAAAGGGATTTACAGGAATCCCGGGTCTCGAAGACGAGACCAAAGGCACCCACACTATCTTTATCGCTACCTGAGCCTACGGCGGATAAGGTCGAGGGCTTGCTGGGTGGTCCATTCGCGGATGCGCTGGCGGTCGCCGCGGAATGTGCGCTCGATGGAGTCGGTTTTCTGGGCGTCGCTGACGGCGATGTGGACAAAACCTACCGGCTTGAGTTCGGTTCCGCCGGTGGGGCCGGCGATGCCGGTGACGCCGACGCCGAGGGTTGCGCCGGTGTTGCGGCGAATGCCGAAGGCGAGAGCTTCGGCTACCTCGCGGGAGACGGCGCCACATTCAACGATCAGGTTGGGAGGAACGCCGGCGAAGGCGGTTTTGAGTTCGTTGGAGTAGACGACTGCGCCGCCGAGGAAGGAACGCGAACTGCCGGGAACGCTGGTGATGCGCTCGGCGATCATGCCTCCGGTGCAGCTTTCGGCCACGGCAAGCGTGGCCTGGCGCAGGCCGAGATAGTAGAGGACGATCTGCTCCAGTGATTCGGACGATTCTCTGCCAGAGGAGTAGAGCCAGTCTTCGAGGACTTCTTCCATGCGTCCGGCCAGCTCGTCTACGCGTTGCTGGGCGGCGGCGGCGTTGGATTTGGAGCAGAGAAGGGTGAGCTGTATGTCTCCGGCCTTGGCCAGGATGGTGGTTTCCACGTCCTTGTATTCGGTGTAGATGGGAGCGAGCAGCTTGTCGGCCTGCGACTCGGGGATCATGGCAGCGCGCAAGGTGCGCTTGGCGATGTGGCGCGGGGGGAGAACTTCGCGCAGGCGGGGCAGGCAGGCCTCATCGAATAAAGGACGGCACTCGTTGGGCGGGCCGGGAACCAGCATGAGCAGCTTGCGATAGTCCTGCCAGGTGATGTCGAGCCACTGGCCGGGGGCGCTGCCGTTGGGGTTGGGCAGCAGGGTTGCGCCGTCGAGGACGTCGGCCTGCTTAAGATTGTTTTCCGGCATGGGAATGCGCCATGTGGCGGCGCGGGCGGCCAAAGCGGCTACCTGGGTGGCGTTGCGGCGCAGGGTGAGGGAGAGAGTTTCGGCTACAGCTTCGCGGGTAAGGTCGTCTTCCGTGGGGCCGAGGCCGCCCATGATGATGATGATGTCCGCGCGGCTGAGTGCGACGGCGATCGCGTTGACCAAGTCCTTTTGGCGGTCGCCGACGATGGTCTTGAAGGCTACGGTGACGCCCAACTCGTTGAGTTTTTCCGTCAGGTAGAGGGAGTTGGTGTCCTGGCGGAAGGGGGTAAGCATCTCGGAGCCGACGGCGATGATTTCGGATTTCATAAGTCAGGGGTTAGGGATTAGGGGTTAGGGGTTAGAACCTAAAACAGATTCAGTCCTTCTACTCCCAAGTCCACATCATAAACGGCTTCGCTGGTGGCGAGGATGGCGGTTCCGAGGGGGGAGAAGGCCAGGCCGACGAGGTTTGGGCCGGAGAGCACGAGGGTGGCTTCGCCTTGCGGGGTGACGCGGACGATACCGCGGCGGCCATGGAGGCAGGCGGCCAGATAAATGTCTCCCTCTTTGGAGAGCGCGAGGCCCTGTGGACGGCCCAGTCCGCGGTACCAGGGGCGGGTTTCGCCGTTCGGCTCTATGGCCCAGATGGCGTCGTTGGAAGAGAGCGTGGGTCCAGTGACGAAGAGGGTTCCGGCGGCGTTGACGGCCATGTGATAAGCGGCGGGGCTGGGCTCCAGGGTGGCGTGGACGAAGATCTGCCGCTCAGAATTGATTTTGAAGATGGTGCCGCTGCGGTCGCCGACAAAGAGGTTGCCCTCGGCGTCGAAGGCAGCGCCGGTGGCCACGCCCATTCCTTCGGCGTAGATAGTTGGTTCGCCACCGTCGTCGATGCGGTAGACGTTGCCCTCGGCGCGGGATGTGACGAAGAGGTCGCCGGCGGGCGAGAAGGCCAGGCCGGTGGCGTTGAGGATACCGGAGACGAAGGGGGTTCCGCGTCCGTCGGGGCTGACGCGTACGACAGAAACCGGGGTCTGTTTGCCTCGTTGGCCGCTGATGGTGGCGTAGATCATGCCGGAGCGGCTGACGGCCGGGTTGGTGACCGGGTGCAAGCCCTCAAGGAGTTGGCGTGCCACGCGCAAGGGAGCTGTGTTGCTGGAGCCTGCGTGGTTGCGAACTTCGATGAGGCCGGTGGTGGCCTGTTCAGGAACACGGAAGGCCAGAGAGCCGGGGCGGCTCATCAGCACATGGGCGGAATGGCCATCGACCAGAACAGCAGGCAGAGCAGAGCCAATCGGGCCGAGATTTGCGCCGGTCAACTCGACCTCGCCACCCGGCAGCGCGGCGGCGGGCACAACATCGTCGATGCGCGGGGCGAATCCTGTGACGGATTGGGTGGTGGCTGGGGACATGGCCTAAATCCAGATGCGTAACAAGGATGCTATACCCAAAGCATACAGCCCCGCAGCCACATCATCGAGGACGATGCCCCATCCCTCGGGGAGTTGTTCCAGATTGTGAACGGGAAAAGGCTTGGTCATGTCGAAGAGGCGGAAGAGAACGAGGGCGATCAGGGCGTGACGCCAGTCGAAGGGGCTGAAGAGCAGAGCGATCCATTGACCGGCGACCTCGTCGATGACGACGAATTGCGGGTCGTGGCGACCGGATTCGCGGGCGACGATGGTGGAGGCGGGGATGCCGAAGACAAGAGTGAGCGCGATGGCTAGGACGAGTGCGAGTGTGAGTGTGAGTGGGGCGGGATGAGCGAGCCAGGCGTAGGCGGCCCAAAGGAGGACGGCGGCCACCGAGCCCCATGTGCCGGGTCCGGGCTTGCCAAAGCCAGCGCCGAAGAAGGTGGCCACCGTCCATGCCCAGAGGGTTTTTCGGGCAGAGGCGGTTGAGGCGGGGGCTGAGCTGGCGGCGTTGGACGTGGGATTAGTTTTCATAGGAGTCATCCTTCATGCCGCGACCCAGATCTTCCAGGACTTCAGGGTCAAGCACCGGCGAGCTGATTTTGTAGACGCCCATGGCCCATTTGCCCAGGTCAATCTTGCGGCAGCGGTCACTGCAGAAGGGGAAGTCCTCGTCGGTGAAGCGAACCAACATGCCGCAGGTGGGGCAGCGGAGAAGTTTGACGGATTTTTTCCTGGCAGCCATTGCTCTATCCACTCTACAACGGGCCGCTGAGGATGCGGGCGACGACATCGTAGTCGTGGGCTTCGGTGATCTGGGCGCGGTAGAAGCGGCTGGGTTCGAGGGCGGGCAGCGAGCCGAAGTCGTTGATGTAGAGTTTGCCGTCGATTTCCG
>Ga0302320_10029188_pt1 | contig 10561 bp, 7 predicted proteins | sample Bog_T0_3_FD_202130 | JGI IMG/M metagenome (GOLD analysis project Ga0302320, IMG submission 202130) | Peat permafrost microbial communities from Stordalen Mire near Abisko, Sweden - Bog_T0_3 | ecosystem: Environmental > Terrestrial > Soil > Wetlands > Peat | place: Sweden: Abisko, Stordalen Mire... | reverse complement strand
ATTTGATTGAAATTTAACCCATCTAAAATAAAAAAAAAAAAAGATTAGAACATTTGACCAAAAAAATTGTTTTAAATTTCCAAACAAAAAAATAATCTGAGGATTTATAAGAAAAAAAAAAGTAGATCTGAGTTTAAAATTCAATTTTTCTTAATAAAAATATTTTTCCAAAAAAATATTTTATAAAGGATTTACCTTTTTATTCGGTTTGCTTTTGAGTATCTCTGAAATCCGTGCCAAAATTCCTCTTTTTCCTTTCAAAGACCCAATAATTTTGAATATTAACTTCACCACAGTAAAAAATATCAACCCATATAAAAGAGTTAGTTTCGCATAAATCACGACCCATCCAAGCATCTCTTTCTTTTCAATATAATTCCCGCTTTGATTATCATAAATTCCTATCACCATTGCTGAAAAAAAAGCTACCCCAGCGGCCATTTCATTAAAAACGAGCATTAAAATTAATATATGATTATTCAAAGGCCTCACCATAAAAAATAAGTAGAAATATAATGCATGAATCAAGCAAAAAAATATTATTTGCAGAAATGGAAAATCATTTAAAAACACCACAATCATGCACCAAGCCATTTGTCTATATAAATCGAGCATGATAAATTGTCTCGTCCAAAAATTCTCGTCTTTAGAATTTAAATGAAGAAATCCATATTTTGCAAGATATTCTTCCTTCTGATCAGGTTTCACAATGTAAAATCTCCGGAAAATCCGTCTGAAAACTCCCAAAAAATCTATGAAATTGTTTATAAAATAGATATTAAAATTTTAATTAATTCAACTACCTGGAAAATGAGCTTTCTTTGGTGATGATTCTTCTTCACTTTCCAAGGAAATCTGGGTTTTTTTCATCTTATGATCTGAAGACTTATTAGTCATATTAGTCAGGAGAATTTGTTGAGATAAATTGTGGGCTGCCGTTGAATCAGATTTTCTAAATTTAAATCCAGGACTTGATATGGTGTTTAAATCATTAAAATCCTTCTTATCTTCATTTTTATCCAAAGGAGGAGATTTGGAACTTCCAACTCCAAATGATTCAAACATAAAACCATGGTCTAAGTTGGTGTTTCTATCAACAATCATTTGACTAATATGTAATGATTCATCATCCATTTTGATATTACCATTATTGCCTTGTTTTTTGTTAGCCAGACTCTCTTCACCACATTCCTCCACGATCATGGAATCCTTGTTTTTATTTAATTTTATATTTCCTGAATCTGGGTAAATTTGGTTGATCTTTATACTTCTTGATGAAGTTTTGGAAATGGCAGACAAATCTTCCTTATCTTTGTTCATATTACTATTATCAGTAATTGGTTTATCAAGTTGTGTGCTCGGTTTTAGGTCATGACAAGTTTCAATGACTGCATGGAAATGCAAGAATATCGAAAAAGAAACTACTATTATAATTGAACTTGATAAAGCATTCACTAGTTTGATGTCATCAGAATAATAATAATTATATTTGCAAACGAGAAAAGAATTCAAAGCAACTTGTTCAAAGTAAGTGAAAAAAAGCAACAAAGGAATCTGCCAAACAACTGTTCCCCTTATTAATTTAAAGATTTTATTATTTCTTGTGAATCTGAAGAAATTGGTTAAATAAATGATAAAACTTATACCCCAAGCCAAAGTCAATCTAGCCAACGACTCACCCAAATTATTCCATATGAAAGGACTGACTCCATATTCTACATACAATTTAGGTAAAATTTTCTCATCCTGTATTTCGTCATTATATATATATTGAAAAAGCAGCCTGCTATTACTGGAATCCTGGAATATATTCCTCAAATTCTGCGGGTAATCCAAATCAATGTATTTTATCAACATCATCGTCTCCAAAAGCATTAACCCTTTTGTCATAAAAAAAGAACCACCACTGAAACTGTTCACAGCTCCTACAGCACTCGTTGTTGCGAAATTGTTCGCTTGCAAAGCTTGGACGGAATTTTGAATCTTCTGAACTTCATCTTGTGAAAGATCAGACAAGTCATAAATTTGAACCGTATCTTCAGTGTTTTCTATGATTAAATGCTCTAATTCAACAGCAAATGCAGGGATAATCAATGAAAATATTAGATAAGGCCTATCACTGATTGTTTTATTATTGATAATTTCAATGAGAAATTGTTGATTTGTGCTTTGGCTGAGCGTCAAATTCACAGCATTCTGATCAGAAGTCAGTGAAATCGTCGAGTAATTTGATATAAGATCAGGCAAACTTGAAAAACTTTCTTGAAAATCACAAAAAATAACATTAGAATCAGAAGAAAGAGTTAATTCAAAAGCTACCACATGTTTTTTCATGCATGTATTTGATGATTGATCATAATAATAATTGGCATCTTGACAGTATATGGCCTGTTGGAGGCTTGTATTGAGGGTATAATCATAGGTTTGAACGAGATATTTGGATGCATTGATGAGGGTTTTAGGGATAATTATGGAAAGTTTGTCTTCAATGGGAATTGAAACATTGCTGGTGAAAGTAAAAAGAACTCCAAAGCTCTCATTTGAGTTTTCCAATTGTAAAACATTGAAACTATATTTTTGAAATGACAGATTATCAATGGAAACGTTTAATTCTTGTGTGAGAGATGAAAAAAATTGAGAATCCCCTGCAAAAGACATTAAAATTTCAAAATAAAAAGGGTTGTTTATCGGGTTGAGAACAAAACTCACATTTTGCTTTGCACTGCAAATTTCGTTCTCTAAATAAAAGCCGTCCAAACATTGCACACAAAGGAAATTTTTGCAAGTTTGACAATTTTCACCGCAGGAAACACATTTATTTTCTGTTAAATTGGCATAACTACCATCTAGACAAAAGGACAAGCAACTTCCATCTGCATTGAGAAGAAAACTATCATTACAAGACAAACATTGATTAAATCCAGTTCCCATACATGACAAACACCCTTCATAACATTTCACACATGAGTCATTATAACCATATTCATCAAATTCTGAGCAATTGCTCACACATGTGTCTTCATACCAATAATAATCTTCCCGACACGTAAGACATTGAGTTATATTGCTACATGTTCCACATTCATATGAACAGGGATTACATGCTTTCATAATGACATCTTGATAGGTGCCATTTGGACAATTTGATCCGCATGTCCCTTGAAAAACATTCAAAAAAAAAGGATCTAGGCATGATGAGCATTCCGATATATTCGTCACTGGACATGACAGACAATTAGCACCACAATCAAGGCAATAATTGTTGGTTGGATCTAAAACAGTTGATATTGGACAAAATTCAACACATATTCCGTGATATAAGAAGAAACCTGCCTCACAATGAAGACATGTCACAGAAGAGCAGGAATCACAATTGGGAAACAATGAAGTGCAAAGATAGCATGACATTTCGGTTGAATTTGCAAAGGTTACTGCCGGACATGAGGAGATACATTGAAAATTATATAGCCAGTCATTGGTTTTGCAGGAGGAACAGTTTTGACTTGAATTGCCGAAGCATGTTTCACATGAAACATCACAAGGAAAACATGTAGAAATTGAAGCAGTGAAGTTATCTAGCCAGTTATTGGTTTCGCATGAGGAACAGTTTTGACTTGAAGTGCCGAAACATGTTCCACATGAAATGTCACATGGAAAACATGTAGAAATTGAAGCATCTAGAAAATAATAACTCGGACATGAAGAAACACAAGTTGTTCCTAATAAAACATTGGGAAATGGACAGGAAATGCAACTTTCATATGTATAATTGAAGCAGGTTTGGCAGAAATTATTACATTTGTTACATGTCTTCGTTGAATTTTCGAAATAAAACCCATCAGGGCACGGAATGCAAGAATTATTAACGGTCATTTCAAGGTTAGGCTGGCAATTGGTGCAATTTTGCGATGAAGGACCATCACAATTATAGCATGTTGAGTCACATTGGTCGCATTTTCTAGTCATGTTGTTCGCAAAAGTTTCATTAGGACATGCGATCCCACAAGAATTATTCAATGGATTTAGAAACAAACTATTATTACATAAAGTACATCCCATTGATCCATATTCAAAACATTTTACGCATGATGAGTCACAAGTCTGACATGAATTCAAGGAGCTATTTCCATAAAAACCATCTTGACAAATTGAGTTGCATTCGTTATTATATAAAAATAGAGGGTTTTCACAACTTGTACAGCTCATATTTGAGGACCCAGAACAATTCCCACAACTTCCATAACAAAGCAAACAAGCATTAGTGTTATTATCTCCATATCTGCCTCCTGGACAATCTGTCAAGCAATTTGTTTCATACAAATAAAAATTATTTTCACAAGAGTAACATTGAGTAATATTGGGTCCATAACACGAATTACATGAAGAGTTGCATTCTTTACAACTTCTAGTTAAATCATCTCCATAATATGATGCAGGACAAGACTCCACGCAATTGTTCCAATTCAAAAAATAAGGACTATCACAAGAAGAACAATTATCTGAACTGTTACCAAAACAACTTGGACAAATCAAATAGCATCTTAAACAAAGTCCAGAAGCTGGATCAGCGTAGAAATAACTGGGACATGTTGAATTGCATGTCTGCAGAACTAAAAAATTGCCAGATGAGCAATTTGTACATTTAGTCTGGGATTGATCAGAGCAAATAGTACATGCTGGATTGCATAATTCACATTGTCTGGTTGTTCCATTATTATAGTATCCATTAGGGCATGTTTTATAACAATAGTAATTATAATAATAATATCCATCGCCACAAGAAAAACATTGATTTGAGCTGGGTCCAGAACAAGATGCACATCCACTGTAACAAGCAGAACAGTTACTAGGTAAAAGAGGATCTAAATAAAATCCTGAACTACAATTTAATACACAGCCTGCAAGTTGATAATATCTATTGCTTGGGCAAGAAAGACAATTTGAATTTTCTGGTCCAAAACAAGATAAACAGCTTGAATCACAGGAAGAGCATTGATTAGAAATCCAATTTTCATAGTAACCTTCGGGACATGAAATTATACATTCATTTACTAAAAGTAAAAGCTGGCCATCACATGATGAGCAATTTGTGCTTAGTTCACCAATACAAGTTGCACAACTCTCATCACAATATGTGCAATTATTAGTTTCATTATCTGCATATGTGCTGATTGGACAGTTATTAATGCAATTTCCCAGAAAATAATAATAGGGAGAATAACAAGTTTTGCAATCAAAAGGTTGGGGTCCATCGCAAGTTTCACAAGTGGTATTACATACATAACAAATTTGATTGTTACTATAGAAACCATCTGGACATTGACCCAAACAAGATCCATGATATAAATATGAATTGAAAGGACATTGAATGCAAAAGTTGGGTGAAGTCGATGAGCAGTTAAGGCAACTTGAATCACAAGCTTCACAAAGACCCGATGAATTTAAGAAGCTAGTGAATGGACATTGAGAATAGCAAGTGGAATTGAAAATTAAAAAGTTGTTAGGGCATGATAAACAATTATACGCAGTTGGCCCATTGCAAGTGTTACAACTTGAACAATTTATGCAAATATTGCTATTAACATCTCTGAATGTGCCATTTTGACATTGACTAAGACAGGTTCCAGAAGAGAGGATGGAAGGAGGGATGCATTGATAACAATTAGAGGCATCACAACTTGAACAGCTGCCATTGCATTGTGCACATGTAGTCCCAGAAGGATAAGTGCCATTGGGGCATGTTTCAAGACATTGTGTCAGATAATAATAAGGTTGTGAACTGTTGCAGCAAGAGATTGAGCAGTTATCCTGACAATTGCTTTGGCAAGGCTCACATACCATCGTTGTAAGATTAGCTTTTGTATTTGCATCACAGGCATTCGTGCAAGTAGCACCAAGAAGGATATTCTCCGAGTAACATGCTAGGCAGTCAGAATCACCAGGACCATTGCATAATGAACAGGTTGGGTTACATCTGTAGCAATTTGCTGAGGTTGAATCCAAATAAAAACCATTACCACACATTACAACACAAGTGTTTTCTTGGAAATACATCCCAGGATAACAAGATGAACAGCTATATGAATACTTCTCAAAACAGGTCATGCATGTCAGGGAACAATTTAAACACTGTGCAATGCCCGTTGAATTATCTGGGTAAGTCCCTGTAGGACAACTGATATAACATGAATTTTTGTAATAAAAATATTCACTCAAGCAGGAGGTACAATTATCCAAAGCATTTATGCAAGTCAAACACGAAGCCAGACAATTTCCACATTCATCATTTGTCAGATTTAAATATTGATTTGAGTTACAACCTCGCAGGCATTGTCCATTCGTCAAATAGAAACCTGACAAACATGATTGACAATCTGTTAAAAGCGGTCCTTTGCAAGTCAAACAATTATTCGTGCAATTCAGGCATTGGTTCAAGACTGAATCTCCATAAAATCCAGAGGGACAGGAAAACATGCAGTTCTGTAGAAAAAGGAAAGCAGGGGTATTACAAGACAAACAATCAGTTGGCATGCCACCAGAACATTGTTGGCATTTCAAAGGACATATAAGACATTGCATCGTCGGATCATATTTATAATACAAAAAACTACATGAAGTCACGCATGTGGTATTTTCAAGATATTTTAGAGTTGGGCAACTTGTGCATTCATTCGCAGAAGGGCCTGAGCAATTTAAACAGGCCAAATTACAGGGTGAACATTGATTTGGTATGGTAACCACATTACCGTAGTAACCTCCTGGACAACTTGCAACACATGAACTTCCATTACGAAAATAACCCACCGAACAATATATGCAATCATTAGCAGTGCCACTAGAGCAAGTTGAACATGCTTGACTGCAAGATTGGCACAATAGAGGCAAACTCAAACCAGCATATGTTCCTGGAGGGCAGGACATCCAACATTGGTAATTATAAAAATAATCTGAGGTTCGACAAGTCAAACAATCAGTAAGTGTTTGGCCTCGACAGGTCTCACAGCCCGAATCACATTTGAAACATGTATAATCAGTCAAATTAGTATAATATCCATCTCCACATTCCATTACGCAAGTGTTGACCTGAAGAAAATAAACAGCATAAACTGATTTTTGAAAGCATGAAGTACATGAAGTATTCCATGGACCATTGCAAGTATTGCAGGATATATCACACACCTGGCAACTTCGATAAGTGAGAGAATTATAATAACCATCAGGACAACTTAAAATACAGGTCCAAAAATAATAGAAATAAGGGCTGGAACAGCTCATGCATTGTGTGGAAAGAGGCCCTGAACAACTGGCACAAGTAGCATCACAACGACCACAAATCAGAAGAGAATCATTGTGATAGGTACCGGATGGACAGGTTGTCACACAGGTGGCATTGTTGAGCAAATAAAGAGGTGCAAGACATGAGGAACAAGAGTTGCCATCGCTTCCTGTACATGTTTTACATGTTTCATTGCAAAGAAGGCATTGAAGGACACTTATATTGAAATAATTGTTAGAGTTGCATTGAGCGTAACACCCTCCTTGATAAATTAAATAGTTTGATGAGCATTGGGAACAGATGGATTTATTTGAACTACAATCTGTGCAATGAGGATCATTGCAAATTTCGCAATTGTTATTTGATGGATTTGAATAATACCCCGATGGACAATTGGTGAGGCATTTACTCTGATAGAGAAAGAGAACACCTTGACAAGATAGACAATTGCTTGTTGAAGGACCTGAACAAGACCGACAAGTCGCATCACAAGTATCTATAACCAATGAAAAGTTTTGAAAGCCCCAATAGTTAAAGAGGTTCGGTTGTGAGTCGCTGGCAAGAAGCAAATTAAAAGAGGAAAAGCCACTTGTTGTTTTATTTATGTTAATGGACTCTATCTCATCAAATTCCCTTTGAACACCACATAAATTTTCAGTGGAACCTGACCAATCATTCTGACTATAGATCGTAATTAATTGTGAGTTTTGGACATTGGTTATATTAATCCAAAAATAGGCAGTGCCCCAATCATCAATTTTGACGAAATCGAGGCTCATCTGTATTGACCAAAAGGCAGGAGCTTCGACTGTTTGCTGGACTTGATTCCAGAATAGACCTCCGAAAATACAATAACCCCCGAAAATTGTCATACCAGCACAAGAAGAAGTGGTTGATGTAGGAACGGAAAGATTTCCTCCTAAACTCCAATTCAATGTATCACTTATGGTGAAATTATTGGAGGAAAATTCTGGGAGAAGAGGAATCAAAACTATGGGAATGATCTCAATATGAGGATAAATGTTAAAATAGAACCTGATTGAATAACAACGGGAAAAATTAGGAAAATGGCGAAAAAATTCTGTTGAGCTATCATAAAATATAATCAATTAATAAATTATATGCTGCATATGGGAAGAAATTTCAGATTATAATGCTTTCGTTTAAGTTTTAATTAATCTGTTTTTAAATAAAACAAGAAAATGAATTTTATTGCAAAATGAATTGCAAAAAAAAAATTTTACCAAATAAGAAATTGTTTGTTATTTCTGTATCACTTTTCTTTTAATTAATTTTGGAAGAAACCTCCTTTCTTGCATTAATTGGCACTGCTTCAATGCAAAAACGCTTCCAGATGGGTTTACCCCCAAAATGATATTATATTCTGTCTTGAAAGTTTCAGTTTTATCACTGAAAGCATCTCGAAATTCATAGTACTCATCTTTGGTGAGCATCAGTTCTTCAAATTTGTGGTCACTCTTGTAGGCGTTCCATATGGTTGGGTGTTATATAAAACAATGGCTTCCTCAAAATTTACAAGTGTCTTTTTCCAAATCTCCACTACTAAGAACTTAATCCCCATGATTCCTAAAGGATCTTGATTTATTCTAATAAGTTGTTCATTTTGAAGAATCGCCTTAAACCAAGGTTTCATTGTAGTGAGATCGACTGACATTATCAAAACAATATCTTGATCAAGCCTGATAACAAAGATGAATTTTTCCAAGGTTTTTAATTTAATACTATACTTTAATTTTAATTTCGAGTTTGATCATTCCAATTTTTACTAAACGTTCCACTACCTCCCAACTAATTTCATAACATTAAGAATGACATGTCTGAAGTCAATTTTTTTCAGAGCGAATGATAAATTGCCTCATGAAGAACTTGGATGAGGAGATAGATATGGGAGTTTGACGTTTCATGGGAAGAAACCTGAGAAGAGGAAAATAGAGAAAAATATGAGAAAGGGACAGATGAAAACGGATTCAAATGTGAAGAATATTGGGAAAACGTCTTGGATAAAAGCTTAATAAAGTTAGGCAAAATAGAAGATTTACCTGTAAATGAATAGTTTATTAGAAGAAATTTTTCTTTTTTGGGAAAAAAATTAAAAGATTTGAAAATTCGCAAATTTTTTAAAACAAAACCTAGATTTGAATAAATATTTAAATTAAATCTTGACCCATAATTTCAAAAAACCCTCTATTTTTATTAAAAACATGGAAAAACAAAACCAGGGAAAGCCAATTGACAATAATGAAGGGAATGCCGAGTTTGTACCAGCTGTGATTACTAAAATAAAAACAGGAATCAAAATGAATGTTAACGCAAAAGGTTTTTTAAATTTCATGAAAGCAAACAGCATATATTTGGACAAGAGCATTCTCATCAAGTCAAGGACATCATTGATAATAAAGCCTTAAATGATGTAATTTTGAATTTATTTTTTTTAATTCTTCTACATCCTCACTAGACTCTTTTAATCTTGAGGCCGAGACGATGGGGAAAAACGTTGAATTTATCGATGTTGGATTGTTTTTTGAACAAAGAGAGAAAATCCAAAGAAAGAAAAGAAATTTTCGAAAAATTACAAATTGGAAAAGTCGAAAAAGGAAAGTACATGGATTACTATGGCAAATTTATTGTAATTCAGATCGATTTCAAATGTCTCGATGGATCTAATCTTATGGACAGCTTTTCAACATGATTTCCAAATTATTTGACGAACACGGAGATATACTCAATAAAATGGTAGAAAAAGTTCAATCAGAGATGAGAGCATTTGATAAATTGAAATTAGAAATGAATATCGAAAAATTTCAAAATTATTTGAAACAAAAAGCAACTAAGAAGGAACTCTCAAATTCTTTGACTTTTTTAATGGAATTAATTTCTCAATGGTATGAAGAAGAAATTATCATCACGATCGATGAAATTGACTACTGAATAATGAATTTCATTTATTCAAATGTGTAGATATTAACCGAAGATAATAGTGAAGACGTGAAAAATAAGAAGAAATAAATTAGTGTTGATTTGGAATTTTTCCAGAGTTTTCTTTCTGGTGTTTGTAAAATTGAATATGGACAATTAACTAAAACAAAAATAAAGCATGTCATTATGACTGGAATCACTGACGTTGTTTTTTCTTCATCAAAATTAAATACTATAAAAAAACTTGATATGAAATCTGGCCTTTTTCAATATCATTATGGAGTCACTAAGTCTGAATTGGAACAACTCATAAATGAAATTTTTGACCCAATTAATGAAAATGATAAG
>Ga0302320_10029187_pt1 | contig 10561 bp, 7 predicted proteins | sample Bog_T0_3_FD_202130 | JGI IMG/M metagenome (GOLD analysis project Ga0302320, IMG submission 202130) | Peat permafrost microbial communities from Stordalen Mire near Abisko, Sweden - Bog_T0_3 | ecosystem: Environmental > Terrestrial > Soil > Wetlands > Peat | place: Sweden: Abisko, Stordalen Mire... | reverse complement strand
CCAGCCGCTGGTCGAGGTCTACAACAACAACGTGCAGGGCGGTATCATGATCATCGGCGAGAAGGGCTGCATCTATACCAGCCACTGGAACACGGGCGGATTGATCCGCCTGGCCGGCGAGCCGCGCATGAAGGATGTCCTGCATCATCCGGCCACGAAAGACATTCCCGAGAGCCTGCCCCGCAGCAAGGGGCACGATCGCGAATGGCTCGACGCCTGCCGCGGCGAGGGAAAGACGTTTTCCGACTTCGATACCGGCGGCAAGCTCACGGAGATCGGTCTGTCGGGCGTGGTGGCGATCCGCGCCGGCAAGAGCCTCGATTGGGACGGCGAGAAGATGGAGGCCCGCAACGCCCCCGAGGCCGCGCGATTCATTCGCACCGAACAACGCAAGAAGTGGTTGGCGTAGAAGTCTCCCCTCTCCTTCCGGGAGAGGGGCAGGGGGTGAGGGCGTCTGGCCTTGTCGTGACTCAGCCCTCATCCTATCGCTCTCCCGGAAGGCGAGGGGACCGATCATCGCAGGAGAATTCCTATGGACCTGATGTGCCCGCTTTGCAGCAAAACGCTTGCCGTCGGTGCGGAACTTTACGGCCAGGTGGTGCCGTGTCCGCACTGCCGGCAAGAGATCCAGATTCCTGCTGCGCCGCCCCCTGAGCCTGTGCTTGAACCTATAATCGAGGCTGGGCTTGAGCCCGTGATTGAGCCCGAGCCTGCTCCTGTGATCGAGCCGACGAAGTCCTGTCCCTACTGCCGCGAGACAATCCTCAAGATCGCCCGGCGGTGCAAGTTCTGCAAGACGGAAATTCCCGAAGGGTTTGACGAAGAATCGGCCGGCGTTCGCCTGCGGGCGAAAGAGGAAATGATTGCGCAGCAGGCGGCAGAGCGGCGCCGCGTGCCGTACGCGGTGAGAAGATGGTTCCAGCGTTCGACCGTTGTGGTAGTCGCGCTGACGCTGCTTTCAATCGCCGCGATAATTGTCGGGTTTACGTCAGACCAACGATCAGCCTGGTTCTCACTTGGGCCGTTGGGCATACTCTTCGGCATTATCCCCGCGCTCTTCGCACTGGTTTTCGTTCCGCGCGACCTGTTCCGGGTCAAGTATTTCGGGCGGCTGACGCCTGTGAAGGGCGCGAGAGCATTCCTAAGCGGACTATGCACGAAGCGCTATCGTTTCGCCTACTACTGCGTTTTGGATGCCGATAAGGACGACTTGCGGCGACTGCGGCCGGCGGTGCCCATGCTCGGACTCGACGCGGAGTCGTACTGTTTCCGCCGCTTCGAGGGCTTCCGCGACTACTGGAAGTCGTTGCTTGAGAATCGCCAAACACCGGCCTCCGTCCTTAAGCTTCGGCTCGTGCAGATCGAGGGCGACCTGGCCGAAGTGTCGGCGGAAATCGTTCTTACGGAACACGCCACGGGCGTTCTCTCTTTGGGTTCGCTGGCAAAGGTTTTGGGCAACTGCGAAACGCTCAACGTCAAGAAGCTCTTCCGCCGTGTTGACGGCCAGTGGTACGCCGTCAACGGAGAGTTGGACTCCGGCGAAGACCGCTTTGGGTTTGCGATCCTGACGGGCCGCGAGACGGGGCAAGCGGTGGAGGTGCTTTGATCGTAATAGCCCTCTATACCGCAATCTCCGCGGATGGTACACTGTGAGACAGTTGGCACCGCCGTGATAGGGGGTGCCCGGATCGGCGAGTCTTAGTCAGTCGGAGCGCCGGGATGTCGAACGTTACGACCCGTTGTCCGAATTGCCGCAAGGCGTACGAGGTGCCCGAGGCCCAGTTGGGCCAGCGGGCGCGTTGCAAGAATTGCAGCCACAAGTTCACCCTGGTCGTCGCGGCCGAAGAAACCTCCATCCCCCGCGCCGCAAGCAGCGAGGAACCGGCTGCACAAGCCGACCCATCCGGCAAGTCGCCCGCGCAAGGCCCGGCATCGCCCGAGCAATCGCCCTTCTCTTCCGGCCAGCCCAAGAAGATCGGCCCCTACAAGGTCGTGCGCAAGCTGGGCGAAGGTGGGATGGGCGTGGTCTGGCTCGCTTACGATCCGGCCTTGCAACGCGACGTGGCGGTCAAAGTCCTGCCGCCGGAGTACGCCAAGAACGAACACTACCTGAAGCGTTTCCTCCGCGAGGCCCGCGCCGCGGCCAAGCTCAACCATCCCCACACGGTCACGATCTACCAGGTAGGCACCGACGGCGCCACGGTCTATCTGGCCATGGAACTGGTCGATGGCCTCTCGCTCGACAAGGCGGTCGAGTCGGGCCGGCCGATGGAATGGCGCGAGGCGACGCGGGCCATTCGCGACGCCGCCGCCGGCCTGGCCGCCGCCCACGAAATCGGCCTGGTCCATCGCGACGTCAAGCCGGTCAATCTCATGCGGACCGTCAAGGGCGTGACCAAGGTAGTCGATTTCGGGCTGGTCCGCGCCTTGGCCGCCGACACCCAGCTTACGCAACAAGGGGCATTCCTGGGCACGCCCAGTTACATGGCCCCCGAGCAATGGCTGGGCCAGGAGGCCGACGCCCGCAGCGACCTCTATTTGCTCACCTGCGCGTATTACAATCTGTTGACCGGCCAGGCGCCGTACCAGGCGCCAACCGGCGTTGCGTTGGGCTACCAGCACCGCTACGAGCCGTTTCCCGATCCGCGGCAATTGGTGCCCGACCTGCCGCCGGCGATTTGCCCCATTCTGGAACGCGGTGCGGCCAAAGAGCCGGCTGATCGGTTTCAAACGGCAGCGGAGTTGATTGCGGACTTGGACGAACTGTTGGCCGCGAAAGTTACTGGGCCGCTGGCGCCGGCGGGTAATCTATTAGGAACAGTCAAGCCGGACATACCTGCGCTGGCGGTGCGGTTGGGCCAGGGCGTTGGCGATCGTGTTCAACGTCTTGTGGTCGAGCGGAAGATGCCTATGGTTGCGTCGCTTCCGAGTGTCATTACCAACGCGATTGGCATGAAATTGGCGATGATTCCCGCCGGCGAGTTCCTGATGGGTTCACCGCATTCGGCAATGGACGCGGATAGGGACGAGAAGCCTCGGCACCGAGTGCGGATCACGAGACCGTTCTATTTGGGCGTGACGCCGGTAACACAGCAACAGTGGGTAGCGGTGATGGGCAGCAATCCAAGCCACTTCATGGGTTCGAAGAACCCCGTGGAACAAATCAGTTGGGACGAATGCCAGCGTTTCTTGGAGACGCTGAATGCCAAGTTTGGCGATCGCGGGACCAAATATCGGTTGCCGACGGAGGCCGAGTGGGAATATGCCTGCCGGGCCGGTAGCACGACACGCTATTACTTTGGCGACGACGACTCCGCGTTGGGCGAATATGCGTGGTATAATGCGAACTCGGGCAACACGACGCACCCTGTTGGCGAGAAGAAGCCGAACGCTTGGGGGCTGTATGATATGCACGGGAACGTATGGCAGTGGTGTCACGATTGGTATGGTGGATACGCGGATTCGCGCACGGACGATCCGACGGAGTCTGCAACCGGCTCGCTCCGCGTGCTTCGCGGCGGTGGCTGGTTCAACGGCGCCGGGTGCTGCCGGTCGGCGAGCCGCGGCAGGGACGGGCCGGGGGTCCGGCTCAGCTACCTGGGCCTGCGCGTCTCCCGAGTTGTGGCGGAATAGACAAGTGAAGCGAACGTAGCTGGTGCGCGGCCCGAGCGCAGGCCCGTGGCGGAGCCGGGCCGTAGCCGGGCAAGTGAGCAGCAAGCCGGTTTTTGCGTCGAACGCCGTCTCACGCCTGCCGTGCTCCCCACGCTCCGCGTGGGGAATTCACCACGCGGAGCGTGGGGAGTACATGGCCGAGTCGCCTGGCTGGGGCATACGCACCTGCAACCGTTCACGGTGGGAAAGTAGCTTACAGTTTGAAGCGAGCCCCGGAGGGGCGGAAGGGAATAGCCAGGGGCGCAAGCCCCTGGTCCAGTTTCGTGACCGTCCGGAAAGCCCCGGAGGGGCGAAAGAAGTCTCTTTCGCCCCTCCGGGGCTAGAAAGCGCGATGGTTCTTGTGTCCCAGGGGCTGGTGCCCCTGGCTATTGGATTTCGTCCCTCCGGGACTGTGGAAAGCACGGCGAACCAACGCAACACGGCGAGTCACAGAACAAAACAAGATACATTTCCCCCAACTTTTGCCTCCTTGCCCGAATGTAGTGATAGACAGCCCCTCACCTCACCATTCCCACCAGACAAGGAGATTTACGATGCGTTGGTTCCAGAGCAAGGCCAAGAGCGGCGATAAGGCACGGAGCAGGAAAACGCGGCGCTCGGAGAAGGCCCGCGGCACACGGCGGCTGGCGATCGAATGCCTGGAAGGGCGGACGCTCATGAGCGCCTCGCCGCTTGGCGTGAGCACCGCCACCGTTGCCGGGAAGATCGCGCCTGCGGTCTCCGCCGCGGTGCAGTCCGCCGCGCCGAAGGTCCAGGCCCCGGCCCCGGACCGCATCTTCAGCGTGAATTATCAACTGGGCGGCGGCATCCTGGGCCAGATCATCAACCTCAAAAACGAGATCGACGGCTTCGAACAGTCTGTCGATGCGGTCTTGAGCGAAATCCCCTGCTGGCACCTCGAGGCGGACATCGACCGCACGCCCAGCTTCTCCGGCTACATCAGCGGGACCATCGACGAGGCATCCAACGGCGCGTTGAAGAGCGCATCGCTCAGCCTTTCGATCACCGGCAGCATGTCCGCGACCGTCGAGGGCTACTACGGCATGGGCTATCTCAACATCGGCCTGGGCGCCACGGTGAACGTCGCGGACACGCTCAATGCCTCGGCCACGTACACCACTGGACGCGGCTGGACGTTCGGCGGCTACGACACGCTCTCCGGCTCCCTGACCGGCTTCGCGCAGGCGACCGCCGCGATATGGAAGGGCGAATTGTACTCCACCGGCAACCTGACGAGCGTGATGACCGTCAGCCCCGGGGGCATCGTTTACGGCAATACGGTTCTCACGGGCTACGCCGGCGCGGACATCCAGCAATACAACCCGTGGAACGGTTCGTGGAACAACATTTGGGACAACTCGCTGAGGCTGGGCCAGTATTCCTTGCCACAGTTCAGCTTCAACAGCGTCGCCCTCTTCCAGGACGGGGTCAGCCTTGCGGCGCCCTACAGTGGCGTGATTGTATGACTATAGTAGCAGGCACGCTCCGCGTGCCGTCCGCTAGAGGTGCGGACAACCACTGTCGGGCGGACGGCACGCGGAGTGTGCCTGCTACTTTCCGCCCCACTCGCGGAATCGGCCGGTCGGTGTTACAATCGAAAGCGTAACCGGCCAACACAATCCCCTTCCGCGGATGCCATTTCGATGCCACCAATCACCCGACGACACTTTCTTGCCGATTCCCTGCTGGCCGCTGCCGCGGCCGTCGCGTTGCCGGCCAATTCGGCCCTGGCGGCCAAGAAGAAAAACAAGCCCACAAAGAAGTCCGAACATCGGCTGCAAGTCGCCATCGTCGGTGCCGGCGGACGCGGGGGCGAACATATCTCGGCCTACCTTGCCCACCCCGATGCGGAGATCGCCTATGTCGTGGAGGCCGACGAGAAGATCGGGCAGCGCCGGGTCGAGGAGATCGCCAAGAAGCAGCAGCGCAAGCCCAAGTTCGTTCGCGATCTCCGCAAGGCGCTGGAAGACAAGTCGTTGGATATCATTTCTACCGCCACGCCCAACCATTGGCATGCCCTGTGCGCGATCTGGTCGATGCAGGCGGGCAAGGACGTTTACGTCGAGAAGCCGGTGAGCCACAACGTGAGTGAGGGCCGCCGCATTGTGCAGGTCGCCCGCAAACATCATCGCATCTGCCAGGCAGGCACCCAATGCCGTTCGATGCGCGGCACGATCGAGGCCATCGAGTACGTCCAGTCCGGCAAGATCGGCCAGGTGAAGCTCGCGCATGGCCTGTGCTACAAGCGCCGCACGTCGATCGGTCCCAAGGGCCATTATGAGGTGCCGGCGCAGGTCGATTACAATCTCTGGGCCGGTCCCTCCCACATGCTTCCCTTGACGCGGCCGAAGTTCCACTACGATTGGCACTGGCAGCGCGAATGGGGCAACGGCGACATGGGCAATCAGGGCCCGCACCAGATGGACATCGCCCGCTGGGGACTGGGGGCCGATCGCCTGGCCCAGCGCGTGCTCTGCTTCGGCGGACGGTTGGGCTACGAGGACGCGGGCGACGTGGCCAACACCGAGGTCGCCCTGTTCGCCTTTGGCGATAAGACGCTCGTCTTCGAGGTCCGCGGTCTGGTCACCGACGCGCTCCGCGGGGCCAACGTCGGAGTCATCTTCTACGGCAGCGAGGGCTACGTCGTAATGACGAGTTACACGACCGGCGCCGCTTTCGATCTTCAGGGCAACCTCGTCAAGCCGTTCAAGGGCGACGGCGACCACTTCGCCAACTTCATCGACGCGGTCAAGGCCCGCGACCCCAAAATCCTGCATGCCGAGATTCTCGAAGGCCACCTCTCGTGTGCCCACAGCCACCTGGCCAACATCTCCTACTATCTGGGCAAGCCGGCGACGACCGCCCAGATCAAGCGGGGGTTGGACGATTGGAAGGACCGCGACGACGTGGCCGACACGCTGGGCGAACGTTGGAACATCTCAAGGCAAACAAGGTGGACGTGGAGAAGACGCCGCTGACGCTGGGGCCGGTACTGTCGATCGATCCCGAGAAGGAAACGGTCTTGGACAATTCGGCCGCCACGGCCCTCTTGACCCGCCAGTACCGTGCTCCGTTCATTGTGCCCAAGGCGGAAGAGGTGTGAGCTACTTCGCGATCTTCCAAGTCGCCTTGCCGACGCCGACCCACTCCGTCGGCTTCGCTCTTGGGTTTTTGCCGGGAATCCAGTTGATGTCATTCCACAAGACGACGAGCGTGCTGGCGTCCTTGATCGTCGCATGCACAGTGCCGCGAAATTTTTCGTTGGGGTGGCGGGAGAACACGCCCGAAATATGACCTTCCAGGCTGGTTCCCGATCGAATCCAGAACCCTTTGTACTCGATTACCCCTTGGGGCAGGTTGAGCGGCTCGTATTCGTAGCGTTCCGTCTTGGCGGTGGACTTGTCGCTCTTGGTAAGCCTGAACTTCCCGCCACGGGGGTGCAGCCATTTGCCGGAAATGTCGGCTCGTTCCGGGTCGAGTTGACGATCGATATCGCCGGCCAAGGCCACGAGGTCCGCCTGCTTCGGCGCGACCTTCAAACCAGCGCTTGCGCGCTGCTTCGCTGATTCGTAGTTCCGGCAGTCGTACTGTTTCTTCGCGTCGGCGAGAATCGCGGTGACCAGCGCATCCCTGACGTCGTCGAGCGATTTGCGGAGCGGTTCGAAGGTCCTCTCGCCGGGCCTTTTTTCGAAAGTCTCCCGCGCCGCGAGCAGTTCGGCGACCGCGTTGTCGAGGGCGTTGTCGGCGATTGCCTTGTCGGCCGCGTTGCAATGTTGTTCGACCGTCGCCGCATCGAGCTTGACCGGAATCGCGGGGTCGCTGGGCAGCAACTCGATGGCGGCCCGATAGCGTGCGGCAGCAGTTTCGAAATCCTTGGCATGCAGCGCCTGGTCGCCCTCACGCACGCGCTTCGCGGCCAGGAGGGGGCTGATCTTGTCGCGCAGGGCCGTCGCCTCGGCATCATCGGGCCGAATCCCGAGCGCCTCCGCGTCGGCGGCCTTGGCTTCGTCCAATTCGTCCTTCTGGAAATGCGCCTTTGCGCTGTCCATCGCCAGGGCGAACCGGGCGTTCTTGAGAAGTTCGTTTGCCCGCGCGTCGCTCTGGAATTGGTCGGGAAATCTTGTCGATGCCTCCTCCAGGATCTGCCGAACTTCCGCCCACTCATGTTTATCGCCCGCTTGTTTGGCGCGCTCGATCAATTGGTCGCACAAGCGGCCGCAGATCTTCTCCCGCAGTTCCTTGGCCGCGGAATTGTCGGGGCGAGACGTAAGCAATCCGTCCACCGCAGCCAAGGCCCGCTCGAACTGGCCGCTGTTGAACAATTCCGTGGCACTGTTGACGGTCAATCCGAACCGCGCGTCGAGCAACATTTCGCTTGCCTGCGGATCGTTCTGGAAGCGGTTGGAAGAGTTCGCAGATGCCGCGTTGAGTTGGTCGATCACCTCCTGCCACCGCCGGTTCGCCATGGCTTCTCTGGCGGCGGCGATGGACTTCTCGTAGGACGGCTCGGGCGGGACGGCCGAATTTTTGGATACCGGCTTCGAAACCGGGACGGCCTTGCCCGAGTCGGCAAGCGGAGTTCCATCCTGGGAAAACTGATTGGACGAATGCTCCGGTGTCGGGCTATGGCCGGTCGAGTTGTTCGGCCCGGCAAAATAGACGATCGCCACGACTGCGCAGATCACGGCAATTCCGCCGGTGACCGCCCAGCCAATCCAGGCGGCCGAATCACGTTCTCGCTTGATTGGCGGTGCCCCGATGCGCGCTGCCGCCGAACCTGGCACTACCGCTGCGGCCACGCCTGCGGCCGCTTTTGCGGGAACGGCCGCGGCTGCGAGCGCGGCCGCGAACGGTTCGGCCTGGGCCAGAGGCAGCCATTCGGCCAAGCCTTCGCGCCAGCAGACGGTCTCGACGCTACGTTGCCCCGACCGCACGGACTCGATAAGTTCTTCCGCGGTGAAGGGGCCGGCAGGCTGATTGCCCTCGCCGCGAACGTACCAGGAATGAGATTCAGCACTCATGGCCAACTCCGTTCACATTCTATGCCTCGGATCAAACAGTTCCTCGGGGATCTGCATGTCCCCTCACGGTACGCGAGACTTCATCTGCGGTGAACCCTTCACGTGTTCGATCTGGGCGTGAACCGATTTGAAGAAGGCGTCGATCTTACCCTCGGAAACCCCTTGGTCTCCCGAACGATAGCGGATCGGAAACCAATTATTGCAGCTTCGCACGTCGATCCCGACGATCCGCGTCGCCAGCAACACGGCGAGCACCACGGGACCCAACAGCGCCACAATAGTCCACGTCACCATTGCCTCCACGGGAGAAGATTCAAACGAATTCCCGGCCGGCGCGTTTTCCGTAAACTGAAACGGCGCGTTGTTGTGCGTTTGCTGCCGCGGCGCGCTGAACACCGTCGCCACGGCTTTGCCGCAGAGACTTGCCAAAATATATCCCAAGATGATCATCGCTACGAACAGGAGTACGCTAGGACGATAGCGCTTGTCGACGGAATCGACGCTGTCCAAAGGAAACGCCACATTCCGGTTGCGCGACAATCGCGCCACGTAGTAGAAGATCAAGGGCGGGAACAGCACCAGCAATAACCAGTAGACCGGCGAAAAGACCCGCGTGGCCGTACAGAGCAGGCGCTGGCTCGTGAGCGTAAGCCGCGTGACGCCCGACTTCACCACGAACAATTGCTGGTGAGTGATCGTCAGTTCGTCGATGCGCTCCTCGCCCGGGAGCAGGCTGAAGACCTGCTCCTTCTCGTTCCCCAAGAACATGTCGGTCAGGTTCAGGCGCTGCACCGCACCGGACAGCCGCAACATGTGGTTCGCTGCCGCCGGGTGCGCGTCAATGAACGCCAACGGATCGCTCGCCGACTGCGTCGGCGCGCCGTCGTTAGGCAAGGGCGACATACCAGGGGGCAACGGTGGCATGCCAGCCGGAAGCGGTCTGACCGCGTTTGATGCCGCGTGCTCGCTGGGCGCCACTGCCGACCAGGCGGGCGATTCCGCCCGAGCGCCTTGCGGCAACGGTTCGGGCCGCGGCACTGTCACCCGCTGCTGGCATCCCGGACAGGGAAGCACCTTGCCGTAGGCCTTTTCGGTCACATTCAAAACGCGATTGCAATGCGGACAGTTGATCTGTATCGACATGGCCTTCTTCCGGAGTTCGGTTGGGCGATCTCCCGGCTGGGTACGCTACCGGAACAGCTCAGCCGGCGAGACAGTTACACCTCTTTGTCATGCGCGCTATACGAGGCCTTGAAAAGCCAAGGTCGTTTGTACGTTATGGTAGTACGCCGAAAGGGACCATGTCAATAGGCCACTTTTGCGAATGACCTCGCGGAGCTTGGCGGCACCGGGTTTTCTGTGTGTCAGTCGCGGAGTCGTCAGCGTCTTGTCCGCGATGTGCCCGTAGCTTGTGTGCCGCCGGAAAACGCGGGCGCACTTGCCGCGCGCGGAATCACCGGGTTGGGATTGTTCCCCAGCGGTAGATTGTGCCTACGACGTTCGGAGCGCGCCCTTACGGCGCCTTTCCGGCCCTGGGCACGGTGTCGCCGAACTGCTCGCGGTACAAAGTCTTGAAGGGGTTCTCCTTCGGCCCGACGGCATCCTCGTTCTCCAGGCAAGGCCGCACCTCCTGCCACCAGCGGTCATAATAGGCCGCCATCTTCTTGACGATCTCCGGCTTCTCGGCGGCGATGTTGTGCGACTCGCCGTAATCGGTCCGCAGATCGAAGAGTTGCCAGGCCGGCTTGCGGTTCTTGCTGTTGCTGACGAGGCTGTATCGCTGATTGCGGACCCGGCACTTGTCGTACTCTGCGGCATCGGCCTTGCCCTGGGGCCAGCGGCCGACGTGCGTGACGAGCATGCGGTCG
>Ga0302320_10029184_pt1 | contig 10562 bp, 12 predicted proteins | sample Bog_T0_3_FD_202130 | JGI IMG/M metagenome (GOLD analysis project Ga0302320, IMG submission 202130) | Peat permafrost microbial communities from Stordalen Mire near Abisko, Sweden - Bog_T0_3 | ecosystem: Environmental > Terrestrial > Soil > Wetlands > Peat | place: Sweden: Abisko, Stordalen Mire... | reverse complement strand
TCTTCATTCCTTTCAAAACCCAAAATCGTCTCATGGCTCTAGTCCTTCAGTTAAATTCAGATTCAATGGCCTGCAGCCGCGCGCGCAGGTGGCGCACCGCATCGTGCTTGCGCCCGAGCAGCGTGTTCAGGCTGGTGCCGGAGGCTGCGGCAAGCTCGCGAAAACTTCGGCCATGCAGCTCGTGCGCGATGAACACCTCGCGCTGTGCCGGTGGCAGTTCCTCGACCGCAGCGATCAGCTCATCGGCCAGCACGCCGCGCAGATAGTTGGATTCGGGTCCGGAGGCTTCCGGCGCCAGAAGCGAGTCGAGAATAGGCGCCGGCTCATCCGTGGAGTCCGCATCCGGCAAGGGCTCGGCGCTGACCAGCATCGCGCGGGACCGGCTGCGGAAGCGATCGATGATTCGGTTGCGCGCCACGCGCATCAGCCATGCGGCCAGGTGCTCGATGGGCTCCATCAGGCGGTAGGCGGTCACCAGCTCGAGAAAGGTCTCCTGTACGATGTCATCGACCTCACTCCAGTCACGCAGCTGTCGGCGCACGTAGGCCTGCAGCCGCGGCTTCTGCGCTGCGACCAACGCGCTGATCCGCGCATTGTCCTCGCTACGGCTTGCTGTCAGTGGCATGGCCTGGTCCATATCAGCGAAGACGCTCCGGGCTGAGATTTATTGGCGCTGCCGTCACAGCCGGCAGGACATAAGGCGGACTCCTGCCGTGGGGCCGCTTCGGCCTTCATTTGGGCGGTTGATCCGCAATGCAACGGTTGCCGCCAGGATTTGCGGGAGCGGAGACGGGTCCCGGCGCGGCCCGGCCGCCGCCCCTGCGCCTCTGGACTAATTCTCGAATGGCTTGAGCTCAGGGTCGGTCTCGGGCTGCGCCGCCAGACCCGTGATTCCGGGCAGTTCGCTCATCAGCGTCATACCGTCCTTGCGCACCACCTTGCCAGTGGAATCCTTATAGAAAATGCCGGGTGTGCCCTGAATACCGGCATCCTTCATCAGCTGCAGGTTTGCCTCAAGCTGCGCGTGCTGCTCGGGCGTCGGCTTGATGCCAACGATAGCGCCGCTTTCGGTCTTTTCATCAAAGGCTTGCTGAAGATGCTCGAGCGCATCGCTGCCGCCATTGAGAAGTGCTGCGGCCTTGGCTTCCGAATCCTCATGCAGAAAGCCGACCGGCAGCCACCTGACCTGCAGGCCTGCGGCCTGATACGGCTTGAGCGCCTTCCACAGTAAATGGCAGTAGATGCAATTGGGATCCATGATCACGTAGATCTGGCTTTTCGCGTTGGCGGCCGCACCGGTGCTGATGGAATTGGCCATCTCGAGCCGTGGCCAAAGCGCGCTCAGATCAGGCTGTGGCAGGTATTGGGCGCTGTACTGGTCGGAGAGCACATCGCCATTGCTGGCGTAGAGATCACCGGCGATCAACGTGCGGCCATCGGCTGTTGAGTAGAGCAGGCGATAACTGCCATCCGGATCCTTCACCACCCATCCGGTCAGATCCGAGGCTGCCTTGAAGCTGCGTACGATCTGAAAGCCATGCTGCAACGGATAGCGCAGCGCCGCTGGCGCACTGGCCGCCGCCTTGTCGGCCGAGGGGGCCTGAGCATCGGCGGCGAGCGCCAGCAATACCGAGAAGCCGGCGACCAACAGTTTGAATTTCACGATGAGCGAGCCTCGATGATTAATAAAGCGCCCTGTGCGCGGCAGCATAGCGAGGCAAGCACGTGACTGGCACAGTGCACGCTTTGCATCGAAGCCGCAGTTTAGCATCAAGTGGCCCTAAGGCCGCGCCCGGCCGTAGACTACAAATGCCGCCCGCATTGGGGCGTGGCGAGGGCCAAGGCCAGGAAGCAATGGAACCCGAACACGACCTGATCGAAGAGAACATCCGCGCTGTGCTGGAGTTCTATTCCAATGAGTCACAAAAAATCAGCTCGTCACAGCGGATTCTGGAGCGCATCAGCCACCAGATTGGTCAACCATTGTTTCTGGCCCTGATCCTGCTGTTCGTCGCGCTGTGGATACTTGCCAACAGCCTTCTGCATGCGTTCGGGCGATGGCAATTCGACCCGGCCCCTTATTCACTGCTGCAGTTCATCGCCAGTCTGGGCGCACTGCTGACCACGATAGCCGTACTGAGCCGCCAGAACCGCCTGGCCAAACTCGCCGACAAGCGCGCGCATCTGGATCTGAAGGTCACGATGCTCACTGAGCAGAAAACCGCCAAGCTGATCGCGCTGCTCGAGGAGTTGCGCCGCGACCTGCCCAACGTCAAGGATCGCCACGATCCCGAAGCTGCCGCCCTCAAGAGCTCAATGAACCCTGAAGGTGTGCGGGCCGCGCTCGATCAGAGTCGTGCCCCGGAAGTGCCCTGAGCCGCGAGCCGGCGCTGACGAGTTGAATTCGGGCAAGAGGCTGCAGAGCCCCACCTGGGGATACAGCCTATTCCATGCCAGTGGCCCGGCCCAATCTGAGCGACAGCCTTGAGCTGCATTCGAGCTACAGCTGCGCGGTGAGTTCGGGTCGATTGATCTTCTGCACCGCATCGCGCACCGCCTTGCGGTAGCAGCCCTCCTGAACGACAAAGCCATTCACAGTGCACACATCGTGGGCCGCTACCCGAATGCGCTGCATCAGAATCTTCGTGTCTGCGGGCCGGCTCAAATCAAGATCAGCAAACCGGACGGTCCGGGTCGCGCTCTGCAGCGCGGTGGCGTCGGTAGTTGCAAGGGCAGGGATCAATGCGGCCGCGGCAAGCAGCGCAACCGCAAAGCCTGAGCGGGTGGTGAGGGAACGATTCATAAAGCCTCCTGGGAAACGTGTTCAGTGTTGGCAGCGCCGTGTAATTCCGTGCTGTCTTGACTGCAATACCCGGCAGGCCAGCAATTAGTTACAGAAAATCCGCCAATTTATATCTTTCCTGCAGTTAAACCTTTTCCTGATTACTTCCCGGAGCACGATGCAACCGCAATATTCAAGGGCTCTTGACATGCAACCAAATGGTTGCATAATATCCGCATGAGCGATGACCGGGTTTTTCGCGCGCTGGCCGACGCCAGTCGGCGCCAGCTGCTTGATCGGCTGCATCGAAAGAACGGGCAAACGCTGGGTGATCTGTGCAAGGGGCTCGAGATGACGCGGCAGGCAGTGACCAAACATCTGGCGATTCTGGAGAAGGCCAATCTGATCTCCACGCAGCGCCAGGGGCGGGAAAAACTGCACTTCATCAATCCCGTGCCGATCAACGCTATCGCTGAGCGCTGGATTGGAAAATTCGAGCGACCGCAACTGCGAGCGCTCTCGCAACTCAAGGACATGCTGGAAGGAGTTGAATCATGAATGAGAGCAGTACGAGCAAGTTTGTCTATGTCATCTACATCCGAACGACGCCAGAGAAATTATGGGCGGCACTGACGCTGCCAGAGATCACCAAGAAGTACTGGCTCGGGGCGAATGTTGAGAGTGATTTCAAAGCCGGCTCGCCCTGGAAGCTGGTGTTCGACGACGGTCGGTTGGCCGATAGTGGGGAGATTCTCGAAAGCGATCCTCCGCGGCGCCTCGTGATCAAATGGCTGAACCAGTGGAGCCCAGAGATCAATGCAGAGGGTTACTCACGCTGCACGATGACGCTTGAGCCAGCCGACAGCGCCGTGAAACTCACGGTCGAACACTCGATCGACAAACCCAAGGCGAAGCTCATTGAGGCGGTTTCCGGCGGCTGGCCCAAGATACTCTCGAATCTCAAATCGCTCCTTGAGACCGGGACTCTCGTTATAGAAAGCCGCAAGAGCGGCAAGTAATCCCCGGCACTCAGGCAACCAGCAGCCCTTCGGCGGCCCGCCACAGCGCCGTGTTGATCCGCACTTCTTCACGGATGTTGCGGATGCGGCGCGTGGCCACCAGACGCTCGCCGGCGCTGTGGTAGTGGATCCCGCCTGCCAGGATCGCTTCCTGGCAGCGATTGAACGTGTGCCACAGTGTCGGGTGATCATCGGCAGGCCGCCGCGGTTCGAGCAGTCGGGCCGGCGGGAAGGGCGGTAGCGCATCGCTGCGCGTCCAGCGCAGGTGATAGGCGGTGTGGGCCAGCTGCAGCTGCTCGCCGGGACTGAGCAGCCGTCCGGCCATGGCCTGGACGCGTGAGCGCAGCGGCCCGAACTGGGCGCATACCTCAATGGCTCCGGCGACCACATCGGCGATCACGCTCGTACGATGCGCAATCCGCACGATCGCGAAATCGCCAAGCCGGCACAGCAGACCGTTGGTACACAGCGGTCGGTACAGGCCGGCGAGCAGCTGGTAGGCACTGCTGCCATCGTGGGCATTGATCAGGCAGATCTCGGGAATGCAATCGAGCAGCGTCACCTGTTCGCGTTCCGGTCGCAGACGGATCATATGCCGGGCATGGGTGGGGTCGGATCCGGTCCGGCTGCGGGTCTGCTGTGCCGCCGAAGGGCGAAATCCCGCCCTGAGCAGCGCATCCAGGACCGATGCCGTGTCGATGAAGCGGTAACTGCTCTTGGTGCGGGCAGAAGCGCCGCCAGCGAACACCGCCGGCGTGCGCCGGCGCAGTTCATCGATGGATAGCGGCGGATCAAGCGCCTGGACGTAAGTCGGCGCGGTGTTTGCTAGGGGTCTCAGGCTGCTCACGAGCTGCTCCCATCATGGGTGATTCAGGAGCAAAGCATGCGTCGGATCGGGTGGCGGGGTGCAGCGGCAAATTGGCCGCGAACGGCCATTTATTCGCGATCAGCGGCGCCGGCCGTCAATTCGAGGGCGTCGGTGCTGTCGCTGGTGCCGCAGGAGCGGCTGGCGGCACGACGAGCTGCTGGCTGCGTCGCAGGATGCCCACGTTGAAGTAGATGTAATAGCCAATCAGCAGGCCGAACACGAGCGTCGTCACTGGGCTGTGCTGCAGATAGGCGAACGGGTCCTGGTCCTGCGCTACCCCAGCTTGTGCCTGCTGGTAGACCAGGATAAAGCGGTAGCAGATCCGGCCCAGAAACAGGCCCGTTACCAGCAAACCGGTATAGGTGTGCGGAATATAAAAGCGTCCCTCAGTGGTCGCTTCGAACTGGGTGTGATGCAGACCCACCATTGCCAGCCCGATGCCAGCGACGACGCCGCCTGCCAGAGCGCCCAGCATCAGCGGATGGCTCACCGATCCGATGAGAATCAGCGCACCGATTACCGCCAGAACGACGGCGCGCAATTTCAGCCGTACTTCGCTGACGCGTTGGCGGCCGAAGTTGCGGCGTACCCGGCGGTATACGATAAAAATGACGAACGCGGTGAGCAGCCAGGGCGTAAGGAGTCTCGGATCCATCGTGGGCTCAGTAAGAAAGTTACGGGTGGTTGAAAGCCGAGCCTCCAGGCCCGACAGTAAGAATCTTCTCTGGCCGGGGCGGCCTTGTCCAGCCGCTCGCGACGCGCCGGCCTTCAGCTCGGCGCGGCACTGCGAGCTCGCAGGGCCATGCCGATCAGTGCCGAGCCGCCAAAGATCAGGTTGATGCCCACCAACAGGCCGATTGCCCAGGCCGCGGTGCCGGGCAGACCCAGAAAGATGAGCCCGGCCAAGACCAGGTCGGTGACGCCGCTGAAGAGCATCCAGCCCCAGCGTCCGCTCAGTTCACGCCTGTGATCCAGAGCGTAGAGGATCGAGGCGATGCCTTCGATCAGGAAGAATACGGTCAGGATCACCGCCATCGTGATCGCTCCACTGAGTGGCCACCACAGCAGAATCAGGCCGACCGCGATCGCAAGGAAGGCCGACACCATGGCCCAGCCGAGTCCAGGGGCGCTGCGCATGCGCAGCGTGGTAATCAGACCGATGACGCCGCTGATCAGCAGCAGCCAACCCAGCAGCAGCTCAAGCGCCACCGTCGCCACGCGCGGCACGATGATCGCCAGCAGCCCCAGAATCAGCAGCGCCACGCCTTCGATCAGGAACAGCCTCCAGTGCGCATGTAAAGTCTTGGCCACGGCAGTCTGGATGCGTGCGCGGTCAATAGGATCGGGCGCCATGAATCTTCTCCATCGGTGTGCCCGGTACGGGCCTGCGGGTGAAACCTACAGCAATTGGTGGCATGCGGGTGTGAAGATCTGGAACAGCGCTGCCAGCAATCGAGCTCCGCGCCTCCGGCCGGTACGATGCGAGCCCTCTCAATGGAGGCTCCGGGCAGCCCCGAAGCCCGGGGCAGGGTGTTAAGCTCGGGAACTCAAGGGGTTAAGTGCAAGGCGGGGAGCGCCCACTATAGGGCGCCTCTGGGCGGGGACCAGCATGCGGAGTTCGGAATTCACGCCACCGGCGATCGCTGCGGCCGTCGCGGCGTGGATGGGCTTCTTTGTGGGTCCCAATGCGATCCTCTCCTCGACCCAGGGGCAATTCATGGCGCCACTGGAGCAGAGCTTTGGGCTCAGCCGCACGATGGTTTCTGTGGTGCTGCTGCTCTCGCCGCTCGGCGTAACGCTGTGCCTGCCAGCGGCCGGACGCGCGATGGATCGCTGGGGATTGAGACGGATCCTGTTGCCCGGGCTGCTGCTGTTCGGCGGCCTGCATGTCCTGCTGAGCCAGTCGCGCTCGCTGTGGCAGCTGGTCATCCTGATGGGCCTGATCAGCGTCGCGGCGGCGATGCACAGCTCCGTCGGTTACGCCAAACTCATCGCGCAGTGGTTCGACCGCCGACGCGGCACGGTGCTCGGCATGGCGGTCGCGCTCGGTTCGGGACTGGGTTCGGCCCTTTATCCGCAATTGATGCGCGTGCTGATCAATCGCTACAGCTGGCGTGGCGGGTACATCGGGCTTGGCACTGTGGTTGTCGTGCTGGGCTTTCCAGTGCTGTGGGTACTGCTACGCGAGCCCGCTCGCACGGACAGGCGGGCGCTCGCACTGCCGGGATCTGATCCTCTTCCCGGTGCGACACGGCGCGAGGCACTGCGCGGTGCGACCTTTTGGCTGATTTTCGTCTCGATCCTGCTGACGATGACGGCGCTGCTCGGCACCGTCATTCACGCATATCCGATGCTGACCGAGCGCGGGTTCAGCCCCGCCGTTTCAGCCACGGCTGTCTCCTGCGTATTTCTCGGGAGCATCGCGGGCCAGCTCAGCTCGGGGGTGCTGCTCGATGCCTGGCAGTCACCACGGGCAGCATTGCCGTTCTTCCTTATCGCACTCATCGGCGTGCTCACCGTGCACTCGGCCAGCCACACGGCAACCTTGCTGCCCGGCGCCGTCATGCTGGGTACGGCGCTCGGAGCCGAGAACGCCCTGGCGGCCTACCTGACCTCGCGTTACTTTGGCCTGCGCGCCTATGGGGCGATCTATGGCTGGACATTTGCAGCCGCATGCCTTGGTGCGGCCCTGGGACTGTTGCTGATGGGCGCGGTGCATGATCTGGCCGGTGACTATCGGCCGATGCGGCTGGTCTTTGGTGCTTTCGTGGCGGTGGCGGTGCTGTGTATCCTGCTGCTAGGGCCTTATGTCTATCGACCAGCGCCGGAAATTCCATCAGCAGCGGCCGGAGCGGATGCTTAGTGGCGTGAGCCTGACTTGTGCGGCGCCTAAAGTAATGTTCGACAAGGAGTGTTGAAACATGCGCAAAGCCGCTGCCTACACCGGGATGCTGGCCACTGCGCTGTTGGGCGCACTTGCGCCGTGCGAAGCGGGCTGCAAGCTGAATGAGGTGGCCCATCTTCCAGTGACCATTGAAGGCGGACGCGCGATTGTGCCGGTGCAGATCAATGGCGAAGAAGTAAGAATGATAGTCGACAGCGGGGGCTTCTGGAGCATGCTCACGTTGGCCGCTGCGAAGCACGCCAACCTGTGGGTGGTACCGCTGCCTTTGAACTTCAGGCTCTCGGGTTTCAGCGGCGATGCCGAGGCCGCACTGACCACTGTCAAGTCCTTCCGGCTCGCAAATGTTGTGGCGCCAAACATTCAATTCATCGTCGGCGGCACAGAGATGGGCGAGGGCGCTTCGGGAATCATCGGGCAGAATTTGCTCAGCTGGAAGAACGTGGAATATGACCTGGGCAACGGAGTTGTGCGCTTCTGGGAGGCCAAGGATTGCAGCAAGCAGCTGCTGGCCTACTGGGTGACGACAGAACCCCTTTCATTGATCGACATTGAGGGGACCAAGGAATTGGACTCCCGGAGTTATGGAAGCGCATATCTGAATGGATCAAAAATTCGCGTCCTCTTCGATACCGGCGCCCCGGTGTCCATACTGGCGCGACGCGCTGCCGAACGCGCCGGGTTCAAGATTGACGGACCCGGCGTGGAGCCCACCGGAGCAACTGCCGGACTTGGCCAGCGTTGGGTCCAGACCTGGTCGGCAAGGTTCGATAGTTTCAAGTTAGGCGGCGAGGAGATCCGCAACGCCCGGCTGCGCGTCGGTGACACCTCATCGGCAGATTTTGATTTGCTTCTAGGTCTCGACTTCTTTCTCTCACACCGGATCTATGTTTCGAACAATCAGCGCCGTCTGTACTTCACCTACAACGGCGGACCGGTATTCAATTTGAAGGATTTCAGGCCACAGGCGGCGGCGGAGGCAGCGCCCGTCACGACTCCTATGCCGGATTCGGGGCCTGCAGCACAATCGGTCGATGCAGCTGAATTCAGCCGGCGCGGCATGGCGCTGGCCGCGCGTCATGACTATGAGCACGCGCTCGAGGATCTGAATCGCGCCTGCGAACTCGCGCCACAGGAATCCAACTACTTTGCACAGCGTGGTCAGCTCGAATGGCAAAGCGGGCAAGCGGATCTGGCGATCAAGGACTTTGATCAGGCGTTGCTGCTCAAGCCAGACAACCTCGAGGCGCTGGTGGCGCGGTCGCAGTTCCGGCAGCGGATCGGCGATATCACCGGTGCGGTAGGCGATCTGGATGCGGCGGCGAATGCGGCGACCAAGGAAGCCGGCATCCGCCTCGATTTTGGCAGAGCCTATGCACAGATGGAGCGCTACCGGCAGGCGATTGCTCAGTACGATCTGTGGGTTGCAGTGCATCCCGAGGATGCGGATCTCATGATGGCCCTGAATGAACGCTGCTGGGCCCGGGCACTGCTTGGCGAAGAACTCGACCAGGCACTTTCGGATTGCAACAAGTCACTGTCTATCAACTCCAAGTACGCTGCGGCCCTGGATAGCCGTGGTCTGGTGCGATACCGGCGCGGCGAGTACAAGAAGGCCCTCTCCGATTACAATGGCTCTCTGATGCTGCAGCCCAAGAATGCCTGGTCCCTGTACGGGCGCGGCCTTAGCAAGTTGCGCTTGGGATTGAGTGCGGACGGACAGGCTGACATCGATGCGGCACATGCTTTGTATCCCAAGATAGCCGAGCAGGCCGCCAAATACGGCATCGTTCCGTGAGGGCAATCGCACCAGCTGCGACAGGTTTGTGCACACTGAACGCGGATGTGAGTGGACAGAGTCAGCAGGAGCACGTAGGCGCCGCCCATACGACGCCAAGCAGCGCAAACTGAAATCCCAGCTAAGTTTAGTGTCGCCCAACTGATCTACTCAAGGCCAACCGTGCTGCCGAATCTGCCCCGAATGTCCGCTGTGTTCCTCGATGTGGACGGCACGCTGGTGCCGTACGCGGTGAGTCCGGGTGCAGTGCGTGTGGACCCGGAGCTGATTCCGAAGTTGACGCAGCTTTCTGAAAAACTTGGCGGAGCACTCGCTTTGCTAAGCGGGCGTCGCCTGGAGAATCTGGATGAACTTTTTGCTCCGCTCAGGTTGCCTGCAGCCGGGCTGCACGGCCTACAGCGGCGCGATGCATCGGGCAATCTGCGCTCCGCGAGATCGTCGCCGGCCTCCTTGGATGCCGCGCGCGATTCACTGCAGTCGCTGGTGTCCTCGGTTCCGGGCCTGCGGCTCGAGGATAAGATCGAGACACTGGCCGTGCACTTCGAGTCGGAGCCCGAACAAGGGCCGCAGGTGCTGGCCAAGATGAATCAGGCGCTTGAGATGCTAGGCAGCAATTTCCAGATACAGCCCGGGCGCCTGGTCTACGAGCTCAAATCGCGCCTGTTCAACAAGGGCACGGCGCTGCGCGCATTCCTGCAGGAGACCCCATTCATTGGTCGCACGCCGGTGATGATTGGCGATGACCTGACGGATCTCGATGCCTTTCATGCCGCCGAGGCGCTGGGCGGTTATGCCATCGCAGTCGGAGATCTGGTCAGTGCGCGCTGGCGCGTGTCGGACCCGAAGGAGTTACAGCATTGGATTGCAACACTCGCCCAGTCCTGAGCGAGGCAAGACTGATCGATCTGCACCTTATGTGTGCATAGACTGCACACCACGGCGATGGTGCGGCGCAACCTACTGGCCACTACGCAGCTGTGAGCAAACTCCTACATACAAAGGAGTGCGGAAGCAGCACTTTGTCTCTGATACGAGACGCTAATCGCCGGCACTCGCAATTTTTCGTTCAGTCAAACTCAGGCGAGCTGAAATAAAGCAGCTCCGGGGAAGCTGCTCGCTCGAGCAGCGTGGATTATTCATTGCGACACTCGCGCAGGAAGACTCAGCCCAATGTGTATGCACATCCAATCGGA
>Ga0302320_10029183_pt1 | contig 10562 bp, 6 predicted proteins | sample Bog_T0_3_FD_202130 | JGI IMG/M metagenome (GOLD analysis project Ga0302320, IMG submission 202130) | Peat permafrost microbial communities from Stordalen Mire near Abisko, Sweden - Bog_T0_3 | ecosystem: Environmental > Terrestrial > Soil > Wetlands > Peat | place: Sweden: Abisko, Stordalen Mire... | reverse complement strand
CTGCTGGTACTTGATGATCTTCTCGGAGTAGACGCTGACCACCGCGGGCCGCACATGGGCGGCCACGGCCGCGTAGGCGTCGCTCAGGGCCTGGGCCGGGGCGATGACGGCCGCGGTGAGCGGCGGCGCTTCCACCACCTTGGGCGAGGAACAGTGGCCGGTGATGGCCAGCACGCCTCCTCCCACCAGGAGCGGAACGGCCAGGGCGCTGGCGACATAGACGACAAATCGTTTCATGTTTGATCTCCTTGACGGGGGTTCCACCTTCTCCCGGCATGCCAATCAAAAACCGCGCCAGTCCGAAACCCTCTTGAAAGCCGCCCTTTCTGCCCTGGCCGGCCGGTCATCAGGGCATTTCTCCCAGGGACCAGGGCATTTTTCCCTCTTTTCCCCTACCCTGCCCCGGATCCCCAGCCGAATATGAAGGAATCCATTTGGCCTTTCCTTTGCAACCTAAGTTCCCGAGGGTTTCCAGGTGATCAAACCAGCCAGCTTCGAAGTGCCCCGGGTCGGGTCCGGCTCCGGCCGGGGCATGGGCCGGCTGTGGCTGCTGGGGATCACCATGGTCCTGGCCCTGGGCTGCGTCCTGGGGGTGAACCTGTATCTGGAGACCCGGGAAACCCAGGCGGCTTTCGAGGATTTCAAGGATTCCCAGGTGAAAGTGGCGGTGGCGGCGGCCTGCGTGCTGCTGAGCAACCTGGAGTCGTCCCCCACGCCACTGCCCTGGGTGCTGCGGGACCTCCAGCCCCTGGAGCAGCCGGGCATCACTCGGCTGTTCGTGCGGTCCCCGGCCCAGCCCTGGATCAGCCTGGACGGGCTGGAGGTCACCACCCCCACCCTGGAGCTGGCCCTGGCCACCAAGGGCCGCTGGTTCTCGGTGGGCCCCCAGGAGGCTGTGGCCCTGGGCCTTCCCGACCGCACCGCCGCCCTGGCCCTGAGCGGGGCCATGGACCGGGGCGGCAGGACCTGGATCGTGGCGGTGGCCGGCACGGCCTTCCGCGAGCCGGACCGCTCCATGCACGCCCGCTGGCGGCTGCTGGCCAGTTTCGTCTCCATGGGGGCGTTCCTGTTCATCCTGGCCTGGTGGGCCTTGCGCTTCCAGAAGCAGGAGCTGGAACTGGCCCGGGAGATCGAACTGAGGGAGCTGGGCCGGCAGAAGGACCAGGCCCTCGCACAAGCCGACCGGGCCGGCACCATGCTGACCCTGGCCTCCGGAGTCGCCCACGAGATCGCCACCCCCCTGGGGGTCATCTCCGGCCGGGCGGCGCAGTTGGTGTCCCGCATGCCGGGGGATGAGCGCAATCTGCGGCTGGCCCAGACCATCCAGGAAGAGACCGAGCAGATCAACCGCACCATCCGCCGCTTCCTGGAGCTGGCCCGGGGCGGGACGCCCCGGGTGGAGGACTTCGGCACCGGCGACCTGGTGCGCGCCGCCGCCACCATGGTGGAGCACCGCTTCCACAAGGCCGGGGTGGACCTGGTGCTGGACACGCCCCCGGAGCTGCCGGGGATGCGCGGCGACTTCCAGCTCCTGGAGCACCTGCTGGTGAACCTGCTGCTCAACGCCTGCGACGCCTCCCAGCGGGGCGACCAGGTGGAGGTGCGGGCCCGGACGGCCGAGGGCCGGATGGTGCTGGAAGTGACCGACCAGGGCAAGGGCATCCCCGAGGCCCTGGCCGAGCGGGTCATGGAGCCCTTCTTCACCACCAAGCCCCAGGGCCAGGGCACCGGCCTGGGCCTGGCCATCGCCCGGGAGATCGTGCGGATGCACCGGGGTGAGCTCGGCATCGAGCGGCTCCAGCCCAGGGGCACCCGCATCCGCATTTCACTGCCAGCCTAGGAGGAAACATGGGACCACGCGTGCTGGTGGTGGACGACCACCTGGAGATGGCGGAAATGCTGGTGGAGTCCCTGGCCGACGCCGGCTTCGAGGCCGAGGCCCTGGCCTCGGGCAGCTCGGCCCTGGAGCGCCTGGAGGCCGGCGGCATCGACGCCCTGGTCACCGACCTGCGCATGAACCAGGTGAGCGGCCTGGACCTGCTGGCGGCCAGCAAGCGCGCCTCACCCCAGCGGCCGGTGATCGTCATGACCGCCTACGGCGCCATCGACACGGCGGTGGAATCCATCCGCCAGGGGGCCTACCACTACCTCACCAAGCCGTTCCAGCCCGAGGAGCTGGTGATCTTCCTGAAGCGGGCCCTGGAGGAGCGCAACCTGCAGGTGGAGGCCAAGCTGCTGCGCCGGGCGCTGCGCGGGCAGGCGGGCGTGCACCTGGGCGGCGACGGGATGATCGGCACCAGCCCGGGCATGCGCGAGGTGCTGGAGCTGGTGGAGCGGGTGGCCGCGGTGGACGTGCCGGTGCTGCTGCGCGGCGAGACCGGCACCGGCAAGAGCATGGTGGCGGGCGCCATCCATTCCCTGAGCCCCCGGGCCAAGGCCCCGCTGGTGGCGGTGAACTGCGCCGCCCTGCCCGAAGCCCTGCTGGAGAGCGAGCTGTTCGGCCACATGAAGGGGTCGTTCACCGGCGCCACCTCCGACCGCCCCGGCCTGTTCGTGGAGGCCGAGCGGGGCACCATCCTGCTGGACGAGATCGCCGAACTGCCCCTGTCCATCCAGGCCAAGCTGCTGCACGTGCTGGAGCGGGGCGCGGTGCGGCCGGTGGGGTCCGCCCGGGAGCGCCAGGTGGATGTCCGGATCATCGCCGCCACCCACCGGGACCTGCTGGAGATGACCCGCGCCCAGAAGTTCCGGGAGGACCTGCTGTACCGCCTGGACGTGGTGGCCATCCAGATCCCCTCCCTGCGCCACCGCAGGGAGGACATCCTGCCCCTGGTGGAGCATTTCCTGGAATCCTTCCGGGCCAAGTACCCCAGCAGCCCGGTGACCGGGTTCACCCCCGCCGTGCTGCGCCGTTTCCTGGACTATCCCTGGCCCGGCAACGTGCGCGAACTGGCCCACCTGATCCAGCGCATGGTGGTGCTGGGCCGGAACCCCGTGGCCGACCTGGAGGACCTGCCCCCGGGCCTGCTGGAAGAGCCCCAGCAGCACCAGGCCGGGTTCACCGAGCTGATGCCGGCCCGGGACCTGCAGCACCGCTACGCGGCCTGGGCCCTGGAGCGCTGCGGCGGGCACAAGAGCCGCACCGCCGAGCGCCTGGGCATCGACATCAAGACCCTCAACCGCTGGCTGCAGGAGGAATAGAGTTACCGGACGGCGGCGGCTACCGGATGGTCCTGGTGGAAGCGCTTCAGGCGCTCCTCCAGGACCGGGAACTGGGCCCGGGAGATGAGCGAGGTGCAGGCCCGCAGGCCTTCGGTGCGCTCGCTGCCGGTGGTGTCCAGGGTGATGGCGCTGATGCCGTAGTGCAGCAGCTCGCTCAGCAGCGCGGCCCCCTGCATGCCGGGATAGGCGATGGTGAAGTAGAAGCCGTCGGCCACCGGCTGCTCCAGGTCCTTGTCGTAGACGATCTGGAAGCCGCTCTCCAGGAACAGCCGCTTCATGACCTTGGCCTTCTCTCCATATTCCCTGGCGATCTCCACGAAATCCACCGTACCGTCGTTCACCGCCTTGAGCATCGCCGCCAGGGCGCACTGGGCCGAGTGGGAGGTGCCCGAGGACAGGCCGTAGATGGTGCCGAACAGCAGGGCGTAGCCGAACTGGTCGGAATTGTAGTAGCGCAGCAGGTCCGGGCTGCGCATGGTCCAGACCTTGTCCCCCACCACCATCACCCCGATGCGCTCGCCGGCATAGCTGAAAGCCTTGGAGCTGGAGATCAGCAGGATGAAGTTGTTGGTGTACTTGGCCACCGTGGGCTGGTAGGGGGGCTGTCCGGGCTGGCCGTAGTCCTTGCGGAAATCCATGCCGAAGTAGGCCAGGTCCTCGATCACCACCACCCCGTACTGGGTGGCCAGCTCGCCGATGATCCGCAGCTCCTCGTCGGTGAGGCAGATCCAGGACGGATTGTTGGGGCTGGAGTACAGGATCGAGGACACCTTGCCGTCCTGGAGGCAGGACTCCAGCTTGGCCCGCAGCTTGGGGCCGCGGAACTCGTACATGTCGAACGATCGGTAGCCGTGGCCCAGCAGCTTGCACTGCTGCTTCTGCACCGGGAAGCCCGGATCCAGGAACAGGGTGCCTTCCCGGTCGGCCCACATGCGGTTCACGGTGAGGAAGCAGGCCATGCCGCCCATCATGGAGCCCACGGTGGGGATGCAGTACTCCGGGTTCACCTCCAGGTCCAGGAACAGTTTGGCGAAGCGGGCGACCTCCCGCTTCAGGGGCGCCGTGCCCTGGATGTCCGGGTAGATGGCCGCCACCCCGTCCTTCAGGGCCTGGATCTGGGCGTCCACCCCCACCTGCAGCGCCGGCAGCCCCGGAATGCCCATCTCCATGCGCACGAACTTCTGGCCCGAATCGGCTTCGATCTGGTCCACCAGTTTCTTGATCTCGCGGATGGAGGCCTGGGCCAGATTGTTCAAGCCGCTGGCCGCCAGCCGCCGGCGCACGATGTCCGCATCGATGGGCGTCTGCCTGTTTTCCATGGATTCCCCTTGAAGCTACGTCATGAGCATTGCATCCCATGGCATGGAGTCAAGGGGGACACCTAGTGGGATCTGTCACAACTCCATCGGACCGCACGGCTCCCCCAGGGAGAAGCCGAACTCGGCCCCCCTGCCCGGCTCCCCCTTCGCCCACACCCGGCCCCCGTGCCGGAGCGCGATGCGCCGGACGATGGCCAGACCGATGCCGGTCCCGGCGAACTCCTCCACCCGGTGCAGCCGCTCGAAGGCTCGGAACAGCTTGCCGGCGTAGGCCATGTCGAAGCCATCGCCGTTGTCCCGGATGAAGAAGGCCCTCCCGCCGTCCAGGTCGCTGGTCTCGCCCACTTCGATGCTGGGAGCCGCGACCTTGGAGGTGAACTTCCAGGCGTTACCCAGCAGGTTCTCCACCAGCACCCGCAGCAGCCCGGCGTCGGCCCGCACCGTCATGCCGGGCTGGACGCAGGTCGCCACCGTCCTGCCCGGATCGGCCTCGGCCAGGTTGCCCAGGACCTGCCCGCACAGGCCGGACAGATCGATCTCCGCAGGGCGCATCTCCACCCGGCTGAGCTTCGACAGGGCCAGGAGGTCGTCGATGATCTGCCCCATGCGCTGGGCCCCGTGGATGATCCGGCCGAGGTAGTTCCGGCCGGTGTCGTCCAGCCGGTCCTGGCAGTCCTCCAGGAGGGCGCGGCTGAACCCTTCCACGGCCCGGATCGGCGCGCGCAGATCGTGGGAAACCGAGTAGCTGAAGGCCGCCAGTTCCAGGTTGGCGGCCTCCAGCCCGGCCGCACGCGCCTCCAGCTCCGCGTTCAGCCGGCGCTGGGACTGGCGCAGCTCGGCCATGGCCAGGTGGGTGCGGACCCGGGCGATGACCTCCCCCCCCTGGAAGGGCTTGGTGACGTAGTCCACGCCCCCGGCCTCGAACGCCCGCACCTTGTCCTTGGTTTCGCCCAGGGCGCTGACGAAGATCACCGGGATCTCTCGGGTGCTGTCCATCTCCTTCATGCGCCGGCAAAACTCGTAGCCGTCCATGCCGGGCATCTTGATGTCGGCCAGGACCAGGTCGGGCAGCGCCACCGCCATGGTCTTGAAGGCCATGGCGCCGCTGGTGACCGGGCGCACCGTGTAGCCCTCCCGGATCAGGATGTCCGACAGCACCTGGAGGTTGTCGGGCATGTCGTCCACCAGGAGGATGTTGCCTGAAGCGCTAGTCATGTCGGTCCTCCATGGGGGTCAAGGCGTCCCGGAACGCGTCGTAGTCGAACCGCTCCAGGTGCCGCCGCAGGCGGCCGGCGAACGCGCCGTCCAGGGGATCCACCTGCTCCAGGAGCCGGCGCAGTTCGGCCACATCCGCCCGTTCAGCCGCCTGTGACATGGCTTCCCGCAGGGCCGGCGGCAGCGTGGCGGGATGGTCCGCACCAGGGGCGGCAGGCACCCTCGCGGGCTCGTTCCGGATGGCGCCAGTCACGGAATGGGGCAGGAAGTCCATGGTGCGGCGGATCAGGTCGGCCCGGTGGATCGGCTTGCGCAGGTAGCTGTCGCAGGGGTGGCCCGTCCGCGCCTGGTCTTCCTCCAGCACCGAAGCGGTGACCCCGATCACGGGGATGTGCCGCAGCCGCTCGTCCCCCTTCAGGATCGCCACGGTCTGGTAGCCGTCCTGCACCGGCATCCGCATGTCCAGGAGCACCAGGTCGGGCAGGAGCTCCCGGGCCAGGGCGACCGCCTCGAGGCCATTGGCCGCTTCGCAGAGGTCCAGGTCGTAGGAGCCGTAGAAGCCCCGGAGCAGGTCGCGGTTGAACTCGATGTCGTCGACGATGAGGATCCTGGCCCTGGCGAACCGCACCGCGCCGAAGTCGAAGGCTTCGGCCTCCACCGCGCCCTCCGCCTCGACCGCGGACACCTCCACCTCCCGGAGCACCACGGTGAAGGTGCTCCCGACTCCCACCTCGCTGGCTACCGTTAGGGTCCCGTTCATGGCGGCCACCAGCTTGCGGGTGATGGTCAGGCCCAGCCCCGTTCCGGCATAGCCCCCCGCCCGCGCGTCCTTGTGCTGCTCGAACGGCTGGAAGATGGTCTCCAGCGCGCTGGCGGGAATGCCGATCCCGGTGTCGGCGACGGCCAGGTGGATGTCCGGGAGACTGGAGGAAGCGCCGCCGGGGTGGGTGGCCCAGGCGCGCACGGTGATGCTCCCGCCCGGGGTGAACTTGACCGCGTTGCCCACCAGGTTCAGGAGCACCTGGCGGATCCGGGTGGGATCCAGCAGCAGCGCTTCGGGGACCTCGGGCCCGATCTCCCGCCGGAGCTCGAGGCTCTTCTCCGCCAGCCGGTAGCTGAACATGTCGAGGATCTCCTCCACCAGGATGCGCAGGCACACCGGCCGGTAATCCAGCTCCATCTTCCCGGCCTCGATCTTGGAGAGGTCGAGGATGTCGTTGATCAGTTGCAGCAGCACGGCGCCGCTGGCGCGGATGCGGGCGAGGTAGCTGCTCTGCCGGGGGTCCTGGAGCTGGTGTTCCAGGATCTCCGAAAAGCCGATGATGGCGTTCATGGGCGTGCGCAGCTCGTGGCTCATGTTGGCCAGGAAGGCGCTCTTGGCCTCGTTGGCCGATTCGGCGGCCAGCTTGGCCGCCTCCAGTTCCTTCTGGGCCCGTTCCAGCCGGCGCTGCTCCGCCTCCAGCTTCCGGTTCACCTGCCTCAGCGCGGTGGGGCTGGGGATGGCCAGGAGCTTGGGCAGGATCGGCCACAGCACCACGGCGGTGGAGGCCGAGACAACCGCGCAGATGCTGTCGAAGATGGCCTGCCACCAGTTCACCCGCCACCATAGGCCGATGATGTGCAGCACGTGGGTGGTGGCGCAGGCCATGATGAAGGCCCCGAACAGGGCGATGACCCAGGAGAACGGCATGTCCTTGCGCTTGATGGTGAAGGCCACCAGGAACACCGGGATGGAGAAGTACGACACCGCGATGGAGGCGTTGGCCAGGGCCATCACCATCATCAGGCCGGGCGGCATGCCCTGGCTGCTTGCGCCCTGGATCTCCATCCCGCCCGGCATGAACAGGATGGGCACCACCAGGACCAGCCCCAGGGCCGTCGCGGGCGCGAGGATGCGCAGCACCCTGCCGCCCAGGACCCCGCTGGCACCCGCCTCGAAGTCGAACCTGCGCAGGCGCAGGCTGTTGCTGACCACGAAGATCGAGCTGAAGGACATGGCGCCCGCGGCGAACATCGGGGTGAGCAGACCGTACGCCGCCACCGGCACCAGGGCCAGGTTGTAGAAGAAGGCCCAGACCAGGTTCTCCTTGATGGTCTGCAGGATGCCGCGGGACAGCCCTATGGCCCGCGCCACCCCGCGCAGATCACCGCTCACCAGGGTGATTCCGGCGGCGGCCATGGCCACGTCGGCGCCGGTGCCCAGGGCGATGCCCACATCGGCCTGGGCCAGGGCCGGAGCGTCGTTGATGCCGTCCCCCACCATGGCCACCACCGGCGCCGGCAGGCGGGCCGCGACATGGGCCGCCTGGAGCTGGCGGATGGCCGCGGCCTTCTCCCCGGGCAGCACGTCGGCCAGCACCCGGTCGATTCCCACCTGGCCGGCGGTCCACTCCGCCGCGCGCAGGTTGTCGCCGGTGATCATCACCAGGTCCATGCCCAGCCGGCGCAGGTCGGCCACGGCCTCGGCCGAGCCGGGCTTGAGGGTGTCGGCCACCGCGATGACCCCCACCGCCAGCGCCGGGCCATCCCCTTCGGCCGCCGCCACCACCATGGCGGTCTTGCCCTGATCCTGGAGCAGGGCGACCCGTTCCAGCAGCTCCTCCACGGCGATGCCGTCATTCTGGAGCAGCCGCAGGTTGCCGACGACCACCCGCCGGCCGGCCACGGAGGCGCGGATGCCGAAGCCGCTGACGGCGAGGAACGGTCCAGGCTCCGCCAGGGCCAGCTGCCGGTCCCGGGCGGCCTTGACGATGGCGCGGCCCAGGGGGTGCTCGGAGCCGCCTTCCGCGCTCGCGGCCAGGGCGAGCAGCTGATCGGGGTCCATGCCGCTCCGGGGGGAGGGGAGGATGTCCGTCACCTGGGGTTCGCCCCGGGTGAGGGTCCCGGTCTTGTCCAGCACTACTACGCTGACCCGTCCGGCATGTTCCAGGGCCTCGCTGTTCCTGAACAGGATGCCCTGCTCGGCGCCCTTGGTGGTGCCCACCAGGATGGCGGTGGGGGTGGCCAGCCCGATGGCGCAGGGACAGGCGATGACCAGCACCGCGATGGCGTTGATCATGGCCCGGGACCAGCCCACCTGGGCCACGCCGAACCAGATCAGGAACGTGCCGAGGGCGATGACCACGATGGCCGGGACGAAGTACTGCCCGATCTGGTCGGTGATCCTCTCGATGGGGGCCTTGCTCCCCTGGGCCTCCCGCACCAGCTTCAGGATCTGGGCCAGGGTGGTGTTCCGGCCCACCCGGGTCGCCTCGAACCGCACCAGGCCCTCGCGGTTGATGGTCGCTCCGATCAGCTCATCCCCGGGCCCCTTGGTGACGGGCATGGCCTCCCCGGTGATCATCGACTCGTCGAAGGCCGACCGCCCGGCGGCGATGATGCCGTCCACCGGCACCTTCTCCCCCGGACGCACCACGATCAGGTCGCCCACCACCACCTGGCGGACGTCCACCTGCGTCTCGGCCCCGTCCCGGACTACGCAGGCCGTCCTGGCCCCCAGGGCCATCAGGGCCTTCAGCGCCGCCGAGGCCCGGCCCCTGGCGCGCAGCTCCAGGTACTTGCCCAGGCTGATGAGGGTGATGATCCCCGCCCCGGTTTCGTAGTAGACCCCGCCGCCGCTCACCAGATGGAGGGTGTTGGCGAGGCTGGAGCCATAGGCCGCGCTGGAGCCCAGCACGATGAGGACATCCATGTTCGCCGCGCCCGCCCGCAGGCTCCGGAAGGCCCTGAGGTAGAAGCGCCGGCCCACCACGAACTGCACCACCGTGGCCGGCACCAGCATCAGGACCTGGTCGAAGCGGAAGCCAGCCAGCCCGAAATCCCGGGCCATGCTGAACGCGATGAGCGGCAGGGTGAGGGCCAGGCCCAGCAGCAGCATGCGTTTCTGCCGTGCCAGCTCCGCGGACCTGGCCTCCGCCTCGGCGTCCCCGGCCGGCCCGGCCTCCCAGTCCGGGACCAGGTCGAAGCCGGCCTGACGGATCACCCCCGCCAGTTCCGCGACCCCGGTCCGTCCCGGCAGGAATTCCACCTGGGCCTGTTCCGTCGCCAGGCTCACCCGGGCGCCCTGCACCCCATCCTGGCTCGCCAGCAGCCGTTCCAGCCTGGACGCGTCAACCCTGTCCTGCAGCCCCAGGATGGGCAGCTCGACCCGTCCCAGGGCGACCCCGTAGCCGATGCGCCGCACCAGGGCGATGATGTCGCGCTCGGCCACCACCGCCGGATCGAAGCTCACCGTGAGCTGTTCGCTCACCAGGTCCACCCCGGCGGAACCAACCCCGGCCAGGGCCCCGACCTTGCGCTCGATCAACCTGGCGCAATTGGCGCAGGACATGCCTGTGACCGGGATCGAGGTGATTAGCATGAGCAGCCGTTGAGATTTCCATCAAGTCTGAGGGAAGGGCCGGGCCTGTCAAGCCTCAAACCGGTTCCCTGCCTTGGCTTCGGTCAGCTCTGCTCCACCCGTTCCGCGATGCTCTCCAGCAGATCCCAGATCTGGTGGCACTCCTCGCAGGTGGTGACCGGGTCCCCGCACGGGAAGCCCTCGACCCCGATCCCCTCGCAGCGCGGGTTGCGGACGTAGAACAAAAGTCCTTCCAGCACTTCGTCCATCCGGTTGCGCAGCTTGCTCTCCGGCAGGCCGCGCAGGCCCTGGACGAGGCGCCATTCGGAGGGGCTAAGGACCGCAGTGATGGTGGGCTCAGGCATGGTCCGGCTCCTCGACTCCCCCCAGTATAGGCCGTTGCTACAGCCGCGGTTACCCTTGAAACCGGAGGCGGACAAGTGAAAGCGGTCATTCAGCGGGTGAAG
>Ga0302320_10029181_pt1 | contig 10562 bp, 6 predicted proteins | sample Bog_T0_3_FD_202130 | JGI IMG/M metagenome (GOLD analysis project Ga0302320, IMG submission 202130) | Peat permafrost microbial communities from Stordalen Mire near Abisko, Sweden - Bog_T0_3 | ecosystem: Environmental > Terrestrial > Soil > Wetlands > Peat | place: Sweden: Abisko, Stordalen Mire... | reverse complement strand
TCAAATGACAGCCATGAAAAAAGAAGTGCGAGAGACGCCGTGCGGCGCATAGTTCGTCCTTGTACGAGCGGAAAATCATGATGACCGCGGATTCACCTGTGTGTATCTGCGGCCATGGGCGTTAGAAGTACAGCTTCAATCCGAATTGAATAAATCGCGGCTGGCTGTTGTTGTACAGCGTGCCGAAGGTGGTCGAGTAAGTCTGCCTGAGTTGGTAGTACTTGTATCCGGCAAGCGTCGTGATGTCGTAGGCATTGGCGTTGGTGCCGTAGAAATTCGCCGGCAGCGGGACGGTAAAGAAGGCTGCGGGTAGCGCTCCCGATGACAACTTCTGCCCGTTGATCATACTGACGATGTTGTTGTAAATCGCCAAGCCGGCGGGCGTGGTCTGAGCCGGTTGGTTGTTGAATGCCGCCCACGTGTTGTAAGACGCGGTGCTGAGCGTCGAAGTGCTGGGAGCGCCCATGAAGTCGGCATTGCCGCCGGGGTTTACCTGGAAGGTCGGGTGATTGAAGGCGTTGAGCGCGTCCACGCGGAATTGCAGCCGGAATCTCTCGCGGATCTTGAAGTCCTTGTGGACGGACATATCGAAAAACTGGTCCCACGGGCCACGCAGGCCGTCCAGCGTGCGCGGCGCCGTTCCCAATTGGCCCAGCGGCGGGCGCATGAAGGCCGAGGGGTTCGCGTAGGGCTGGCAGCCGCTGCCATCCGGACACCCGGTGCTATAGAGCGGGTTCTTCAGCGGAGCGCCAGCCACCAGGTCGGGCCGCGCCGAGTGCGTCAGATCGCCGATTTGATTGGTGTCGGAGATGTTGTCGATATACGGGTAACCGCTGCTCAGCCGGTACAGACCCGATACCGTCCACCCGCCGGCGAGGTAATCCAAGGGCTTCCAGCCGTGCGCCAGGTACTGGCGCCCCTGGCCGAAGGGAAGATCGTAAATCGCGGTGCCGCGAATATTGTGCTTCTGGTCGAAGGTCGAAACCGACCGGTCATTCGCCCGCGTGCCGCCGAACACCACCTGCCCGCCGTTCTGTCCGATTGTCAGAATGGCTTTATCGCCGTTCGCGCCGGAAGCGTCGTCAATCGATTTTGCCAACGTGTAGTTGGCTGTGAACGTCAGCCCGCGGCCGACCCGGTGAAGGATACTGACGTAACCGGCGTGGCGAATACTGTTACCTGCCGCGTCATACCATTGGTACAAACTGGAGTAGCCCAGGTAAGGGCTGCCGAGCGTGCCGTTCTGAATCGTCAGAACCTTGCCCGTTATGGGATTCGTGCGGCCCAGCGGATCGTTGATGGTTCCGGTGGTGCTGGTGTTCGCCCCCAACTCCGCACTCAGGTTGTTGGAATCCTTGGGATTGAGATCTTCCTGCCCCATGAACAGGTGAATGCCCATCGATCCGGTATAGGCGAACTCGATCGCCGTGCTGGCGTTGGCCTGCCACGATAATGTCGTGTTCCAGTTGTTGACGTAGGGAGTGTGATAGTTCTGGGAAACGGCGAAGCCGCCGAAGTTCTGCTGGTAGTACAGGCTGTTGGCAAAACTGAGGCCGTTAGCCGGAGGGCCTTGCGGTCCGAAAATCTGTCCGGCGACCGAGGTCGGAGTCAAAACCGGCGGATTTTCGCCTAGCCGCATCACGTAACTCGGATTGGCCGTCGCCGAAGGCACCGTGCTTGAAAACGACGACGTAGCGCCGAAATCCGGCTGCGGCAGTTGCGTGAAGCCGCTGATGGGCGCGTGCGCCATGCCCCATCCACCGCGCCAGACCATGTGATGTTGCCCCAGCCACTTGGGGGTATAGGCGAAGCCGAAGCGCGGTTCGAAGTCGCGATACTGCGGCGGTGTGAGGTAAGGCGAATTCCCTCCGACCCCGGAGAAGGCGAAGGGCAGAATCTGCGTGGTCGTGACGGTTGTGCCGTCGGCCAGTTTGAGCGGAGTGGGTAGAGTGACGGTCTCCGCCAAATCGGGACGGAAGACGCCCTGGTGACCGTATTTCTCGGTGCGCGGCATCTGTAAGCTGTAACGCAGGCCGATGTTGACGGTCAGGTTGGGCTTTACTTTCCAATCGTCCTGAATGAAGGCCGCGCCGGAAAGCCACCGGTAGTAGTAGGGGACTACCACGTTGCGCATGGTGATGTTCCCGCTGGGTGTGCCGAGCAGGAAACTGGCCCAGGGGCTGCCGCCCGTGCCGCTGGATGTACCGGTGGAATCGGTTTGCTGATTGCTGAAATTGTAGATGCCGCCGAACGCGCCGTAGAGCGGAATCTCATTCTGCAGCGACCGGCTCAGATCGACTCCGAACGTCAGGCTCATAGCGCCATGGTTTTTGTATATGAGGTCGGTGGCGGCGTAGCGTTCTTCGTGATCGCTATTATTGGTGGAACCCGCGCCCCCGAAGCCGGTCGCAGTGCTGCCGCCATTGCCAATCGAGGAGCCGGGAAACAAGGTATTGAACGAAGGTAAGCCGCCAGCCGTGATGCTGGGCAGGCCGAACTCGGTATTCAGGTTCTGTCCGTTCTGGGGATTCCATTGCGAGGGCACGCCGGCGCTGAAAAGGCCGCGCGTGTAGTTCAGCCGAAGATCGTTGTAGAGTGTCGGCGAGAAGGTGTGGGTATCGGCGAGCATGACCTGCCTGGCATAGCTATAAATCGTGCTGCTATTGGTAGGACTCACCGGCGTACCTTGAATCTTCTCGATCGGTGTTGCGGTGTAGCGGCCATAGAGGTGGTTATTCTGGCTGATGGTATGGTCGATGCGCATGGTGTAGCGCGTTTCATCCTGCGTGAGCAGGCGCGGCGAATAGATATTCGAAATCAGTCCGTTGCTGTTGAGGTAATACGGACCGGCTTGCGCAATCATCGGGACGGCCTTCAAAGCGGCGGCATCCAACAGGGATTGCGGGATGGTGTTGTTCGGGAAGGGCGCATAAGACGTCTGGCCGCTGGGCAGGGTCGCCTGCGTGAACTGGTTGCCGTTGACCACGTTGTAAATGTTGTAAATGTTGCTATCGCTGGCCGGTCCCACCGCGTTGGGCGCGATGCTCTGGAACTGATTGACCACCGACTGCGGCAGCCAGCCACTAGGGGTGTTGACCAAGCCGCTGAAATTGCCGGTACGCATCCCGGGGGTGGGCATCAGGCCATATTGATCGAGGTGATCGCGGCGATACTGCGGTTCGACGGCCGCGAACCAGAAGGTCTTGTTCTTGCCGTTATACAGTTTGGGGATGTAAACGGGGCCGCCGGCCGCCAGCGAAAACTGGTTGTATTTCAGGGTGGGCAACGAACGGTTAGTGGTGGCGAGAGTAAAGGGCGCGGCGGCGACGTCGGGATTGCGGTTGTACCACAGGGCCGTGCCGTGGAATTCGTTGGTTCCCGATTTGGTGGTGACATTAATGATCCCGCCCCCGGTAGTCCCATACTGCGCGGAGAAGACCGAAGTCTGCACCGAGAACTCCTGGACCGTTTCCGGCGTGAAGCTCACCATGGTTCGCGCCAGGCTGATGCCCGTGTTGTTGGTACCGTCGGCCATCAGCATGGTGCTCATGGGACGCCCTCCTCCTACGGAAAGATTGCAGCCCGGACAGGTGGTGGTCCCGGTCAGCGCGGGATCTTCCGTGCCGGCATCGCCCGAGACGTTAGGCAGCGTCAAGGCCAGGTCGAGGACGCTGCGGTTGAGCAGTGGAGCATCCTCAATCTGCCGCTGGTTGATCGTGTTGCCGGCGGTTCCCGAGTCCGTATTGATCATGGCAGATTCGCTGCTAACGGTGATCTTAGTGTCCACCGAGCCGGTCTGCAGCGTCACGTTGACGGTAGCCGTGGACGCGGTGTCCACCTTGACGTCTTCGACGACGGTCTGTTTGAAACCCGGCGCTTCGATGGTTACCCGGTAGAGGACCGGCTCCAGGTCGTTGACGATAAAGGTGCCGTTCTGCGTGCCGAGGAGTTTCCTGGTTTCATTAGTGCCCAGGTTGACGACCGTTATGGCCGCGCCGGGGACCACCCCCTGGCTCTGGTCGGTGACGGTGCCGGAGATTGCGCCCCGGTTGGTTTGAGCTGCCGCCGCGGCGGCAAGTAATAAAACGATCGCAACAAGGCGATTCATCATTTGGGTTCCTCTTCCGAAAGTTGAAATAGAATAACCGACGCAGTACTGAAGCTGTGCCCCAAGCCTCGCATAGTCGAACCTCCAAGGCAAGGGGTTTCGAGGCAAGGCGCGGTAAAATCGACGTAAACGTGGCATTAACGGGTTAATCCACCGCCGAAGCCGGGACGATGCCGGTTCGTGGCTTCTTCGTAGAGCGGGCACGGGGCTCGGGCGGGGCGTTGAGAAAATGAAAGAAAGCGTCTATGGATTGCGGCTTGCCACGGTCCGGTTTCCCGCCCAGCCTCCAGAAGCGTGCACCGATCTCGAACGATAAGCCTGAGAATGAGGATGCTGCTTCGGGACTCGGTGTTTTCTTAGGTGTCATTGCGTGCACTAAGCCGACGGGGCCGCACTTTCTAATGTCGGCCCAGACAGAGTCGGGTTCAATGAGAAAGTGGTAAAGCCCGAAGTAAATTCGCAGTAAGAGCAGGTAAGCCGTTAACATCTTGGACCGCAATGTGGCGCAACGCGTTAAATCCGTACGCGACCTCCCATTAGCGGAGAGTGTTGTGGAGAACCTGGTACATCCGCTCCGCAAACCTCTGGCCCAATCCGAGCGTGCCGGCGCTGCCGAAATGCACATGGTCGCCCGGAAGCGGAGTGCCCGGGTCATCGGCGCGTTGGCTCAGATCGTCGGTCTCGACCACAAAGGCGTTACGCACGGCGAGCCGACTGCCGGAAATCTGGTCCAGGTCGCGCTCCGCCTGCCGGATCACTTCACAACCTCCGCGCTTACCTGGCGGCGGACAGACGTAGCCGTAGATAAACACCAGGTCGGGCGCTTGAAACTGTTCCCGCACGCGGGCGATGAAGTGCGTAAGATTGGCGGCATATTGGCGAGCGGCATCGGCGGCATCGCTCTCGCCTTGCTGCCAAAGCATGCCGCGGATCACCGGATGCACGCCGCGGCGGTTCAGTTGCGCCATAGCTTGGTTCACGGTATCGACGAAAGCGCCGAACTGGCTACCCCAGTTCGCGGAATCGGAAGCGTCCTTGCCGGGTGACCAATCCTTATAGAGATTGGTGCCGCTCCAGGCATGCTTCACGATGGCGACATGGCGATTGGGCGTGAGTTCCTGCATGCGGTTGCCGAAACCCAGTTCTGGCCCAAAACGATCGGGAGATTCCGATGCCTGGTGCAGCGGGATCCACGCATAGGCCTCGGCTCCGCTCTTCAGCCCGCCTCCGGGGTGCTCGGGATTGACCCGCTTGCCTTCGGAAGCGAACAGCAGGACACGCGCGTCCGGGGTCCAGCCGTCCGGCAGATTACGCATGTAGCCCTGTCCGGTGGCGTTTGATTGTCCGCCTAACAGATACACGTCAGTTTGCGCCGCAGCGCATACGGCGAACATTAAAAGCAGAAAGGTCGATCTCATGAGAATCGGCGGCCTTGTGGGACAGACTTACGATACTATAAGCCGCGCAATCTTGTCGCGCCAAGGCAAGAATCCCTGGGTAAGGCCGGGTAAAATGGAAGTAAGGTCGAATGACCGGTTAAATGGATCCCGGGCAGCCGGCTTGCTGTAGAATACTGGCATGCCGGTCCCGCTGCATTCCCCGGAACCGAGCCGACGTGACGAGTCCAAGTTGGCGAAAGGAAGCTGCTTTTATCACTTTGGCGAATTCCGCCTCGACGGCCATTCCAAAGTGCTGCTGCTCGGGGCCGAGCCGGTTCGCCTGCCTCTTAAAGCCACCGAGATTCTGCTGACACTCCTCGAACACTCAGGCGAAGTGGTGACCAAGGACCAGATCATGAGCGCGGTATGGGGGGATCGCGTGGTCGATGACGCCAACCTCAAGCAAAATATTGCCGTCATCCGCAAGACCCTGGGGATCGCGCCCGGCGCGCCTGGGCATATCGATACCTATGTCGGACGGGGTTATCGCATCGCGGGACCGGTTCAACGGGAAGCGGCGGGCGGCCAGTTATCAGCGCTTTCCCAAACGCGGCCCGCCCGCTTCCGTTGGCGCGTTGCCATGCTGATTTCCTTCGCCGTTCTGGCGGTCGCCTTCGCATATTGGCGCTATGCCAATCCGCTAGTGCCAGCGCCTTCAACGGTCGCCCACGTCACGCCCGTTACGCGGTTGCCCGGCGCGGAGTTCCAGCCAGAGGTCTCGCCCGATGGCAAAAAGGTGGCTTTCGCCTGGCAGCAAAAGGACGGCAAGCCGCCTGGCATCTGGGTGAAGTCCCTCAACAGCGCGGATCCGGTCCATATCGGAGCCAGGCATGGACGTCACGCCAGCCCCGCCTGGTCGCCGGATGGCAAGTCGCTCGCGTATCTCTGGATCGGGGTTGGCCGGACCGACATCCTGTTGGCCAACGCCGATGGCTCGGGAGAACGCGTTCTCGCCAGCGTTCCACAATCCAGCTATATCTTCCGGCAGCGCCTGCTCGACTGGTCTCCGGACGGCAAATGGCTCTGTCTCTCCCTGGCCGAGGATCCCACGCGCGGCTCCACTCTGTTCCTGATCGATACGCAAACCGGAGATCGACGGCGTCTGACCAACGGCGAAGCGACTCCCGGCAACGATATTGCGCCGAGGTTCTCACCCGACGGTTCGACGATCAGCTACATCCGTCATATCGGACGCACGGAGCAGGAACTGTGCGTGGCTTCGATTCGAGGTGGCGCTCTTCGGCGCCAGCTCACTTCCGACCGAAAGCTGATCACCGGCCAGGATTGGGATACCCAGGGTCAGTCGATTGTTTTCGCCTCCAATCGAAGCGGAGAGTTTCGTTTGTGGCGCATCGCGGTCGGAGGTTCGGCGCAGCCTCGCCCTCTCGAGATTTTTGGCGAGTATCCGATGGATATTTCGATCGCCCGCCACGCTAGCGTACTGGTTTACTCGGTCGAGACGGAGGACCGGGACATCTGGCGGCTCGACCTTCGCCCCGATCAAAAGGACAAGCGATGGGAGCGCCTGATTGCTTCCTCCGCCCAGGACGCCTCGCCGCAGTACTCGCCCGATGGTTCGAGAATCTGCTTCCGGTCCAACCGCTCGGGAGAGGACCAGCTTTGGCTGGCGGATGCGAATGGCGACCATGCCGTCCAGCTCACGACGGGCGCGCTCCATCCCAACTTCGGTCATTGGTCGCCGGATGGCCGCTCGATCGTATTCAACGACCGCAGTTCCGCGATTCATATCGCCGAGTGGCGTGATAACCAGTGGGTGTTCCGCCGTTTGGCGCCTACGGGTAGCCACCCGGTCTTTTCGAAAGACGGCCAATCGGTGTACGCCGGACTGCCTTCCGCTATCGTGCGCATTCCTTACGGCGGAGGAAACGCCTCAACGATCGCCAATGTCAGGGCATTTTCGCTCGCCGTGTCGCCTGACGGGGGTTTCATTTACTTCGTGGGCGAAGACGGCACCAGACTCTGGCGGGTACCCGCGGCAGGAGGCGCAGTCGAGCAGGTTCTGGACGCGCTGCTTCCCGGCTGTGGGAGCTGCTGGGCAGTGGCTCCGGGAGGGATCTACTATCTCACCGGCAAGAATTCGCTCGATGACCAATACTTGTACTTCCGCGACTTTTCCGCCCGAAAGGACGTGCAAGTGATGCCGTATCCCGAGCCGCTGGTGCCACTGGGCAGCGGTCCTTTCTCCTTGTCGCCCGATTTTCGTTATCTGCTATGTGTGCGAACAGAAGTGCCCGGCGGCGATTTGATGAAGGTCGATCCGTTCCGGTGAGCCGGTGAATTCTCGCGCACCAAAACGGCTGCTAAGCGGACGACTGTCCCGCAATACGTGACCGTACAGCCCGTGACAGACGTCGCTGAGAGGCGAAACCGCTTGCGCCACCTCGGCAGACCCGACAGTTTGCGACGGCGGGTAGGCAGGCTGTTAGGGCTTGGAGCTTTTGGCGACCAGGTCCTTGAGGCGCTTGGCGCAGTCTTCCGCGATGGATTTGCCGCCTCGCTTCAGAATCCGCTGCGGAACGTCGTGGGTCCAAACTACCGTGCCCGCTTTGGAACTCAGCTTGGCAGCGCCTCTCACGGTGTCCCCCGTGATGCTATCGAAGGGGCCCGATCTGACTTCTACGACATCGAAGACAGGGTAGATTGCACTATCGAATTCATAGTCCGCCTTTTCGGGGGCGGTGACCACTCGCAAGGGCACGTGTTTTGCCTGGAATGCCGCTGCCAGGAGTTGGTCGAATCCGTGAGCGGGGTCCACGTAGATCGTCGATCCGGATGGGATGGCCACCGGGCGGTCGGCGGCGAAACCGCAGAAGGCCAGCGTAAACAGTGCAATACCCGTCTTCATCAGGGTTCTGTCCGTGAGCCTATCACACCAGGGAGCGGCCGCTAACTTGCCGTCCAGAGTTCGACGGTGGCGCCCATGGCGCCGGCCAGGTCGCGAATGGCGGCGCGGGCGTTCGACTCGGCGTCGCGCAGGATGCCCATGTCGAGAGCGGCCTTCCGAATGTCATCGATGGCGGCCAGGCGGGCTTTATGTTCCAGGTCGAGATCGGGCGACACCCAGGGCGTCCACCAGGTGATGCGGCGGTCCCAGACTTTGGTGTTCTTTTCGTCGATGTAAACGTCGAAAATCTCGGCGTGCGGAAGGCGGATCCTGATCTTCTTGCCGGTGACCTGCACGTCGTACTGGGTGACCGACGCCATGTCCACGCCGGCTTGCGCGCTGCCTTGCACCATCAGCAGGAGCGACTCTTCGCCTAAAGGCAGGTGCGACTCGGTGATGCCGACGACCTTCTGGACGACGTAACGGACCGTCACTAACTCCTTGAGACCGCGAACCTGGATGACTACGGCCGGTGGATCGATAGGTCTCAGCCAGGTTCCACCGGGCGCGTAGACCCTGGCATAAACGATCAGTCCAATGGTCAGGACAACCAGCAGGAAGGTCGAAATGCAGGCAATCAGTTTGGCCATTTAACCTGCTGCCGCCTCGTCGGGTAAAAGCTCCGCCGGAGAGTAGCCATGTTGGGAGAGGAGACCTCGCGCCCGCGTCTCGGCATCGGGGCGGACGTAGAAAAATGCGCCGACGCGTTCGGTTTGGAAAACGAAGCCGCCGCGGTAGCAATCGGTTTCCACACCGTATTCGACCTCATTTTCACTCAGGAGCATTTCGACGGCCAGAGATTCCTTGAGCTTCTTGGCGATGTAGATCAATCGCGGGGTTTGCTCGTCGAAGAAGGATGGGTCCTGGCGCATGTCAGTTTTCAGTTATCCGTTATCCGTTGTCCGTGGTGGAAAGTGCTTCTCCTATTATGGCGTGGTCAGGCGAGGCAACACCCGCGAACGATCTGATAAGGCTCCGGGCCGGCGGTACACCCAAGCTGCCCCGGTGAAGAAACGAAAGTCTGCTTCCGCGTCCCGGTAAGTCTTTTATCTAGCTTCTGCTTCCTGGTGAGCTTTGCGTGCTGGCAACTGGCCGCTGCGCAGACCACAAGAAACGATGGTCTGCGCCACGGGAACCGGTGCGGCAACTGCCGGATCTAGACGCTTCTTGGCGCAAAATACCCTTGCCGTTTGCTTGTCGATGGCTCGGCGCCAGAAAATAGCTTGGCTAGGTTGAATCCACTCGACTGCGCCATCCCTACCTTCCAGTGCCTCCATCCCCGATGCAGTAAAGCCTCCCGTCCTGTGCGCCGATGACGATGCGGCCGCCGGCGATGGCCGGGGATGCCGAAAGCGGTGCGCCCGCTTCGAAATCCCATAGCTTCTTCCCGGACTCGAGATCCAGCACATACAAATGGCCATCGTTCGAACCTATGTATACGCGGCCGCCCGCGATGGCCGGGGACGATTCCACACGGGCGCGGGTCGGGAAAGTCCAGATCGCCTTCCCCGTTTTCACATTCAGGCAGTGGACCTTTTTATCCCGGCCGCCGACTACCAGGCGCTCTCCGCTGACGGCTGCCGACGAATAGAACGGGAACGCGCTGGCGTAGCGCCAGACGATCCTCTTGCGCCGCACATCCGCGCCGATCACTTCATTGTTGAGTGTGCCGTAATAAGCCCAATCCCCAGTGCGTACAGGCGATGCGCCGGTATAGCCGCCGGACGGGAATTGCACGGTTTCCCGGCCATCCGCGATGCGTATGCCGTGAAAGACTTCGTCGCAGCCTGCCACCCACGCTATACCCGCGGAGATCGATGGCGTCGAATGCACGTAGCTGGCGGTGGCGGCTTTCCACAGCAGCTTACCGTCCTTTCGGGAGAGCGCGTAGAGGTTGTCGTCGTAAGAGCCGATCAGCACCCGGTCGCCGAAGATCACCGGTGACGACTTGATCTCGGCGTCGGTCTTGAAAGTCCACAGTGGTTTGCCGGTGGCCGCGTTCACGGCGTGCAGCACGCCGGCGAGATCGCCGATGTAGACCGCGCCATCGGCGACGGCGGGGGAGGATTCGCCGATGCTGTCGGTGGCGCGGTATTTCCAGCGCAGCTTG
>Ga0302320_10029179_pt1 | contig 10563 bp, 11 predicted proteins | sample Bog_T0_3_FD_202130 | JGI IMG/M metagenome (GOLD analysis project Ga0302320, IMG submission 202130) | Peat permafrost microbial communities from Stordalen Mire near Abisko, Sweden - Bog_T0_3 | ecosystem: Environmental > Terrestrial > Soil > Wetlands > Peat | place: Sweden: Abisko, Stordalen Mire... | reverse complement strand
GGCCCGGCTTCGCGTCGAGCGGGTGAAAGAGCTGCTGCTCAACCCCCACAAGCGGGTGAGCGAAGCGGCGTTTGAAGCGGGCTTTCAGTCGCTCTCCCAGTTCAATCGTGTGTTCCGCCGGGTCGCAGGCGAGGCCCCTTCCACCTACCGGACCAGCCACGGCGTGACCACCCTCTGAAGATTAGTGCGTCTTCGCCGAGCCGGCTTCGACCTTGGCAAAGGCAGTTTCGAGTCGCTCGTATTTGGTCGCAAGGACTGACTCACGGAATTGGCAGACTCCGCAAAAGGCTCTGATCTCCCGGTTGGCCATCCGCCGAAAGGCCACATCCACCGCCTTCAGCCCCTCAAATCGCTCACTTACCCCCATACCGGCAATTCCCGCTTGGGTGAGGACCAGCGCCTCATGGATCGCTTGCCGTCCGGCGGCAAAGTACGCGACCAGCGGGTTCCGCCCGCAGGGGCAGGAAAACGCCTCATTGGCTTCTAATCGGATCGGTTCGGCCGCCGCAGCCACGATTTCATCGAAACTCTGGTCGAACATGTGCATGAGCGCGTCGGGATTGGCCAGCGGTGAACTCACGGGCTCGACTCGGAGCAGGATTTCCCAACTCCGCCGAACCTCGGCCCGGCGGCGCTGCAGTTCTTGAAGCACTCGTGTTTGCACGACAGCAATTTGCCATGAGTTGGCCAAGTCATCTCCGCGCTTGTTGGCAAAGCGTGCGCACGATTTGGCCAAGCTTTTCGCGAAGCCGCGGCTCGATTCGCCCCGAATGCAGTCGACAGGGTGAAGCGATTCACCTAATGTCATTACACGCGTTTAACTTATGAATAAATCTCCTCTCCTCGCTGTTTTATTCGCCTCCGCCCTGCTTCGTCTTCCCCTCGCGCACGCCGCTGAAGTAGCCGACACCTGGGGGCACAATTGTGCCGCCTGCCACGGCAAAGACGGCGCCGGCCATACCAAAGCGGGCAAAAAGCTCGGGGTAAAGGACCTGACGGATGCAACGTACCAAAAGACATTCGACGATTCCAAGGCCTTCGATGACATCAAAAAAGGGGCTAAGGACAAAGACGGAAACGACTTGATGAAGCCGTTCGCGGACAAACTTTCCGATGACGAAATCAAAGGACTGGTCGCCTACGTTAGAACCTTGCAAAAGTAGGACGGCGTAGGCCAGCGCGCGGCAGGTAGACAAACCTAAGTTGGACGTCGCCCAGGTCTGTATCCTGCCCCGCTGCCTCATCCTTGCAGCGGGCACAGAGCTCTCCGTAGTCCGTTGCATTCAGATCAAGGCGCGCTTGGCGCGGCGGGTCGAATTCATCGGCTGAGACCCACGCGATAATCTCAGCCTCGAGCCAATCCTGCAGGCGATAGACATACGAATAGAGGTTATCGTCGAGCACCGCGCGAAATTTGAAAAAGGCTTGGAGAATGCCATCCGCGTTGCCGCCTCCAGCTAATTCCGAGCGTAGGTCGAGAGCAGAATTGATACCCGATCGCTGCTGCCGCCGGCTCAGGACTTCAAGAATCCCATCCACCATGCTCAATCCAGGGCCCGCGCGGCTGAGGTCCGCCGCCGGCCCGTGACTCGTTGCCGAATTGACTGTTTTCATCATGGAACGAGCCTAGCGTTTTTCTCGTCGGGCGGAAATTGGGAGAGCGGCGCTTTTTGCTTAAGGAATTTCCTTAGGCAGTGGATGCGTAAGCTCCGGCAATTTACGGTGAGCTAAGCCTCGAGACCCGGGTTATAGTCGCGCCATTATGATCGCCACCTACTCCGTTGAATATGGACAGCTCTTTCGCCATCAGACCCAGGTCGGCCACTTTTTCACTGACGATCCCATTGCCTGCGAAGAGTTTATCGCCGAACTGCTCGAGCACGGCCACCAGCTCCGAGCGATCCGCCACAATGGCGCCGACCTAGGCCAAGCTGACTTCGATCGCGTCGTGAAGATCGCCGCCAGCAAGATGGCAAGTGATCGCATCTGCCAAGCGCTGGGGATCAAAACTGACGAGGAGCATTTCCGCTTCGGGTTTTCCAGCTAAGGCCTCGAACAGCGCAATTCTCGCCCGGATAGTGCCGCCGAGGGCTTTGGGTCGGCCGGGCAGCCGAGGAGGCGGCGCTTTCGCACGCGCCTACGAACCGCAATAGATCTCGGGTTGCAAGCGCGGGACCCGCTCGGAGGTGCCGGCGGGATAGCCAATGATCATTGGGAGAACCGCGGTATATTGGGACGGTACGCCCATTTCTTCCTTAATCTCCGTCTGGTCGAGCCAAGACTGCGAAAAACCGATGGGGCAGGTCCCTAAGCCCATGCTGCAGGCAGCGAGCATAAAATTCTCTGCCGCCAGGCAGCAATCGATGCTGTTGAATTGCCCTCCCGGTTTAGAATAAATCGTCACCAGCGTCCCCGCGTTGTAGAATAGATTGTAGTCCGGATTCCGCAGCATCTCCCGGCGTTCCGAATGAGGATCATGTCCCGGACTGAAGGTTTCAAAAAAGAAGGCTTTGGCCCGGTCGGAATAGTCCTGCAGCCGGGATTTTCCCTGAATCACGCCGAAGGCCCAGAACTGTCCATCCCATCCGGTCGGCGCCTGAATTGCCGCGTCAATGAGTTTGCCGAGGTTTTCCGGCGATACCGTCTGGTCGGTGTAATTCCGAACGGCTCTCCGCTGGTAAATGGCTTCTAGAATGTCCATGGTAGTTGGGATTGAGTGATGATGGCCTTTGCTCGCGGCTTTGACTCCGCAGTTATTGCCATTTCCTGGCATTCACTTGGCTGGTTCGGCTGCGAGGGCTCGCAACCGGCGCCAGTACTCCGGAGATTGCTGCAGAAGCTTCTGGCCCGCCGCGGCTAGGCGGTCAACCGTAACCGCCGGCAAATTGAAGTTCGACGGCAATACCTTGAGGAAACGGTGTTCCTCCGGAACGGACAAGTCGTCGTATCCGATCGGTAGGAAGTAAAATTCCAATCGCTGCCCAGGGCTGGCGCTAGCGGGGGGGCTCGAAGGCATTTCAGGCAATTTTTGATATTTTTCCGCTCCCCCTCCGCAGCAGTGACTGCCCGACGAATCAGGTGGCATTGCGATAACATCAGCGGCGTTTGCTCAAGACCGCATGGGGCACAAGGACAGAAATTGCGGTGGTTATGGCAACGCCGGCACAGCCGAAAAGGGCTGTCGCGCCTAAACTATTTCCAGTCTCATGAAAACGTCGCTTTTCTCGTCCTTCGCTCTCGCCCTGCTTCTCTCGGGATGTGAAGACCCCAACGCTCAGGAAATAGCGGCACTGCGGCAGCATGATTATGTGGCTCTTTCGCCCATGGCCATACTCGTTCCCAAGACGAAGGTCGCCTCTGCGGCCGATACCATGGCGTCTCTCCGCCCGAACACCCAAGTTCTTTATTGTGAGGGCTCGGCCATGAGCCCGCGCTACAAAGATGGCACGGCCCTGGTCGTCGAAAACGTCTCCTTTGATAGTCTGGAAGAAGGCATGACTTCGGTCTCTCATGATGCTTCCGGTTTAATCGTCGTTCGTTATCTGGCCAAAAAGACCGCGGAAGGTTGGATGACGATCGATCTATCGGCGGACGGTGAACCCCCCGTCTTGCTCCAGGCCAGCCGCTATGTTGGAGTCGTGATTATGGCGTTTTCGCCGGAGGACTAGTTCCCTGACGACAAGACGAGGGTCGCGGCATAGTCGCCGTCTGGCCGACGGTTGACGGCAAATCCAGCCCGCTGGCAAAGCCGCCTCATGTCCCCGTTCTCCGGCAGGATCGTGGCGAAGATTCTCCGCAGTTTCTCTTTTCGGGCCGTCTTGACCAACGCGGCCAACAGTTGCTTCCCCAAGCCCAGGCCTTGCCAGGCGTCGCTAATCAAGAGGGCGAACTCGGCGGTGCCGGCTCCAGGAACTTTGCTGAGTCGGCCCACTCCCAGAATTTGCCGGCCCTGTCGGTTCTCCGTCTCGGCCACCAGCACAATTTCCGCCGCGTAATCGATAAAACAGATTCGGGCCAGACGATCATGGCTGGTGCGGGCCGCTAACCCTAACGACATAAAGTAGCGAAGGTGAACGCTGCGCTCGGAGAGCGTTTTATGAAACTCCACCATCAGGGGCTCATCCTCGGGACGGATAGGCCGAAGAGTTATTTTTGACCCGTTCCGCAATCGGATTTTCGATACGTATTGGGAGGGATAGGGCCGGATGGCCAGCGCCGGTAATGCAGAATCTGCCATACCCGGCGGATGAAGAACAATCCGGGCATCGAGGGCCAAAAAGCCGGTTGGACCGGCCAAAAGTGGATTGATATCACTCTCCTTGATCCGCGGCTGCTCCGCCACCATTTGACTAAAACGCACTAGAATCGCCGCCAGGCCGTCTAAGTCCACCGCCGGCCGACGCGGGCCGCCGGCCAACGACCGATGAATTCTCGTCTCCGCCATGAGGCGCCGGGCCAGATTGCTGTTCAGCGGCGGCAGGCCGAGGGCGCGATCGCCTGTTTCCTCTACCAGACTGCCGCCGGCCCCGAAGAGCACCACCGGTCCGAATTGAGGATCGACCGAACTTCCGAGAATCAACTCGATGCCTCCGCTGGTGATCATGGGCTGGACCGTCGTCCCCAGAAAATCGGCGGAAGGCCCATTCGCCCGAGCGGCTCGCCGGATCGCCTTCCAGGCCCGGCGCACTTCCGACCCGTTGCGCAGATTGAGATGGACGCCGCCGACCGCCGCCTTGTGGGTCACGGTGTGGGAATGAAGCTTGAGCACCACCGGGAAACCCAAAGCCTTAGCCCATCGAACTGCCTGATCTTCACTCCGGGCCAAGCGGGTCGTCACGGTCGGGATTCCATAGGCAGCCAGAATTTGCTTCGACTCATACTCGGAGAGCAATGTCCGGCCCGCCGCCCGGGCCTTGGCGATCAGCGCCGAGACGCGCGCCTGGACCGGAGAATGCCGGCCCGTCGGTGAGAGGTAGGATGGCGTTTCATAGAGACTGCGGAGATTCTCACTGTAGCGCCACAGGTAACAGAAGGCCCGGGCCGCCCCGTCGGGATATTCGAAGGCGGGAATGCCGGCAGTCCGCAAGATCTTGCGGGCCGGTTCCATTTCGTCCCCGCCCATCCAACTTGCCAATATCGGCTTGTTGGTCGAACCCATGGCCGCTTTCAGTCCGGAGGCAATCGCCACCGGATCCGTCATCGCTTGGGGAGTCAAAATCGCCAATACTCCGTCGCTTTTCGGCTCCTGGGCCGCGGCAGCGACGGCGGCAGAAAAACGCGCCGCATCGGCATCGCCCAGAACATCGATCGGATCGCCGTGACTCCAGGTTGAGGGCAGCAAACCGTCCAAGGCGGCGATCGTTTCGGGCCCCAGCGGAGCCACTCGGCCGCCGCTTTGCGCGAGACGATCAACCGCGAGCGCCCCCGGGCCACCGGCATTGGTGACGATGGCCAGGCAAGGGCCACGCGGCCGGGGCTGCTTCGCCAAGAGCTGAGCCACGGCAAAAACCTCCGCGATGCGGTCGACGCGCAGGACGCCCACCCTCTGGAACGCGGCGTCCAGCACCGCGTCGCTTCCCGTCAAGGAGCCGGTATGGGAAGCCGCGGCTCGCGCTGCCGCTTCGGTCCGCCCGACCTTGATGACCACAATCGGTTTGGTAAACGCCACCTCTCGAGCAGCCGAGAGGAAGCTACGGGCGTCGCCGACCGATTCCATGTAAATGACGACGGCGTTGGTCCGGGCATCCCTTCCGAGGTAGTTGAGGATTTCGCCCCAGCCCACATCGGCCATGGAACCGACGGAAATAAAGGCGCTAAATCCCACCCTTTCTCTGAGGCTCCAGCCGAGAATCGCCGTGCAGAGAGCGCCGCTCTGGCTGACAAAGGCTAGTTCGCCCGGAAGGGCCGAGGCGGCGGCAAACGTGGCGTTCAGGCCTCCCTGGGGAACCATCAATCCGAGGCAATTCGGGCCGATGATCCGCATCGAAGTGCGGCGGGCCTCCGCCAGAACTTTTTGTTCCAGGTCAGCGCCCGCCGCGCCGCATTCCCGAAAACCGGCGGAAAGGATGATGGCCGCGCCAATGCCAGCATCGCCGCATTCCCGCACCACCGCCGGCACAGTCGCAGCCGGGGTAACAATCACGGCCAGGTCGGCTTTCATCGGCAGGGCGCCCACGGTCGGAAACGCCGGCAGGCCGGCAACCGTTACCTGCCGGAGATTGACGGGATACACCTTCCCCGGAAAGCCCGAGAGATTTTTCATGACCGCGGCTCCCACGCTGCCCGGGCGGTCGGTCGCTCCGATCACAGCGATGACTCGGGGCGAAAAGAATGCGCTCAATCCCCGACCTTCCCCCGTTCGCAGGTTTTCTTCCATAGCTTCAGTTTGGGCCTCACCGCCTCCGTCGCCTCTGCGCGCCTTGGCGAAGACTGAGCAATTCTTGGCGCACAGCTTCACGACAACATTTACGGGCAAAAGCGCAACCTTTGCGCAGCCCCCCTTTCGCTTATGCACTAAGCTTCGGGCGTGTGGGGAATCCTTCGCAAAGCCTATCAGCGTCTGATCGACGACCGGGCCAAGTTCACGGCCCTCCTGATCGGCAACACCATTGCCGTCTTTCTCATGATCGAATCGACCTCGCCGTTTGCCCGGGGTCCCGAATCGTTCCTCCGCAACGCTGAAACCGCTAAGCGCCATTCCGGCCCGCCGCTCGGAGGGTTACGCCCCATAGCCCTGAGCAGCCCGCTTGCGTAAGCTCTTATCCTCGAACGCAGATGGCACATTTGCAGAACTTGTTAAACTTATGGGCTCCGAAATCGAAAAATCGACCGAACAACAGGCGATCGTCGCGACCGACCTGACCAAATGGTTTGGCGATGGCGAGACCAGGATGACCGCCGTGGATGCGGTCGACCTGGTCGCCCATTTTGGCGAGATGCTGTTCATCGTTGGCCCTTCCGGCAGCGGCAAGACCACGCTGCTCAGCATGCTTTCCGGCATCCTGCGTCCCAACGCTGGCAGAGTCTTGGTCAAAGGGGCCGATATATGGACCCTGAACAATGATCAGTTGGCTGATTTCCGGCTGAATACCGTTGGATTTGTATTCCAGGACTACCATTTGTTTCCGCGGCTGACCACGGCCGAGAATGTCGCGATCCCTCTGATCCTGAAGAAGCTCGACTGGGACGAATCCCTCAACGAGGCGCGAAAATATCTCGAGATTGTCGGCCTGAAAAATCGGAGCGAAATATTGCCGGTAAAACTCTCGGGAGGCGAGCAGCAGCGCGTTGCGATCGCGCGCGCGATCGTCAGCGGCCCGCAGATCCTGATTCTCGACGAGCCGACCGCCTCACTAGACGGTGACACCGGAAGGATGATCATCGCCTTTGTGAAAGAGAAAATCCTGAACAAGAACCGCTGCATCCTGATTGTCACCCATGACGAGCGCATTAACGAATACGCGGACAGGATCATCCATATGGAAGATGGCCATCTATCCGCGGCAGACAAAGGCACCGAATGAGCGTAATCGATCCAAGTCCTGAAGCCGAAGCGGAAAAGTCCAAGCCCGATGCCATCGGGGTAAAACCCAAGGCGGAAGCCACCGCTACTGAGGCAGCTAAGCCTGCCACGAAGACAGCCGAGCCCAAACCGAATGGCGACGGACACAAGCCGAAGCTAGAAGTCAGAAACAAGATCATTATCGGCCTCGCGATAGTGGGGCTTTCGGCCGGGGTGGTTGGCGCCTACTTCTTTGGCCTTGCAGGAAAGAGTCAACCCCCCGTTTTTCCACCCGTCAGCAGCCCTTACGATTCCGCGATCTATGCCAATGGCATAGTCGAAAGCGACCAGCCAAACGGTTCGAACGTAAATATCTATCCCGAAGTTTCAGGCCCGATCACGCAGGTGTTCGTGCACGAAGGCCAGAGTGTGTCGGCCGGCACTCCGCTATTCACGATCGATGACTCCGTGCAGAGAGCTACTACCGAGCAACTGCGCTTGCAGTCCGAGGCCGCCCTGGCGCTTCTCAACGAACTTAAGGCGCAGCCGAGAATGGAAACGCTGGCGGTTGCCGCGTCGCAGGTGCGCCAGGCCGACGCTAGCCTGAAAGCGGCCCGCGACCAGTACGATAAGGACCGCGCCTCCTACGATCTCGACCCGAAGTCCATCAGCAAGTTTGTGCTGGATACCGCGGAAGACGCGGTCAACCAGGCGGAAACGGGCCTGGACGTGGCCCGCAAGCAATATGAGCTGACCAAGGCCGGCGCATGGAGTTATGATATCGTCAATCAGGAGAAAATCTACAGGGCGCTCAACCAAGCCTACGAGGCGGCCAAAGCGTTGCTGGTGAAGTATTCGGTCAAGGCGCCGATCGATGGAGTCGTTCTGTCGGTCTATGCCGCGACCGGCAGCTACGTCTCGTCGCAGGGAGCTTATGACCCGTACACGGCGGGCTTCGACGCGCTCGTGATCATGGGGGCGCCCCAGGATTATCTGGCCGTGCGCTGCTATGTCGACGAGATCCTAGTCTCGCGGCTGCCGTCACCGTTCCATATGGTCGCCCAGTTGTCGATCACCGGCACCGACATCAAAATCCCGCTGGAATTTGTTCGGGTGCAGCCCTACGTCTCGCCCAAGATCGAGCTATCCAATGAGCGCCAGGAAAAGGTGGACCTCCGGGTCCTCCCGGTGATTTTCCGGTTCCAGAAAAAGGATGCTCCGGTCTATCCGGGACAACTCGTGGACGTCTACATCGGGCAACAAAAGTAGCTGATTTCCCCCCGAGAACAGATGCGATGAATCCCTTCCGATCATCAATCCAGCGAGGCGCACTCCTTTGCGGCATCGTCGTGATGCTCGGCGCCTGCGCGGTAGGCCCCGATTTCGTCCGCCCGGTGGCGCCCGATACGGGCCGTTATACGCGAGAGCCTCTGCCTGCGGCCACCATCCCGGCGGACGGCCAGGCTCAGCAGTTCACGTCCGGTCCAGCGCTCGCCGCCGACTGGTGGCGGCTTTTCAAATCAGAGGAGCTGGATGCCGTCGTCCGTCAGGCCATCGCCAACAATCCCACGCTCCAGGCCTCCGAGGCCAGCTTGCGCCAGAGCCAGGACAACCTGCGAGCCGGTTACGGCATTTTCTTCCCGAAGATCGGAGCCGAAATGGATGCCACCCGGGAACGTAGCCCCCCGTACGAGGCGGGTCAGAGGACGCCCGGCACGGTCTTCAATCTCGTGACCTTGAATGGCGTTATCAGCTATCCGCTGGACGTATTCGGCGGCGAGCGGCGGGCGGTGGAGGCCCTCCGGGCCCAGACCGACTACCAGCGCTGCGCCGCCCTGGCGGCCTATCTGACGCTGACGGCGAACGTAGTCGACACGAGCATCGCGCGCGCAGCCTATGCGGCAGAGGTTCGCTCGACGGAGCAATTGATCGACCTGGAAAAGGAGCAACTCCGCCTCACTGAAGCGCAAGTCCGCGCCGGCACCACCCCCTATTCGAACCTGCTGAGCATCCGCGGCCAGATCGCCGCCAACCAATCCTTGCTGGCGCCTCTCCGCCAGGCGGTTAGCCACGCCGAGCACCTGCTGGCGACCCTCGAGGGCGTGGTGCCATCCGAAGTCACCCTGCCCGCCTTCGAGCTGTCCGGACTCTCCTTGCCGTCCGACCTGCCGGTCAGCCTGCCATCCGACCTAGTGCGCCAGCGTCCCGACATCCTGTCGGCCGAAGCGCAACTGCATGTGGCCAGCGCCAACATCGGTGTCGCGACCGCCGCCATGTTCCCCAGCTTCAGCTTGAGCGGTGCCTACGGGGCCGCCAGCACCAGCTTGGGCAATCTCACGGCGGCCAACGCCAGATTCTGGAGCATCGGCCCATCGGCCACGGTTCCCCTGTTTCAGGGTGGAGGTTTGTGGTTCGCCCGAAAGGCCGCCATCGCCGCCTACCAGCAGGAACAAGCAACTTATCGACAGACCGTACTGAACGCCTTCGCGCAAGTTGCCGACTCCCTGAAGGCCCTCGAGCACGACGCCGAGGCGCTTCAGGCGCAGGTCGAAGCCAAGCGCGCCGCCGGCGAAGCGCTCAGCCTGCTGCAGGCTAATTACCGCGCCGGTCTGGCCGCTTACCCCGACGTCTTGGTGGCTGACGTGGAATACCACCAGGCTGTCATAACCTACCTGGAGGCGGTCGCCCAGCGCCAGCAGGACACCGTCGCCCTGTTCGCGGCGCTGGGAGGAGGCTGGTGGAACGGGCAGCGTCCAACGGGCGAATACGAGGCCCCATGAAATACAGCGGCATCCTGCGAATCGGCTTCAAGCTGCTGGTCAATGACAAGACCAAGTTTTCCGCGCTGTTGATCGGGATTACTTTCGCCGTGTTCCTGATGATGCAAATGACCGCAATGTTCGCCGGCATCCTCAACCGGGCCTATTCGACTGTCACCAATATCGGCGCCGAGATGTGGATAATGGATCCGGCGGTCAATACTGCCTCCAGCGCAATCCCCATGCCCGATTACCTTCTCGACGCGGTGCGGAGCATCGACGGTGTCAGCTACGCGGTGCCGC
>Ga0302320_10029174_pt1 | contig 10564 bp, 10 predicted proteins | sample Bog_T0_3_FD_202130 | JGI IMG/M metagenome (GOLD analysis project Ga0302320, IMG submission 202130) | Peat permafrost microbial communities from Stordalen Mire near Abisko, Sweden - Bog_T0_3 | ecosystem: Environmental > Terrestrial > Soil > Wetlands > Peat | place: Sweden: Abisko, Stordalen Mire... | reverse complement strand
TCACCGAACCCTCGCGTACGGAATGAGTGACCGCAACCTGCCGCGCAAATTCCTCAGCCATCTCTTCCTTCAGGCGCACTTCCGTGGGCCGTCGCGAGACGGACATCTGGTCGATCTTATCTTGTAGCTTCATTAGTCCGTAGAAGAGATTCTCCGGACGTGGCGGACATCCAACTACGTACACGTCCACGGGAACGATCTTGTCAACGCCCTGCAATACTGAGTAAGTGTTGAACGGGCCACCCACGGAGGCGCACGCTCCCATGGCGATTACCCACTTTGGATCCGGCATTTGCGCATAGATGCGCTGCACAACGGGTGCCATCTTCAGACTCACGGTTCCGGCAACAATCATCAGGTCGCTTTGGCGCGGGCTGGGGCGGAAGACCTCTGACCCGAAGCGGGCAATATCAAACCGCGAGGTGGAGGACGCGATCATTTCGATCGCGCAACACGCCAGACCAAAGGTCATGGGCCAAATGGCGGACCTACGGGCCCAGTTAAACACGTAGTCCACCGTGCTGATCATGAAGTTGTTTTCAAATCGATCATCAATCCAGCTCATGCTGTCCCCCCACAAAAGTGGCGCGCCGTGCGCAATTTCACCGGATACTCAGTCGGCAGTTTGTCACGGACTCCCCACACTTCAGCTTTCTGAATTCCAAGCATTGTACCGCAGTCACTCGATTATGCGATCTCCGGTTTGTGTGCCAATAGCAACAACGCACCGATTTGCTTAAACTCCCGCAACTCTTCGGCATTGGCAAACCATGCGCCACTGTATTGGTCGGGGGTGGGAGTGAAATCAGAAACATGCTCCACTGCGACCTCAACGAACCCATGTGCACGTAGCATCGCCGCGTATTCGTGTTCTGACCGCGCATGCACCGGAACCTTCAACTGCTCAACCCAGCGCAACGAATTGGGGTTCTCGTTGTAGAGATTGATCAGGATAAACAGCGCACCGCCCGGCGCAAGGACCCGATAAAGTTCACGCAAGACGGCTTCCTGATCCGGATAGTAATAGAAGCTTTCAATCGAAAGAATCTTCTCGAAGTACTCGTCGCGCCAGGGAACCTCATCGGCAGCACCCACCACAAAAAGAACATTCTCCACGTCCGTCGATGCGGCGCGTGCAAGGGAGATCATTTCATCCGAGATGTCCTGACCCACTGCCATTCCCGGACCGCCCTCGACGGCCCTGGCGAGCAGACGCGTTGCCCAACCCGCACCGCAGCCAAGGTCCAGCACGCGGTCACCGGGCTTCAGTGCCATGCGTGCAATCGTCTGCTGGGCGATGCTGATGTGATGGGCCTCCATCTCTTCCCCATGCCCCTTTTCCGCCCACTCGTTGAACTCGATCCTCAGCTTATCGTTTGCATCCGCCATCGTTCCTCCTGCGTTTGGTAGGTTACACCGGTAATCGCGCACTCCACCCTACAATCTTTCAATTTCACAACTCAAGCAAGACACAGAACCGCCACTCCAGCCCAAGATTGTAGTAAGCTGCTTGGTAAATTTCACAGCACTCAAAGGTCTGATTCTGTGTAATGAGCTTAGAAGCTCACCTGTAGTTCTGTGACACGAATCACAGATTCAAAGGCGTGTTCGAGATTAAATTACTGCACCAATTAATCAGTCCGATCCGCAGTCGATAAGATAAGGGCCTGGAAGTAACGTGGGGAACAGCAGGCATTAAGAATGGTTTAACGGCTGGGGTGCCGAAGAGCTATGCCGCAAAACTACATTCCGATCTTCGTATTCTTACTCGTGGCCTTTCTTGTCGCGGCCGGAACACTCTTAGTCGCCACAATCGTACGCCCTCGCAATCCTGAAAAAGTAAAGGGCATGGCCTACGAGTGCGGTATCGAGGCCGAAGAGAGCTCACGCCAGCGCTATACAGTTCGCTTTTATATCATCGCAATTCTGTTCGTGGTCTTCGACGTGGAAACAATCTTCCTCTTTCCGTGGGCGGTCCAGTTCAAGCAGCTTGGAGCATTTGGCTTCATCGAAATGCTGGTCTTCCTCGGGATTCTAGTGCTCGGCTACGTATGGGTTTGGAAGAAGGGCGCGCTGGAGTGGATCTGATCCCGCAGTCCGCTGGAATGCAGTAGATTCGCACTGAGATGGCGTAGCTCGAATCGATGGCTTTGGGCTACGGAATGATGGGGTAACAAGAATGCCAGAAGTTCCCGACGGAAACCCGCCAAGCCCGACCGCGGCGCAGGCTCCAGCCACGCCACCTGTCGCCCCGAAACCTGCGCCGGTCGCATGGGAATGCGACTTAGTGCAGCAATTGAGAAGCGCGTACGGCTCCGGAATCCGTGAAGCAGCAACTTTCCTGAACCAGAACTACCTGATGGTAGATCGCGCGATTTGTCATAACGTACTGCTCGACCTCTACGAGCAATGGGGATTCACCAGCCTCACCGATTTGACCGCCGTTCATTATCCCAAGGATGAGTTACCGTTTGAGATCGTATGGATTCTCTTCTCCATGGCTAAGAATGAGCGAGTGCGCGTGAAAGCTCGCTTCGCCGATGGAGAAGCCGTCCCGACGGTAACCGACCGATGGGTGGGAGCCAACTGGATGGAACGTGAGGTTTATGACATGTTCGGAGTTCGCTTTCCCGGACATCCTGACCTGCGTCGCATATTGATGCCCGACGAGTGGACGGGTCATCCGTTACGCAAGGACTATGACCCGCATAAACAGGACGACGAGTGGGTGCGCAAGAACCTGGGAATCGAGAGCGGACAATGAGTGAGAAGCAGTTCTACGATTCACCTCTCGAAGAAGTCGAACCCGGACACACTTTTCTCGATTCCAACGAATTAGTGCTGAACATGGGACCGCAGCACCCTTCCACCCATGGAGTGCTCCGCGTCATCCTGAAACTGGACGGCGAGAAAGTAAATGGCATCGAGTGCGTAATCGGCTATCTGCACCGAGGCATCGAAAAGGTTGCCGAGCATCGCACCTGGGCGCAGTTCGCTCCCTTCGTTGACCGGTTGGACTACACAGCGGCTGTAAGTAACAGCCTCGGCTACTGTCTCGCCGTGGAGAAACTTCTAAGCGTCGAGGTTCCCAAGCGAGCGCAGTACCTCCGGGTCATCCTCACCGAACTGTGCCGTCTGGCGAGTCACCAGGTTTGGCTGGGCACGCACGTTCTCGACATAGGCGCAGTAACGCCGTTGTTTTACACCTTCCGAGACCGCGAAGACATTCTCAATGTATTCGAGAAATACTGCGGCGCCCGTCTTACGACTCACGCCTTCCGCATCGGAGGCTGCCGCTATGACGCTTATGCGGGATTCTACGAAGAAGTGCTGCACATCTGCGACGACCTAGGCCCGAAGATTGATGAGTATCGCGACCTCATCACCGGAAACCGCATCTGGATGCAGCGCACCAAGAACGTCGGCTGCATCTCGGCTGAAGATTGCATCGCATACGGAATCACCGGCCCTGTGCTGCGCGGCAGCGGCGTCGACTGGGATCTGCGCAAGAAGCAGCCCTACTCCTCCTATGAAGACTTTGACTTCGAAGTTCCACTCGGCACCGCCGGAGACACCTTTGACCGCTACGTAGTTCGAGTCGAAGAGATGCGTCAGTCGATTCGCATCATCCGCCAGGCAACCGAAGGCCTGATGGAAGGGCCAATCATCGCCAAAGTGCCAAAGGTCATCCGTCCTCCCGTGGGTGAGATCTACTCCAGCATTGAGGCACCCAAAGGCGAACTGGGATTCTTTCTTGTGAGCGACGGGGGCCCAATGCCCTATCGCCTACGCGTGCGACCGCCCTCATTCATCAACCTGCAAGCCTTAGAGAAGATGGCCACGGGAAGTCTCGTTGCTGATGTGGTCGCAATCATTGGCACACTCGACATCGTGCTCGGAGAGGTGGACAGGTGATCCAGAACATCCTCCAATATCTTCACTCAAACGTCACTCCCGGCGAGGACGGAAATCTGTTCTGGGTTGTCGTTTACGTTCTGCTCGTGTTCGCCGGAATTTCCGTTGGCGTCATCTTCATGAACTGGTTCGAGCGCAAAATCATGGCCCACATGCAGGTGCGCCTTGGACCCATGCGCGTAGGACCGCACGGACTCCTGCAGCCGATTGCAGACGCTCTCAAACTCATCATCAAAGAAGACCTGATGCCAGCCAACGCAGACAAAATTGTCTTCTGGTTCGCTCCAGTCTGCGTTGTGATGACAGCTTTCTGCGGCTTCATCGTCGTCCCATTCGGCCCCACACACGCAATTACAGACATGAACATCGGCGTGCTCTTCATGCTCGGAGTTTCGTCTCTTGGAGTGCTGGGCGTCATCATGGCGGGCTGGGCCTCCAACTCGCACTACCCGCTCATGGGCAGTTTGCGCTCTGGCGCGCAGATGGTCTCCTATGAAATTGCCATGAGCATGACCGTCGTCTCCGCCGTGATGATGACCAGCATGGCAACCGGCACGGGAACCCTCAGCATGATCGGTATCGTGCAGGCCCAGTTGCAGCAGCGCACATGGTTCGCATTCTCATTCTTCCCCGTCGGACTCACAGCACTCGGCGTCTTCTCCATAGCCATGGTGGCGGAAACCAATCGCGCACCCTTTGATCTGCCGGAAGCAGAAAGCGAGCTAGTCGCGGGCTTTCTGACCGAATATAGCGGATTCCGTTGGTCCCTCTTTTTCCTCGCCGAATACGCCAGCATGATCGCCGTGAGTTCGATTGCCACTACGCTCTGGCTGGGCGGCTGGCTGCGTCCGTTTCCGAACCTGCTGGGCGGCAAGAACTGGGACATCGCTTTTTCGCTGGTACCCGGTCTCACCTTCCTGGCGATAGCGGCTCTGTGTCTTTTCTACTTCACACGCATGCCCCGCATTCGAGCCATGCGTGCTGAGTCCACCGGCCTTGCCGCTTTCGGCGGAGTCCTCGGGGTCATAGGACTCATCATGATGCTGCCCACTGTGCGCGTGCGAATTCAGGACATCTACTGGTTCACCTTGAAGACGGGATTTTTTATGTACCTCTACATCTGGTATCGCACCACCTTCCCGCGATATCGCTTCGATCAACTGATGAAGATTGGATGGAAGGTTCTGCTGCCGATTTCAATCGGAGTGGTAGTTATGACGGCATTGATTGGCGTGCGGCATGAGCTTCTCGCCTTGGTATGGAAGTAAGCGTGGAGGTAGGGCGATGAAAATCACCGAGATGCTGCGAAGGTTCTTCCTGATCGACCTGCTGGAAGGAATGTGGGTAACCTTCCGCCACCAGAACCCCGCGGATCTGGTCACCGAACAATACCCACTCAAGCGCCCGGATATCTCCGACCGTTTCCGCGGACAGCCCCGCCTGCTCAAGGATGAAAACGGCAAGCTGCTCTGTACCGCCTGCGGAGCCTGTGCGCTCGCCTGTCCGGAGAAGCTGATCAAGGTCGGCAGTCTTCGTGATCCTGAGACGAAAAAGAAAGTGCTCACCGACTTCGATTTCGACCTGGGACGCTGTATGTTCTGCGGCATTTGTGAAGAAGCGTGCACGTCTCACGCACTAAGCCTTTCATCCGGATACGAACTCGCTCTCTACACCCGTGAAGGCATGGAGTTGGACAAGGATCAACTCGAGAAGGGTGTTCAGGGAAAGGTCTACGAGAAATGACACCGGTTGCCACTCCCTTTTTCTTCTACTTTCTTTCCGGCATTGCAATCGTCAGTGCGATCGTAATGGTCACAAAGGTAAACCCCGTGCACTCCGCCCTTGCGCTGATTGTAACGCTGCTGGCGAGCGCCGGTCTTTACCTGATGCTCTACGCGCCATTCATGGCAGGCGTTCAGATTGTGCTCTACGCAGGCGGCATTCTCGTCATGTTCCTCTTTGTGATGATGCTGGTGAACATCGAGCATCTCTACATCGAGAAAATGCTGAACCGGCAGTGGATCGTCGGACTGGTGGCCACCATCGCGCTCGCATTCATGATGGTGGCAGCGCTCGTGCGCGGAGCCAAGGACCTGCCGCAGCAGATCGTCAATCATCCCGAGCAGACCAACGTGCAGGAAGTTGGGCTCCTGCTCTATGGTCGCGATACCGGATATTACATGTTCCCCTTTGAGATCGCCTCCATTCTTTTGCTGGCTGCGGTTGTGGGTGCCGTAGTGATGGCCAAGAGGAGGGTGTGAGCATGCTGCAAATCGGAACACTACATTACCTGCTGGTCGGTGCCGTTCTCTTTATGATTGGAATGGTAGGAGTCATTACTCGGCGCAACGTGGTCATCATCTTCATGTCCATTGAGTTGATGCTGAGCGCTGTGAACCTGAACCTGCTCGCTTTCTCCCGGCTTTATGGGCTACACGGGCAGGTCTTTGCTTTATTTATCGCCGCAGACGCGGCCGCTGAAGCCGCAGTCGGTTTGGGTATCCTGATCGCCTTCTTCCGCAACCGTGCAACGGTAAATATGGACGACGTCGATCTGCTGAAGTGGTAAGAGACGAACACTGAGAGCTGAAATGTTCTTTCTTGAAAACATATGGATCGTACCGCTGATACCTGCCCTTGGCGCGGCAATCATGCTGCTGTTTGGGCGGCGTCTGCCGAAGACCATCGTGAACACGTGCTGCGTAGGCTCGGTTGCAATGTCATTCGTCTGGACAGCACTGGCCGTCTGGCAATTCACCCACAGCGGACTTCCCCACTATGAGCACGTGCTCTTCACTTGGCTCGGCAGCGGCGGCGGAAAAATGCTCTTCACGCTGCATGGTGGCGGCAGCGCGGAGTTCATCGTCAAAGCAGGTGTCTTGCTGGATCCGCTAAGTTGCGTGTGGCTTCTCTTCGTCACCGGAGTCGGCACGCTCATCCACATTTACAGCACAGGTTACATGGCGCATGAAGGCGGGTACTACCGCTTCTTCGGATACCTGAACCTCTTCATGTTCTCCATGCTCACGTTGATTCTCGCCAACAACTATCTAGTGATGTTCGTTGGCTGGGAAGGCGTGGGCCTGTGCTCTTATCTGCTCATCGGCTTCTACTTCCATAAGCACTCTGCTTCGACTGCGGCGAACAAAGCGTTCATCACAAATCGTATTGGAGACGCTGGGGTAATTCTCGGTTCGCTCACGATTTTCTGGCTCTTCGGGACCTTTGATTTCGTTCGCGTCACCGAACTCGCCCGTGCGCAATCGGCGAACCTGATGGGCACTACGATCATCACCGCTGCCACGCTCCTGCTCTTCGTCGGAGCCTGCGGAAAATCGGCGCAGCTTCCACTCTACGTCTGGCTGCCTGACGCTATGGAAGGTCCAACACCTGTCTCTGCATTGATCCATGCAGCGACCATGGTGACCGCTGGCGTTTACATGGTCGCGCGCTCCAACGCTCTCTTTGTGCTAGCCCCGGAGACCATGAAGGTAGTAGCTGTCATCGGCGCGCTCACCGCAATCTTCGCCGCCTCCATCGGACTAGTACAGAACGACATCAAGCGAGTTCTCGCCTACTCCACCGTCTCGCAACTCGGTTACATGTTCCTGGCTCTCGGCGTAGGAGCGTTCACCGCCGGAGTCTTCCACGTCTTCACGCATGCCTTTTTCAAGGCGCTGCTCTTCCTCGGTTCCGGCTCGGTGATCCATGCCATGGGCGGACAGCAGGACATGCGCTTCATGGGCGCTCTCCGCAAGAAGATTCCGACAACTTACGTCACCATGCTCATAGGCACCCTCGCCATCGCCGGAATCCCCGGCCTGGCAGGCTTCTTCTCAAAGGACGAAATCCTCTGGCAAGCATGGTCTGCGCACAACGGAGCCTTTCGCGCACTCTGGTACGTAGCCTTCGCCACAGCGCTGATGACGTCGTTCTACATGTTCCGGCTCATCTTCCTCACCTTCTTCGGCGGCTCGCGCATGACGCACGAAGTTGAGCACCATGTTCACGAATCACCGCGCTCCATGACCGTGCCTCTAATCGTGCTGGCCTGTTGCTCTGTCTTCGCCGGATACCTAGGCGTTTCGCCGAGCATCGCCCGCCTCGTCGGCCTGCATGGTGAAACCAACCGCTTTGAGCAGTTCCTCGCCCCGGTCTTCGAGAACTCCACTGAGAAGGCCTCTGTCACTGAAGGTGCGAAGGAGCCGTCGGAAGAAGGATCGCCGAGCGAGTACGTGCTGATGCTGCTCTCCGTAGCCGCCGCTGGTGCTGGCATGTGGGCTGGCTATCGCGCATATGCCGACTGCAAGGAAAGCGTGCGCGAGCCGATCAACGTTGCTGCCCCTGCCGTTTATCGCACTCTGCTCAACAAGTACTACGTCGATGAGTTCTACGACAAAGCATTCACCGGACGCAGCAAAGTTGGCGATGTGCGGCTCGGCGCAATTGGCGCGGGAGAGGCGCTCTGGACATTCGACGCGGACGTCATCGATGGTGGCGTAAACGGCGCAGGCTGGCTCACACGCACCTCCGGCAGGCTCTCTTCGTGGTGGGACAAGTGGATCATCGATGGCATCTGCGTGAACGGGCCAGCGATTGTCGCTCGCTTGCTCTCGTATCCCGCGCGATTAATGCAGGCAGGATTGTTGCAGTGGTACGCGCTGGTCATGGTCTTCGGCGTTGCAGGATTGCTTTGGTATTACGTACTCCGGTAGAGATCAATGGTTGCGGGGAACTCCGCAGGAACGGATCAAATGTACAACCACATTCTCTCGATCATATTGTTCACACCGCTCGTGGGTGCAGTCGTCCTCATGTTCATCCCCGGCGGCAACAAGAAAGCCGTCCGCTGGGTAGCCAACATCTTCGCCTTTCTCGGCTTTGCGGTATCTCTGCCGCTGGTGCCCTGGTTCTGGGCGGTAAAAGACCGCGCGGGCTTCAAGTTCGTCGAAGGCGCTCCGGACACTTGGATTCCCACCATTGGCGCGGGCTACTACCTTGGCATAGACGGCATCTCGTTCCTGCTGATCATGCTCACCACGTTCCTCGGAGCCATCTCAATCCTCTCTTCCTGGACAGCGATTGAAGATCGGGTGAAGGAATACTATGCATGGTTCCTGCTATTGCAAACAGGCATGCTAGGCGTCTTCATGTCGCTCGACTTCTTCCTGTTCTTTGTCTTCTGGGAAGCCATGCTCGTGCCCATGTACCTGCTGATCGGAATCTGGGGCGGCCCGAGACGACTTTACGCAGCCATCAAGTTCTTCCTCTATACGCTGCTGGGCTCTGTGCTTATGCTGTTGAGCGTGTTGTTCCTCTACTTCTTCCATCACACGCAGACAGGCGTCTACACATTCAGCATCACGGAGCTCTACCAGACCGCGCCCAACGTGCCGCAGGTGTATGGCACAACCGCAGCAGTGTTGCTCTTCTTCGGATTCTTCCTCGCCTTCGCCATAAAGGTCCCGATGTTTCCCTTCCACACCTGGCTGCCAGACGCCCACGTGGAAGCGCCCACCGCGGGATCGGTCATTCTGGCTGGCGTCCTACTGAAGATGGGAACGTACGGTCTCATTCGCTTCTCACTTCCCTTCTTCCCCGAGGTGATTCATTACCCACGAGTGCGGTTAACAATGATCGCGCTCTCCATTATCGGAATCATCTACGGCGGACTCGTTTCCCTTGTGCAAAAGGATATGAAGAAGCTGGTGGCGTACTCCTCTGTTAGCCACCTTGGCTTCTGCACCCTAGGCATCTTCGCGCTCAACGGTCCAGGACTTGCAGGATCTGTGCTGCAGCAGATCAATCACGGCGTCTCGACCGGAGCACTCTTCCTGATTGTCGGCATACTTTATGAACGGCGACACACGAGAGACATCTCCGAGTACGGTGGCATCTCCACAGTAATGCCCGTATACGCGACGATCGCGCTGATCATGTTCCTGTCATCCATGGGCCTGCCATTGCTCAACGGATTCGTAGGCGAATTCACCATTCTCCAAGCTGCATTCATGGCTTCGCCCGCATGGGCTGCGTGGGCGGTGCCGGGAGTGGTGCTCGCCGCCGCATACCTGCTCTGGCTCTACCAGCGGGTATTCTTCGGCAAGGTAGAGAACCCGAAGAACGCGAAACTGCTCGACCTGAGCCCGCGCGAACTCGCCACCTTCCTGCCCCTCATCGCCATGGCCTTATGGATCGGCCTCTACCCCAAGCCATTCTTCGCGATTCTCGATCAGCCTGTCACCGCGCTCGTCGAGCAGATCAACCATCCGAAGGTCTACAACGTCCGGCAGTTGCAACCACCAGTGGCGAAGGCTCAGATTCAGGCCACTATGCCCCAGGTCGCCAAGCTGGTATCCGGCAAGGCAGCGCAGGAAGCGGGGCGCTAGACGATGACTCTGGTTGCAGCCATGATGCCAACGTTTGCGCCGTTCACTTCAATGGATTACCGCCTGGGCGGGCCGGTGATAGTGCTGACCCTGTTCTCGCTCGGTATTCTTTGCCTGGACCTCTTCCTGCCAGCGAGGCACAAGCAATACAGTTCTATTCCTGCACTGCTTGGCCTGCTCGTTGCTGCCTACGCAACCCTGCAAATCCAGCGGGTGCTTCCCGCCAGCGGTGAACCGCTGCGCGGGTTCTTCGGCACCCT
>Ga0302320_10029172_pt1 | contig 10565 bp, 9 predicted proteins | sample Bog_T0_3_FD_202130 | JGI IMG/M metagenome (GOLD analysis project Ga0302320, IMG submission 202130) | Peat permafrost microbial communities from Stordalen Mire near Abisko, Sweden - Bog_T0_3 | ecosystem: Environmental > Terrestrial > Soil > Wetlands > Peat | place: Sweden: Abisko, Stordalen Mire... | reverse complement strand
TCTGCGCACACTGCCGGTGAAATGCTATAGAATCCGAAGTTCCACGGCAGAATTTTGGCTGCGGAAACAACAAGAAGCGGAGGCTGACCATGGAAGTGGAGTACACCGCCAGACAAGTGAAAATCTCTAAGGCTCTCAAGACGCTGGCCGAAGAGGGGATGGAACCGGTTGCCCGGATTCTGGGCAAGAGCGCGCGGGCCAGCATTGTTTTTCGCGCACAACGGCATTTGCAAATCGCCGAAATAACGATCCAGGCGCGCTTGCAGACGATCGTAGCCGCCGGCAAAGGCGACACGCTTGAGGCCGCTCTACGCGAGGCTCTGGAGCGAATCGAGAGCCAGGCACGCCGCCATCGCGACCGCCGCCTGGAGAGCAAGCGGCTGCCCAAGGAAGAGAAGATATTGACGGCGCTGCCGGTGGCGCGGCCCAAGTCTCGCGCCGCCGAGCCGGACCCCGACGGCGACGGAGCGAAACCGGTGCGTGCGCGCAAAAAAGCCGGTGCCGTGATTGCAGTCCATTCGTTTCCGCCGCGCAAATCTGTCGTCGAACCGCACATTCTATCGAGTGCTGAGGCGATTGTCTTGAAGCCGATGACACTTGAGGAAGCCGTCAAAGAGGCTGAATTCCGCGACCGCGACATCCTCGTTTTTCACTCGCCAGCCGGAGAGATGTTTGTCCTCCATCGTCGTCGCGACGGTCAGATGGAACTGGTCGAACTGCCGTAGATCCCGCAGCCGGTCTGAGCCCATCCTTGCCACAAATTCATGTCTCCGGCAAGGGTGGGTTTCATTTCTACCGCAACGATTGCCACCGCCAGAGGAATTTTAGTAACCTGCCGAACCTTTTTCGAGATTCAATAAAACTCGCTCCCGGTATACGATCCAGAGTAGGGACTGAGTTTACGAAACGGCTGTGCAGCTTGGACGGAGTTCATCTCTAGTGGAAGGATTGCTCGATTGAATCTTCCGGAAAACTCGAGCGCGGTCCAGCCAAAGCTGATGGAAGATTTGCTTGCCAGTCTTCCCGAGGCCGTGGTTGCTGTACAAGACGGCCGTGTACTGTTTTCAAATGCGGCTTTCACGCGAATGTTCGGCTACACAGCCGAAGAAGTCAGCGACGCCAGTTTATGCGAACTGATCGTGCCAGAGGCGCGGCGATCGGAGTGCGCTCAGATCGATAAAGCAATCGCGCAGGCCGGGTTTGCCTCGATCGAGACAGTGCGCAAAAACAAGGCTGGCGAAACCCTGGAAGTTGCTCTCGAAGCCCGCCCACTCTTCGTCGAAGGCGCACAGACCGGCCAGATTTTTACCTTTCGCGACATTAGCGAACGCAAGCGGCACGAAGCCAAGCTACAGCACGATGCCTTGCACGATGCGCTGACCGGCTTGCCCAATCGCGCGCTCTTTTTGGACCGTCTGAGTCAGGCATTTTCTCATCGGGCGCGTCATCGCAGCCAGAATTGCGGCGTACTTTTTCTCGATCTGGATCGCTTCAAAGAGATTAACGACACGCTGGGCCATGGTGCAGGCGACGAACTGTTGCGTCTGGTTGCCGAACGGCTGCGCAGTGCCTTGCGCCCACAGGATACGGCGGCTCGTTTGGGTGGCGATGAGTTTGCGATTCTCGTTGAAAGTATTTTATCGATTGCCGACATTCAGATAGTGGCGAGCCGTGTTCTTGAAAAACTTGACCAGCCCTATGAGCTATGCGGTCGCTCGATCCGCGCCGGTGCTTCGATTGGCGTGGCGATGGCTGGGCCCGATCACACCGCGCCTGAGCTATTGATTCGCGACGCCGATTTTGCCATGTATCGCGCCAAGCAGGATGGCGGTGGGCGTTTCGAAATCTTCGACAAGCAGTTGGAGATGCACGTCGCCAGCCAGCAGGAGCGCGAACGCGAATTGCGCGAAGTGCTCGATAAGCGGCTGTTTGAAATATGGTATCAACCGATTTTTCGGCTTGCTGCGGAAAGCTCGCGGAAACTCGAAGGCTTTGAAGCGCTGCTCTATTGGCGGCGCGCCGACGGCTCGGTTACAAGCTTTGCAGAGCTGATGCCGGTGGCCGAAGAGACGGGGCTTTCGATCAGCCTGGGACGCGAAACAATTGAAGCCGTCTGCAAGCAACTGCGCACGTGGACCGGTGCACCGCAGAGCGAATTGACGCTGGCCGTTAACTTGACGCAGCAGCAGTTTTATCACGCGGATCTCATTCCGCAATTAAAGCGAACGCTCGCAGCGACGGGCGTCGATCCCGCGCGGTTGCTGTTTGAAATCGGCGAAGCCACGCTCAGTGAGAACCCTGTTGCGGCGCTCGGCGTACTCGAGCGGCTGCTCAACTGCAACGTGCGCCTTGCGGTCGACGATTTTGGCTCGGGACTTGCGCCGCTGAATCATCTGGTACGGATGCCGATCGATGTGCTGAAGCTCGCGCCAGAATTGACCCAGGCCGCAGCCGCAGGCGACCGCCAGTCGGCTGTGCTCGAATCACTGATTCACCTGGGGTCGGCACTCGGCGTGCAGGTCATCGCTCAAGGCATCGAGAGCACAGCGCAGGTGGAAGCGTTGATGCGGATGGGCTGCGAATTCGGCGAAGGATCGCTGCTGTCGCCGCCACTCGATCTAGCCGCCGCGCGAAAACTTGCCGGGCAAGGACTGTGAACCGGCGCATGTAACTTGAAATTTAAAGGCTCCGACCCTAAGCGCGCTTGCGAAAGTGGAGCGCAATGGTGGGCTTTCAGTGTACGATGTGGCCATGACGCCTTCTAAGCCAGCCTCCCGGGCGACCTCCGCGCGCCGGGCCGTTAAACGCGCCAAGCAAGAACCGACGAAGGAGCTGGTCATCGTCACGGGGATCTCTGGCGCGGGCAAAGCCTCCGCCCTCAAAGATTTTGAGGACCTTGGTTTTCATGCCGTTGATAATCTTCCATTGGAATTACTGCTGGACTTTGCCTCGCTGGTAGAAAAATCCGCCGAAGTACAAAGCGCCGCAATTGTTGTCGATGTTCGCGAAGGCCAGACGCTCGACCGGTTGCCGCAGATTCTCAAGCGTGTGAAGACACTGTTGCGAACGCGTGTTGTTTTTTTAGATGCCCAAGACGCCGTGCTGGTGCGGCGCTATTCCGAGACCCGCCGGCCGCATCCACTCGGTCGGATGGAAACGGTTTCGCGTTCCATTGTTGAAGAGCGCCAACTGCTCGATCCGATTCGCAATGTGGCCGACACGCTGATCGATACATCGGATTTTAATGTGCATGAGTTGCGCGCCCACATTCAGGCCCACTTTGGTAACGAGGAACTCGTCAAGCGGCTGCTGGTTTCATGTGTCAGTTTCGGCTTCAAAAACGGCGTTCCGCTCGATGCCGACCTTGTTTTCGATGTGCGCTTCTTACCCAATCCGCATTTTGTTCCGGAGTTTCGCAAGCTGACCGGGCTTGATCCCAAAGTGGCTGCCTATGTGCGCGGATTTCCGCAAACCCAGGAATTTATCGAGCGCGTCACCGACCTCTTGCTCTATCTGTTGCCGCATTACATCGAAGAAGGAAAGAGCTATCTGACGGTCGCATTCGGCTGCACCGGCGGCCAGCACCGTAGCGTGATGATGGCCGAAGATATTGCCGAGAAGCTGAAGGATGCCGGCTATCAGATCAAGGCGCTACATCGCGATGCACCGCGATAGCTTGTGCCGAACCCGGATAGAGTGAACTCGTGGTAGACAACAAACTGATCCTCATAACGCTGCTCGTCAAGCTCGGCGTGGCCGCCGCGGTTGCGAGCGCGCTGGCACGGTCGCGCACTTTTCAGCAACTGCTTTTTGCCGAGCATCGTCGCCACCGTCAGACGGCGATGCTGCTGGCGTTTTTTCTCGTTCCACTGACGCTGGGCGTTTGGGTGCGAACGACGGTGCCCAACTTTCTGGCTGCGGATATTTCTTTTGAAACCGTCATTTTGCTGGGCCTGCTCGTCGGTCCTGGATGGGCCATGTTGGGCGGCATTGTCCTCTCGTTGCCCGCCGTTTATCACCATGAATATCTCGCTTTGCCCTTTAACGCCGCGCTGGGCCTGGCCGCTGGCGCTTTGGGGCGCTTTGTCGAGATGGAGGAGATCTGGTCGTTCACGCCGCTGATCGATTTGAGTCTCTATCGCTGGGTGCGGCGCAATCTTCGCAAGCCGCGTATCGACCGCCAGATTTTAATGCTGTTTCTAATCGCCGCGCTTGAGATCGCGCGCGAATGGGTGGCGCGTGCCTATCCAAATGTGCCGTGGCGGCTGTTTGCGCTCGATACCGGCACATGGGGCTTGCAGATTCTCGTCTGGCTTTCGGCGCCGATGGTCGTCGGCATTGCGCTCAAAGTCTGGAACGCGCTACGCATCGAATTGAAGCTCGAAGAACAGAAGCGGCTCTTGCTTGAAGCCCGGCTCGACGCACTGCAACGCCAGATCAATCCTCATTTTCTCTTCAACACGCTGAACTCCATCGCCTCACTGGTGCGCATCAAGCCAGAGTTGGCTCGCCAGATGACGGTCAAGCTGGCCAATATTTTGCGCGCTTTGCTTAAAGATCACGACAGCACGGTGCCACTCAGCGAAGAGTTGAAATTTACGGATGACTATCTTGATATCGAGGTCGTTCGCTTTGGAGCCGACAAACTGCGCGTCGAAAAAGAGATCGATCCACGGACGCTCAATATTCTCGTGCCCAGCATCCTGCTACAGCCGCTGATCGAAAACAGCATCAAGCACGGCCTCGAACCGCGCATCAACGGGGGTACGGTTACGCTACGCAGCCGTCTCGAAGGCGACCATATGACGATCGAAGTCGAGGACGATGGCGTCGGCATCGTCAACCGGCCGCGCACGGCCCTTAACCGTTCGGGAGCCGGCATCGGCATGAAAAATGTGCAGGAACGCCTCGATGTTCTTTATGGCAATCAGGCGCGCTTCAGCGTCGTGAGCAACCCCGGTCGAGGCACCCAGGTTTCCATCGAAATTCCGGTAGACTCAGCAGACAATCTATAGATTTTGGTATCTTCCTAGTTATACCCAGCCCGCTTTCGCGCGCGAGTGATCAGAAACTCCTGATATTCCTGCTTGACCGTGCAGCCGGGTCTGCGGAGTGTCGCGCCGGTTCGGTGCGAGGCAAAGTCAAGCCATGCCTCGTAATCTTCCGCAGAGGCTTCGCGCAAAGCCGAGGCGTCGATTGCCGCAAGCTCCTGTTCTCTCTCTCGCCTTTTTTCTCGCCAACTTTTCTTTTTTTTATCGACCCACCGGATCGAATCTTCCCTTGGGGGAGGTACCCGTAGCTTTGCCGCTTTCATGCGCGGTTTTGACGCTTCCGGCTTCGCAGAGGTGCTCGCGTTGAACAGCCACGTTACTTCAAACGGCGCAAGTGCCGGAACAAACAGGCGAATCAGGCCAAAATAAGGAATGTGATGCGCCGAGGCGGCGATGCCGACCAAGAGCATCAGACAAGCAAAATGTGTCAGCGCAGTCGGCACAACGGGCATCGAAAAGCCGGCTTTGTGCTCGGCGGTAATTAAAAGCCAGACGAGAAACAGGTGATATGACAAGAGAATGGAAGTATAGGTCGCCCAATTTCCCTTCAATAAATAATGAGCCCAAAGATAGCCAATCAGACTGCAAACCACAAAAACTATTGAATTTACCCCTCTAGGCATTCCGTCCATCCTTTATGTCCGCGGGGTTCATAACTCCCGGCGGGGCAATTTCACAACGTTCCTTGTGTATCGATTCGAGTCACGCCAATGATTCCACTTCCCGGCCTGTCGGTCAATCGGAATTTTGGACGGGCGCGCTCCACATCGTTGCCGATCAGCCCGGCAAGCTTCAGTCTGGGCGATTCCGGTGCAGTTAGCAACCGTTCGCGGTATGCTCAAATCATGGTGCGATTCACAGTACTGGCGTCGGGATCGAAGGGAAACAGCACGGTTGTGACCGGCGGTCATACGCGCATTCTTGTCGATTGCGGGTTGAGCTGCCGCGAAATTTTTCGGCGCATGCGACTTGCAGACGAAAAGCCGGAGACCCTCGATGCCATTATCGTTACCCACGAGCATTCCGACCACGTAAACGGCATCTCGGTGACGGCCCGCAAACTCGGTATTCCTGTGTACTTTACCGAAGGCACCCATCGCGCCTGGATGCGCTGGCTCTCGCCGCGAAAGCAGATGACCTACGCCCAGTGGATGGAGTTGACCCGCAAGCAGGCCGCCGAGCGCCAAGCCGAATCGCAGGCGGAACCGGAAAATGAGGGCCTCGATCCGGAGGACGACGACAGCTGTCCCGTCGAAATCGCAGCCGAGGCGCAAGACCAGCCGGCTGAACCGGTTGCGGCGGTCAAAAAAGATCCGACCTGGCTTCCGTCCGTCCAATATTTTCAGGCTGGCGAGCCGTTTGAAATCGGCGACATCGCCATCAGTCCCTTCACGATTTCCCACGATGCGGCCGATCCCGTTGGGTTTGTCTTTCGCACCGAGGGCGTGCGAATGGCCTTTGCCACCGATCTCGGCTACATTTCGCCGAACGTCAAAGCCCAGCTTCGAGGGGTTGACCTGCTGCTGCTCGAGTCCAATCACGATCTGGAAATGTTGCGCGACGGACCTTACCCTTGGTCGGTCAAGCAGCGCGTCTTGTCGCGTGTCGGCCATTTGTCGAATGAAGCGGCATCCAACTTTCTCGAACAGGACTACGACGGCCAGGCCGCCTACGTGATTTTGGCGCATCTTTCTGAAAATAATAATGTTCCTGAGCTGGCCAAAGTTGCGGCCGAACGCGCGCTGGCTGGCCGGGCCAGTCTTTTGGCCAATCGCTTGTCCCTCGCCAGTCAACATGAACCACTTTCTTCTATTTACTTCTAGTTAATATAGGATACAATGGTTTAGATAGGCATCACTCTGTACCAGGTGGGTTGGCTAGGAACGCGCTGAGGCGATTTTGCCCAGGCGAAGCGAAAATGGGGTCGCTACATCGGAAAATGCCGGTGAAGCGTCCAAAATTTAGCCGTTCGCGCCACAGGAGCCGCGCAGCAGGATCGCGGTCAAACATATCCTTTGCAAAGTGAGTCTTAAAACTTATGGCAAGAACCGAATGCACTGACAGAGTTGCAGGCGCCATTTTAGCAAACTGGCGATACGATATTTCCGGGATTTCACCGGAAATGCGCAAAGACTACGAACAGCATTTTTCTGAATGCCCACACTGTAAGTCACGACAAAAATTCCATCGCAGCCTCGACGTAACTTTGGCTGTGCTGACGTCGTTGGCGATCTTTTTCTTTCTTTTCGCGCTGGCCGTTATTCAACACTTCAAGCCGCTTGAGCTTGTTGCTTTCAACGTTTTCGGCTTGGACATTTCCGATATGTACCACATGCTCATATCGGCTGGTATTGCAGGGCTTTGCTTCTCGGTGATCGCGCTGACACTGGTACTGACGGCGACGCCGGTGCCATCGTATCTTGGCGGAATCGCCGCCGAACGCGCGAGAATCATCGAAGAGCGGCTTCCCGCGGCCATCAAGTCGCTTCGACCGCGGTAAAGAAAATCAGCAGCGGTAAACTTCAGGGCCTCCCATTGGGAGGCCCTCGCGCGTGCGATGCAAGATGGAGACTTCCCGAGTGACGACCGGACAGACGGCAAGACGGCGGTTGCTCCCGGGACTCAAGGTTGGCGAAGGCTTCACCCGCCACCCGTTCGACGAAAAATATGGCGTTCGCACCAGCGGACTTGTCGCCGGTCGCGATTTAAAGTGCGGGCATCTGCATGACCGTCACGCGACGGCTTATTACGGCATCGCGCCCTCAGTTTTTCATGCGCTCGTGAATCGCTGGCGGAAGACGCAACCCGCCGCGCCCATCGAAGAATTCAATTTCATCGACATAGGTGCGGGAATGGGCCGGGCGGTGCTGCTGGCGGCTGAATTGCCCTTTCGCCAGGTTATCGGCGTTGAACTGAACCCCATACTGGCGGGGATTGCCCGCAAAAATCTGACAATTTGGCGTTCGGCTGGCCGCGCGCAGTCGCCGATGAAGATGGTTTGCCTGGACGCGGCTGCATTTCAGCTCCCGCTCGGCCCCTGTCTTGCGTTCCTATTCAACCCTTTTGGCGCGGCGGTTATGCGACAGATGCTTGCGTCGTGGCGCAAGGCGCCTGGCGGACGGCCGCTCGATCTCCTTTACGTAAACAATGAACAGGAGAGTGTGCTGGAGCGGCAGGCGGGGTTTGCGAGGCTTTTTCTCGGGCCGGTGCTGCGCTCCCGCGCCGATGCGATTGCCGATCATCGAATTCTAGCCAATCAGCCGGATGGGGAGTATGCTTCATCCAACTCGGAGGACTGCTCGATCTGGCGTTGGGAGGCGGCCGACGATGTCACAAAATGAACCGTACCTGATTCTTGGAATCGGCGAAATCCTCTGGGATTTGTTGCCTGGCGACGAGCAGGAAAACGGCAATGCCTCCGCCAATAGCGCATCGCCGTTTGGTTCGCTAGGCGGTGCGCCCGCAAATTTTGCTGTCATGGCGGCTCGATTGGGAAATCATGCTGCCATCCTGAGCCGGATCGGGCGCGACGAACCCGGACGCGCGGCCATCGATCGCCTGGAACCGACGCCGGCCGATACCAAGTTTCTCCAAGTCGACACGGCGCACGAAACTGGCCGCGTTACCGTGACGATTCATGACGGCCAGCCGAGTTACACGATTCACGAGCCGGCGGCCTGGGATTTTCTGGAACTGACCGATCAATGGGTGCAACTGGCCGAGCGCGCCGACGCAATTTGCTTTGGTTCTTTGGCGCAGCGTTCTGCCGAATCGCGCCAGACGATCCAAACCATGGTGGCGCAGACTTCGGCCTCTTGTCTGCGGATTTTCGACGTGAATCTACGCGCACCGTATTTCTCCTGCGAGGTGATTCAGGAGTCGCTGGAGTTGGCCACGGTCTTAAAGTTGAATGATTCTGAAGTTCACGGGGTGTTGGCGCTGCTGGGTCTTCCGGCCGGCGATCCAGAGGCGCGCGGAGCCTTGCATTCGGCGGCGGAACGTTTGCTTGAAGAGTTTCCGATGCTGCAAATGGTCGCGGTCACGTGCGGTTGCAATGGCAGTCTTCTGGTGACACGCGAAGGGTCGCATGACCATCCGGGATTTCCGGTTGAAGTGGCCGACACCATTGGAGCAGGCGATGCGTTTACCGCGGCGCTGACGCACTACCTGCTGCGCGGTGCCGATCTGGCCACGTTGAACGAAGCCGGCAATCGCTGGGGCGCATGGATGGCTTCGCAATCGGGCGCCATGCCTGATCTGCCTGACTCAAGGCGTGTCGAAATTGCCGCCGCAATCGGCGATTGACGCTATTCCAAAATCTGCAAATCGAGCGGTTCTTCGAGCAGATATTCTTTCGCGCTGATTCCGATCAGTGCGCGCTTGAGCACTGACGATTTGCACGGTTCGACGGTGATGACAAAGGGCAGAGCGTGCTGCGGATATCCTGGCTTCTGCATGATGGCGCGAATGTTGATCTTCTCTTTGGCCAGCGCCGCGGTAATTTCGGCTACGATGCCCGGCCGATCATCGACAAGGAAGCGGATGTAATGCGGAACTTGAAACTCCGCGCTAACTTTTGCCGGTGTGGCGGGAATCCGGACCCGCCTTGAGCCATGAGCCAGGGCCAGCAGGTCGCTGACGACGGCTACCGCTGTCGGAGGTCCGCCGGCGCCGTGGCCGCTGAACACAACGTCGCCGCCGTAGTGCCCATTGAGGATCACCATGTTTTCCGTCCCGTTTGACCGGGCGAGCGGGGAACGGCGCGAAACAAGCGTCGGTCCGACCGAGGCCGCGAACTCGCCGTCGACCCGCTCGGCCCGCGCAATCTGCCGGATCGTGCAGCCCAGATCGCGCGCATAGCTGAAGTCTACGGCCGACACTTGCGTGATGGGCCGCGGAACGATTTCTTCGGGATTGACGGCGGCACGCAAGGCCAACCGCATCAGAATTGCCAGCTTGGCGCGCGCGTCAAAGCCGCCCACGTCTTCTGTCGGATCGGCCTCGGCGTAGCCCTCGGCTTGCGCCTGGGCCAACACCGGCGCATAATCCGCGCCTTCTTCCATCTTGCTCAGGATGAAGTTGCAGGTGCCGTTCAAAATGCCTTCAATGCGCTGCACGCGATCGCCGGCGAGTCCCTGTTCGATGGCCGGAATCAGCGGAATTCCACCAGCGACGGCAGCGCCAAACAGCAGATGAACGCCCTTCGATGCGGCCAGCCGCTCCAACTCCGCGCCGTGAAAGGCTATCAGCTTTTTGTTTGCCGTCACGACACTCTTGCCCGATTCGAGTGCCCGCCGCACCCAACTGCCGGCCGGGTCCAATCCGCCGGCCAGTTCCACAACCACATCCACATCGTCGGCCGCTAGAACGGCATCCACGTCTTCGCTCCACTTCACGCTCAACGGCAGCCAGTCCACACGCCGGCGCGCCACGCTGCGCACGTACACATTGGTCAGTTCAAGGCCGTCGGGCTTCGACTCGGCCAGAATCTTTGCCACCGATCCGCCGACCGTT
>Ga0302320_10029170_pt1 | contig 10565 bp, 9 predicted proteins | sample Bog_T0_3_FD_202130 | JGI IMG/M metagenome (GOLD analysis project Ga0302320, IMG submission 202130) | Peat permafrost microbial communities from Stordalen Mire near Abisko, Sweden - Bog_T0_3 | ecosystem: Environmental > Terrestrial > Soil > Wetlands > Peat | place: Sweden: Abisko, Stordalen Mire... | reverse complement strand
AATTTTCTGCAGTCATGCCGCCAGCTCGAGTCAGACCATGCCTGGCGACAAAAGGCTCTTCGCCTGTACCTACTCGACTTCAGAAACTGAACGAGCAAAGGCTCGGTTGATGGCCGCAGCCGTTCGACTCATTTCAAAACGCCCAAGAAAGCACGGTCGTGCATGAGCAGCCATAACGTCGCGGTCTGCCAAAGGAAGGTTAAACCACCGAAGCAGCATGCGCTCAGTTCCCTCCAGCGAGTCATCATCGATCAGTCCTGCATGATCGCCTTCAATCTCGCGCCATATGTTCACTTTGTCGCTGATGAGCACAGGGCGGCCCACCGCGAGCGCTTCGACCACCGCGACGCCGAAGTTCTCAGAATGAGACGGAAGGAGCAAGGCATCGCAACTTCGAAGAGCGCCCCATTTCAGGTCGCCAACAATCATTCCTGGCCAGTGTACTCTGCCAGCAATGCCAAGTTGTTCAGCCAGGGCCTGAAGCTTCGCTTGCATTCCCGATTGATCAGGGCCAGCCACAACAAGGTCTACATCGGGAACAGAAGCAGCGACCCTAGCAAACGCTTCGATGAGCAGGTCGCAACCCTTCTTTTCATGAAGGCGCGCGAGAAACAGCAAGTGGCGGCGGCCGCGAAGCGCGGGAAACTTACGGGAAAATGTCTCAATCTGGGCCGTAGAATCTGGCCTGTCCTCCTCAGGATCGATAATCCCAAGCGGGATAATCATACTGTTCCACTTGTTTGGGCGGTAGTTGCTCTTTGCCATATCTCGCTCTAACTCCGCCGTAAAAATGACGGCGAGAGCGTCGCGGAGGATTGGATACTGTATAGGCCAATAGAGCCGCTTCTTGAAATGCTTCAACGGATACTGCCTGTCGAACCATGGATCAAGTGCGCCATGAACAAAAACCACATATGGGATTCCCTGACTCCGGGTCACAAACCGCAGCGCAACGCTCGGGAAGGTCCATATCCCATGCATCACGATGCCATCGAAGCGCTGCGAATTACTTCGCAGCCAAGACCAGAGCTTAGTCGACAATCCGTACCTTCCCAAGAATGACTGCCCGATGGCGTGGACAGGGCAAGGAAAAGCCAACAAAAACGGATCGCTCGGATCGTCCAGACAGACAACCTCCATCGAAGCATTGACCTCGATATGAGCTCTTGCAAGCTGGCGAACAATCTCCGGTGGGCCACCAGCTTCCGGGCAAAGACTATTGATAACGTGAAGAATGCGCATTGGGAAGACTCAGGGTCCACACCTGATGAAATTTGAAGTACAAACGAACCTTGGAAGACTTTGCCGGCGCATCTAACCTACTCGGATCCATGAATCTCAAGATGGGTACGCATTCGCTATTGAAAGGAGTTTACCCTGGGCCGTATGACCTTTGCAGGATGGCCTGCGCAAAGCATCATTTCGGGCAAGTTACTCAGCACCATACTTCTTGCTCCAACAACTGTCCCGTGTCCGATCCGCACACCTGGAGATACGAATACTCCTGTAGCCAGCCACACCTCCGATTCTATGTGGACGGGGCGAGTGAATATGTCGAATGTAGGCACCGTGTAGTCGTGCGAGGCGGAGCAAATATACGTGCATTGGGAAACAACGACGTTGTCTCCAATTGTGACTTCGCCGAGTGTATATAAAGTGACAGAATCGCCAATCCAACTCCAATCACCAACTGAAAGTTTCCAAGGATATGTGATCGTGACTGTTGGTCGGATAATCACGCCTTTCCCGATTCGCGCCCCAAACGAACGAAGCAGCCACCTCCGCCATCCATAGGCAATCTGCGGCGAGCACCGAAACAAGGTAGCCTGAACGAACCACCAGAGTTGCACGAGGAATGCAGAGCGGCCACGAAACTTCCTGGGCAGCCGAAACGATCTCAGATCCTGAATCATGCGGTGGTTTGGTCCTCTAACTCGGCTCTCGCTCGATGCCCCGGCTCGGGTGCGCCTGCCGCCGCTTCGCGTAGGCCGCGCACTACGCAATGAGCTTTAATACTTCGATCGGGACTATGCCCGGGCTGATTCGCCCAACGACTTCCGTTTTGATACGGCTTTAATAGGTCGCTTCAGTTTGGCAGCCAAGACTTGGTCGGCTGCTGGGGTGGCCAGGCTCAGACCGGTCATCAGCACCAAAATGTTATAGGTACTGATTATTCTCATCACTGCACCGTAGGGTGAAAATAAAAGATCCCACAGCAATACAAAAGCCGAAAGAGAGACGAGCGGCAGTATCTCGACCGAAGGAGGATAAACTCGCGAGAGACTCTTGACTGTCAATACCAAGACCCACACCCAGAAACATGCGCCAAGAATGCCTGCATCAACCCAGGCGCCAAGGATAAACGAATGCGAGGGAATGATGCCTTCCTCCATTTCCTCGGACGAAATTCCGCCAGTGTTTGTGTAATCCATCAAGGCCATAGCCTGCTGCTCTGCAAGCAGATATTTGGGGTCTTTTGCCCAGGAGCCATGCCCTAGTATCGGCGAATCATAGATGGCGGCAAACGCTCCCAACATGTCCACTCGCCCTCCAAGAAGCATCCCGAACCTTCCACTAGATTGCCCTTCGTATTCACTTCTTGCATCTTCGCCAAGGATGCCCTGACTGGCCGCTAACTGATAGACCCATAAGACGCCGGCGAGACCGACGATAATCGAGGTGGCAAACACCATTATCGATCTGGCTCTTAACTTGAGACCTTTGGCGCTTCGCCTGCGCATCAATCGGTTGACGATCAGGTATAGTGCGGCGGCCAGACAAGATCCGCCCATAGAACGCGCCCCCAATGCGATGTTAATCAGGCCCATTACAGTGGCCAGCATGATCGGCAACAGGCCACGGCATTCCTTGCGTGAAGCCAAAAGAAACACTGCCAGACTAAGTGGACGGGCGAGCCCAAATTTCCAAGGGTATTTCGCCGCACCTTCATCAGGGCTGATTAAAAACATTAGAATAGTTCCTAAGACCAATCCCCATCCATAGATCACGATACGCCGCGGCCGTCCATACAACAGCGTCCAAAGGACTGCCAAATAGGCAAAAGTCATCCCGATATTGCTCCAGCCACGCGCGTAGTCAGCGAACGGCGAGCGGCGTACAATATCCGTCAAAATTTGCGAAGCAAGCCACACTAAGCAGAGGGCCAGCAGCCACTTGCCAACCGGCGCAGCAATCCTGAATCGAAGGCGAACAGCCAGATAAACAAAGACAACTGCAATCAGGATATCTGTACCGTTTAACTTCCCGACTAACTGCACCTGAATAAACTGCAGACAGGGAATTAGGAAGGTGAGAATGTCGACAAAGCCCTGCGTGCCGGCGTCTTTCCGCGCCGCAGTCTTGACTTGAGTTTCACTTTGAGTCACCAATCAATTAACCTTAGATCGTCAATACTTGGCGTCGCCAGAGAACTTCTTGAGAATTGTACTGGACATGAAGCGCGCCCAAAGGGTTCGTGCGAGAGACTTCAGACTGAGGGTCGGTTTTTTGGCGCCAGAGTCTGAGCTGGTCTTACATTCAGGAACTTCGCTGAAGGTTGATTGGTCAACAGTTGACCCAGGCTAGAGCATTTCAGCGCTCGGAAGGTGCGCAACCCACGACGAGGAATTACTCGTTTGAGGCGTGCGTAACAATTCACCACGGCGTATACGACAAGATACAGATCGTCTTCAAGATACGTGTTCCGCCATGTCTTTCTTCCGTGCCTCTCGAGACCTTAAGGCGAATCCAAAACAAGATGTCGAATCCTGACTTGTCTCCTGCCACTACACCAACCATGAATATAGAGGCATCGTGAGGTCTCAAGAGCTTTCCGATTATCTCCAATTGCGCCGAAAAGGGTGAACGGGCAAGCATCTAAAGGGCCCGTGAATTCGCTTCCGAATCGATGCCCATGAAGGGGTTCCAGTTCTGAGACACTAAGTCGCCTGTTCTATCCTGAGAAATGTTCCGTCAATTTGAAGTTGATTGCCCGTCTCCCGTTCAAAAAAGACCGGAGTGATTCCTACCATTCTGAATCCCATCCTGTATATCAACGTCATCAATTCATCAATAAGTGCCTGTCCCTCATAGAGCGGAACCATTGAAAGCTCGCACTCTAAAGCTGCAACATGGGGCATAAGTTGAATTGCACCCTTAAACACCTCGGCTTCGAAACCTTGTGTGTCGACCTTCAACCACACCTTGTCGTCCGGCTTTAAGGCTGGCATTACACTATCATCGAGCGTGCACACTGAGATGTTCTCCCGCGACACGTAGTCCGCGTAAGGGGCATTTGCTGAATGCGCTTCAAGCATAGGAAGGAGCGAACTGGAATAGATGTTCTTTGCCACATTGATCTCGGCGTTACCTGCTTCGGCTCCGCATGCACAGTTGATTGCCTTCCACAAATCGTCCGATTCGGAAGCCTTCGCGAGTTCCGAGAACGCCTCGTGCAACGGTTCGTAAGACCAGATCGTGCCCTTGTACCCGTCTTTCCGCAATTCAGCTGCGAAGCATCCGGAATTTGCTCCCACGTCAAGTACGAAGTTAGTTCCAAGACGCTTCATCATTCTGAGTCTGTCACGAGGTCCAAACCAAGATCTCTTATGCACCTCGTATCCGAGTGAGTTCGCGAATAACTGAATTGCGCGTTTTATCATCTTGGTTCCCTTCCCTAAACTCCAAACGGCATCAGATGGATTCTCCAGGCAACTGCTAACTTATTGCCATTCTTACTTCATAAGCAGAACCTTTTGATCGCCGACTCCTTTGGCCGTACAAGTACGTGCAGGCGAATACGAGGGCGCAGTGATGAAGCCATTCTCGTCATGCTGAAAACTGCTTGCGATACTTCACAAAGCTTCCCCACAGGAGCTCTTACAGGCCCAACAGACCGCTAGGGCAATGAAGTAGTTTGGAAGGACTCGATGAGAGTGTCCGCCCATCGTGCCGGCGAAAACTGTTTTGACAGCGAATGACTGGCCTGGGACATGGCCTCAAGGCGTGCATCGTTCAAATTGCTGATATGTGACATTCGTTCGGCGAGCCCGTTCAGGTCCCGGCTGCCAAAAATATACCCGTTGTAGTTATCCTGAACCAGATGCACGGTTGCGCCCACTTTCTCGGTTGCGAGAATCAGGAGCCCCGCGGCGGCAGCCTCATGGACCGCGAGCGCCCACGGTTCAAAGCTGCTGGGAAGAACTAGACATCCCGCTGAGGCTAGCTTGTCAGGCAACTGAGCCGGCTGCACAAAACCCTCGACACGAATCCCAGGCCTGCCTTCCAAAAGGTTGGCGAGAGGGCCGGCCCCGCAACAAACGAGAGGCCATGGATCGATTGAGCTCTCCCTGTAGACTCGGTAAGCTTCGACCAGCAGATTCAAGTTCTTCTCCGCGACGAACCTTCCAACAAAGAGGAAGGAGCGTGGCACGGAATGTCCATCCGCCAAACGTTTAAAGTAGACGGCTTGGAATACCGGCTGATCGCACGACAAGAGTCCCCAAAGAATGTTGCGCTCCTCGAACCCCAACCGTCTTGCAAAATTTGCCTGGCGTTCCCCTGGAATCCAGACTGCATCTGCGAGGGGCTGAATATACCACGGAGCAATTAGTGTACCCATCCTCTGTTTAAGAGTAGCCATCCAGCAGTTATCCATTGTCATCACGCGCCAGCACCGATTGGCCATTTTCCTTGCGGCGTGGCGATATGCTGGTACCGGCCATCCACAAATGACCAATATCTCCGGATTGAACGCGTGCAACTGTGCGTCGAGTGGAAGGAGATCGGAGCGGGAGCGCCACTTCAGCGACTTAGGTATCCATGAAAACTGATCGTCGTTGAAAGGGGCTGCCTCTTCAGGCTGCTGGTGACATACAAACAGCTCCACACCCTCGCGGCTGGCGAGTTCCTTAAGGCATGCATTCAGGTACCCGGACAGGCAGGTCCAGAGAACTGCGATCCTCATGCAACGTCCTTCCTCTTCAGTCGGGCTCTTGGCCACAACCCTGTTTTAAACAGAAGGCCCTCGCTTCTATAGAACAATCTGATCAGTTCGTCGGTTACGCGCCAGTCCCGCCCGCGAACCTCTCGAAAAATTCTATTGCAATCTTCTCGATAGACATCTTGCAACCTGTTCGTTCCGGAAATGGAGGCGTTGTGAATCCGGAAGGCGGCAAGGTCAGCGTCTATGTAGCCGGCAACAGCTCCCCTCTGCGCCATGAAAACGAACAGCTCACCATCCCAACTTGTGCGATTCTCTGTGTTGAATCCTGGCGACCGCTGGAACGCTGCGGATCGAAAAAATGTCGACTGCTGAAGCCAGCGCGCTCCACCATAGAGATAACGCCTCACAGTGAAGTCTCTGGCTCTTACGTGGCGCAGCTTCCTGCCCTCGGCATCAACTACATATCCGTTTCCCAAGGCCATATCGCATTTCGGATTCGCCTCGAAAAACTCTTCCACCCGCCTCAGCGCACCAGGAAGAAGGAAGTCATCGGCATTCAGAAATCCGAAGACCTCGCCATTCGCCCGTGCAAACCCCTTATTCAACCCGTCCGCTGCCCCTCTGTCAGGTTCGAAGATGACTTGAGAAATCTGCTCGCCATAACCCCGGATCAATTCGCGACTACCATCCGTCGAACCTGGATCTACGACAATATATTCCAAATCATGATAGTGCTGATGCAAAACCGAGTCTATCGCCTTGGGAAGAAAGTCGCGCTGGTTATAGGACAAGGTAACGATGCTTATTTTCATGCCGTTATTTGCAACTTGCTCCGGGCAATCTGCTCAACGCGAGCAATCTGAATCCGCTTAAGTGTTTGGTCCTCGAACTGCATACGGTCATGCTTCAATGAGCCCGTCGATAATTCACTGCATCTCCTCACCAACCCATCAGGCTGGCGAGAGAGATTCCTGCGGATGGCGCACCTAATCCCAATTTCAGGAGGTTAAAATAGCGCATGTTGGCCGAGTAACTGAGTAAAGTCGAAAGCGAAGATAGATCGTGCTGGAAGCCGCGGCCACGCTATATGCTATAGCCGCCTCGCTCACTGTAATCTTCTTGAAATAAAGGGCAGTCGCAACCAGCAACAAACTGTTTACAATAAACTGTATCCCTGCAGAGTAGGCCGATTCGCGCGCTCTCCCAAGTCCAATGAACATGTAGTAGGCGGATGAGCCCAACAGACTGGCAAATGCGCCGATGAGAGCGATTCGAAATGTGCTCGGTAAGAGGGGGTTAAAGCTACGATGCAACCAAAGGTGAAGCAGCGGATTCATTACGAGCATTAGTCCGATGAACGTTGGCAGCGCCAGAGCAAGGATAATCAAAAGGGCCTTTCGGTCAATCAACCGGACGCGGTGATATAAGTCTGTGTTTGCCATCGCAGAATGACCACTTACTTCCGGCATCATTGGCCTGAAAGCCGCATCGAATATGTTTCTCACTCTCATACTGCCCGTCAGGGCCATATCGTTCACAGCAACGGCTTCAAGGCCCGCATAGCGCGACAGCATGAGCCGTGTGAAGGGGAAGAACATCATTGTGAAAATGCCGCCTCCCAGAATCCACCCGCCGGTTCCAAGCAACTGTCGGGCTTTTTGGGAGCTAACCCGTGTCCGGGCAAGCAAGGGAATGGGCATGATTTTCTGTACTTGCGAGAAAGAGATCACTTGGGCCACTACGTAACCTGATAGCGTGCCTAATACCATTGCTCGCAGGTCAAGCCGAAAATATAGGAGTATGCCGCAAAAGAGGATGATCAAGATCTGGACAAGCGTCTCATTATAACTGGTAAGGTCCATCCGACCGAGCCCGCCAAGTGCCGAATTAAACGTCGAAAACACTAACACGAGCACCGATAGAATTGCTACATAAGGAAGCATAGAGTAGACCGATCTCGCATCGATCCCGCCCAACTTGAACCAGATGACGATGGCACTCCGTAGCAGAAATATCGCACCTATGAAAATAAGGCCGATGGAGAGAATTATGCCGCAGCCGATATTGACATAGGTCCTGACCCCTTCCCAATCGCCGCGACTGTAGTCCTCAGCCACTAGCTTCATGAGCGCCCATGGTATCCCGAGGTTTCCCAGCTGCGCGACTGAAACAACTACGCTCAAGACGAGCCAAAGGCCATACTGATGATATCCAAGGTAATGTAGATAAAGCGGATAGGAAATGATGCTAAGGCAAGCTCCGACGAGAGACATAATAGAGCCGGCTCCCATGTTTCTTTTGAACTGTGAGCCACGAACTCTCGAAAGTACGTCTCGAACTGCGCTGCTTACCACGCGCAATGCAGTGACAATCTTGGTATCAGAGGTATCGGTTCTTTCCCCGCTAACCATGGGGCCGGGGTTCTGTTCTCGGTCAATCGGCAAGCATGGTCCTCTTATTCTGGTTTTCGCGATCTCGATCCATGTTCAACCTTCGTAGCGCGCCGATGACGTCAGTCCAATGACATTTCTACAATCCGCCGCAACCCGAGTCGATCAGAGATCGCGAGATCATCGGAATGGGATACATGCTTCGTCACATAGAAACTATCGACGCTCACCATGTGCGTCTCTTTAACAAACTCGCACTCAACTTAACCAACTGTGAATTATCTTCATGCCTGGCAACGACCAATACCAACGACCACTTTCCATCACAGCGCTGGTAGCTTCCAAGATAAGTTTCTTCGGCTCCTCCTGCGGGTCCAGTCCTTCCCAAACATTCAGGACAACAACCGAGATGCAGGCCAAGATGAGAGAGAGCATTCCGCCAACCATTACATCGAGCCGACGCGAAGGGCCGGACTTCCGCTCTGGAATATCTGCCGCATCCAAGACATGAGCCGCCGGAGTCTGCTCTGCTTCCTGCACCTTGGCCAACTCGTACTGACGGGTGAGAGCCTCCCACAGTGCTTGCTGGACCTGAACTTTTCGTTCCAGATCATAGTAGGTCAGTCCCAGTGCCGGTAATTCACTGGCCGATGGGTATGCGCTTCCCTTCGAATTCTGACTTGCGTCAGTCTTTTGATTGAGCCCACCCATCCCGGCAATTTGGCGCTGCAACTCTGCGTTGCGCGCTTCTACCGCGCGAACGCGGGGGTTATCCTCGGAATAAGTTTCCCGAAGGCCAGCGAGCTGACTGCGGCTTGTGATCAGTTCCGCCTGTAATCTCATGTCCTCATCTACCATCGACTTGGCCTGCGATGGCATATCAATTGTCCCACTCTTAGCGGAAAACTTGCTCAAGGCCAGCGATGTTTCGTCGAGTTGCTGTTTAACCTCATCGACCCGCCCTTCCAGAAATATGCGTTCACGCCGAGCAGAAGAAGTGCTGTCTTCCGTCAGAACACGGTTGAGTTCTGTAACGTAACCTCGCGTGACATTTGCAGTCAGCACAGGATCAGTGAGCGTAACACTGATCGAGATCACTCCGCTCTTTCGATCAAGATCGATCTTGGTGTCGCCGACCAAGGCTGCACGGGCATCTGCCAATTGTCTTGCCCGGTAGTAATGCGCGAGATTGTAATGGGTGACCAGGCTATCCAGAACGTTGCGGCTCCCCAGAATGCTGACAAACAGCTCACCAGGAGTATCGAGACCCAGCACCTCGCTGCCCAGGGAGGCAGCTGAGCCTGATGAACTCATCATGTTTATCAGGTTGGAATATGCTGAAGTGCTATCCGGGGGCAGGATAGAAGTGGTCGAGGTATACCTATTATGGTGAGAAAATGCGATAGCTAATGAAATCGAAATTCCCACTACAAGAATGGTGAAAACGAGTTTTCGCCTCAGCCAACAATCACGCAGATAGCGAGTAACCAATAGCGCCAGATTCACATCCGGTTCTTGATCGTCGACAGGGTCACTCACACTTGTCCGAGTCGATACCGGCGAATCGTCCGTTGTGTTCTCAGGTTTGACCATATTTGTTGTCACTCTCTGCGATACCAAACAGCACCGAATTCATCTTCAGCTATTCGATTAAACTGCCGCTCTGACAATCCCTTTAAACGTGGCTTGTCGTTTCGGCCCATTGTCGGTGTTATCAGGACAGAAGCATCCACTACCGTCCGCGATGTTGAACCGGTCCAGGATATCCTCGGGTCTATTAAAGGACTCCGGTGACTGCGAGAGGAATCACGACGGCGGTCATCGCTTGCGCTGCTGCCGCCAGCCTGCCCCAGGCTTGCGAACCGCCGACGACTTTCTCTGGTACGAAGATGGTGTCGCCTGGCCGCATGCGCAGACTCATGAAGCTATTCCCAAACAAGCCAGTGTCGTGCGGTACGACCGAACCATCGGCTCGGAGGACATAAATGTCCTTCTTGTTACCATTACGCGTCGCACCCCCGGCTTTTCGGAGGTACCACCTAAGGTTCTTACCGGGGACATAGGTTATCGCAACTGGGTTATACACCTGCCCGCCGGCCATGACAAATTCCGGCCGCTTGGGGATGACCAGAGAATCGCCTGCGCGCATTTCCAAGTCCGCGCTGGTATTCTCCCACTTCCTTATATCCGTTGAAATGTCGATCACGAGCCTTCCGACGGCAGGAGTGTTG
>Ga0302320_10029169_pt1 | contig 10565 bp, 14 predicted proteins | sample Bog_T0_3_FD_202130 | JGI IMG/M metagenome (GOLD analysis project Ga0302320, IMG submission 202130) | Peat permafrost microbial communities from Stordalen Mire near Abisko, Sweden - Bog_T0_3 | ecosystem: Environmental > Terrestrial > Soil > Wetlands > Peat | place: Sweden: Abisko, Stordalen Mire... | reverse complement strand
GTCCGGATGAGTCGAAACGCGCGCGTTACGAGGATCGCGCCCTGGCGATTTCGGGAAAGGGCACGACCCTGGCCGACTCTTCCCCGCTCACCTTTCTCGTTGGCGACCGGAGTTACGAGGCGGAGATCACGCTGGAAATCGGCGAGGGCGCCCAGGCCGGGATATGCCTGTTCTACAGCGAACGCATGTTCTGCGGCATAGGCTTCAGCACCTCGCAGATGTTCACCTACAATTATGGCCAGGAGCACGCCTGGATGCGCCAGGACATGGCGACCGGGAAGGTGCGCCTGCGCGTTACCAACGACGAGAACATCGTGACATTTTACTATTCGCGGAATGGGGAGGCGTGGGTCAAGCACCCCTGGCAGATGGAGGTGTCAGGATATCACCACAATGTCCTCGGCAGTTTTCTCAGCCTCAAGTTTGGCGTCTATTGCCTTGGAACCGGGGAGGCGAGGTTGCGCGACTTTGTTTATCGGGGCGCATGACGCCGGGAGGATCCCTGCGCGGGCATTCCTGGTAATCCGAGCGAAGGGTGACACCCGCGAAGCCCCAAACCATGAATTCCCGTAAACCGGCTTTGATCGTTGCCGCCTCTGCCGCCCTGGGCGGCTTTTGCACCGGGAGCAGCGCCGCCGACAGCGCACCGCCTGCTGCGGCGAGCCTCGCCTCCTATGCGCCCGCCATTCTGCCCGGCAAAGGGCTGGCGCAGCATCCGTTCGTTTACACGGGCGAGTATGATTATCGCAACGCCAACCAGACCATCTTTGTCGTGCGCGACGGCAGGGTGGCGTGGTCATACGGGATACCGATCAAGGCCGCGGATGGCGCGCTCCAGGAGCTTGGCGACGCCACGATGCTGTCCAACGGAAATATCGTTTTCTGCCGCAAGATAGGGGCGAGCGAAATCACGCCGGACAAGAGAATCATCTGGAACATGGACGCGCCGAAAGGAACGGAGATTCATTCCGTCCAGCCCGTCGGCCTGGACCGTGTGCTCGTGACGCAGAATGGAAATCCGGCGAAGCTGATGCTCATTAACACCGTCACCGGCGACACGGAGAAGGAATTCAGTTTCCCCGTATTGAATCCGGCAGAGAGCCCGCACATACAGTTCCGCCGGGTGCATGAGACGGGTGAGGGGACGTTCCTCGCGGCACATCTGAGGGACAACAAAGTCGTGGAATATGACGCGAACCTCAAAGAAATCTGGTCCTGCGCGGCGTTTCACCCGTGGTGGGCGACGCGGCTTAAGAACGGCAATACGTTGATCACGGAAGGTGATCACACCGACCACGATCCCGTCGTCAAGGAAGTCAACAGGCAGGGCGAAGTCGTCTGGCGGTTTTCACGGAAGGACGCGCCGGAATATCAGTTTTTCATCTTTCAGGAGGCGGCCCGCCTTGCCAATGGCGACACCGTGATCTGCAATTGGTGCCCGCACGACCTGAACCCGAAGCTCTGGCCGGGAACGGTGCAGGTGCTCGAGGTGTCGCCGGAGAAGAAGGTCGTCTGGGCCCTGAGCGCATGGACAAATCCCGATCTCGGCCCGGCGTCGTCTATTCAATTGCTTGACGAACCGGGCACCCCGGAAAGGCCGGGCGACCAGCAGAGGTGACGACCGTGCGGCGGATTCAACTCGCCGCACCGGGCGCGGCCCTTGCCTTCGGGCCCGAGCGGCGAACGCCCGGTTTCCCGCGGACATCGCCGCAGGCGCGGATCACGCACACCCGTCCCGGGCCCTGCTCGCTAATCCTTCGGGATCTCGTTGTCCGTGCGCAGCACGATGACGGGCTCCTTGGTCTTCACCCAGAGCTCGGTCTCGCGGAATAGCTTGGCGGGCACGGCCTCGATCGCGTCGCCCACGGTCTTTGCCGGGTAAAGCCGCCCCTTCTTCGATGCGTTGTAGTCGTACGTGGCCTTAAGGAGGCGCTCCTGGACGGAGGCCGGGCTCTCGTCCTCGGGGATCTGGAGCACCCACCCGGTGAAATCCACCTTCGGCAGCTTCTCGTTAGGGTCGCTCACAAGGATGACGAACTGCTTCTTCACGGGCGGCGCCTGGTCCCCGTCTCCGGGGTCGGGCTGGACGGCCAGGTTCATCTCCTCGACCACGCGGCGCAGGACCGCGGGGTCGATGTGGTTCTTCTTGAGGATCTCGGCGACCTTGTTGACGTCGATTTTAGGCATGGATGGGTTTTGAAAAAATGGGGGCCCCTGTCTTGGGGCGCTAGCGCTGGTCCCTCAGGCTCCTGATATCGGCAAACTGCTTCGGGGAAAGGAGACGCCTAGGGACGCGCCGCTCGGCCTCGGATATGAGCTTGTCCCAGTCCTCCTCGGCCGGCTTGTGGGCTTCCCACGAGGTGAAATGGCCCTGCTTGCGCAGCCACGTGAGGTTGCCGCCGTGCACGATGGCTTTCACCTGGTATTTCCCGGCCTCGGGATCCTTCACCCACCATCCGAATTCCATGCTCATGAGAGGGGGAGATCCGTCACCTTTTTTCCCGCGCGGAACACCCCGCCCCTGGACTCCACCTCGCGGACGCGGATCCTGTCCGGGTAGATGTCCGCGGCCATGGCCCCGAAGGGCCGGCAGAACGAGCCTGTGTTGATGACAACGATTCCCGAGGCCATCCGCCAGACCCCGGGCTTGTGGGTGTGCCCGATCAGGATGAAGCGGGCCTTCGGGCGGTGCTTGAGGGCTAGGGCGGCCGCCCGGTCGGGGGCCTCACTCCAGGCCCGCAGCATCGAAAGGAGCCGCTGCGGCGGCCAGACGGTGTCGCCTGCCAGACGGATCGCATATCTGAGCGAATCGCGCTCGGACTGGTGGCGCTGCGGGATGGTCGCGGCCACGGAGCGGAAGGCGGCGAGCCGGCTGTCCAGCTTGCAGGAGCCGTCCTCGGGAAGCCCCGCCAGGGCCGCGATCACGCGCTGGCGGATCACGACCGCGTCCTTGGACCAGGGGACCATGTTGTCGAAGAGCACGTCGCCGTGGGTGACCAGGATGTGGCCGGCCGCCATCTCCAGGCAGTGCCGGCCGGAGATGTCCGGGTCGTGGTTGCCCGTGAGGTAGGTGACTGGGACCCCGACCGCGCCGAAGTAGTCGAGAACCTCGCGGCGGGTCTCGCCGGAGTGCTGGCCGCTCTTATGGGGGCGCGTGTCAAGGGTGTCGCCGTTAAAGATGAGCGAGGAGACGCCCTCGAAGAGGGGCCTCAGCTCGGCCAGCGAGCGCACGCGGCTGCCACGGTCCGCGTAGTGGACGTCCGAGATGACGCGGGTAGGGAGCGCTCCCACTCAGTTGGATCCGTCCGAGGGCCGCGCGCCGGGGAAGCCCCCGGGCATCGCGCCTCCCATCATCGCACCGAGGTCAAACTTGCGCCACCCGTCCGGTGCGGCGAAATAGGAGTCGGGAAGGCTTGTCTTCTCGACCGAGGTCACCTCGAGGCGGAACTTCTCCTTGCCGCCGACGCTGGTGACGACCCGCATCGGGAAGAAGTTCCTGCCCTGCAGGGCCGACTCCCATCCCTGGGGGGCCCCCTGGGGTCCGCCGGGACCCCCGCCGTGCGGGAGCCCCCCGAAGGTGCCGAGTTGGTCGGTGACCCAGATCTCGGAGGTTCCCTGGGGGCCCGTGTGGACCCACTTCGTGCACTCGTAGCCAAGGATCGTCTCCTTGGTGCCGGTCTGGGTGATGTCCTGCGGCGATCCCTGCGAGCTTTGGGGGTGGGGGTTTGCCTGCTGCTGGGTGGGAAGGGGCCTGACCATGTACATCCTCTGCTGGGCCATCAGCATGATCATCTGGTGGTTCTTAAAGTCGATGATGGCGGCCATTGAGCCCTTCTGCGACTGGATGTCGGTGCGCAGGAAGCCCTCCTTCATGCTCATGTCGAGTGTCTGGGTCCCGTCCTTGGAGGAGGAGGTCATCTTCATGGACACCTTGCCTTCGAACGATTCCGCAGGGAGCGCGCAGGGAATAACAAGCGCGGCGAGGGTGACAAGCGCTGGAATTAATTTCATGGCGGCGCGATTATCGGATTGCAGCGGGCCGGTGCAATGAAAGAAGGCCACTGGGTTGAATTACAGGCACGCATTCCACGCGGGTAACTTTGCCGACGTGCTTAAGCATGCGCTCATGGTCCGGCTTGCCCGGGCGATGCAGCGCAAGGAGAAGGGTTTTCTCTATGTGGACACCCATGCGGGCCGGGGCCGGTACGACCTTGCAAAGGCGTCGGCGGGCGACACGAAGGCCCGTGCCCCAGAGTGGCCCGAGGGGATCGGCAGGCTTTGGGGCAGGACCGACGTCCCGCCCGAGGTCGAGGACTACCTGGACCTGGTTCGCGCTTTTGACGTCCGCCACGGGAACCTTGCCCCCGAGCCCCGGTTTTACCCGGGCTCCCCCCGGCTAGCCAAGGCGATCGCCAGGCCCCAGGACCGCATCGAGCTGTGGGAGAAGCACCCGGAGGAGTGCGACGCCCTTCGGGATGAATTCCACGGCGAACGCAGGGTGTCGGTGCACCGCGCCGACGGCTATGCCGCCATGAGGGCCTGCCTTCCACCCGCCGAGAGGCGCGCGCTGGTCCTCATTGACCCGCCTTTTGAGGCGCAAGAGGAGTGGCAGCATGTCGAGGCCGCGATGGACGAAGCCTTTAGGAGGTTCCCCGGGGGCACCTATGCGATCTGGTATCCCCTCTCCGAGCGCGTTCCGGCAGCGGACTACCTTGGCTACCTGAAGAGCCTCGGAAAACCCTGTTTTACCACCGAGCTTGCCCTACCCGGAGCCGGGACAGGGATAGCGGGATGCGGCATCGTGACAGTCAACCCCCCGTGGAAGGTGGACGACGAGGCCCGGGCGATTGTCAGTTACCTGGCAACCGTGCTCTGCCTTGGCCAGGAGGCCCAGGGCTCGGTGCGGTGGCTGGTTCCTAAGTGATGGATATCGGGGCGGGCCGGCTGGACGTCCAGCGGGGGAGGCCTGAAGATGTGCCTCGTCCAACTAACGTCCTCACGCGGGGTTGCGCGAGCTGTCGCGTTCTCTGCGGTCAGCGGTCGCGCGCGGAAGGTAGGCGCGTACGGTGTCATGGTATTAGTTACGACACGCGCGTTCAAAAAATGTACCAAAAAATTTCGAAAAAGATGTCGGGCCTCCCGCCGCCCGCAGGCCGCGACCGCCGCCAATGGCGGCGGGGCTGCCCGCGGGCGCGAGAGTTATCAGTCTTAGGCGACCCTCCCCAGGCCTAGCGCCGGAGCCAGGGCAACCTGGAGCTTCGGCACCGTCAGGATGAGCACGCCGTCATCGATCCCGGCCTCCAGCTTCGAGTAATCGAAGCCGTAGCCAAGCCGTAGCCGCAGGCGGTAGTCGCGCTGCGATCCCTCGAGGTTCAGGGCCTGCCAGTTGACGCGCACAAAGCGTGTCTTGTGCGCCGTGATGACCAGGTCCGGGCCTGACGCCTCGATTTCCACGCCCGAGGCACCCACACCGGGTACGTAGACGACGATTTGGACGGCGTCAGGGAGCTCACGGCAGTCGTAGCTCGGCTGGCGAAACAGGGGGTTGGACGCCTTGTACGCGCTGCGATGACGGCTGGATGTGCTCGGGGTGTGGTTTCTCGTGTTCATGGTGGGAAAGGCAGGTGCCTCCTGGGGGCTTTTGGCCTCCGGGCTTCTGGGTTTCTAAACGTCTTCCGGGTGGGAGGGTTTAGGCCTTGAAGCCCGCGCTGGCCGTTTTGTTCCAATTGGAAATGGCAACCAGACGCATCACGGCGCAGCCAAATCCACAGGCCTTCGTAAACGAAGTGCCGGTGAGGCTCGGGTGATGTTTGTGGGTCTGGGCCATTGGAACGGTGAGACACGATGCATAATGCATGGCGCGTGCCAAGTCAAAATAGAGATTATGGCCTTGTTCCGTACGCAATTGCGCTCGGCGCGGGGCCCCGGCAGGCTCCGGCCATGGCCTCCCTATCCGATTCTACCACCACGGTTTCAGCACTCAGGGAACGCATCCTCGCCTTCGTACGGGAAAGGGACTGGGAGCAGTTCCATGCGCCGAAGAATCTGAGCATGGCGCTTGCCGCCGAGGCGGCGGAGCTGATGGAGCACTTCCTCTGGGCGTCCCCCGAGGAGTCGCGCTCGGTCGCAAGCGACCCCTCCAAGCGCGCGAAGATCGCCGAGGAGCTTGCGGACGTGGTGATCTACGCCCTTGAATTTGCCAACGCCACGGGCCTTGACGTGGCCGCGAGCATCGAGGCGAAGATCGAGGCCAACGGGCGCAAGTACCCCGTCGAAAAATCGAAGGGACGCTCCGCTAAGTACACGGAGCTGTAGGTCCCCGTCGCGGCCGGCCCCCTCAGGGCTTGCCGCCGAAGCTCACGAAGTCATCCAGGTCCAGGAGGTCAAAGAAGCCCTGGACGTCGTCCCGGTCGGCGGCGTTCGCCTTGAGCAGCTCGCCGAACCACTCGTGGCCGCCAGCGCCGCCCGGGCCGTGGGTCGACATCCAAAGCGACCATGCTTGGACCTCGGAGGGCAGGCGCGGCGTGTGGGCGCGGACCCAGGCGATCATCTCGGAGTCGGAGCGCCCGAGCTTTACCTCCTCAAGGAGCGCCTCATGCGAGATTCCGGTGAACTTGAAGAAATTCTGGTCGAGGGGGCAATTGTAGCGGTACTCGCCTATCTTTCCCGCGAGCGAGGCGCGGGCCTTGTCGAGGAGGCGCGAAAGGTGGACATATCCGCCGAGGCGGACCCGGCCGCTCCGTGGGGGATGTTGCGTGAGATCGGGTGTGGACAGGTTCAGCATAGGGGAGGGGGATTCTGGCGCTCTACCGCGGCTTTGCAACCGCGCGCCTCAGGTTTTTGGCCTGAAGGCGCTCATCTTGGAAGGGTTCGTCTCAAGCCTGGGGCCGCCGACCAAGTCGATGCAATAGGGGATAGCCGGGAAGACGGCCTCCAGGTTCTCGCGGATCGCCTTGGGCCTGCCGGGCAGGTTCACGATGAGTGTCTTCCCCCGGATGCCCGCGGTCTGGCGGGAAAGAATGGCAGTCGGGACGAAGGCGAGCGACGTGGACCGCATCAGTTCGCCGAACCCGGGAAGGAGCTTGTCGCAGACGGCGGCCGTCGCCTCCGGGGTCACGTCCCTGGGCGACGGGCCCGTCCCGCCCGTCGTGACGATCAGGCAGCAGCCTGCGTGGTCGGCCATCCGCCTGAGCTCCGCCTCGATCTGGGGGCGCTCGTCGGGGACCACCTTGTAATCGACGTCGAACGGGGTCGCCAGCCACTCAAGGAGGAGGGCCACGCAGGCCTTGCCGGGCGTGTCCTCGTACTCGCCGGCACTTGCCCGGTCCGAGATGTTGATGACCCCGATGCGCGCCGCTGGCGGCTGCTCCTGGTGGCCGGGGGACGAGTGGGAATGCTTCATGGGACCAGGCCGTTCGGTTTCGCGAAGGGATCCCAGCCACTGTCCTCGTGCCACGTGTACTCGGTACCGTTGGCCGCTTCGACCGCCGAGTCACGGCCTCGGAGGCGGGCGATAAGTCCCAGGGCCATGTCCATACCGGCGGTCACGCCCGAGGAGGTGAAGAACTTCCCGTCCTCCACCCACCGGGCCTCGGCGACCCAGGCCACGGCCGGTCCCTGGGAGGCCACCCACCGAAACGCGCGCTTGTTCGTCGTGGCGCGCTTGCCGTCCAGGAGGCCCGTCCTTGCAAGCAACGCGCTTCCCGTGCAGACGCTTGCCACCCAGCGGCTGGAGATCGCCCGCGCTGAGAGCGACTCAAGAAAGCCCTGGTTTTGGACCTCGCGGCGGGTGCCCATTCCCCCGGGCACAAGCAGGACATCGAGCGGCGCGTCCCCGGCCAGCTCGGTGTCGGCCATGCAGGAGGGGCCCTGGTTGCTCTTAACCGGCCCCACGGCCTCGGCCAGCATGAGGAGCCTGGGGCTTGGTTCCAGCCTCCCGAACATCTCAAGGGGACCGAACACATCCAAAAGCTCGAACCCTTCGAAAAGGACGGTGCCAATCGTGAGGGTGCTCGTGTTCAAGGGGCGGCTTTTCCCGGGGAGAGGCTCGCGCTCCTGACGGCGGCGAGCATCTCCGAAAAGTCGGACCCCTTCTCATCGTCGCCGGCGACGCTTATGGCCGCCATCACGTCGTCCCTGAACTTGATGATGCCGATCCCGATCACCTTGAACTCGTCGTGCTTCGGGGGCTGCCCGACCAAGGAGGCGTCGGTGAAGACGCAGTAGGAGCCGTAGGCCCCGCCCGTGGCGCCGAAGTCCCGCAGGGTCTTCTTCTTCTCGACCGACTGGTCGACGAACTGGTCGCACACGGAGAGCACCTCCTCGTCCACGGTCTCCTTGGCGACCGGCTTGGGCTCCAGGACAAAGGTGACATTGAGCAGGCACTTCGCGTTCACCCCGTCCGGGGGCGACAGCGTGATCGCGTAGCCGCTGTCGTCCTCCTTGTGGGAGGAGAGCTTCCAGCCGCTGGGCGGCGTGATCGAGAGCGTGCCATGGATGCCTAGATCCACCGTTTCGGGGTAGGCCGCAAAGGGAAGGAGAAACAGGGCAATTCCAAGAATGAGTCGTTTCATGGGAGCGAGCATTGTTTTTCGGGGCCGTGGACGGCGCGCCGTCCCGCCGAAGAGATACCAAACAAGCGATTGGGGTGGCAAGGAGGTGTTTGGGGCCGCCTCAGGGCTCAAGGGCCTCCCAGGAGCGGCAGATCGACTCCGGCGACACGCCGCGCTCCCGGAGCGTCCTTAGGCTCAAAGCGTCGTGGCGCTTCGCGAGGCGCTCGCCCGACTCGTCAGTCATGAGCGGGCAGTGGTGGAAGTCGGGGGCGCCAAGCCCAAGGGCCCGGTAGATCAGCAGCTGGCGAAACGTCGAGCGCACCAGGTCCTCTCCCCGCACGACCTCGGTGATCGCCATGGCGGCGTCATCGACCGCGCATGCCAGTTGGTAGCTTGGACAGTCGTCCTTCCTCCACACGGGAAAGTCGCCGAAGTCGACGCCCGCCACGGCCTTCAGGGGGCCCAGGCGCGTGTCGGTGAAGTGCAGGACCTCTCCGTCGGGGACCCGGAGGCGCCAGTTGACGCCGATTGCCGCGTCCAGCGGCGGAACCGGGGCGCCCGGAGGCGGCCTAAAGGCGGCGGGATAAAGCGGCTCCTCGTCGGGCCCCCCCTCGTGGGGAGCACCGGCGGCCTCAATCACGTCGCCGCGCGAGCGCGTGCAGGGATAAATCTGGCCCGAGGCATGAAGCCTCTCGAGCGCCGCCCGGTAGCGGGGAAGCCTCAGGCGCTGCTCGTAGGGCGCATGGGGTCCGCCCACGTCCGGACCCTCGTCCCACACCAGGCCGAGCCAGTGGAGGTCCTCCAGCATGGCCTGCGCAAAGTCCAGCCGGTAGCGCGCCGCGTCGAGGTCGTCATTGCGCAGGACGAGCCTGCCTCCGGCCCTTTGCGCGCGGCGCGCGGCGATCCAGAACGTCCGCGCGTGGCCCAGGTGGAGGTAGCCGGTTGGCGAGGGCGCAAGCCGTCCGCGGTAGGGGATCGCAGATTTCACGAATTTTGGTTCATTTTCGGCGCGACAGGCTCCATCGTGGCACTCTCACCCAACATGGCAAAGCTCCTGTGTGTCTATTGCGGCTCATCGCGGCACCTCGCGGACCGGTACTACGCCTCCGCCGAGGCGGTGGGAAGGTCCATGGTCGCGAACGGCTGGGGCCTGGTCTACGGGGGCGGAAACGTGGGCATGATGGGCTCGGTCGCCCGGAGCGTGAAGGCCGCGGGGGGGCACGTGGTGGGCGTCATCCCGGAGTTCATGAAGCAGAGGGAGCTTGCCTACGACCAGGCCGACGAGCTCGTGACGGTCGTCTCCATGAGGCAGCGCAAACAGGTCATGGAGGAACGGGCGGAGGCCTTCCTGGCGCTTCCCGGAGGGATCGGGACCCTTGAGGAGCTCGCCGAGATCATGACCCTCCGCTACATCAACCGCCTGGACAAGCCGGTCGTGGTCTTTAACGACGGGGGCTACTACGACGATCTCCTCAAGTTCTTCGAGCGGATGACGGCCGAGCGCTTCAAGTCCCCGGGCATGAAGGACCTCTACTCGGTCGCAAGCGACGTCGCGGAGATCTGGCCGCTCCTTGAGGCTCCCAGCACGTTCCAGGCGGACGCCATCTGGAAGCAGCAGCATTAGGATCCCGTGCACCGCGCAAGAGCCATGGAGCTGCTGCTTGAGCACCGGCTCCTTCCCCTAAGCTCCGAGGAGGACCTTGCCGTGTCGCAGACCATTGAGTTCGTGAAGGAGCACACCGACTGCCTCGTGCGCTCGTGCCTGAAGGGGCACCTCACCGGCTCCGCCTGGGTCGTGAGCCCGGACCGCCGCAAGGTTCTCCTGACCCACCACCGAAAGCTCAAGAAATGGCTCCAGCTCGGGGGCCATGCCGATGGGGACGGAAACCTCCTCGCGGTGGCGCTGCGCGAGGCCAAGGAGGAGAGCGGGCTTAAGCGCCTGAAGGTTGTCCAGGAGAGCGTTTTTGACGTCGACCGCCACTGGATCCCCGGCCGCGGCAAGGAGCCGGGCCA
>Ga0302320_10029168_pt1 | contig 10565 bp, 10 predicted proteins | sample Bog_T0_3_FD_202130 | JGI IMG/M metagenome (GOLD analysis project Ga0302320, IMG submission 202130) | Peat permafrost microbial communities from Stordalen Mire near Abisko, Sweden - Bog_T0_3 | ecosystem: Environmental > Terrestrial > Soil > Wetlands > Peat | place: Sweden: Abisko, Stordalen Mire... | reverse complement strand
CTCATCGTGTGGCCGGAATCCGCGATACCGGTACTCGCCGGAGACTTACAAGACTATTTACGGCGGCTGCAGGAGCAAGGACGGGCTCATGGCGCCGATTTTGCCATCGGGCTCGTGAACTACAGTGCGCAGACCCAGCAATATCACAATGGAATTTTGGTATTGAGCGATTCGGGCAACGGCTGGTATTACAAGCGTCATCTGGTCCCCTTCGGCGAATATTTTCCCGTGCCTGGGTTCGTGCGCTCGTGGATGCGGCTGATGAGCTTGCCGTATGACGACATTACGCCCGGCAATGAGCATCAGCGGGTGTTGACTGCGGCGGGACAGAGACTCGGCCTCACGATTTGTTACGAGGATGCCTTTGGCAGTCAACAGTTGCAGACGCTGCGCGACGCGACCTTGCTGATCAATGTCACCAACAACGCCTGGTACGGTGATTCGACGGCACCTCATCAGCATCTACAGATTGCGCGCATGCGCGCGCTCGAGGCCGGGCGCTACCTGGTGCGCGCCGCTAATGACGGCATCACGGCCGTGATCGGACCGCACGGCGATATCGTGGCGCGACTGCCGCAGTTTCAGGAGGCCGTGCTGCGCGCCGACGTACAGCCGATGATCGGCCTGACTCCCTATGCGAGGATGGGCAATTATCCGGTGATCATCGGCGCGGGTCTGCTGCTGGCGCTTGCGCTGTGGCGGCGGCGGCAGTGCGTCTAAAGTCCGCCCGACAATTCCTTCAGATACCAATCGACGAAGTGCGCGGCGTAGGTTTCCTGCAGCGAATAGGGGCCCGGATCGAAGTATCGGGAATTTACCCCGGCTTGATTCATCTCGACTATTTTCTTGTCCTCGGCGCTGGTGGTTTTCCATAGCCAGGTCAGGCGCCCGACTTCATAGTCCACACCCTCAACGGCGTCCTGGTGAACCAGCCAAATCACTTCCATTTCGGTATGGTCCACGGCCCTGGGTATGAACCGGTAGATCACGCCGTGATCCGGATAGGCGAGAAAATCACTGATGGGGCCGATATCGAAGTAGGTGGAATTACCATCGGATTCCGAGAATGAACCCATGAGCCGGGCAACGGACCGGCCATCGTCCGTCGCGCTGGCCACGCCATCGTGCAGAGCGCTACGCATCACGCTGACGGATTCCTTGCCGGCACCGGCGGCGTGTCCGTAGCGGTCGATGTCCGGAACCACGATGCCGAGGGCTTCGGCCCGCGTGCGCCCCGCGCGTTCCAATTCCGCCGCCAACTCCGCGGGCCGCGCATAGACATGCCGCTTGGCAAACTCCGGGTGGGCAGGCGTGCAGTGATAGCACTCCATATAGTTTTCGATCGCCAGTTTCCAGTTGGCCTTGATGGAATACATTTCTCGATGCGCGACCTTGGCGGTGGCCCAGCCATGCACGCCGGCTGAACGCGCCAAGGCATCCTCCGCGGTTGCAAGATCCAGCGGTTCCTGCGCAAAAGTAGTGAATATCAATCCTTGCATGACTCGCACCGCGAGCGTCTTGAGGGCAAGCTCGGCGCGACGAAAGGATTCGGGCATTTGGCGCGCAATCAGCAGGTTGCCGTCAAGGTCGTAGGTCCACGCATGATAGGGACAGGTCAGGCGCCCCGATGGGGCCTTCCCGGACCGCCCGGAACACAGGCGCGAACCGCGGTGCCGGCACACATTCAGCAACGCGCGAATTTCACCGGCCGCGGTTCTAACGATGATGACCGATTCAGACCCCAGATCGACCAGCAGATAATCGCCGGCGCGCGGGATGCTGCTGACATGCCCGGCGCAAAACCAGTGCCGCAGAAGCATGCGCTGCATATCGCGCTCGAATATCGCAGGGTCGGTGTAGAAGGCCCGCGCAAGCGCATGGCCCGGCCGGTGATCTCGGATGCGAGAAGCTAAGTCGATGGATTCCACGGCGGGAATTGTATGCGCGGGGCACGCGCCGCACTAGAGCGTTTTGGCGTCGAGGCCGCCGAAGCGCCTTTGCCGGCCGCCGTAGTCTTCGAGCGCGAAACGAAAGCGTGTCTCATCGAAATCCGGCCACAGGCAATCGCTGAAATGCAATTCGGCAAACGCGGATTCCCAGAGCAGAAAATCGCTGAGGCGCCGCTCGCTTCCGGTGCGGATCAACAGATCGACTTCGCTCGCGGGATGGGCGCAATGATTGACTTCCTGCAGCAGGCGGTGGAAGTCCTCGGCGGTCAGATCCGAATCGCGCGGGGCGCGCCGCGCCGCCTGCACAATGCTGTATTGGGACGAGTAATCGACTGCGATGCGCAGCAGCATGCCCGAGCCCGCCGCGCTCGAGCGCTCGCTTTGTTCTATGGACTTGAGCAGGTTCTCGCTGAGCCGATCGCGCCGGCCGATCACGTTGACCCGGATGGATTGTTCGACGCAGCGGCGCGTCTCGGTGAAAAGATACTGGCCGAAAAGACGCATCAGCGCCGAGATTTCCGCCGCGGGCCGCGCCCAATTGGAGGACGAAAAGGCGTACAGCGTGAGTACATTGACGCCGGCGCGCGCCGCCGTTTCGACCGTGGCCCGCACGGCCTTCGCACCCTCGATGTGGCCGGCCGTGCGCGGCAATCCGCGTTGCGTGGCCCAGCGTCCGTTTCCATCCATGATGATCGCGACGTGCATCGGCTCAAACCCGCCGCGTCGCTTTGATGACTGCTTCGATATGTTCGAGATAGCGAAGCAGCGCCTTTTTGCCGACCTGCGTAATGCGGTATTCCGATTTCGGCCGCCGTGCCTCGAAGGTTTTGGTGCATATGACGTAGCCCGCTTCTTCCAGCTTGCGGGCATGTGCGCTCAGGTTGCCGTCACTGACGTCGAACAGGGCCTTGAGCTCATTGAACGTGAGCCGCTCGTTCATGGCCAGCGCACTCATGATGCCGAGCCGTACGCGCTCGTAAATAAGGCGGTCGAAACCCGCATCTTCGTTGCCGGGCGAGCGAGGGACCGATACGGGCTTCGTCGCCTTGCCGGAGGCGGGGGCAATCGCCTCGCTGCGCTTGAGCGCATTCGACTTACTCGCCATGGGCCAGGCGTCCGATCAAGATGCCGAAAATGATGTGCAAGACGCCGAATCCCACGCCGAGCATGACGGTGCGAGCCGCCCCGGGCAGGATGAAGGTGATCAACCCGAGGACGACGAACAACGCCCCCATGACACCAATGAGCCGCGAGATGCCGGCGATGGTCACCGTGCTGGCCGACAGCACCGCGCAGCCGTACAGCAGCAACCACATGCCGGGAATGAAGCCGGCCATGCCGGATGTCCAGGCGACGCCCGTCAGCACGGCGCCGGCAAACAACGCGGGGCACAGGCAGAGCAGGAATTTCCGGGCCGGCCCGAAATAGCCAGTGTGCCCGCGGCGCACATACTGGCGCGCCACCAACGCGCTACCCAACAGGAGGGCGGCGGCGGCGGCGGACAGCCAGATCCCAAGCCAATGGGCCGACCATCGCGGCACCGATACCGCGATCGCGGCCAGCACGCCGATGGCGCCCATGACGATCCCCGCCATGCCCGGTACATCCATGGAGCTCGACGAGTCGATGGATGCGCGGATGTAGGCAAGGGTTCCGAGGGCGCGGCTTTCAATGGTCACCGGAGCCGCGGAGTGCGCCGTGAATGCGGGGCTGTGCCTTTGCATGATTTCAGCTTAGATGACCGAACTGTGTTTCGTCAAGTACTCTGAAGCGCAGAGTGAATTATGAAAAATGGCGCCATGCCGTGGCGTGTCGCGCCGTGCTGCGAGATCCGGACCGCAGGTTATTCGAACAGCGTCTTCATGCGCGGATCGCGACCGAGTCCACCGTACAGGTCGAAGCTTCGATCGAGCCAGGCGCGCAGCGTGTCATCGTGAGCGAGCATGGGCAACGTGCTGACGCTGGCCACCCACAGGAACGCGCCCAGCGCGATGTAATCCGCATAATTCGGCGCAGCACCGCCTAGGTAGGGGAAGCGCGAAAGATGCGCGCGCAGCGGATTCAGGGCGTCGCGAAGTGCAGGCAGGCGGGACGCGCGATCTGCCGTGTAGTCTTCCAATGCCACGCCCTTCAGGCGCTGCTCCCGCGTCCGGCGAAAGTAGGCGCGATCTTCCGGGCGCGCGGCATCATGAATGTCGAGCACGTAGATACCGAACATCTTGCGCATGATCTCCGAGGAGAACCACGCGTCGCTGAGCCGCACCAAGGCAAGCTCCGAGGGGGTCTGGAACAGGGCAGGCAGCCCGGGAAATGCGCGATCCAGATACTCGGCAATGTCCCAGCTCTCGGCCATCAGGGTCGCGCCGTGCTCCATCACCGGCAAGGTCTTGAATCGTCCGCCAAAGGCCGCGGGAATTTCCGTGAAACCGACCGCAACGGTCTCGCACGATATGCCCTTGTGGGCGAGCGCATAGCGAATGCGCCACACATAGGGGCTGGCGGAACGCCCGTTGTGGAGCGCGAGCTCGTATAAACGGACGTGGGCTGCCGTGGATGTCACTAACGATCCAGCCAAGCGGCAAAAAACGGATCCTCAGGACGCCAGCGCATGGAGTTCTGCAACTCTTCGCGACGCAGAATCTCACGATTCTCCAGAAATTTGAGCGCCTTACTCACGGTACTGGCTGACACGCCGTATTTTTGCGTTACCGCCTGGGAGGTCAGCGCCATTCCGTTTTCCTTCACCGCCGCCATGAGTACTCGCTGCTGAATGGTCGTCAGCCCATTCCAGACCGTCAGATAGAACGGACCATCACGCTCGACCAACAGTTTTAGGGCTCGAGCAACCACCTTCGGTGTCAGCACCTCGCCCCCATCGTCGCTGAGCATTTCCCATGCCACACTCGACAGCGCTTGTACATTGTAGGGCACGTCTTGCGAGCGATCGAGAATTGCTTCAACCGCTCCTGCTTCAACTCTATAGCCCGCCTTCTCGAAGCCCTTGGACATGAATTGACCGAATTCATCGCGCGGCAAGGCAGTCAGAAAATGCCGTATCCCCATTCGATAGAATGGTCTGGCAGGGTTCAGTGTCATGTCGTTCAGCAGCGTCGTTTTCGACCCGGCAAAAATGAACCCAATATCGGTATTGCGCTGCACCGCCGCTCGCATCTGCGCCTCTGCGCCTTGTCCGCCCAGTTGGATCACCTTCTGGAATTCGTCTATCACCAAGGCCGTCGGTCTCTTTGCATCGGCCGCGAGCCGTGCCAGCCCATCGATTGCCTCGACTAACAAAGGGGTATGGTCCGCTTCTCCGTTCTTGACCGCATCCAAGGAACCACTCCAGCTGTTGTCAGCCGGGTCATAGCTGATCGAAGGGCGCAGCCGAGAGAAAAAGCGCAAAATTTTCTCGCCTGTTTTGGCTACATCGCTTTTTAGGTTGTGGGCCGATTCGGTCACAATCGCCCGCACCAACCCATCGACTCCGGGATACGCTTCGGCATCCAGCCGGATGACGATGGCACCGACCTGTTCCGCAGCCGCGGTGGCGGCCCTCAAAATAGCGGTCTTGCCAAAGCGCCGCGGACCGAGCAGGAAGAGTCTCCCATGTTCCAGAATCGCACGCTGCACGTCGCGCAATTCCTGCTTGCGGTTCACGATTTGGCTGGGTCTGAGTTCAGCGCCGTATTGAAACGGATTACGCATGTCTTACACCACTAGGAAAGTCCATCTCAGACGGTCCTGTTGCGACTGTCCTCATAGGACCGTCCTAATAGTGTAATGCTTTCCATAAAAATCCGCCAGAACACCGTCAGACGACCGGATTTGGGCGCGATCGTCTGCTCGCACGGTCATTTCCGCGGCGCCATGCGCCCGCACAAGTAAGTCCACACCAGCGTCGCCGCGGCGTTGCTGGTCAGCTCCGCGTGATCATAGGCCGGAGCCACTTCGCACAAATCCATGCCCACCCAGTTCAGATCATGCAACTCCTCGAGCAGAGTCATCACCTGAGCTGTGGCAAGTCCGCCTGGCTCGGGCGTCCCCGTTCCGGGGGCATAGGCAGGATCGAGGCAGTCGATATCCAGCGATAGATACACCGGGGTATCGGTCGCCGCGGCGAGTCGCGCCCTTACGGCCGAACAGATCTGCCGTAACTGTTCCGCACTGGACAGTCCACGTAAATCGCGGCCGGTGTAAATCAATCCGCCGCGCTCCCGGACATATTCGCGCGTCTCCCATTGCGCCGGCGATCGAATGCCGAATTGCACGGTGAGCCGCGCATCGACCAAGTCTTCGTCGATCGCCTCGCGCAGCCAGGTGCCGTGACCGGAGGGTTCGCCGGAGTGATCGGGCCAGGTGTCGCAGTGCGCGTCGAAATGCACCAGGGCCAGCGGCCTGCCAAACTGTGCGCGATAGGCGCGCAGTAAAGGCAAGGTAATGGAGTGATCGCCGCCCAGCCACACCATGTGATGCCGTGCGAGCAGCGCCGCGGCCAGGGGCTGTAGTGCCGCGCGCATGTCGGACAATGAAGTATTTGGAAGAGCCAGATCGCCGATATCCGCCAGAGTCTCGGCGGGGGACACGTCGAACAGAGGATGCGATCCCGCGCCCAGCATATGGCTCGCGCGGCGGATGCAGAACGGCCCCAGGCGAGCGCCGGGACGATTGGTGGTTGCGCCGTCCCAGCCGATTCCCGCCACGACGACATCGGCGTCCGGGCGGCCGGCGAGCGGCGGTGCGTTCAGGAAGCCGGGGTGAGTCGTGGACGTCAGATACGCGAATTGATAGTCGGTCATGTGATCCGTCGCCGCGTGCGGCGATCAGTAAACAGTAACGATGGCGTAGGGCTTGGTCCCGGTTGGGACCGTGGGCGTGCCGAGCGGCGTAAGAGATCCGTCTGGGCCGATGGCGAACTGCGACACCGTGCCGTCGCTGCTATTCGTCACGTAGGCGTATTGTCCCGTACCGTTGAACGCCATCCATGTCGGGCCCTTACCGACCGGGACCGTCGGCGCCGTCATGGCAGTCAGTACGCCGATGCTGTCGATGGTGAATTGCGAAATCTCTCCCGCGTTTCCGCTGGCGTAGTCGACCACGTACGCGTATTGGCCCGTGCGGTCCACGGCGATATACACCGGCTGGCTGCCGCCGGCCGCCACGGTCGCAGGATTTTGCGCGGCCAGCACTCCGTTGGTACCAATCGAATATTGGGAAACCGTGCCACCCGTAAGGTTCGTGACAAAGGCGTAGGCGCTCATGGTATCGACCGCGATGCCGCTGGGGAGGACTCCTGCCGCCACGGTGGACGGGCTCAAGGGCGTGAGTGCTCCGCCCGATCCAACCGTGTATTGCGACACGGTGTTATCCAAATGATTTGCTACGTAGGCGTAATGGCCGGTCGAATCGAGAGTGATACTCCAAGGCTTTGTGCCGGTGGCCACCGTGGCGGGGCTCATGACGGTCAGTGCGCCCCCGGATCCGATCGTGTACTGAGAGAGAGTGTTATCGGCGCTGTTGATCACATAAGCGTACTGGCCGGCCGAATCGAGCGTGACGGCTGAAGGCCCGGTTCCGGTCGGTACCGTGGCGGGACTATTCGGCGCCAACGCGCCGCTCGCCGTGATCGTGTACTGCGAGACCGTGTTGTCATTGAGGTTCGCTACATAGGCATAGTGACCGGTGGAGTCGACAGTAATCGATTGCGGGGAGGTTCCGCTCATCACGGTCGGCGTGCTCATGGGAGTCAGTGAGCCGTCTGTTCCTACGGTGTACTGCGAGACCGTGTTGTCGCCGTTGTTCACCACATAGGCATAACGGGCCATCGACGAGCAGGCCACGGCGACCGACGTCACGTTGGCCGTCACGCTCGATGCTGATCCGTTGGAGACCGTGCAATTCTGTCCCGTCGGTTGGGTGCTCACCGTCACCGCGTAGCCGGCACTGGCTGCGACCCGGGTGATGAAGGTAAACGTGCCGTTCGCGGTAATGGTGATCGAGTCGCTGCCGCTGTTCATCAAAACGACTTGTTGGCCCGTGGCGAGCCCGGTGACCGTACCGCCGATGGTGTAAGTCCCCGGGGTCAGGTGGCTGGCGCCGCCACCGCCGCCGCAGGCCATGAGAAAAAGCACCTGCAGCGCAGCCACGGTCAATCGAATCTGGGAGCGTACTGTCACTCAAATCTCTATGTTAAGAAATGTCAGGACGAATTATACGCAACAACCGGGCGGTCGACCACGAGCCGGCGGGCGGGCCAAGGCCTCAAGCGTCGATGGCCAATTTCTCGAGCAGCGTCCGATAGTCGCCGAGGCCTGGTGTTTTCAGCCCCGCCACCTTGCCCTGGTCATCCCATTGCCGGACACGCACGGCGTCCTTGTAGTAGGGCTCGGTCTCGAATTGAGCCGCTTCCTGCGCCGTCATAGGGCCGCCCTGCAACTTCAGGGTGACTACCGAGGCCGGGCTCAGTTTGGCGAAATACGCAGAATCGGTGGCCAGCAAGTAGCGCTTCGCCGGAACATGCAGGCGCACGGGTTCCGATACTTCGGGGCGAAAGCGCTTTGCAAGCCAGTGACCGCCGATCTGTTCATGGTGTGCGTCCGAGGTCCAATCCGCGAGATCGTCCGGAACGCTTTCAACCAAATGTCCGATGTCGTGCAGCAGCGCGGCCGCGATCAGCCCCGGCGGCGCGGCGGCGATGCCTGCGAAATAGGCAGCCTGCAAGGCATGCTCTGTCATGGAAACGCTCTCGCCGAAATAGGCGCCCGAACCGCGCTTTTGAAACACGGCGAGAATGTCATCGACGACGCTCATGGAACTGCCTCAGGGTGGATGTCGCGCCGGGCGAGGGCCGCTTCGCTGAACACACTATCGCGGGTCAGGTAGCAGCCGCGCAAGTGGCGCGGGTACTTCGCGGAGGAAAATGCGGTGCGGCCGTGCAAAATGCGCTGATTGTCGAAGGCGACGATGTCGCCGTCGCCCAAGTGCAACCGTAAGTGAAAACGAGCATCGCGCAGCAGCCCGGCGAGACGTCGATAAGCCGAGTAGAACGGCCCTACGTCGCGCGCCGCGAGCCGCAGCGGTGCAATCGAACGATTGTTGTAATGCACGGCGCTCACTTCGCCGGCACAGGACAGTTGAATCAACGGCCGCTCCGCGTACAGTTCCGCGTCCTTCGAGCGGTACAGAAAAGGCACCGGTATGCGCGTCAATACGAGGAAGTCGTCGGGGAAAACGGCTCTCATATGCTCGGCAATCGCGAAACCATCGGCGAACAGGCTCTCGCCGCCATCGGGAGAGGCGAGCAAGGCGTGCAACACCTGAAACCCCGGCACCGGTTCGCGGTAGGGATTGTCGGTGTGCAGTCCCAGGCCCAGATCGGAATAGGCCAGATTCTCCGGCTGAGGCACCGATCGAACGTCGTATACCAGTCCGTAGTTGGTTTCCGAGACACGACCCACTCGAGACGCCGCCTCGAGTATGCCGGCTTCGGTCGCCGGCACGTCGCTCAAGAATGCGATCCCGTCCTGCACCAGACGCATCAGCCAGCGTGCGCGCAGCGCTGGATTGCTGCTCATCTCAGGGAAGCTCGCCCAGGCAAAGTCGCGAGCGGCATCGAGACGGGCTCCCTCGAGCCAGTGCTTGGGCCTGAACTGCGGCCGCAGGCCGGGGCCGCTCGATGCATGAGTATGCAGCCATTGAAGGTCGAACGATGCCGGGCGTGATTCGGCTTCCCATTCGATGCTGATCGCGCCGTCGTGGGCCGCCGCCGACTTGATCCTCGGCTCCGCGGGTAAATCCGCGATATCGATGAGCCGCTGCCCGCTGTGCGGATCGCGGTCCTCGCGCAAATTGTCGCGCAGCCACAGGCTGGCATATTCGCTCGAGGTGCCGTCCTGCCAATCGATGTTGAGCCGGTCCGGTGCCGACCAGACCCGCTTTGCCACCGCCGTCGCGGTCATGGCAGGTGCTCTTTGCGGGCGGCCGCTTTCGCGCCTAATGTGTAGAGACAGCCGGCACCCAGAGCTGAAAGGAAACTAACGACGCCTAAGGCCACGAAGACGCCCTGCCAGCCGAAGTGCACCGAGACTCGCGCGATGCTGTCGCCTGCGACCACGGCGCCCAGATAGCCGATGCCGTCGATCATTCCCGACGAGACGGCGCCCGCCTGTTTACCGCCAAAATCCAGGGCGATGGCGCCGCCGAGATAGGAGTAGGGGCCGAGCAGGCAGAAAGCGACGGTGCCGATGGCGATCAGCGGCAGCAGCGGTCCCGTGGAGCTCGATGGTATGGTGGTCAAAAGGGCCAAGGCCGCGGCGGTGGCGAGCAACCCCACGAACATGATGAGTGCTCGTCCGTTGACGCCGAGCCGGTCGCTGAGCCAGCCGGTCGCGAGCACGGACACCGCGCCGACGGCGGGGAAAACCGCGCTGGTGCGCGCCGCATTGCTGACGCTGTAACCCAGATAGTCGCGCAAATACACGGGGTTCCAGAAGTTGAAGCTCTCGCGAATTATGGTGCATCCCAGGGATAGCAGGCAAACCAGCAGAAACGCGCGGCTGCGGAACAGGGGCAGCAATAAGCTGGCCACGCTTTGCGGCCGTGACTCCGAACCCGCGAACA
>Ga0302320_10029166_pt1 | contig 10566 bp, 9 predicted proteins | sample Bog_T0_3_FD_202130 | JGI IMG/M metagenome (GOLD analysis project Ga0302320, IMG submission 202130) | Peat permafrost microbial communities from Stordalen Mire near Abisko, Sweden - Bog_T0_3 | ecosystem: Environmental > Terrestrial > Soil > Wetlands > Peat | place: Sweden: Abisko, Stordalen Mire... | reverse complement strand
AGTGGTTAGTGGTCAGTGGTCAGTTGTCAGCGATCAACAATCAGCACCGAGCCTGAGCAAGCCGGGTGAGTTAAGCTAAGCTTCGGGAGCTCTCTACAATCAAGCGCCCGTAACCGACAACTGCGAGCTGAATTCCCCTTTGACTGACAACTAGAAGACTGACAACAGAAAACTGCGAGCTGAATTCATGAAGACACTTCTTCGCACTCTTCTCTACCTCGCGCTCATCGTGTGGCTGGGCGCGGAGATCTTCTTTCCCATTGTTGCCGCTATCACCTTTGGCTCCCTGCAGCCGGACACCCACGCCGCCGGCACCATCGTCGGCCATCTGCTGCGCATCCTGCACAACATGGGACTGGTTGCGGGAATCGTTGCCCTGGCCCTGCTCGCGCTTGCGCCGGCCTGGGGCATCTATAAACCGCGCACTGTGTTGGCGCCCATGGTTTTGGTGGTCTTGATGATCGCCTGCACTGCTTTCTCGCAGTTCTTCATCATCCCTGCGATGGAGCGCGACCGGATGGCTGCCGGCGGAGCTATTGACGCGGTTGATGCAACGAACCCGAGCCGCATCGATTTCAACAAGCTGCATAACCGCAGCGAGCACGTCGAGCTGGTGATTCTGCTTCTGGGCCTAGCGACGGTGGTCTTCGTAGCCAAGGCCGAGACGGCGTAGAAGCAGGGATCAGAGATCAGAGAACAGGGATCAGGCGATGGGCATCCATGCACAACCGCTCTACCTGCAGAGTGAAAAAAAGGCTAGGGAACTCGGCTGGCGGGTGGGGGAAATGCGCCTGACAGGTTTTTGGAGCCGGGAATGGAGAGTTGGAAGAGGAGAGATTTTGCCGTGAGCTCAACCTGCAAGTGGAGCAAAACATGAAATTGAGGCTCTTTTTGAGTGTTTTTTGGCCGGATTTTGCAGATTATTTCGTCAATTTGTCTCCGCTTAAGACAGAGATCAGGGATCAGGGGTCAGGGGTCAGACGGATGCCTCGTCGCCTGAAAGCTGGTCGGCGAAGACCTCAAAGACAGTGGCCCCGTCCACGCTTTCGATATAGTATGGAGCCCTCGTATCGATTGTCAGCACCTGTCGGCCTTGTTCATCGACCTTACTCGCCAGAACTGTGCATGCGATAACGCCTTCTCTCGGATACTCGCTGTCAGACCAAAGATCCTCTGTCGAAACCACTGGCACTTTCTCTACAAACTTCCACGTCCTGCCATGCACGTCCACAAGCAGACACTCAACCCATCCAGGAAAATGTTCGTTTGTGAAGCGCGAAATCGCTATACGAACGGCAAGCATGGGCTGGGCACCTCGACGTCCATCATAGAGCCCTCCGCGATCCACCTCGCACGGCCCTCCGCATTTCTGATCCCTGATCCCTGACCCCTAATCCCTGCTCCTGTATCATCGTAGAGGCCCCTCCGCATCGACATCATCCTGCCGGGCCCCTACAAGGAAGTACATGAAGACTGGCATCATCGGCCTGCCGCAGGTAGGCAAGACATCGTTATTCAAGATCCTCACCAAGGCAAAACTCGAGGAGCGCGCCCACTCGCGCGAGGCGCACATTGGCGTGGCCCGCGTGCCCGACGAGCGGCTTGACAAGCTCTCCGCGCTCTATTCACCGAAGAAAACCACTTTCGCCGTGGTTGAATTTGTCGACGTGGCCGCCATTGGCCAGGAAGCGCTGAAGGAGACCGCGTTCCTGACCAGCCTGCGCAATGTCGACGCGCTGATTCACGTGCTGCGCGCCTTTGAAGAAGACTCGATTCCGCACGTCGGCCCTATCGATCCCCTGCGCGACATCAAGAACGTGGAATTCGACCTGATGGTCAGCGATCTCACGCAGATTGAGAAGCGTCTGGAGCGCCTGGAAAAAGACCTGAAAAAGGGCCGCACCAACGATCTGGAACGGGAACAGGCTCTGCTGATCCGCTCAAAGGAGGCGCTCGAAAAAGAGCAGCCCCTGCGCGAACTGGAAATGACTGCAGACGAAAAGAAGCTCATCAAGGGCTTCATGTTTCTCTCGCAAAAGCCGATTCTCTATACACTCAACATCGGCGAAAGCATGACGCTTGGTGACGACCTCGAAGCAGCGGTCACCCGCTTCAAGCTGGATGAAGTGGCCCAACGCCCGAACGCAGGCGCGACCGCCATCTGCGGCAAAGTCGAGGCCGAACTGGCTGAGATGGACGACGAGGAGGCCGCGGAATTTCTTGGCAGCTATGGGCTTCGCGAGAGCGGCCTTGTCAGGCTGATCCGCAAGAGTTACGAGCTGCAGGGTCTCATCAGTTTCTTTACCGCTGGCGAAGACGAATGCCGCGCATGGACGGTGCCGGTGGGCTCGAAGGCGCCGCAGGCCGCGGGAGCCATCCACTCGGATCTTGAGCATCACTTCATTCGCGCCGAAACTATTCGCTGGGACACGCTTCTGGCCGCCGGCTCCGAGGCCGCCGCGCGCTCCAAAGGCACACTGCGCCTTGAGGGCAAGGAATACATTGTGCAGGATGGCGACGTGATGCACATCCGCCACAGCGGCTGAAGATGCTGAAACTCTCGCTCCTTCTCGGAACGATCGCGGCGCTGGCCGATGTGGCCGGCGGCTTCGTGCTGGTGCGGGCCAAGGGCGTAGAGCGCTACCTGCGCTACTTTGTCGCTCTTGGCGCGGGGTTCCTGATGGCCACCGCGCTCATTGAGATGACGCCCGAGAGCATCCGCATCAGCCCGCGCCTCGGGCCGATCCTGATCATGGCGGGCTATTGCGTGGTGCATCTGCTCGAACACACCTTCAGCGCGCACTTCCACTTTGGCGAGGAGACGCACCATGGCGAGTTCGTGTCTCGCCACACCGGCAATGCGGTAATGGTCGGCCTCAGCGTTCACGCGCTCTTTGACGGCGTGGCCATCGGCTCGGGATTTGTGGTTTCAAACTGGCTCGGCTGGCTGATTTTTCTGGCCATCCTGCTGCACAAGGCGCCGGAGGGTTTCACCATGGCCTCGGTCATGCTGGCCAGCGGGCGCAGCCGCACTACAGCCTTCTACTCCGCAGTGGCTCTTGCAGGAGCCACCCTGGCAGGCGTGCTGGTCATCGAGCTGATTCCATCCTGGCTTCCTTATGGGCTGCCCATCTCTGCCGGCGTGGCCCTTTACGTGGCCGCCACCGACCTGGTGCCCGAGGTCAACCGCGAACCCGGCATCCGCATGGCGCTGGTATTCTTTTTAGGTGTTGGTGCATTTTTGTTGGTCCGGATGCTTCTCCCTGTAATTTAATTTCGACTTTCCCCGTCTATACGTTCGACTACATTTCACCCGATCGATCCAACCATCCAGCTCTCGTTGGATTTTCACGCTATTTTCACAGGAGAGTTTAGCTTGTTTTCATCCCTTCGCAGTTTACTGGGCAAGGTTCCAGTCCTGGTGTGGATGGTGCTGATTGCACTCGCCCTGCGCATTGCGGTCATTCCCTTCGATACCATTGAGGACCTGATGGATGCGAACCACATCCACGCCTGGGAGCCGGGCAATGTTGCGGAATCCATTGTTGCCGGAAAGGGCTTTGGCAGCTCGTTTATCTCTAGCCAGCCAGCGGCAAGTTTGCCTCCCGTGTATCCGTACATTGTGGCAGCGTTCTTCAAGGTCTTTGGGGTGCATACCGCCCAGTCGATCTTTGCCATTCATGTCTTCGACTGCCTGATCAACTCCCTTGCCATCATCCCGATCTTCCTGCTGGCGCGACGCAGCTTCGGAGGGCGCGTGGCGCTTTGGGCCGCCTGGGCGTGGGTGTTCTTTCCCTACGGCATCTACTTCTCGGCCGCATGGGCATGGGGCACTCACCTGCTGCTGCTTTGCCTTTATTGGCTGCTTTACCTGGCGCAGGACCTCGAGCGCTCTCCGCGGCTGGGATTATGGGCTGGCTTTGGACTTCTTGCTGGTTTTGCGGGCCTCACCGAGCCGTCCGTCCTCATCTTGATTCCCTTTCTGCTGGCCCTGGCTGCCTTCAGGCTGGCACGCGCCGGCAAGCGCTGGCTACTGCCGGGGGTGGTGGCCTCGGTCACTCTTGCAGCCACAATCTCACCCTGGCTGATTCGCGACGCCATGGTTTTTCATCGGTTCATTCCCATTCGCGGCAACATGGGCCTGGAACTCTGGATGGGAAACAACGGGGACAATCTTCGCTGGACAAGCGACGACCTGAATCCGCTGCACAACCAGGCCGAGCTGGCGGAATATAACAAAGTTGGCGAAGTGGCCTACATGAACCATAAGGCGCAGATTGCCAAGGCATATATTCACTCGCACCCTGGCTGGTATGCGTGGATGTGCGCTCGCCGCGCCGTCTATCTTTGGACAGGCTATTGGAGCTTCGATCACGACTACCTTGCCCTGGAGCCAATGGACCCGGCGAACATCCCATTTGCGACTTGCCTGACCCTGATAGGGCTGGCTGGACTCTTTTTCGCGTGGGAAGCGATGCCGTTCGAGGCGATTCGCTTCGGAGGGGTCTTGTTCCTATTTCCACTGATGTATTGTTTCGCCCATCCGGAGCCATACCATCTGCGCCCGCTCGATCCATTGCTGGTGATGCTTGGTTGCTATGCAATTCTGAAACTGCGCGGCCTTTCCGCGGAATACGCAGAACATGCGTCATATCCCAGGGCGATGGATACAGCGGCCGCGTCGCTTGCTCAGGCAACGGATTAATTCGTGGCCTGTTCGGAGTTTCAGGCCCGTCGTTGGAAGCTCAATCTCGAAGCATAAAGCCTGGCCAGCAACAATGCGTATTCGCAGGCCACTTTGACAGTGGCCTTGCTCACGCCGTGATAGCGGCTCCTGAAGGTAATGGGAACCTCACTGACAGAGCGAACCCGTCCGCGCACCAGAATATCCAAGAGCAGCTTGAAACCGGAGGTCTGGAATCGGGTTTGAGCGAGGCATTCGCGGCGAAGCATGAAGAAGCCCGAAGTCGGGTCTTTGGCGCGAATCCCGGATCTTTGAATGGGCCAGGCTGCCCACAAAGCACCGAGCGAAACCAGCTTCCTGGGCAGATTCCAGTCGCCCACGCTGCCGCCCTTGACATACCGGCTGCCAATCACCAGGTCGGTCCCTGCGAGAATCGCCGCGTACAGTGCGGGCAGCAGTTCCGGCGGATGCTGAAGATCCGCGTCCATCACACCCAAGATCGGCGCGTCGGTGCTTTGCCAACCGAGGAGAGTAGCCCCGGCAACACCCTTCGCTCCTTTGCGCACGACGAGGCGCACGCGCGGATCCTGCAAGGCGATCGCGGATACGATTTCGCCGGTTCCGTCCGGGCTGTCGTCATCGACAACAAGAATCTCGTAAGGAATTCCATGAAGATCGAGCACGGAACGCACGTGATCAATGACGCCGGCGATGTTTTCCGCCTCGCGCAGTGTTGGAATTACGAGCGCAAGCTTCTGGTTGGCACTCGCCTGTGGATCGGACGATGACATGGAGCCGGGGGACATGGAACTGGAGGGCGTGGAACCGGACGCGGCGAAGCCCGCCTGCGCGTTGGAGCTCTCCATCAAAGTTGAGGGCATAGTGTTCTGATAGACGTGATTTCCCGGGTTTAGGATTAGCTTCCCCATCAACTTTATTGGACCTTTGCTTTCAGAAGCTTCGCCCGCCGAAATGGGCTCCCACTTCATTGACTGCGTGGCCGACGCCCCTGGGCTTTTCAGCTTGCAACTGGCTGGGCTAGCTGGCACATCTTGCGATCATTCCGCACATTGCCCCGGTAGGCCTGGCGTAGCACCGCGTAGTACTGGAGACCCGGCGCAGCCGCACCCACACTATTTTACCCCACCGCGGCCCGTGCCAGCGCCTGGCTCGCCTGCGTGCCCGTCCTTCACGCCTGCTGCGGACAATCCATACTTAAGTCTTCTACAATGCTGAAGAACCTTTGGTGAGAATCTGCCCGGAGCGCAGTGTAGCTGCAATCTGACCTTCTTGAACGGAGTGAAGCGGTGAAAAACGCGCAAGGCCTCACCGGGCGCAACATTTTCCTGGTCCTGGCATTCTCCATTCTGGCCTTTGCCGTGATGGGATACCACCCCGGCATCGAAGACGACGGCCACTATCTTTCAGCGGTCAAGTACAACGTCAATCCGGCTCTCTATCCGTACGACTCCGAGTTCTTTCGTGTCGAACTGCAGGCCACGGTTTTCGATAAATGGATGGGAGGCTTTGTTCGCCTGACCGGAATTCCTGTGGCCACGTCGGAGCTGTTCTGGCAGTTCGCATCGATCCTGCTGATTGTGTTCAGTTGCTGGTCGATTGCACGCAGATTGTTTCCCGAGGAACCCGCGCAGTGGGCCGGCGTCGCCATGGTCTCGGCCATGTTCACGCTCCCAGTCGCAGGAACCGCGCTTTTTCTGGTAGATCAGCACCTCCATCCGCGCAATATGGCCACCGCCCTCATTTTGCTCGCCGTCTCGCGGATTCTTGCAGGCAAATGCTGGCAGGCGGCGCCGCTGCTCATCCTGGCTTTTCTCTTCCATCCCATCATGGGCGCAATGGGCGTCTCCTTTTGCTTCTTCCTCATCATGGCTATGCTTGACCCCGTGCCTGCCTGGTTGCGCTTCTGGCGCGCGCCCAGCCGCGGCGCGGCTGCAGCCTTATTCCTTCCCCTGGGCTGGATCTTTGAGCCCCCCACCCCGCTTTGGCGCAAAGCTCTCGATAGCCGGACCTACTATTTCCTTTACAAATGGGAGTGGTATGAGTGGCTCGGGGCGATTGCGCCTCTCGTCCTCTTCTGGCTCCTCTGGCGGATTGCGCGCAAACATGGGCAAACTGTTCTGGCCCGCTTTGCTCTGGCTGTCTTCGCCTACGGCGTCTTCCAGCAGGCGGTTGCCATGATCATGCTGGCGCCCCCATCGCTCATCCGGCTCACGCCGCTCCAGCCCATGCGGTACCTCCAACTGATTTATTTCTTCCTGACCCTCATTGCCGGTTGCCTGGCAGGCCGATTCCTGTTGAAGGCCAGCGTCTGGCGTTGGGCGCTCTTTCTCCTCATCGTCAACGGCAGCATGTTCGGTGCGCAGCGCGCCGAGTTCAGTGGAAGCGAACACATCGAGCTTCCAGGGCGCGCCTCCGCCAATCCCTGGCTCCAGGCCTTCGCTTGGGTCCGCGACAACACCCCAACCAGCGCCTACTTTGTCCTCGATCCCCTTTATTTGAGAACGGACGGCGAGGACTATCACAACTTCCGCGCATTGGCCGAGCGCAGCCAGTTGGCGGACGCCATCAAGGACACCGCGGTCGTCACGCAGGTTCCCGAGTTGGGCCCAGTGTGGGAGCGGCAGGTTGAAGCTCAGAAAAACTGGCCAAACTTTCAACTGCAAGACTTCGAGCGGCTGAAGGCGGAGTTCGGCGTGAACTGGGCGCTTGTTTCCTATCCCCAGCCGGCCGGCCTGAATTGCCACTGGCACAATGCAACGCTTGCGGTATGCCAAATCCCGTAAGAGCAGGGGTCAGGGATCAGGGGTCAGGGATCGAAAACGGCTGCATCGTGGAACCAAATCCATCCAATGAGAGTTGTAGGCGGCTGACACCTGATCCCTGACCCCTGTTTTGCGCAATCGAGCTGCATCCGCGAGAATGAACATGCACCCTTTGGCCACCACGGAGACCCGGTTATGCTCAACCTATCCCAGCGACTGATTCTCGGCTGTGTACTGCTTGCCTGCCTGACCGTTGGGCTGGTGGCCGTTACGCACAGTGCACTGGCCGCTGCCGGGCAGGCTCAGTTGGCGTACTGGTTTGTCATCGCTGCCTTCTTCATTGAAATCGGCACGGTCTTTTTCGTGTTGCAGCCGATTCGCAAGGTGGCCCGCGATGCGCACAGAATTGCGCAAGGGAATCTCGAGCACCGCGTGGACTGGAGCAGCCGCGACGACTTCGGCGTGATTGCCACCGAGTTGAACCGCCTGGCCGTCCGCCTTCGTGAACTGCGCGACACTGAAGCCGGCCGGCGCCAGATGGAGTTTCAACTCTCCGATGCTGTCCTCCAGTCCATCTTTGAACCCATCATCGTGACCGACGGAAAGGGCCACGTGCTCAAGGTCAACCAGGCCGCGGCTGAATTGCTGGGCGATGCCGCCGGCGACCGGATGGCGCTGACCAATACCCCAGGGGGCGAAAAAATCCTGAACGCCATTCGCGACGCCGTCGCCATGCAGAAGGCCGTTGCCACCGAGGACGAGGCCTCGATGCTGCCCATGCGCATTGGCAAGCTGGAGCGCAGCTACCGCCTGCGCACCACGCCCATGCGCGACTCAGAGGGCCGGCTGCTGGGCACCGTCACCACGCTCGAAGACGTGACCAGCCTGCAGGACACCGACCGCTTCAAGACCCAGTTCATCAGCGTGGCCAGCCGGAAACTTCGCGATCCTCTGCTCCAGTTGCGGCGCGGACTGTATGCCCTGGGCCAGGGATTTGGCGGTGAGTTGAACTCTCTTCAAACAGAGCTCGTGGCCTCAGCCAGCAGCGAGACCGAGAAGCTCGACGACCTGATGGCCGACCTGATCGAAGTCGCCGAGCTCGACACCGGAAAACGCGAATTGAAAATCGAGCGGCTCCGACCATTGCAGGCCCTGGGCGAGGCCCGCGACCGCTTTTGCGACGAAGCCTCCCGGAAAAGCATCCGCATGGAAATTCGCGCCTATGCCGACCTGGCCGTGGTGCAGGCCGACCGGCGCGCGCTGCGCTCCATCCTCGACAACCTGCTGTCCAATGCCATTCGCTTTACGCAGGAAGACGGTGAAATTCTGCTGGCCGCCGAAGAGATCAAGGAGTTTGTCCAGTTCACTGTGCGCGACACGGGCCGCGGCATCGAGGCAGAACGCTTGAGCACCATCTTCGACCGCTTCAATTCATTCTCAGAGAGCGGTACCGGCATGGGGCTGGCATTGGTCCGGCGCCTGGTTGAATCCCTCGGAGGGCAGATTGCGGTCGAGAGCCGATTGAGCCATGGAACCACCTTCCGCTTTACGCTTCCCATCGCCATCGTGGCCGCCGTCCATCATCCCGTGGAGGTGGGCTGAGCCATGGCAGAGATCGTTCTCGAAAAGAAGCCCGAGCAGGCCAAGCTCCGCATCTATATCGGCGCCGCGCCGGGCGTGGGAAAAACCTACCACATGCTCAACGACGCCTACCTGATGAAACATCAGCAGAATATCGATGTGGTGATCGGGTTGGTTGAGACGCATGGCCGCAAGGACACCGAGTCCCGTATTCGCGATCTGGAGATCGTCCCCCAGCGTGTGATTCCTTACCGCGGCGTCAACCTGAAAGAGATGGACGTGGACGCCATCCTGGCCCGCCATCCGCATACCGTCATGGTGGACGAGCTGGCCCACACCAACGTGCCGGGCAGCAAGAATCGCAAGCGGTACGAGGATGTGCTCGAGTTGCTGGACGCCGGCATCAACGTGATGGCGGCCGTCAACATCCAGCATCTTGAAACGCTCAACGACGCCGTCAACCGCTCGGCAAACACCATCATCCGCGAAACCGTTCCCGACAACTTCCTCAAGCGCGCCGATGAAGTGGTGAACATCGACATCACCGTCGATGAACTCCGTTCGCGCCTCCGCCAGGGCAAGATCTACGCCGAGGAAAAAGTCGAGCAGTCGCTGGCTAACTTCTTCCGCAAGGGCAACCTGAACATGCTGCGCGAGCTTGCCCTTCGCACCACCGCCGAACAGGTCAGCAGCCGCGCATCGGAATATCGCCGCACGCAGGGGCTCGAACAGGCGCCGATTCCCGAGAAGGTCATGGTCTGCCTCAGCACCCGGCCCGGAACCGAACGCCTGCTGAGAGTGGGAGCACGTGTAGCCGGCCGCCTGGCAAGCAACTGGTACGCCGTGTATGTCACACGCCCCGACGACGACAAGGGCCACGGCGACCCGGAAGCATTCCACCGTCTTGAAGAGTACCGCCGCATGGCGCGCGATCTGGGCGCGCAGGTTGTTTCGCTCACTGACCGCAACGTCTCCGATGCCCTCATCCGCTTTGCACAACAGGAAAATATCTCGCACGTAGTCTTTGGCCAGTCGGTCCGCTCGCGCTGGGATATCCTTCTCCGCGGCTCAGTCCTCAACCGCTTTCTCGCCGAGGTCCGCGATGTCACCGTGCAGGTCGTCCCGATGCAGAAGCCGCTGCGCCGGCCCTGAGAGCTTCCTACTCGCAGAACACCCGCACCTTGGCCTTTTCCTCTTGAGCATCGATATCCACCGTCAGGTCTTCCAGGTGGTCGATCAACTCCTCAAGATTCTCCGGCTTGATCTGCGACAGCCTGATCGGCACGCCGTGTTTGCTCATCGCTTCGTCGAAGTGCTCATGGGCCTGGGCGGGAATCAGGCTGGCCAGGCGCACGCCGGCGCGCAGCAACTGCATCGGGACACGAACGTTTACTGAAGTTGGACGATCCTTTTCGTTGGCCTCCACCAGTACGCGCAGGTATTTCGCCTTTGGCTTTGGACGTGCCTCATCGTTGCTGTTTCCGTTTGTCGCCGAAGTAGAGCCCTCAAGCGCGGCAA
>Ga0302320_10029165_pt1 | contig 10566 bp, 8 predicted proteins | sample Bog_T0_3_FD_202130 | JGI IMG/M metagenome (GOLD analysis project Ga0302320, IMG submission 202130) | Peat permafrost microbial communities from Stordalen Mire near Abisko, Sweden - Bog_T0_3 | ecosystem: Environmental > Terrestrial > Soil > Wetlands > Peat | place: Sweden: Abisko, Stordalen Mire... | reverse complement strand
AGGCCGGCGCCGCTCCCGGTGACGCGGCCAGCGTTGGCGATCACGCCGGCGACTGCCCCCTGGCCGTTCTGATCGGCGTCGCCGAGCCGCCCCCACCGCCGGTCAACGCTCACACATTGCCGGGAATCGAGCGAACCGCGCAGGCTCGTTACCCTATTTGATCTGCGTATCGGCTACGACCGCACAGCAAGGATCGCGACGCTCGCGGCCGCGGAGGACATCACGGTGTGCCTGACGACGGCGAGGCGCCGCAGACCGATCCATCGGGGGCAGTCAGGGCAGCCACCGGCGACGGGAGGTGGCGGCTGAGCGCTCTGGTCAAACGCAGCTTCTCACTCGCCGGGCACCGGACGTCGGTTGCGCTGGAGGAGGAGTTCTGGACGGCGCTGACCCGCGTCGCCGAGTTGCGCGGGCAAAGCCTATCGGCCCTGGTCGCTGCGGTGGACGTCGCGCGATTCACCGGCCAGCCGCTGGCGTCGGCGCTGCGGGTGCAGGCATTGCGCGAATTCTTCCCGGCGGCGGACGCCCGGAACGAATAATTATAAGGTCCCCGAAGGTCGCAGCCATGGTGGGTGGTAAGCGTCGCGGCCTTCGACCGCTTGCGGTTCGGCCGGCGGGAACGGTGCGCGGGCCGGCGCGCAGCCGCAATCGCTATCGTTTCTGAAGGATATAACTGATCGTAGTAGCAATGACCGACGGCAACCCTACCGGTGCCGATACCAAAAGAACAACACGACCGCCGCGATCACGACCAGCAGCCACGTGAAGTTGCTGCTCCCGCTGCGCGGTGGCGGCGCCGGGCGGGAGACCGCGCCGTACGCGGCCTGCTTTTCCTTCTGGTCGCGCTCGACCGCGGATTTGAGAACGCTATCCCAGGAACTGCGTGTGGGCTCGCTCATGTTGCTACCTGTGCATGCTGTTGTTGCTATGCATGTATCCCACGGCGCGTGGCCCCTGATGGCTGTTGGCACCACGCAACCGACCGGGCCATGCATAGCCAGCGAGGGGCCCGTGCGGCAAGCCCTCGGTCCTTCACCGTTACGAGACGGCGCGACACACTTGGCTGTTCGGTGTTTCGCCTTCGCGACAGGACCGGACCGCGAGCGCATGCGGCACAATTTCGCCGCGCCGCACCTGCTCCCACGACGGCGCGGCGCGGTAGCCGGGCTGGCGCAGCGCCAGCGTGATCCAGCGCGACCCCTCCCGCATCATCAGGTCCCGCGCCGCCAGATCGGTCGCCGCCGCCGCCAGATCCGCTTCAGTGTACCGGCCGGCGAACGCCGTCACGACATCGTGCCAGCGGGTGATCTGCCAGCACAGTCGGAATACCGCGGCGGCCGCGCCGGTCAGCTCCGCCGTGGACTGGCACCGTCCCCAGCGGGTGTCATGAACGATCAACGTGTCGTCATCGATGTCGTCGTAATAGAGTTCGCTCTCGCCCTGGTGAGCGCACCATGCGGCGTATTCGCGCTTCGCGTCGGCCGCGTACTCGTCATGCCGATCAAGCGCGTCCGACGAAATGACGAAATGCAGTGCGAGCTTGCGGAGCGAGGCGTCATCGAACGGAAAGATGTACGAATAGGCCGACAGCGGCGTCAGGCGCACGCCGTAGCGCTCCGGCCAGCGGGAATACGGACTGAAGCGGTCGGCACGCACGCGCAGGAACGCCGCCGGCGCCTGTAGATGGCGCAATTTCGGCAGCACAGCCGCAAGCCGCTGGTACAGCTCGGGGTTCTCCCTCGGTACGCCCGAGATCGCCAGCCACTCCACATAGATCCCGTTCTCGGCCGACAGTTTCAGCACCTCGACGTTCTGCAGCATCGTGCTGCCCTTGGCCACCAGCCGCAGCAGCTCCGTGTCGAAATTCTCAATGCCGAACTGGACTTTTTTGAGCCCCGCCCGCGCCAGCAGGGTCATCTGGTCCGGGTTCAGGTTAACCTTCGCCTCGTAATACATGGTCAGGTCGAGGCCTGATTCGGCCAGGCGCGGCAGGAACTCCTCGAAATAGCGCATGTCGAGGATCTTGTCGGCGTTCGCCACATCCCGGCAGTTGTACCGCGTGACGATATGCTCCAGCTCATCGTAGGCTCGCGCCTGCGACTTCGCGCGGAACGCGATCGTCACGCCGTTGAGGCCGCAGAACGGGCAATGGTGCTTTTCGCCCCACCAACAGCCGCGCGCGGTTTCGAACGTAACCGTCGGCGCATGCAGCGAGCCTTCCGGCGATTGCGCATGCTGCAGGAAGAAATCGTCGTAGTCCGGGTAAGGCAGCGCATCCAGGTCGGTGATGGCGTCGTTGGAAATCTCCGACTGGATGCTGACCCCGCCCTCGCGGACCGCAAGCCCCGGAATGCCCAGTAGCGATTGTCCGGTCAGGTGGCGATCCACCAGCTCCGGAAACGTCCGATCGGACTCGCCCAGGCTCAGCACGTCGATGCACTCGTAGCGGCGATGCAGCTCGCGCCCCATCTCGTCCTGGCAGTTGATGCCGCCGAACACGGTCAACACCTGCGGAAATTTCTGCTTCACGCGCCGGGCCAGCGCCAGCGAGGCCATGGTTTGCTGGAACGACGTGCTGAACCCGACGATATCGTACGACGCCCAGTCCACCGCCGCGGAGCAGCGCTCGATGAACGCCGGGGCGCCTTCGCGCGCGGTAAGAAAGGTCCTGATCCGGCCCGGCTCGAAGAACCCCGGATGGTCGCGGCGAAACGAGTTCAGCAGGAAGTCGAGCCCGGGTGTCGGCGGGCGGCCGTGCGCGACTTCGGCAAAGAGCCATTCGCCGACATGCGCCATGTAATAGGCGACATTGGTCAGGCAGGCATGATCGTCGGCACCGATATAATCGACATAGTCGAGGGAAAAATAGCGCACGTCGCAGTGGTGGCCGTCCCGCGTCAGCGCCGCCTTCAGCAGGCCGAGCGCGAGGTTCGGGTAGTGCGGCACCGATAACGGCATCGACAGCAGCAGAACGCGGCCGGCGGTTGTCATTGCCCCGGTTCCTTCACGATCCGTGGCGCTGCCCCCGCCGGCGCGGCGGCCTACGCCTCGGCCGAATAGTGTTGCGGATCTTTTTTGTTCAGTGCGGTCGCAGCCGCACCGAAGTTCTGGCCCAGGGACTTGAAGAATTCGACCTCGTCGGCGTGCGGCGTGTATCCCAGGGCCTTCAGCGTCCCCGCCGGATCATGTTGCAGTTTAGCTGCGAAGGCCGGGTCCTTGACGGCTTTGCCGAGGATGGTCTCGATCTGGCTAACCGTCAGCCGTCCTTGAGTCAGCGTCGTTCCACTCATGGCGATCCTCCTGCCCGTGCGTCGTTTCGCGCTGCATTGATAACCAATCGTAAATCAAGTGACAACCTTCGCGTGCATCGCTCACTCAATCTTTGGTCACCAGAAACGAAAGAGTCCGCTAGGACGAGCCAACGGGAGCCAATTAGTGCTTGCCCACCCAGGGCTGGACGCCGGGTTCGGGTGGCTCGCCACGCAGTAGGGTGGCCAAGTCACGCTGCGCCTCCGCCATCTGCGGCCGCAGGCCAAGCTTGTCGGCGAGCGCAATCGAGCGATTGAGCCAATCCCTGGCGCGCTCGCGGTCCTGCTCCGGTCCGTCGCTCAGCAGGACGCCCAACATGCGCAGCGCGTACACCTCTACGGGACGATACAAATGGCCGTGAGATAGTTCCAATACATCGGAGAACGCTGCGATGGCTTTCGGAACGTCCGGCAGGTGCGCCAGCGCCAGCGCGGCCTCGCACCAGGTGCGGAACGCGATCAGCCCGTGGGCGGTCGATTGTTCGATCGCTTCGGCCAGCAGAGCGTGTGCATGGTCGCGCCGTCCGACCACCGCGTAGGACCGGCCCAAATACCGAGCGACCGAGGACACCAGCAGGGCGATCCCACCCGAGCGACTGAACTCCAGGCCCTGCTCCAGCGCGGCCACCGCGGAGTCGTGGTCGCCGCGCATGAAGTGATGAAACCCCTCCGCCACCCGCGAATACGCCAGATCATACGGTTGCCGCGTATCGTCGGCGACCGCGATCGCTTCCGCGGCAAGCGCCGCCGCTTCCTGGAACTGGCCGCCGAGCGCATAGGTTTTCGACAGACAGACCAAATGCAGCACGGACGCCGTGCCGGTGGTGCCGTTGCGCTTCACGCGCAATTCGCCTCGCACGAGAGGCAGACCCCGGACCAGCACCGCCTCCGCCTCGCGCAGGTCGCCGCGATACCAGTACGCCTGCCCCAGCGCGAACACCGCGTTCAGGAACGTGGCGGAGTCGTTCAGCCGCGGCGCCGTTTCCAGCGCGTGCCGGCCGGCGTCGATCGCCTCGTCCAGCCGTCCCAGCAGGCTGAAGCCGATGCAGCGGCTGGTATCGATCTGCGTCATCCGCCGTTCGTTCCTGGCGGCCACCGCAATGTCGTGGGCCTCGTCCAGGCAGGCGACGATGCGCGGGAACTCGCCGATGGCGGCAAGCGCGACCCGCAGGTTCAGCCGCACCTCGATCGCCCAGTCCATGGTGCGGGCGGTCTTCGGCAGGTTGGTCAGGGCGTCGGCGGCCTGATCCAGCAAGGCGATGGCCTCGCGCCAGGCGCAGCGGCTGCTGGCGCGCCGGCCGGCCTTGAGTGCGTAGCTAAACGCCGGCTCCCACGCCTCGCCCTTGTAGGCATGTTCGGCGAGGCGCTCGACCATCTCGTCCAGCCGGTCCGCGTACAGCTCCTCGATGGCGGCCAGGACGCGGGCGTGAATCTCCCGCCGGTGCCGGCGGAGCATGCCGTCATACGCCACCGCATGCGTCAGCGCATGCTTGAAGGTGTATTCGGTGCCGGAGGGCAGGTTCAGCTCGTAGACAAATTCCGCGGTCTGCAGCGCCGAAAGTTCCTCGCGCAGCCGCGCATCCGGCAGGTCGCTGACCTTCTGCAGCAGGGCGTGCGGCAGATCCTTGCCGATCACGGAGGCGAGCTGCAGCAGCCGGCGCCGCTCCGCCGGCAGGCGATCGAGGCGTTCGGACAGCACGCCCTGGATCGAGACCGGGATCTCGACGTCGGCCACCAGCCGAGTGCGCGCCGGTTCGGTGACCACCGCGCCGCGCTCGGTCAGCGAGCGGGCGATCTCCTCCAGGAACAGCGGCGTGCCCTCGGCCTGCGCGATGATGTGATGCCGCAGGTCGGCGAGCGAGTCGTCGGCGCCGAGCAGTTCGCTGAGCAGGGCTTCCGCGTCCGCCGGCTCCAGCGGGTTCAGGTGCAGTTCCGTGGCGTAGCTGCGGCTGGTCCAGCGCAAATGGCGCGCTTCGGCTGCCGGCCTGGGGCGGGTGGTGATGACGACAAGCAGCCGCGCGGCGCCAAGGCCGTCGATGATCGCTTCCAGCAGCTCCGCGCTTGGCGGGTCCGCCCAGTGCAGATCCTCGACCGAGATCACCAGCGGACGCAGCGCAGCCTCCCGCAGGATGGCCAGCCGGCACGCGGCGAGCACCCGGACCCGGCGTCCCGGCAGGTCGAGCGCCAGCCAGTCCGGGTCGTCCACCGGCAGATCAAGCAGATAGCGCAGCGGCGCCACGTCGATGTCGTTCCCGTGCAGCGCGATCGCATGCCCGAGCTTGCGCGCGACCGTCGCCCGATCGTCCGACGTTTCGACGCCGAGCCAGGCGCGCAGCAGGTCGGCCCCGAGATGGTAGGCGGCGCCGGCGGCGTGCGAGAGTGCCGCGACGTGCAGCACATGGTAGGACCCGCTCTGCAAGGTGCGCAGAAACTCGTGCAGCAGGCGCGACTTGCCGATCCCCGCATCGCCGATCACGGTGATAACGCGGCCCCGCCCGTAGGTGACCCGCGACGCCGCCGCGGTCAGTTGGGCCAGTTCAGCGTCACGCCCAACGAAGTGATTCAGCGTATGGGCCGCAGCGCGCACCTCCCAGGACGGCCGCGCCGTGGCGGCCAGCAGTTCGAACACATCGACCGGATCGTCGATGCCGCGGACCTGGATCTGTCCCAGCGGCACCAGGTCGGCGGAGCCGCGCACCAGCCGCGCCGTCGCCGCGGTCAGCAGAACGGTGCCGGGCGAGGCCTGCTGCTCCATCCGGCGCGCGAGATGCGGCGTGATGCCGACGGCATCCCAGTCCGAGGCGTCGTACCCGGTCTGGCGGATTACCACGTCGCCGCTGGCAATGCCGATGCGGATGGCGATGCTCGGATCGCTGCGCGCGATGTTGTCCAGCATGGCCATGGCGGCGAGACAGGCCTGGATCGCGTGATCCTCGCTGGCGATGGGCGCGCCGAACAGCGCCATCACGCCATCGCCCTCGACCCGGTTGACCACACCGCCGGCCCGGGTGACCGCATCGGTCATCGCCTTTACGGCAGGATCGAGTTGCTGCATCGCGGCTTCGGGGTCGAGCGCCGCGATCAGCCGGGTGGACCCGCGCACGTCGGCGAACAGCACGGTGACGTGTTTGCGAACGCCTTCATCGAGCGGGGGCTGTGCAGTCGGCGGCTGCGGCGGCTCGGCCAGGGTCGGCGGTTCGAGTACCGGGGCCGATGCCGGCGCCCCGAAGGCAAGCCCGCACTGGCCGCAGAACCGGGCGGTTGAACGGTTCTGGAACCCGCAGCCGGAGCACACCATGGCGAGCGCGGCGCCACACGCGTCGCAGAAGCGACTGGCGTCGTCGTTCCTCGCTTTGCAATGCCGGCAGGGGATCAAGCGCGTGCTTCCATGTCGTCCTGTGCCCTATGTTATAACGGATTTCCGGAGAGTCTTGCACCACTTAACTGCGCGATGGGAGCGGACGATGGGGGAAACCACGGATTTCGCCTGGGAAACGGCTACGACACTGTCATCTTTTCGGGATCAAATCCAGACGCTCGGCCCGAGGGATCGTGAAGTCATTGTTGACCAGGCGATCATGCTTTTAAGAAATTACTATGTTCACCTTCCAACCAAGATAGAAATCTACAAGATCGATCCGATCGGGCGGCTGAACACGCTGAAAGCGACTCTGTCAAGCCTACAAAATGATTGGGTGTTTCACGAAGCGCTGAGCCATATCTTCGCCGAGCTACACGACCTGCACACGCAGTATTCGCTGCCGGTGCCCTTCCCGACCACCGCCGCATTGTTGCCGTTCAAAGTCGGCGCCTATGCGGACAGCGGCCAGACCCGCTACGTCGTCACCGATATCCAGGACAGCTTCGTCGCGCCGCTCGACTTCAAGCGCGGGACGGAGGTCCTGACGTGGGGCGGCCTGCCGATCACGGATGCGGTGGCGGCCGCGGCGGCCCGGACCGGGGGAACGAGCCAGGAAGCGCGCCTGGCCCGGGGGCTGGCGTCGATGACAATCCGGCCGCTGGAGCGCCAGCTCCCGCCCGAAGCGCCCGACCTCATCATCACCTATCGCACCGAACAGGGCGAGAACTCACTGACCTGCCCGTGGCGGGTGGTCTGTGTCGATCTGGAAAACCGGGTTCCCACGCTGGCGCGCTTCACCAATCTTGACCATGAAGGCGAACTCCGGCGGCGCGCCAGCAAAAAAGCCTACCACCAGAAGGTGATCCAGGCAGAGAAGACTCGCGCGAAGACCGGCGAACCGCAGAGTCCATATCCGGGACCCGAGACGCTGAAGACTCATCTTCCCTCGATCTTTCATGCGCGCCGAATCGACGGCACACAGGTCGGCTATATCCGCATCTTCAGCTTCGCCGTGCCGGGCGATCATCGCGACATCGAAACCGTGGTCGGACGCTTCGCCTGCGAGTTCGTTCGCCTGATCGAGAAGCTGCCGCAGCAGGGCCTGATCGTCGACGTGCGCGGCAATGGCGGCGGCATTATGCCGATGGCCGAGGGCATTCTGCAGACGCTGACCGCCAAACGGATCACGCCGCAGCCGCTCGAGCTTCGCGTCACGCCGGCCGTCGTGGGTCTCAGCAAGACCGAGCCGGATCTCAGCGACTATGTGGCCTCGCTCGGACAGGAGGGCGCCGGCTATTCCGCCGCCTTGCCCATGAGCAAGCCAGAATGGTGCAACAACCTCGGGCAGAAATATCGCGGACCGGTCGTGCTGATCATCGACGCGCGCTGCTACAGCGCAACGGACGCGTTCGCCGCCGGCTTCCAGGACCATGCGATCGGGCCGATCCTCGGAACGTCCCGCGCGACCGGAGCGGGTGGCGCGAATGTCTGGACGCTGCCCGACTTCCCTGCTGAGGCGGGGCTGGTGCAGCCGCTGCCGGGTGGCGCCAGCCTGCGGGTGGCGTTGCGCCGCACCCGCCGGGTGGGTCTGCGGCACGGCGACCTGGTGGAAGATGTCGGCGTGAAGGCGGACGAGACACACGCTGTTACCCGCCGCGACCTGCTGGAGGGCGACGTCGACCTGATCGCGCACGCGGTCAGCATGCTTCGGTCGGCGGACCGGCGGTAGGGTAGACAGGCGCTCCCGCCGTCCGCCAATGCCGCTAGCCGCACCCAAACGGTGGGCGGAATATGGGGTTGTCCAATGCCACGGGTCGGGCTTTGGACCATTGGCGGAGGGACATACGCGGTGGCGGTGGGGTGTGTGGCAATGGTGGACGGCGCAAGGGCCCTTCCACCCTACGGTTGTAACATGGCCTGGACGAACAGAGTGACGTTGTGCCGGAACATCGCGAGATAGGTGGGGGCGGGTCCGTCCGGGGGGGACAGCGCGTCAGAATAGAGCGTGCCGCCCAGCGACGCGCCGGTCTCGCGCGCCAGCATGCGGGCCATGCGCGGATCGGTCATGGTCTCGATGAACACTGTCCGCACGTTGGCCCGACGGATTTGCCGCACCAATGCGGCGACGGCGGCAGCTGAGGGCTCCTGGTCGGTGCTGATGCCCTCCGGCGCGAGGAACGTGATGCCGTAGCGGGCGCCGAAATAGCCGAACGCGTCGTGGGTGGTGATGATCGTGCGCTTCGCCGGGGGGACGGGCGCCAGCGCGGCCTCGATCCAGGCGTCGGTCTGGCGGATCTGGTCGGCGTAGCGCTCGCCGGCGGCGCTGTACACCTCGGCGTTCGGCGGATCGGCCCGCGCAAGCCCATCGGCGATGGCGTGCACGTATAGCAGACCGTTGCGCGGGTCCTGCCAGGCGTGCGGGTCGACGGTTGCAGCGTCCCCGGCCTCCCGCATGGTGCGCGGCGACACCCCGGCGGCGGCGGTGACGGTGATGCCGCGATACGCCGCTGCGCCGGCCAGGCGGTCCATCCAGCCCTCCAGCCCGAGCCCGTTCACGACCAGCAGGCTCGCCGCCGAAAGCGCTCGGAGGTCGCCGGGCCGCGGTTCATAGGTGTGAACGTCGCCATCGGGCGGCACTAGGGAGGTCACCGCCGCCAGGGGGCCGGCCACCTGCCGGACCATGTCTGCCAGGATGGAAAAGCTCGCCACCACCGGCAGGGCTTCGGTGGCCCGGGCTGGCAAGGGGGCCAGCGCGAGGCCGATGAGCAGGCTGCGTCGCCGCATGGCCGATCCAAACGTTGGACGGCGACAATCGTCCCGGTTGCGCGTTGGCGGCAAGAGCCACCGCCGCCTATGCCCTGGATGCAGTCACGCCCAGATGGGGTGCGCGCCTACACCCCCCACCCTCATTCAGCCTCCGGGCGGCGGATCGGTGAACGTGACGCCGTAGCGGCCGCACAGTTCGGCGATCTCGCCGGGTGCGGTATGGGCTTCCTCGCGCCCGGTCAGGGCCGCAAGCTCGCCGAACATGGCCTCCAGCCCGGTCCCCGGCGTGATGAAGATCAGCAGCGTCGCCGGCTCGGTGCCATCATTGCGAAACCCGTGGGCGTGGCCGCGCGGGCCGCGGAAGAAGCCGCCGGTCTCCAGCAGGGCCGGGTCGCCGGCGCCGTGCAGCGTCACTGATCCCGAAAGGACGTAGAACGCCTCGTCTTCTCGCGTGTGGACGTGAGGCGGGATTCCCTCGCCGGGGGGCACCGTGAGTTCCAGGCATGTCAGGGCGCCAGCGGTCTCCCGGCTCTCCGCCTTATAGAGATGGCTCACGCCGAGGACCCGCTCCCGTCGGCCGCGACCGGGCGCGCTGATCACATTGCCGGGCAGGTCGGTTTGGGTATCGCCCATGGTCTTCCTCCTCACGCCGGATGCCGATCGGACATTCGCGGACGGCGACGCCGACGGGCACCACTCCCGGCCGCGTTCAGGATGGTGATCGGCAGGGCCTCGCTCGCAACGCACAATGGGATGCCCGCGACGACCACGACACGAGCATGTGTGCCGGCGAAATCGCGCCGACCGCTTCGGACGGCGGGCCCTCCGCCGGGCAGCCCGGGTGGGGGGGATGCGGTTTATGCTGCACCGCAGCATTTTGTCCTTGATCTCCGCTAAGCCATTGCCTATGTTCCGTTTGCTGCGGTGCAGCATAAATCAATGGCCCCGGCAGCGGGCTGACGCTCACCGATCGATCCACCCACCCGCCGGGAGGCTGCCGCCGGCAAACAGACCAGGAGTCTGACACCATGGCAGACAAGCTCATGAAGACCCTCCCGCTGCTGACCGACGGCGTTGCCAGCACGATGACGGCATTTGAAGACACCCATACACAGGTAAAGGCGAACATGG
>Ga0302320_10029164_pt1 | contig 10566 bp, 11 predicted proteins | sample Bog_T0_3_FD_202130 | JGI IMG/M metagenome (GOLD analysis project Ga0302320, IMG submission 202130) | Peat permafrost microbial communities from Stordalen Mire near Abisko, Sweden - Bog_T0_3 | ecosystem: Environmental > Terrestrial > Soil > Wetlands > Peat | place: Sweden: Abisko, Stordalen Mire... | reverse complement strand
TGCTGGTCGTGGCCGCCGTGGTCGCAGTGCTGGCCAGCATCCCGGCGGGGGCTTCTGCGGGCACGGAACGCCTGGTGATCGCGGCTGTCGCGGTCGTGCTGCTGCTCGTCGGGGTCCTCCGGCCGGTGCTGCGCTGGAAGACCACGACCTACGAGCTCACCACCGGGCGGCTGCGGGTACGTGAGGGCATCGTGACCCGCCGTGGCCGGGATATCCCGCTGGCCAGGATCACCGACGTGTCGTTCACCCGTAGCCTGCTCGACCGGCTGCTCGGCGCCGGTCGCCTGATCGTGGAGTCGCCGGGAGAGCACGGGCAGATCGTGCTGGCCGACATCCCCAGCGTCGAGCGCGTGCAGGCGATCCTGTTCGAGCTGGTGGGACAGGAGCAGGCCCGGCTCGCGGGCGAGGACCGCTAGTCCTGCCGGACGGGGCAGCCGCGACGCGAACGGTGAGCGGTAGCGCGGGTCGTGCCCGGGTAGGGTCCAAGGACAAGCCCGGATACGCCGTACCTGTGGAGCGTCATGCGCCTGACCAAGCTCGAGCACGCCTGCGTCCGGCTCGAGAAGGACGGAGAGGTCCTGGTCATCGACCCGGGCACCTGGAGCGGACCGGGCGTCCTGGACGGGGCGACAGCGATCCTGGTCACTCACGAGCACTTCGATCACCTGGACGCGGACCTCGTACGGTCCGCGCTGGCCGGCCAGCCCGGGCTCACCCTGTGGACCAACCCGCAACTGGCCGAGCAGTTCGCGGAGTTCGGTGGCCGCGTGCACGGCGTGCAGGAGGGCGAGGCCTTCGGCGTCGCCGATTTCGAGGTCCACGTGTACGGGGCGCCGCACGCGCTAATCCACCGAGACATCCCGATCGTCGCCAACACGGGATTCCTGGTCGACGGCACCGTCTTCCACCCGGGTGACGCCCTCACCGTCCCGGAGGAGGACGTCCCGGTCCTGCTCCTGCCGGCCAGCGCCCCCTGGCTGAAGACCGGCGAGATGATCGACTACGCGCGCGAGGTCAATCCGCGCCAGGGGTTCGCGATCCACGACGCGATGCTCAGCGACAAGGGCCTGGCCGGTCTCACGAACTGGCTGGCGCTCGCCGGGCGGCCCGCCGGCACGCCCCTGGACCGCCTGGAGCCGGGCAGCACCGTCGATCTATCCTCACTGTCGGGCTTAATGAGAGCGGCGCGAGCAAACGGCACGGTCGGCTACGTTCTACGATCGAGGCATGACCAGCGTTTTGCTCGCTGAGGACGATGAGTCCATCTCCGAGCCCTTGTCCCGTGCCCTGCGCCGGGAGGGATACCACGTCGACGTGACCGCCGACGGGCCCAGCACGCTCGAGCGGGCCCTCAGCGACGGCATCGACCTGATCGTGCTCGACATCGGGCTGCCGGTGCTGGACGGGCTGGAGGTCTGCCGCCGGGTCCGCGCCGAGGGGCATGGTCTGCCGGTGCTGATCCTGACCGCCCGCGCGGATGAGGTGGATACGGTGGTCGGCCTGGACGCTGGCGCCGACGACTACGTGACCAAGCCGTTCCGGCTGGCCGAGCTGCTGGCCCGGGTACGGGCCCTGCTGCGGCGCGGCAGCGCGGAGAACTCCACGGTGATGGGGGTGCGTATCGACCCGGAGGCGCGGCGGGCCTGGCACGGTGACGCGGAGCTGGAGCTCACCACCAAGGAGTTCGACCTGCTCTGGATGCTGTTCCGGGACGCAGGGAAGGTCATCACCCGCGAGCAGATCATGCGCGAGGTCTGGGACGCGAAATGGTGGACCTCCACCAAGACGCTGGACATGCACATTTCCTGGCTTCGCCGCAAGCTGGGTGATGACGCGCACAGCCCCCGGTACATCACGACCGTGCGCGGAGTCGGGTTCCGGTTTGAACGCGGCGACTGAGCCCCAGCGCACGGGCCCGGGGCCCGCGCTGTGGCCGGACGGCCAGGGCGGCTGACCCATGCGGCGCCGCATCATGCTGACCACGCTGGCCATCGCGGTGGCGGCGGTGCTTGTAGTCGGTGTGCCCGCGGCTGTGGCGGACGCGAACTTCCGGGCTGTCATCATTGGCCTGTGCGCCGTGGCCATCGTGGCCGCCGCCGCGGCGGCGGTCGTCCAGTCCCGCGCCCTGACCCGGCCCGTCGCGGAGCTGGCCGAAGCAGCCGACCGGCTCCGGTCCGGGGACCCGCGGCCCATCGGCCGCCGTTACGGGATGGCCGAGCTCGACCAGGTGGCGGACGGCCTGGACAGCTCGGGGCGCCGGGTCACCAGCCTGCTGGCCGCCGAGCGTGAACTCGCTGTCGACGCTTCCCATCAGCTGCGGACCCCGCTGACCGCGCTGTCGATGCGGCTAGAGGAAGTGATCGCCGCCGCCGACGACCCGGATGCGGTCCGGGAGGAAGGCGGCGCGGCACTGGCCCAGGCCGAACGGCTCGCCGACGTGGTCAGCCAGCTGCTCGACCCCGTCCGGCGGGCCACGTCCGGTACCGCCTCGCTCACCGGGATCGACGAGATCATCCACCAGCAGGTCGTCGAGTGGGAGCCCGCTTTCCGCCGCGCGGGCCGCAAACTCGCGGTCACCGGCGAGCGGGGGCTCCGGGCGCACGTCACCCCGGGCGGGCTGGCCCAGGTGCTGGCCACGCTGGTCGACAACGCCCTGATGCACGGGCAGGGGACGGTCGAGATCCGCACGTCACAGAACACCAAGTCGGCCGTCATCGAGGTGGAGGACCAGGGCAAAGGCGTCCCGCCCGAGCTTGTGTCCCGCATCTTCGAGCGCAGCGTGAGCGGCCGCCCCGAGGGAACCGGGCTCGGCCTGTCACTGGCCCGGACGATGGCGGCGGCGGACGGTGGCCGCGTGGTTCTGGTCCGGCAGCGGCCTCCGGTCTTCGCGGTGTTCCTGCCCCGGCGACCGCCGGCGTCCCGCGCTCAGCCGGTCCGCAGCGGCCCCGCCTGAGCCAGGCTCAGCGGGTCACCGCGGCCGGGTGCCGCCGGTCCTCGATGGCGTGCCAGGTCAGGTAGATGACCGCGGTGATGACGAAGCCCGCCTCGAAGGTGAGGTCGCCGACCGAGGGAACGTGCTTGGGTACCACTCCGATGTACTCGGTCTGGTTGGAGAACAGCCAGATCGACACGACGATCCCGACCAGCATGGCCACCGGGCCGGCCCAGTTCTCGTACTTCCTGTCGAACAGCAGCCGCTCGATCTGTGCCGGGCCCAGCCGCCTGCGCCGGATCCGGTCGCAGAGCATCACGGCCAGCCACGGCGCGATCCAGTAGGCGATGACCAGCAGGAAGTTTTGGTACTTGGTGCCCGCGTCGTGCAGGCCGGTAAGCGCGAGGACGAAGCCGATCGCGCCGAAGGCCAGGGCCACGATCGCCCGGCGCAGGGCCAGCGGGAGCTTGATCCCGAGAGCGACGAACGACATCGCACCGGAGTAGATGTTCAGCACGTTGGCGGAGATGCCGCCCAGGCAGATCGCCAGCAGCGTGACGTCGGCCAGCGGGGTGCTCATCAGCCCGGTGAAGGCGGCGGTCGGGTTGCTACCCAGCGCCGCGCCGGGGCTGACCACGGTCGCAGCGGCCGCGCCGACGGTCTCCAGCAGCGCGCAGGACAGGAACAGGCCGAGGAAGGACCACCAGGCGACGGCGGTCTTGCTCACCGTGGGGCGCATGTAGCGGGTGTAGTCCGAGGCGTACGGGTTCCAGCCGACCGCGTAACCGAACGACGCGCCGATCGTGAGCAGGAATCCGCCGGGGATCGTGTGATGAGCGGCGCCCTGGTTCGATTTGGACAGCACGACCACCGAGGCGATCAGGAAAATGATCGTCAGCACGGGGAAGGCGTACCGCTCGAAGATGTGCACCAGGTTGTGGCCGAAGAACGCGATCGCGACCTGGACGATCACCACGATGACCAGGCACGCGGGCTTGGCCAGCCCGGTGAGCGTGTTGAGCGCGAAGGTCGCGCTCACGCTGTTGACCGCGAACCAGCCGATCCCGGCCGTGATGGCGTTCAGGCCAGCGGGCAGCACGTTGCCCCAGTAGCCGAAGCCGAGCCGGCTGATGACCATCTGCGGGACTCCGTACACCGGGCCGTCCTGCGACAGCAGGCCCTGGGTGACGGCGCCGATGCCGGTGCCGATAACGATCCCGAGCAGCGCTTCCCAGAGGCTCAGGCCGAACCCGGCCACCGCCAGCACGCCGACGAAGACCGTCGCAAACTCCATGTTCGGCGAGGTCCAGGTCCAGAACAGCTGGAGCGGCTTGCCGTGCCGCTCGTGCAGCGGGATGAACCCTGCACCGCCCGGCTCGACGGCTACTACCCGCTCGCCGTAGGTGCCCTCGCGCGCGACTGCGCCCGGGGGCACGTCCTCGGTCAGGACATCAGCCTCACGGTCGGGTATGGCCATGTCGGTCCTCCGGCTCATCTGCTCGTAATCGCGTTGATCGTAGGCCTGATGGCGGGGAAGGAATGTATCGCCAAAGTTAATTTTGCCCGGTTGGCCCCGAAGCGTGACACCGTGTGCGGGCACACCTGGCCTGCTCATAAGCTACGGGCCGTGAGTGAACAGCTCGACGAGCGCCCCGCGCCGCCGCCCGCCGGGGAGCCGGCCGGAGCCGCGATCCCGTCCGTCGGCATGGTCGGCGCCGGGCAACTGGCCCGGATGACCTGCCCGGCAGCCGCCGGGCTGGCCATCGGCTTCCGCGTGCTCGCCGCCGCCGCCGACGACAGCGCCGCCAAGGTCTGGCCCGATGTCCGGCTCGGCGATTACCGGTCCCTGGACGATCTGCGCGGCTTCGCCGCGAGCACGTGCCCGGCCCGCACCTGGCCGCGCTGGAGGAAGCCGGGGTCGTGATCCGCCCCGGTGCGGACGCGCTGCGCTACACACAGGACAAGCTGGCCATGCGCGAGCGGCTGACCGCGCTCGGCGTGGCCTGCCCGCGGTACGCGCCGGTCCGCGACCTCGGCGACATCGAGCGGTTCGCCGAACAGAGGGGCTGGCCGGTGGTGCTCAAGGCGGTCAGCGGGGGCTACGACGGTAAGGGCGTCTGGGTCTGCGCGTCGCCCGCCGAGGCGGCCGAAGTGGCCGGGCTGGATCTCCGGCTGTTGGCCGAGGAGTACGTGAGCTTCGATCGCGAGCTGGCCGCCCTCGTCGCCCGGTCCCCGCACCGGCAGGGCGCCGCGTACCCGGTCGTGCAGACGGTCCAGCGGGACGGGATCTGCCGCGAGGTGCTCGCGCCCGCGCCGGGCCTGGCGGCGGACCGCGCCGAGGCGGCCCAGTCGCTCGCCCTGCGGATCGCCGCCGAGCTGGACGTGACCGGGCTGCTCGCGGTGGAGCTGTTCGACACGCCAGGTGGCCTGCTGGTCAACGAGCTCGCCATGCGGCCGCACAACTGCGGGCACTGGACCATCGAGGGGGCGGTGACCTCCCAGTTCGAGCAGCATCTGCGGGCCGTTCTCGACCTGCCGCTGGGGGCGCCGGGCCTGCTGGCCCCCCAGGTAGTGCTGGCCAACCTGCTCGGCGGGACCGACCCCGACGTCTACGACCGGTACATCCATGTGATGGCCGCCGATCCCGGCCTCAAGGTTCACCTGTACGGCAAGGCGGTCCGCCGCGGCCGCAAGATCGGGCACGTCACCGTGCTCGGCGACGACGTCGCCGAGCTGCGGGACCGGGCCCGCCGGGCCGCGAGCTTCCTGCGCTGGGGGACCGAGGACGGCGACTAAGGGTGGCCCGGGACGCGATCGCGATCCGGGCCCGACGGAAGGCAGCACAATCATGAGCCCATCGCCACTGGCCGGCGTCGTCATGGGCAGCGATTCGGACTGGCCGGTGATGCGCGCGGCCGCGGACACGCTGGCCGAATTCGGCGTTGCCTACGAGGCTGACGTGGTGTCCGCGCACCGGATGCCGCGCGAGATGATCGAGTACGGCTCGACCGCGGCCGAGCGCGGGCTGCGGGTCATCATCGCGGGCGCGGGCGGGGCGGCGCACCTGCCGGGCATGCTGGCGTCCGTGACCCCGCTGCCGGTGATCGGCGTGCCGGTGCCGCTGGCTCACCTGGACGGGCTGGACTCGCTGCTGTCGATCGTCCAGATGCCGGCCGGGATTCCCGTGGCGACGGTCGCTGTCGGCGGCGCCCGGAACGCCGGGCTGCTCGCCGTCCGCATTCTCGCCACGGCCGACCCGGATCTGCGCCACCGGATGACCCTGTTCCAGGATCAGCTGGCCGCTACGGCCCGAGCCAAAGGCGAGGCCCTCCGCGCCCAGCGCGCCAACGGCACTTAGCGCGCTCAGCAGGCCACGGCCAGCAGCAGGTGGGACCGGCCGTCCGGGAAGTAGTGGAACAGCTGGCTCTTGCTAGCGACGAGGCCGCGTTCGTGCAGGGCACGGTCATCGACGTCGACGGCGGCCGCACCGGTGTCGGATCCCGTGATCAACGCCTAATCGGTGCCATGCGGGCATTCCGCCGGGTAACGGTGAGGCGCCCGTGACCGGCCCAGCGATCCCGGGCCGAAGGCTCGGGTGAGTGGCCGGTGCTGTCGGCGAGAACCGCAGCGGGTCACGGCGAGGCGCTCGTTACCGGCCCAACGAACCGGGCCTCCGGCCCGGTGAGCGGCCGGTGTGTCGGCGAAGTACCACCGCGCGGGCGCGAAGCGCAGCGGGGGGTTCCGGGGGGTCGCCCCCCGGGCCAGCACAGCATCGAGGGGTGCCGGGGGGTCGCCCCCCGGGCCAGCGAGGCGCTCAGGCAAAGTAGTGGCCCTCCTCCAAGTCGGCGATCAGTCCCGGGCGGGTCGGCTCCCACCCGAGCAGCTCGCGGGTGATCTGCGCCGAGGCGGGGCTGTCGAGTCCCCAGAAGCCGCCGAGGAAGCCGACGTACTCCCCGGCCTGCCCGGGGGTGACGGAGACCGCGGGAACGCCCAGGTGCGCGGCGAAGACCTCGGCGACCTCGCGGATCGGGACGCCTTCGTCCCCGACCGCGTGCAGCGCCGACCCGGCCGGCGCGGACTCGATCGCGAGGCGGAACAGGTGAGCGGCGTCGTCGCGGTGGACCGCCGGCCAGCGGTTGGCGCCGTCGCCGACGTAGGCCGCGGCGCCCTTCTCGCGCGCGAAGCCGATCGCGGTCGTCATGAATCCGTTGTCGCCGTTACCGTGGCAGGTCGGCGGCAGCCGGACGATCGAGGAGCGGACCCCGCGGCCGGCGAGGGCGAGTGTGAGCTGGGCATTGGCCAGCCGTTGCTCGGGGCCGCTGACCGGTCCCTCGCGATCACCGTCGGCCGCGACCAGCCCATCGTGCTCGGTGGCGACGCGTCCGGGTGTGAGCCCGAGCAGGCCGGAGGCGATGACGAGCGGCTTGCCGGTGCCGGCGAGGGCCTCGCCGAAGGTCTCGATCGCCTGGCGATCGGCGTCGGCGGCGCCGGCGAAGTCGCCGGTAAAGGCGAGGTCGTGCTTGAACGCGAGGTGGATGACGCCGTCGGACGACGCGGCGGCGTCGTGCAGGGTGGCGAGGTCGTCGAGCGACCCCAAGCGAACCTCGGCCCCCGCATCCTGCAGGGCCTTGGCCGAGGCGTCGGAGCGGCCGAGCCCCGTGACCTCGTGGCCGGCGGCGATCAGCTCGGGGACGACGGCGCGGCCGATCCAGCCCGACGCTCCGGTGACGAAAACACGCATGGAAACCTCCGGGAGCTGGCCGTCCGCCGAGGAGATCCGCGGCGGGCGACCGTCGATGTCAGTTGCTGACATTAGTCTAGCACGACCGTTGTCAGTCGCTGTCATCAAGTTACTGGGCCTGAGCGCGGCCGCTGCGGTCGCGGGCACACCGTCTTCGATAACCGTCCGCTCCGTCGACGACGCTGATCAGGGGTCTCCACAGACCAGTCCGGCTCAGCGGGAGGTCAGGGTCTTGAGGTAGCCGAGGACCGCACTGGCGACCGCCATGCCTTGGTCGGGAACACCGCCATGCCTTGGTCGGGGAACAGGGCATGGCTGGCGTCCTCGATAACCGTGGTGGTGATCCGGGGCCAGAGCTGGGATCGCAGGTCACTCCACTTTTTTTCCCGCTCGTGGAACGGGTCGAGTGGGGCGATGATCTCGAGGACTGGCGCGGTGCCAGCGGCCCGGTAGCGCTCCGGGTCGAATCCGTCAGCGGTGACGGAGGTCTGGGTGTTTTGCCCAGCTCCGAACTTGCGGCCCGGCTCGACCCGGGCCCGGCGGGAATCGACGCCTACCTGTGGATCAAGGATCCCGGCGCCAGTGACGGCCCGTGCAACGGCGGCCCGGCCGCGGGCCGGTACTGGCCGCAGTACGCGGTGGACCTGGAGCAGGCCAGCCACCTGGTCGACCACCGGTCCAGCTGAGCCTCGGACCGGGAAAGGCTCCTAGAACCCGGGGAAGATGCCGCGCAGCGTGTCCGGCTCGACGTGCGCGGTCTCGACCCGGGCCGGGTGGTCCTCGCCGAGCCGTCCGTAAACGAGCCGGACGAAGGCCTCGGCGGGCAGCCGCAGCTCGGCGCCGCCTGGCGGCAGCGGGCCCGGCGCGGCGGGGGACAGGCTCACACCGTCCGGGCCGGCGTCGAGCTGGAAGCGGCGCTCGGGATCGTAGGTCGTCACGCGGACCCGGAGCGGCTCGCTGGCGGGCTTGCCGATCATGGGGGCGAAGCCGGGCAGCGTATCCAGGATCAGCTCCACGGCGTCCTCAGCCACGGTGGCCTTGCCGTCCCGTGCCACCGCGACGTCCCAGGTGTGCAGGGCGTGCTCGCCGAGGCGCATCTGGGCCAGGTCCCCCAGCCCGCGCTGGCCGCCGAAGAACGTGAGCCGCCAGTTTTCCCTGGCCGCGGGGTCCACGGCGGCCAGGCGGTCCAGGAATGCGCCGTCGGCGGCGATACTGTCCCGCGTCTGGTCCTGCGGGCTCTTGCCGTTCCACCGGCTCCAGATCTCCTGGTACTGGTCCGGCCCGGGAGCGTCTTCGCCGCGCAGCCCGGCGTCCAGCAGCAGGCCGAAGATCTCGGCGCCGGACCCCAGGTGGGACAGCACCTGCGCGATCGTCCACTCGTCGCAGTAAGAAGGATCGGTCACCTCATCCGCCGTGAGCGGCCCGGCGACGGCGGCCAGCCGCGCGTGTGAGCTGCGCAGTGCGGGCAGCACGGTCTCGAGCGGGTCAGCGTCTGTGGTCACCATTGCTCCCTGGGCTGTGGACGAAGCCTGCGGCAGCCGGCCTCGGGCCGCAGCGGTCCTCAGCGTATCCATGGCTGATCACGACCCGGGCAGCGAACCGCGTACCACGCTGGTCCGGGCGTGCAGCCTCGTAAGTCGCAGTATCGACTGGCGACGCCCGTGATACCCACAGCCAGCGGCTCCAATCCCGGGTCCGGGGCGCGTCCGCCCGCGCTACGTAATCGTGACCATTTCCGCCGGGTCCGCGTCATGGCCAAGTGTCCCGCGACCACTGGGTCAGCCCGGGGCCCGCACCGTACGGCTGTCTCAGGGAGCGTCGGCCCACCAGGACAGGCGGCGGGAGATCACGCCCTGCGCGATGTCGTGGCCACGCCACAGCGTGAAGCTGTCGCCCGCATCGAGGTAGTCGCAGGCGTCGTCACCGAGCACGGTGAGCGTCAGCTGAATGCTTCGATTGGCTCGCGCCGTGTGGTCCTGCGCGTTGCTGACCAGGGCGCTGAATATCTTGCTGATCCGGGTGTCGTGGTGCCGCGCCCGCACCACCACCCGGCCGCCCGCGACGGGCAGCTCCGGTTCCGCGCTCACGTCGCTGGGCGGATTGAGCCTGACGAGCGCGCTGTACTTGTACTGCTTCACCTTTCCCACCGTTCCCTTGCCGGGCGGACGTGCTGGCCGTGCGGGCCGCCGGCTCCGGTGACGTGGTCCACACCATTCCAGGGAACCGCATCACGGCCGGTGGGGGGTCACAAGATCGTTGCGGTTATGGCATGCCCGTCCCATTTTTACCCCAAGGGCGGGTCATGACCACGTAAGGGGATTATCCGGGCGAATCGCTGCGGCGTCCGACCCCGGCCAGCAGCCAGTACCGGGATGCGTCGGCCGTCTCCTCCGCCGGGTCGTCGGGTCGCCACTGTGTGAGGTAGACGAGTCCCGGGTCGACCAGCTCGAATCCGTCGAAGAAGCGCAGGATCTCCGCCCGGGACCGGTGGTCGCCGCGGGCCGAGACCCTGCTCAGATACACCGTGTTGGCCGCCGCGGCGACGTCCGGCTTGGCCTCGCCGGTGGCGTGGCTGAGCACGAGGTAGCTGCCGGGCGCGAGCGCGTCCCGCAGGTGCGCCATGACCCGCCAGGGGTCGTCACTGCCGTCCAGGAAGTGCAGGACCGACACGAGCAGCAGCCCCACCGGCTGGCTGAGGTCGATGAGCAGCTGGGTTTCCGGGGCCGTCAGGATGCTGTCCGGCTCGCGCACGTCGGCCTGGATGACTGCGGTGTCCGCGTTGTCCTTCAGCAGCAGCCTGCTGTGGGCCACGGCCACCTCGTCGATGTCCGCGTACACGACCCGCGAGCCCGGTGCGGCCTCCTGTGCCACCTCGTGCACGTTGCGCCCGGTG
>Ga0302320_10029163_pt1 | contig 10566 bp, 9 predicted proteins | sample Bog_T0_3_FD_202130 | JGI IMG/M metagenome (GOLD analysis project Ga0302320, IMG submission 202130) | Peat permafrost microbial communities from Stordalen Mire near Abisko, Sweden - Bog_T0_3 | ecosystem: Environmental > Terrestrial > Soil > Wetlands > Peat | place: Sweden: Abisko, Stordalen Mire... | reverse complement strand
TTCTTGCGCCATCGGCGCGGGGTGGCCACTAAATATCTCGGCAGCTACCTGCGCTGGTTCCATCTCACCGAACTTGGCAGCGTCCCGACACCTCGGGATTGCCTCAACGCAGCCATCGGACCGCAACCCAGGATTAATGTGCAAAGCTAATGCAAATTGAGCCTTCGGCTTTGCCCGTTCGAAGGCGTCGCGGATCGTTTGCGGGTCCTGCGCGGTGAAAAGCACGCGCATCACCTGACCGCGATAATGATAGTGCTCCAGAATTTCCTGGCCGATGAGCTGACCCTCGCGGTCGCAATCGGTGGCGAGCCAACCCCGTTTGGTGCCGCGCCGCGCCTCCCGGATATCCCATCTTCGGCAAAGTCTTCGGAACGCCGCGTCAATCCTTGCTCGCGTCGGTCGGCCGCGAAATCGCGTCAACACGTCGTCAACAGAATATCACGGTCCTGGCTCATGGGCTCAATTTCGCGGTGCGACGGCGCTAGAATCAGTGCGAACATCCCGAGACGACCCATTGCGATCAGACGCCAGTTTCGTATTCTGCGGCGTTGAGGATTTGGCCTTTGGCGATGAAGTCGGCCCGAGGTGGGGAGAAAATATCGATGAGGATATGTCGGCCGGCTCCAACTCCCTCGGAGGTATGAATGATAGGCGGCGGTATAAGAGCGACGGAACCGGGGTCCGCCTTTACATGTTCGTCGGGACGCCAGCTATCAGCGTCCCTGCCCCAGGGGGTACGAAAGTGGTGGATGAACTGCCCGTCCAGCGCGAGCGAGGCCTGCTCGAAATCCGTATGCGCGTGTGGACTCAGATTGCCGCGGTCACGTGGCCCCGAATACTCCACCCAGTTGATGCTCAAGGTCGAAGTCTGGAACAGTCTGGCGCGCGGCATTCCTGGCGAATTGGGCAGCGTGTCGAGCGTATAGATGATTGGACAGGATACCGGTAAGGACCGCCGCCAGGGGGTGACCGGCCGCAGGGGCAGTCCTTCGGCGCCGTCGCCGAAAATGGCGACGGCCTCGAATGCAGCCGGCGCGCGCGCAAACAGCCTGACACAGGCGCCCGGCTGCAGCAGACAGGCATCGGATGGGCCGGCTGGCATCACGACAACGGAATGCGCCGGAGCGTCGAACGTGCCGCCGGACGATTCGAGCCGCGCCCCGGCGTCGGGCAGCAGCAGGAAATATTCCTCCAGGGAATCGACCGGCAGCGAACCATCACCTTCCGACATAACAATGACAAAACTGCGGGCGCGCAAGACGCGCGTTCTATTGGCAGCCACTGGGGCGGTATTGGCGAGATCCACGATTTCGGAAAAAAGCGGATAGTTTCTCATGCGCATTTCCATTGCAGGATGTAGAGGCCGGCGTCGTAGTCGGTCAGGTAGGCCAACCCATCGGCCGTAACAAAGATGTCGGAGGAATGGAGCGTCTTGCTGCGACCGCGCAGCGGCTCGACCCAGCGTCTCGGGGTCGGCGGAACAAACCAGCCGACCTCCTCGGGCCTATAGGGATTGGCGAGGTCATACACGCGCAGCCCGGCGTTCTGGTAAGTGGCGAATACGAATCGCGAACTGCGGAACGAGCCGGGACGGTTCTCGTGCAAATTGTGTGGACCGAAATGTCCACCCTTGGCCACGTAGTCGCGATCTGAAGGCACGGGAAACGTGGCTATTGAAACCGGGTTCTCGGGCGAGCGGATGTCGAAGACCCATATGGGCTTCTGTGGCTCCTGGTCGATGTCTCGCACCGCCTCGTCCGCAACCACCAACAACCCACGATCCGGCAAAGGCAGGGCGCTGTGTGTGCCGCCAGCGAAAGGCGGCGACCAGTTTCTGTGAGCGATGAGGCTTGGCGTGGCCTTGTTCGACACGTCGATCAGGGTCAGGCCGCCGTCGCGCCAGCAGCCATAGGCGACATCGCCTTCAACCACCGCATGATGGAGCCCGACGCGGCCGTTGCACGCGGCAGTCTCGCCGTCGGCGGTCCGCATGCCGGGCAGCGCCCATTGGCCGACGATCTTCGGTTGCGCGGGATCGGCGAGGTCGATGACGATAAGAATATGGTCGACATAACCGTCAAGCAGCGCCGAGCCGTAGGCGTAGCGACCGCCGACCCACCAAAGTCGGTGGATGCCGAGGCCCGGTACATCCATGAAGCCGATCTCCGCCGGTCGCTCCGGTTCGGAAATATCGTAGACGCGCATGCCGGCCGAGTAGTCCGCGCCGCGGACGCCGAAGCGGGCGCTGTCGATGCCGCCGATCGTCTTGAGATAGTACTCCTCGTCGGGCATCGCGCTGCGATAGTCGAAGGCCTCGGCGACCAGCAATAAATTGTCCTGCGCCTGCAGGTGAATGGCCCAAGACCGCGGATGATGCGGCAGCAGGCCGGCGAGCCTCGGCCGGGCGGGATCGCGTACGTCGACGAGAGAAGTGCCGCGGGTCTTGCTATGGCCGACGAACGCGAAACCGTTCTGCACCATCACTTGGTCGCTGTGGCCGCGCCCGCCGAGATCGGAGTAACCGATCAGCGAGAAATTGAGCGCGCTTTCCGGCACGATGTCGGCGGCGGTAAGAGGCATGGGGCGACTCCATTGCGGGGCGTCAGACGCCGAGATAGGTGTTGAGCTTGTGGCGAGCGGCGGCGAACTCGCCGGCGGCAATTTCATCGATGACCCTGCCGTGCTCGACGATATAGTGGCGGTCGGCGATCGCAGCGGCGAAGCGCAGATTCTGCTCGACAAGAAGGATGGTGTAGCGGCTGCGCTTAAGCTCGGCGAGCGCCTTGCCAATCCGTTCGACAACGACCGGCGCGAGCCCCTCCGTCGGCTCGTCTAGCAAGAGCAGCCGGGCGCCGGTCCGAAGTAGGCGGCCGATGGCCAGCATCTGCTGCTCGCCTCCCGACAATTTGTCGCCGCGGGCGTGTCGGCGGTCGATTAAGTTGGGAAACATCCGGTGGATCTCGTCCACAGGCATCGGATCGGCCCCGACGACCGGCGGCAGCAGCAGATTCTCTTCCACGGACAGGCCGGCGAAGATGCCTCTATCCTCTGGGCAGAAGCCGATCCCCAGGCGCGCGATTCGGTAGGACGGCAGCCCAACCAGTTCAGTGCCGCGCAGACGTACGGAGCCGCCGCGCCGTACGAGCATTCCGACGATGGCGCGCAGGGTCGTGGTCTTACCGACACCGTTCCGCCCGAGCAGCGAAACCACTTCGCCCTCGCGCACATGCAGGTCCATGCCATGCAGGATGTGGGACTCACTGTACCAAGCGTTGAGGTCGGCGATGTCCAGCAAAGCGGCCTCAGACATGACCGGTCCCCAGATATGCCCTGACCACCTCGGGATCCCGCGACACCACGTCGTAGGCGCCTTCGGCGATGATTTCACCACGGCGCAGCACGGTGATGCGGTCGCAAAGCTCGGCCACCACCTTGATGTTGTGCTCGACCATGAGGATCGTGCGGTTTGCGCTGACCTTGCGGATCAATGCCGCTATGGTCCCGACATCTTCGCGTCCGAGCCCAGCCATCGGCTCATCGAGCAGCAGAAGTTCGGGATCGAGCGCCAAAGTGGTTGCGATCTCGAGGGCCCGCTTACGTCCATAGGACAGGTCGACCGCCATGGTTTCCCTAAAGTCCGACAGCCCCACCGCCGCGAGCAGTTCCTCCGCGGTCGGGTTGAGAGCGTCGAGTGCGCGCTCCGACTTCCAGAACAAATAGGTCCAACCGAGCTTGCCCTGCAGTGCGATGCGGACATTCTCGAGCGCGGTCAAGTGCGGAAAGGTCGCCGAGATCTGGAACGAACGGGCGATACCGCGGCGGGCGATCTCGGCCGGCCCGACCTTCGTGATGTCGCGACCGTTGAAGTGGATGGAGCCGCGCGTCGGCGCGACGAACCTGGTCAGCATGTGGAAGCAGGTGGTCTTGCCGGCTCCATTTGGGCCGATCAGCGCGTGGATGGAGCCGCGCGCCACTCTGAGGTCGACATTGCTGACGGCGGTGAAGCCGCCGAAGACCTTGGTCAGCCCTTGCGTCTCGAGGACGAAATCGACGGTCGGGGTCACAAAGGCCTCCTGATCATGCGCCCAACCTGTCCGATTACGCCCTGGCGAAAGGCGAGCACGCACAGCACGAAGACCACGCCTTGGATGACGTTGACCCAACTGCCGAGCGGCGCGAGGTACTGCTGCATGCCGACCAGCCCGAAGGCGCCAATCACCGGCCCGAAGATTGTGCCCGCACCGCCGATCAACACCATCAGGATCACATCCCCCGAGGTCGAGTGGAACACATCGGGCAGCGAGGCGATGTTGAACACCAACACTTTGAGCGCCCCGGCCAACCCGGAGATCGCCGCCGACAACACGAAGGCCAAGAGTTTCACCCTGCCGGTGTTGTAGCCGAGCGAAATCGCGCGCGGCTCGTTCTCGCGGATCGCCTTCAACACGTGGCCGAAGGGCGAGTGAACCGCGCGGAACGCCACCAGAAAGCCGGCGAGGAATATCGCCAGCACGACGAAGTAGAAAACCCTGTCGTTATCGAGGCTGAGCATGCCAAAAAGCTTCCCTCGCGGCACCGCCTGTAGGCCATCCTCTCCGCCCGAGAAGGGCGCCTGCATGAAGAAGAAATAGACAAGCTCTCCGAAAGCGAGAGTGATCATCGCGAAGTAGATCTTCCGGTGCCGGACGGATAGCGCCCCCACGGCTAGGCCGAGCAGCATCGAGACGGCGACGCCGGCGAGCACCGCAAGCTCCGGCGACCAACCCCAATACCTTGCCGTGTACCCAGTGATGTAACCGGCCGTGCCCAGGAACATGGCGTGGCCAAAGGAGCCGAGGCCGGCAAAGCCGAGCAGCAGGTTCAGCGCCACGGCGAAGAGCGCGTAGCAAAGCGCCTTCAAGAGAAAGGCAGGGTACAGCAGGAACGGCGCCGCGACGAGTATCGCGACCATCACACAGAACGGCCAGAAATAGTCGCGCGCCTTGCCTGAAATCACCGGCCGTGAGTCGGGGTCGGTGTTCGCGACCTGGCTTGCAAGGCTTGGAGCCGTCCCGAAAAGCCCCGCCGGCTTGACCAACAGCACCAAGGCCATGACGACGAAGACGACCAAATTGGAGGCTGCCGGGTAAAAGGCCTTGGTCAAGCCCTCCAGCACGCCGAGCGTGAAGCCGGTGACGATCGAGCCGATGAGCGAGCCCATGCCGCCGATCACCACAATGGCGAACACTACCATGATGATGTTGCCGCCCATCAGCGGGCTGACCTGATAGATGGGCGCGGCGAGAACCCCGGCAAACGCGGCGAGCGCCGTGCCGAAGCCGAAAGTCAGGGTAACCATGCGCGGCACGTTGACGCCGAAAGCGCCGACGAGCGCCGGGTTCTCCGTGGCGGCGCGCAGGTAGGAGCCCATCTTGGTTCGCTCGATCAGCAACCAGACCGCTCCGCAGATGAAGATCGACGCGGCGATCACATATGCGCGATAGATCGGGAGCGCCATGAAGCCGAGACGCCAGACGCCTTGCATAATCTTCGGTATCTCGTACGGCCGTCCGACGGCGCTGAATAAATTCAGGAAGACGCCGTCTAGCACCATCGACAGCCCTAGCGTGAGCAGCAGGCCGTAGAGGTGCTCCATCTTGTAAACGCGTCGAACGAGGGTCCTCTCCAGCAGCATGCCGAACAGACCGACGATGACGGGCGCCAGCAACAGCGCTGGCCAGTAGCCGACCCCGAGATAGTTGAGAAGCAGCCACGCCGCGAACGCCCCCATCATATAGAGCGAGCCGTGCGCGAAGTTGATGATGTTGAGCAGCCCGAGAATGACCGCGAGGCCAAGGCTCAGCAGCGCATAAAACGAGCCGTTAATCAGTCCGAGTAGCAACTGACCGAGCAACATCGGTATTCATCCAGGTTTGCTGTTTCAGGCGCGCGGAGCGACGGGCCTGTCGCCGCGCCGCCATCAGATAACGATGGGGCAAGCGCCGTCCGCGAGCGGCCGGAAAGCCTTGTCGCCGGGGATCGTCTCGATCAGCTGATATAAGTCCCAGGGAGATTTGGACTCGGTCGGCGATGTCACCTTGAAGACATAAACATCATGAATTACGCGTCCGTCCTGGCGCACGTAGCCGTCGCTGAACAGGCCGTCCTTAGTTGGGATTTTCTTCATTTGGGCAACGACCTTGTCGCCGTCCGAGGTCGCCACCGCGTTAACCGCCTTGAGATAGTGCGTCACAGCGGCATAGATGCCGGCATGGTGCAGCGTCGGGTAGGAGGTCGAATAGGCCGCCTCGAAACGGTGGGTCCAGTCGCGGGTGCTGTCGTTGAGGTCCCAGTAGAACGGCTCGGCGAGCGTTATCCCCTGCGCTTCCTCGAGGCCAAGGCTCTTGATGTCGACGATGTTGGCGTTGATGGCGGCGATCTGCTGGGTCGGCGTGACGCCGAACTCGTGCGCCTGCTTGACCGAGGTGACGAGATCGCCGCCGGCATTGGCGAAGCCCACCACCTGTGCGCCAGACGACTGCGCCTGCAACAGGAACGACGAGAAGTCCTGCGATCCAATCGGATGCTTGACCTCGCCGATCACCGAGCCGCCGGCCTGCTTAATCGCCGCGGCGGTCGAAGTCGCGAGATCCTTGCCAAAGGAATAGTCGGCGGTAATGAAAAACCAACTCTTGCCGCCGCGCTCGGTAATGGTCTTGCCAACCACGTGGCCGACTTCCCAGGTGTCGTAGGTCCAGTGAATCGAGTTGGGCGTGCAAAGCGTGCCGGTGAGCTGCGCCGAGCCGGCGCCGCTTATCAGCGCCACCTTGTTGTGCTTTCGCGTCTCTTCGACCACCGCAAAGGCCACCGCCGAATTGACGACATCGAGAATCGCGTCCACGTTTCGCTGTTCATACCATTGCTTCGCTACAGCCGCGCCAACGTCAGCTTTCTGCTGATGGTCGGCATAGATCACGTCGACATTGAAATTCGCATCGGGGTTGGCCTTGAGAAAATCGTCGGCGGCGAGCTTGGCGGCGACCACAAGGCCCTTGCCGCCCGAAGTCGAGAAGACGTTGGAGAAATCGCTGAGCACACCGAGAGTGATCGTTTTGGCTGGAGCGCTGTCGGCGGCGCTCGCTCCCTCGGCGAACGTCAGGCCGACCGCGCCCATCAGCAAGGACCGATTGAAATCGCGCCGATTCAGCGCCCCGCCGAGAATGCCCATTGTCAACCTCCCTGATGAATGCTGTCTGTCGGTTTCGCGCTACCAAGCCAACTTCGAACAGGCTATCGAAGGCCCGTTTTCGCACAACCGCATAATTGAAGAATTCCGCTGATCGAAACGCGGGGCTATTGGCTTTTGAGCTCGACCTGAGCCGCCGCGCGCAGAGCGGCCAGTTCCAGCGCCGCCCCCCGACGTAGGAACGACTGGTCGGAACCAGCTATCACCATAGTCACTCCGAGCCGTTGCAGCGATGCCGCTTCCGCGATGCTCGCTGCGAAGGCCGCCGCCGGTTTGCGGGCGGCGCGCGCCGCCGCGGCGATTAGTTTGGCCGCTTCCATCACTTGCGGCGCGTCGCTGTCACTTGCGCCCAACGCCACCGCCAAGTCGCCGCGGCCTACGAACAGACCGTCAATGCCTTCGACGCCCGCAATCGCGGCGGCATTGTCGACGCCAGCGGTGTCCTCGATTTGCGCGATCACGATAATCTGGGCGTCGGTCGCACTGGTGAAGCCGCGTCCGCCGCCGCCGCCGAAGCCGGCGGCGCGCGTAGCCCCGGAGTAGCCGCGGGCGCCGCTGAATCGCGCGGCGGCGGCGAGCCCCCGCGCCCCCGCCACGTCTGTCACGTGCGGCGCCAGTATGCCCGCGGCGCCGCAATCGAGCGCGGAGAGGATACGCGACGGAGCGCTGTCCGCGATACGCACAAGAGCGGGAATGCGCGCGGCCCTGGCGGCTACGAGCGCTACGTCGATGGCCGCGCGGTCGAAGGGGGAATGCTCCTCGTCAATCACGACGAAATCGAAGCCCAGAGCTCCGAAGATTTCGATGGCGTGCGTCGTTGGCGTCTTGACGAAGGATCCGAAAATCGCCTCGGCGGCCATGAACCTGTCGCGGAAGGTCAACATGGAGGCTCCTCTGCTGTTCGAGCGACGATCCCTTAGACTGTCGACAAGGGCAACCGGTTCGTCTTAAGATTCCGATCATTGGAATTGCGGAGAACGATTTTGCCAAAATCCCGTGTCGAGGAAGGCTTGTCGGCTTCGGGTGTCATGAGCCGCAATCTCGCTGTCCTGCAAGCTTTGTCTTGCAGTTTCCGGATGTCGTTGAGGGACATCAGCGAGGCTGCGGGGCTTGCAAAGCCCACCGCGCATCGCGTGCTGTTGGGCCTTGTCCGCGCCGGATTGGTCGCCAAGGACGGGGGGGTCGGACAATACCGCCTCACCTCGTCGCTGGCTCAGCTCGCTTCCCGCATCGACGATCGCGTCCTCCTCCTCGACGCGGTAGCGCCGGCCGCCAGGGCTATGACAGCCGAATTCTTGTGGCCGGTTGCGCTCGGTTTGCTCGAGCGCGGCCGCATGGTGGTCTATTTCAGCACGCGGGACATGACCACGCAGACCTTCCGTCCCAGCACCCTTTACGAGACGCTCGCGCTGACAAGCGCGCTCGGACAGGCGGCGCTGTGCACAATGCCCCAGCCTCAGGTCGCTCGCGAGCTTGACAGTCTGCCGGAGTTCGCTCGCGGGTCGAGCGCCCGCGCCGACTTGGAGGGAAAGCTCGCCGACGCCCGGGTGCGCGGTTTCGGTCTTCGTCCCAACGGTCGGGGCGGCACAGCCTCGATCGCCATCGGACTCAACATGGGAAGTCCACGCGTTGGCGCCTTGGTCACGACCATATTCGAGACCATGGCGTCCCCTGAACTGATCGGCCGCCTTGCTTCGGAGCTGCAGCGCGCGCACGCTGTCGCGGCATCCAACTACCAGTCGCTGTTCCGTCCCAGGGGGGCGTGAAAGTCGGAAGCGGATGGACAAGGGACGTTCAAAGCTCGGACTCGGTATGTAGGGCGACTTCGTGTCTAAGCTAAGCGCCGCGTCTCCTTCTCCAGTTTCGCGCCATTTTCCCAAACTAATCTTCCCTTACGTCCGAGCGAAAAGGTGGTGGCGCTTGAGTTCCGAGAAGGCCGAAACGACGCGGATCTTGCATCCGACCGACCTCACTAGAAACGGCGTGTCGGCATTCGCCCACGCGCTCGCGTTCGCCTTGAAGACCCGACGCGCGCTCTCGCTCCTGCATGTAACGACGGCCTCGGACCCGGCCCCACGCAAAACCGGGCATCAACTCGTCGTGGAGACCCTTATCCGTTGGAGCGTGCTGTGCTCCGATGCGGGGGCGGACGCGCCGTCGAGCGAACTTGACCTCGACGTCGCCAGCGCCAGCGTCCCAGCGCGGACGGTGCGCGAGGGAATATTGGACCATCTCGATACGCACCCTTATGAACTCGCGGTGCTCGCCACCGAGTCCCGGAAGGGTAAGTCGCATTGGCGCGACGCCGCACTCGAACGTTCGGCGCTGCGCAAGGCGCAAACCATGATCCTATTCCTGCGTGACGGCCAGCGCGGCTTCGTCGACGCCGCGACCGGCGAAATTCGCCTGCGCAAAGTCTTGATCCCCATCGACGACCGGATCGACTTCACGGGCGCACTCACTCGAATAGTTGGCTTCGTCGACGGACTTGGAGACGGCGTCGAAAAACAGCTCCTGTACGTGGGCGCAAATCCCCCCGCGACGCCATGCCCCGACATGCCGATTCTCGTGCGCGAGGGGCCGGTGGCGGAAACAATCCTGAAAACAGCTTTGCATGGGTCGTTCGACTTGATCGCCATGCCGACGGCGGGACGACATGGTTTGCTGGACGCCTTTCGCGGTAGCGTCACCGCGGAGATCCTAGACGCCGCGCGCTGGCCCGTGCTCAGCGTCCCCGCCGGCTAGACCCAAAGGTATCGATGATGCGCATTTGGCCGCCGCGGCAGGGAACAGGGCGGGAGTTGAGGGGGCGGTTCATCAAGCGGTTTCACACATATAGCGACCGTCTTCGTGGTGCAGTATCCAATTCGCATAAGCCTCGATCTTCGACAACGCGACGGGCGACCTGGGGTCATCGCAGAATCTTCCCAAAATCCTACGCTAACTGTTGGCGGTGGCGAGAATGCGCGTGTAAACGGCGCGCCTTTGGGAGAATCGGTCGTCCGCATCTGCTGACGCCTTCGCGCGGTTGGGCGCCTGCAAATCGGCGGCGCTGTTGCGGTCCAGCAGTCGGATCAAGGCGGAGGTGATGGCGCCAAGATTGGAGCCTCGCTCCGCGGCGCGCGCGAGCAAAATCTGACTGGCGGGGACGGTGTGCGCCAAGCGGTCCGTGGCGCGGTGCTGATGAGCGGCGCGTTTCTGCTCGATCAGGGCTTGGCCGTCAGCGTCGGGAACGTCTCCAACGTCTGGCGGATGAAGGGCAGATAGACGTCGATCTGGGACGGGCGCGGCGGCGGTCCGGCCTTGGGCAAACCGGCTTGCGCCAACACGCGTCGCACGGT
>Ga0302320_10029162_pt1 | contig 10566 bp, 8 predicted proteins | sample Bog_T0_3_FD_202130 | JGI IMG/M metagenome (GOLD analysis project Ga0302320, IMG submission 202130) | Peat permafrost microbial communities from Stordalen Mire near Abisko, Sweden - Bog_T0_3 | ecosystem: Environmental > Terrestrial > Soil > Wetlands > Peat | place: Sweden: Abisko, Stordalen Mire... | reverse complement strand
GGCGGCACGGGTGGCAGCGAGCGCGGCGGCTCGAGCGCCGGCGCGCCTCCCCGGGACGATTACGATCAGACGCCGGCGCCGGCCGGCGGCAAAGAGGACTTCGACGACGATATCCCGTTCTAGGACGTACTTTTAAAAAAGTGTAAACATTCAGACCCGGTACCCACAAAGTACCGGGTTTTTTCTTTGTTTACAAATTACCAAGGTAGGATTATGCTATGAGTTATAGACTACCTTTTCAATGCGTAAACAAACTAACCCTTTTGCGGTTCGGCTTGTGGTATTCACCTCGGGTGAGCGGCTTCCGCTTCTTTGCCGTCGCTCGACAGGTACGCCTCTGTTCGAGCCTACCGTTTATGCCATTACAGAGCTAAGGGCGCAGAACAGGGCATCCGCCACGATTCAGCAAGCCCTGCGCGCCGTGATGGTGCTGTACCTGGTGCTCGAACGCCTGAAGATTGACCTAGACCAGCGCTTGGGCGAAGGCAGGCTGCTTGAGCTCGGCGAAATCGAAGAATTGGTTCGTTGGTGCCGCCTGCCCCTCGAGGCGTTCACAGGGGACCAGGAGCGACCTGCACCGCCTTCGCGGGTCGTGACCCTCGAGAAGGCCCGCATGAAATCCCCCGCGCCCGGCCACGCTGAACTCGACCCGAACACCGTCGCGATTCGCATTCACTACATAAGGGATTATCTAAAATGGCGAGCCGATGGTCACATGCTGAAATTGGGACGCAATCGAGCTGGCACTGGTTTGTCGGACCTTAAGATCAACTCCGAAATCGTCTTCCGATCCCTTGATGAGCACATTCCTTCCTCACACGGTCGCAATGATGCCGAGCAACGTCAGGGCATGTCGGAGTCGGACCTGGCTAAGCTCATTGAGATTATTCAGCCTGACTCACCGGAGAATCCATGGAAGGGGGAACACGCAAAGGAAAGAAATGCGCTGATCATACGGTGGTTCCTCACTCTTGGAATTCGCCGCGGCGAACTGCTGGGCGTGCGTGTGTCCGACACTGATTTCCAGACCAACGAAGTCTTGATTGCTCGCCGGGCTGACGATCCGGATGATCCTCGCGCTAATGAACCAAATACCAAAACCCGCGACCGGCTACTGTCGATGGACGAGGATCTTGCCGTCCTCACCCGGCGCTACGTCACAGGGGTGCGGCGACGCATTGAAGGCGCGCGAAAACACCCATTTCTTTTCGTCTCAAATGGAACCGGTAAGCCGCTATCGTTGAGCGGCGTGAACAAGATCTTCGTCGTGCTTCGTAAGAAGTGCCCAAGCTTGCCTGACGATCTGTATCCCCACATCTTTCGGCACACGTGGAACGATAGGTTTTCCGACGTGATGGACACTCGCAAAGTATCGGAAGAAACCGAGAAGAAAATGCGCGCCAAGCTCATGGGGTGGTCGGAGACTTCCGGCACCGCCGCCATGTACACGCGAAGACATACGGCGCGCAAAGCAAGAGAAGCGTCCCTCGACCTTCAATCAAAATTTAAGTTGAGGCCGAAAGATGGATCGTAGTTCTAGCCTCGTCGTAGGTACAAGAGCAAACACGGGGATGCTGCCGTCAAGCGCGCGAACGCGCGGGGGCGCCATGTTCGATCCGCGCGCGGACGTCTGGTCGTATAGAGAAGGTGTCACGAAGGTAACTATCAATTTCGCTGCGACTGCTGCTCTTTCGTCTGAAATGCAGCACTCCTTGAAGTCGGTACTCGTCTGGTACGCGCAGAACTCATCTGCAAGCCATTTGATCAGTATGCGCGCGCGAGTTCGAGATCTCGTGCAGTTCCTGTCCACGCAGCAATCTACTCGCATTAACGCAATCTCCAAGATTGACCTATTAAATTACAAATCTTCTTTGAGCCCGGACACGGCCTGGTACCTGGGAGCCTTGTCCGGGATACTAAAGAAGTGGCACGGCTTGGGATATCCTGGCGTTGCCAACGACGCCGTTGCTCTTTTGAGAGCCCTCAAGGTGCGCGGCAATGCAAAGGGCGTTGCCGTCTTGACGATGGATCCGATCAATGGCCCGTACACAGATCTCGAACAACAGGAAATTCAAGACGCACTGAACGATGCCTTCGCCGAAGGTCGAATCGCGGAGTCCACCTACCTTTTAGCGTGGCTGTTTATGGCCCTCGGGCAACGGCCATCTCAGTTCGCTGCATTAAAGGTCTCTGATATTACAGCCCTGACGATAGATGGCTCGATCCTCTACAACATCAAAGTTCCGCGCGCAAAGCAAAGGAATGCAGATCCTAGAGCACAACTCAAGGACAGGCCGCTCGTATCGCAAATAGGCAAGCCGCTACTAGCTTATGCGAACCGGATACGAGACGCATTCCGAGATGAACTGGATCATCCAGAAAACGCTCCATTGTTTCCATGTGCAGTCCCCGGTGAATGGGCTCATGGATATGAGCATCATCACACCAGCCATAGCTTGGGTGTCCTATTAAGCGAGGCGCTTTCCCAGTTAAACATCCGGTCTGAACGAACAGGCGAGCAATTGCACATCACATCGACTCGCTTTCGTCGGACCTTTGGAACCAGAGCAGCCCAGGAAGGACATGGTGAGCTGGTAATCGCGGAAATGCTTGATCACTCTGACACTCAAAACGTCGGCGTGTATGTTGCGTCCGTGCCGGAAATCGCGGAGCGCATAGATCGAGCCATTGCGATGGAGCTGGCCCCTCTCGCCCAAGCGTTCAAGGGTGCTCTAATCACCGACGAATCTGAAGCAACGCGATGCGGTGACCCGGCGAGCCGCATCCTCGATCCGCGAATCGATCGAACCATGAAGCCAATGGGCTCGTGCGGGCAGAACTCATTCTGTGGCTTTAACGCACCGATCGCTTGCTACACCTGCAGGAATTTCGAACCGTGGCTGGACGGCCCGCACGAGGCAGTATTGGAGCATTTGCTGGAAAAGCGCGAGCAGCTTCTAGTATCGACCGATAAACGGATAGCAGCAATCAACGACAGAACGATCCTAGCGGTCGCGGAAGTGATTCAACTCTGTCGTGATGCGACGGCGGATGTGCCTCGTGGCTGAAGTTGTCCACTTTACTCCACGATCAGAGCTCGAGGCGAGCGCCAACGTACGTGACTTTATCGAAGTCTGTCGAACCAAGCTAACGGCATTCGGCGCGGCTTTGTGTTTCGACGACAACGTGTGGGACGTGACAGAAGCGCTTGGGTTGAAGCGGAGCAAACGGGAGCGCATTGTCTTCAGCACATGGGGTTCCGTCAACGCAACTAACCCAACGCCACTATCCGAACCGTTTCTGTCGTTCGCAAAAGCTTACCTCCGTTATCAGCATGGCCTCAGACCGACAAAATCGATCGGAACCCGTATAGCGGCACTGCGTGTGGTGGAGGCGGCGCTCTCCGAAAACGGTTTAGTGCCTGACCCGCTGAATATCAATCCTCAAATACTCAATCGTGCGGCGCAACTCTGTGCGGACAAGTTCACAAAGGCAACCGCATTCAGGGTTGGCGGGCAGCTCGAAATGCTCAGTAGTTTCATGGTGGACAGCCACTTGATGGCCGTTCCTGTCCACTGGAAAAATCCGATCCGTCGGCCGAGGGATTCGGTCCGAGTGGGCAAAGAGTTCGATCAAGAGCGCCACGATAAGCTGCCATCACCCGCGGCGCTATCGGCACTCGCTAATATCTTTCGAATAGCACGGGAACCGTCCGACGTCTTGGTCTCCTCACTCGTAGCCATCCTGTGTTCGAGTCCGGATCGAATCAATGAATTGTTGTATTTGGAATCCGATTGTGAGGTGACGCAAACTATCCCATCGACGGGACAACTCGCCTATGGCCTTCGGTGGCGCCCCGCCAAGGGTGCGGAGCCGATGATCAAATGGGTAATCCCTGCCATGGCGGATGTCGTCAAGGAGGCGCTGAACAACATCAGGCGATTGACCCAGGAAGCTCGCGATATTGCAAAGTGGTACGAGGAGCATCCCACACAATTATTTTTGCCGCCGTCCCTGGCACATTTGCGTGACTGTGGGAGACTCTCGACGCAAGAGTTGGCGGACGTGTTGTTCGTGGAGCCCGTTGATCTCCCCGCTGCTGTCCGCATATGGGCGAGGTCCAATAAAGTTGGGGCAACGGGCAAGGGACTCCAAAACACGTACAGCTTTGCGGAAGTGCAGGCCGCAATATTGGCAAAGCTGCCGGACGGCTTTCCTGTCGCCAACGCAGAGCTTGGTCTGAAATACAGTGATGCGCTCTGTCTGATTCAAGAAAACCTTCTTCACTTCAATAAGGCAACGTTGCGAGGCGAAGTGGGAATGGTCAGCCACGAGCATCTCAGCAATCGACTAGCCAATCGGGTGGACGGACAACGATCGATGTTTGATCGCTTAGGATTTACCGAGCCGGATGGCAGTCCGATCGGTGTGACGACGCATCAATTTCGGCATTATTTGAATACCCTGGCGCAAATCGGCGGCTTAAGCCAGCTTGATATTGCGAAGTGGTCAGGGAGAAAAGACGTCCGTCAAAATGAGGCCTACGATCATCAGTCTGATCGTGACGTGCTTGCTCTGGTGCGCAGCGTGGTCGGAGACGAGAAACGCATGCACGGACCGCTGGCACGAGCAGACAGGCTCGCGTTAATCCCGCGTGACGAGTTTGCGCGTTTGAAGGTGCCAACAGCGCACACCACGGACTTTGGCTACTGTATCCACGATTTCACGATGTTGCCCTGCCAGATCCATCGTGATTGCATGAATTGCGACGAGCAGGTGTGTATCAAAGGGGACGAAGTAAGAGAAGCGAATATCCGTATGCGCCGAGCCGAGACGGCGGCTCTTCTCGAGCAAGCCCGAAGCGCAACCGCACAGGGGTATGCGGGTGCAAATAGGTGGGTCGAGCATCAGGAACGCACGTTGGTCCGGTTCGATAAGCTCTGCGAAATAATCGACGATCCAAATGTGCCGGTGGGATCAGTCATTCAACCCTCTGGGATCGTTCCAGTCTCACGGCTCGAACAGGCGGCACAGCAACGGGGTTTGAAGGCGCCGACCACCGGCCTTCTGGAGTTGGCAGCAGACAATCTGCTCCCCGTTACATCGGAGGAGGCGGATGCATGAACTCTAGCCGAGAACGAAATCTAGACGGCGAGGCAATTTCTCGCATTGTGGCAATACTCGATGGATGGTCGGGCAAGCTCACGTGGGATTTGCTCATCGACGCCATTCGCCGGCATCTTCGAGCCGACTATACCCGTCAGACCTTGCACAAACACGAACGGATCAAGCAGGCTTTTGTACATCGAAGGAAAGCCCTTTCGTCGGAACCAGCGTCCGAACAAATAAGTGGCTCCCCCGAACTGAAAGCCGCGCTAGAACGAATAGGTCGGCTGGAAGGAGAGAACGGACGACTCGAGGTGGAGAATCAACGCTTGTTGGAGCAGTTTGCGTGCTGGGCGTACAACGCGCATACGCGCGGACTCGATCACGCCTTTTTGAGCCGTCCATTACCGGCCGTCAATCGCGACCAGACGGCGCAACCACTCAAACCCACGAAGCGTCCGGGCCGCTGAGGAGCTGCGACAAATGGCAAGTGGTAGACAAGTTGCGCACGAAAATTTGCAGCGCTTCACCGCATGGATAGCAAGCAAAACCGACGAAGACTACAGAGCCCTTGCGAGCCGGGGCGTATTGTCAAGAAAGGAAATCGCCCGAGAGTGTGGCTTTGCAAAATCGGCCCTCGACCAAAACCCTCGCATCAAGGTGGCACTTCGAGAATTGGAAGAAGCACTTCGCAGCAAAGGAGTACTGCCGCTCGCGGTGAGTAAATCGACCGCGGACGTTGACGAACCGCGGCGACGCGAAGCTGGAACTCGTCGCGCCATACTCGATGCAGAACGCCTGCGGCGGCTGGAGCAGGAAAATGCCAGTCTCAAAGCGGAAAACTCGGAGCTCAAGAGCTTGCTTGGCAAACACGCCATATTGCGTGAAGCTTTAGCAGCGTCTGGCCGGTTACCTCGATGACGCCATCGTACACATTGCGCGTTACAGCAATCAGAACACAAAATCCGCGGGGCTTTGGTGGGGCCATCTTCACCGGCAAACAGATTGGAAGTGATGGCGCTGTATTGGATGCAAGCACCTATCTTGTGGTGCGGGTGTCGGGCCGCGTAATTGCGAGCCAAGTCGTTGAGCAGGGCCAGTGGTGGAAAGTTGAGGGCGAAGTCCGATCACGAATGCTCGACGTTGGAGGCTTTCGTATCACAGAGCAGCAACTGACCGCGGTGAGTGCGGTGTTGATGCGGCCTTCCGGTGAACACATTGTCACGCTGTTGGCAGAGAACCCCGAATTTGAAGGTATTGGCCTGGTAAAAGCTCGACGGTGCTGGGAGAAATTTGGAGAGAAACTCTACGAGATCCTTGATGACGCCGATGTCGAGTTGCTATCCAAAGTCCTTAGTCGGGAATGTGCCGAGAAAGCGGTTGCTGCTTGGTCAATCTACGGAGACGCCAAGACACTCCAATGGCTACAGGCCAAGGGCTTTGACGTAGTACTGGGCCGCAAGGTGTTGGAGTTCTTCGGGCGCGAGGCCTCCGCCAAAATCGAAGAAGACCCCTATAGGCTACTGAGCTTCAGTGCCTCGTGGTCCCATGTTGACGCCCTGGCGCTGTCTCGTTTCAAGCTCGAGCTTGAGGATCCTCGGCGCCTACGTGGCGCGATCGAAGAGGCTTGCTATCGCCTGTTTGGTGCAGGGCACACGGCCACGGATAGGGCTACGCTTATGGCTACGGTGGGTGAAGTATTGCGAACGCACCCAATAACACCGAAGTGGTATGAACTCATCTTCAAATCACTGGACGAAGGCCATACCAACGGCAGCTTCGTGATCGCCGAGGACTGTATCCAGCCGCTTGGGGCCCGAGTCATGGAAGCGGTCGTCGCCGATGCACTGGCCGCGCGCATCGCGGCTGGATCGTCTGCCCGGCTGCTTTCCAGTGACGTTATTGAAGAGATTCTGACCGAATACGAGACGAGCGAAGGGATGACCCTCGCTGCCGAACAGCGAAAGGCGGTTCTAGCAGCATGCGATAGTGCGTTTGTTTGCATCACCGGCGGAGCCGGCGTTGGAAAGACCACTGTTCTGAAGGCTCTGTACACAATTTATGACCGAGTGGGCCATCGCATTGTGCAGTTGGCACTTGCCGGTCGCGCTGCGAAACGAATGCATGAAGCATCTGCGCGCACGGCCACTACCATCGCAAGTTTCCTTCGCTCCTTCAAGGAGGGCGATCTCGACGGGCCTTCGGTGTTGGTGATAGACGAGGCGAGCATGGTTGACATCATCGCCATGAGCCAAATTTGCGAGGTGATTCCGGCACATGTGCGGCTAGTGCTCGTGGGGGACCCAAATCAATTGATGCCGATCGGGCCCGGTCTTGTCTTGCATACGCTTGTCTCGATACCCGAAGTGCCCGTAACCGAGCTTACTGTCGTGAAGCGCTACGGCGATCGAATCCGTGAGGCAGCTTCGTCGATCCGCTCGGGGATTTGGCCGGCGCTCGACCGCGATCAAAACGGCGACATCTCCTTTCTTCCCTGCGATCGCGCCGACGGGGACATCGCAGAGTTGGTGGTGAAGCTGTACCAACAAGACCCAAACAACACTCAGATATTATCTTCGAGTCGGATCGGTCCGGGAGGTACAAAGAGGCTCAACGACCTTTGCCAGGCAGCACTGACCGCCAAGAGCGAATCGCTGCTGGTATGGAATGCAACCAACGATTGTCACGAACACACCGGCATGCACTTGGGCGACGTTCTCCTTTGCACGCGGAATCTTTGGGATAGGGGGCTTCAGAATGGCTCGCTGGGACGCCTCGTTGAGATTGAGGCGGAACCTCGACTGCTCACCGACGATGATGGCAACGAAGTTGGTTATGCGCTCGCGTGGGTGGAGTGGGACGACGGGGTGCGCCGACCGGTGTTCGCGGAAATGCTCGATGATCTTGAACTTGGGTATGCCGTCACGGTTCATAAGGCGCAAGGATCGCAGTGGCCCCGAGTGATCGTTGCGGTTACTGGTAATCGGCTCCTCGATCGCACCTTGCTGTACACCGCGGCGACGCGCGCGCAGCGTCAAGTGATCTTGGTGGGGGATGAGGCTGCCGCGCGACGTGCCACGATCTCGCAGCCGCGTGCGGTCGGTAGGCGGGTCAACCTGGATAAAGCCCTTGGGCGTCTTCTACGCGAGTCCCACAAGCCTCCTGAGCCCCAGCGCCACTTCGAGTTCGCTGAAACGTGAGGCGAGATGTCACACCGTACGGAAATAAGGCTGCTGCCTTGGCGAGCGCGGCCGACTCAACGGATGCGTAGTTAGCGCGGTGCCCAAGCATTCCCGAGAATGGCCCCGAATGGGCGACGTGGCGCACATTGCTTCCGGGAGTCGGCGACGTCAAAGTCCCTAGCGGCAGAGTTGGGATAGTGATCACAGTGGGCGTGACGGCAACGCCTATACACTGCGGCAATTCTGAATCATCGGATGGAATGTTTTATGAAGACGCTGTTCCTCGTATCCGCCGTGAGCTTTTGGATCTTGGCTGGCTGCGCAACGAATTCTGGGCCCGTTCCGATCGGCAATGGTGCCTACGAAATCACAGGATCGTCAGCGACGGCGCTCTCGAGTGGCGGAAGCCAAAAAATTAAACTGCTGAAAACCGCGAACGAGTACTGCGCCCAACAAGGCAAGCAAGCGAGCCTTGTCAGCGCGGAGTCGAGCGACGGTCGTGTTGGCAGCGCAGCGTCGGCGAACGGGAGCGCGTATGCTCCTGGTGCTCCAGCGACCTACCACGCGCAAGCTGTGCATCCTGGCACAGCCGCTAACGCGGACGTTATCTTCCGCTGCGAGTAACGCTTGCTCGGTAGATTTTCGTTCATTGACGCAAATCGGACGTCGAACCATACAGAAAGACATTCCCATTAGCGTTAAAGCCGGCAATCTCGGATTATCGAGTACACATCTTGCAATGCCTCTCCGAGACCGGCATTGCCGAGGATACCCGACACAAGCGCGACCGGCGCCGCGGACGCCGCGCGGGTGTACTCCACGCTGCCGGCAGGCCCATTTCACTTCGGCTCCGGGATCGCAGCGGTGCGAGCCGCGAGCTTGTCCCCTTACGGCATTTCCTTGAGGTCGGTCACTGATGTGGGACAGATGAGGGCGTTAGACTTCGCCACCTCTCATTTCCCGGTGACCTAAGGATTGGGTATGCCTCGACTGCTGCTGCTCGCCTTGCTGTTCGTTTCATTGGATGCCCACTCCGAAACAGTGCCACTGGTGCGCGCAGGGGGAACTTATCTGGTTCCGGTCACCATCAATCGCAAGATATCCCTGAATTTCACGGTAGACAGTGGCGCATCAGAAGTGTGTGTACCGGCGGACGTCTATTCAACGCTCAAGCGCGCCGACACGATCAGCGCTGCTGATAGCCTAGATGACGGAGTGTACGAGTTGGCCGACGGTTCAAGACAAACCAACCAAAGATTCCGCATTCATTCGTTACGGGTTGGTGAGGTGGAGCTTCACGATGTGACGGGGTCCGTCTGCTCCGCTGGTAGCTCGCTGTTGCTCGGCCAAAGCTTTCTCGGACGCCTCTCAAGTTGGTCGATCGATAACTCGAAGCATGTGCTGATTATTGGCGGCTCTGAGGCATCGCCCGCTTCGACCACGAATGCTGCCGCCGCAACTGACACTACAGCACCGGGAAATGCAGGCGGATACATAGCGCCTGCGCCTGCCCCTCAAGTCGAGAAGACTAGGTACGAGGAAGTGACCTCAAAATGGCCAATGAAAGGTATCACCGTTCTGATCGATCTCACTCACGTAACTTACGATTATGGGAATATCAGGCGCGCGTGGCTATGGCTCATGGTGGGCCAAGATGCCAAGCAAAAAGTCAACGAACATGGCCACATGCAGTCGTATCGATATCTGTTGGCGTTCGATTGCAATTCGAATCGATTGCGAGCTGACTTCTTAGTGGAACGGTACGAAACCGGAGACTTCACCTGGTCCAACGAGAAGTTGACCGGTCGAATCAGCAAGTGGAACAAGGTTTCGTCCGAGGACTACCCGACCGTGGCTATGCGTAAGGTCTGCTCTCTCAGGTAGTGACCTGCTTCCAGGGAGGACCACCTCGAATTCGCCGAAAAGTGAGGCAACACCTCGTGCACACGGCTTACAGTTCGTGGCACACTGTCCGCGGCTGGCGGGGTTGGCCAGCCTTCCAGCCAGGGAAAACTGTCAATAGTCGTCGAAAAGGGCTAGGTTTATTTACACAAAGTTGTTTATCTGGACGGTGACACCTCGAGAAATACGGTAACTCACTCACATCCAGCGTTATTTACAACTTTTTGGTATATATAACCGTTCTAGCGGCGCACGGCCCCGGCCAGCGCCCGGCGGCGATCCCCTGAGGGGAACGCTCAGGCCCAACCCGGGCCGCCCGGCTCGCCCAAAAAAATCGGCCCCCGAAGGGGCCGATTTCGTTTCGGCCGGCAGCAAC
>Ga0302320_10029159_pt1 | contig 10567 bp, 4 predicted proteins | sample Bog_T0_3_FD_202130 | JGI IMG/M metagenome (GOLD analysis project Ga0302320, IMG submission 202130) | Peat permafrost microbial communities from Stordalen Mire near Abisko, Sweden - Bog_T0_3 | ecosystem: Environmental > Terrestrial > Soil > Wetlands > Peat | place: Sweden: Abisko, Stordalen Mire... | reverse complement strand
TCGGACGCCGGCTCCGATCACCGGTGGCGACGGGCGTCATCATGGCCACCGACGGACCGGCGGCCACCGCCCGGCGCAACCCGCGCCGGGCAGCAGGCCAACCCCCGTCAGGCGAAGCCGTGCCGGGCCTTGCTCAGCGCTTCCTGCGACTTGAACTGGTTGAAGCGCGGCAGGAACTTATCCCAGTCGATGACGTGCGCGTCGATTTCGGGCCCATCGACGCAGGCGTGCTTGCGCACCATCTTCCCGTCCTGCGTCACCGGCACCATGCACGCGCCGCACATGCCGGTCGCATCCACCATGATCGAGTTCAAACTCGCGATGGTGCGCACCCCGAACGGCTTGGTCAGGTCGCTGACCGCCCGCATCATCAGCGGCGGGCCGATCGTGACCACCTCGCCGATCTTGCGGCCCTCGCCGGACTGCGCCTTCTTCAGCATCTCCTCCAGCGGCAGCGTGACGAAGCCCTTGATGCCGAACCGGCCATCGTTGCTGGTGTAGATCACGTCCAGCAGATCCGGGAATTCGGCCTGCAGGCGGCCGACCCGCTGGTCCTTCTTGGTCCAGAACACCAGGTTGGCGCTGCGGAAGCCGGCGATCAGCGTCACGTGATTGCCCAGCCGCAGGTGTTCCCGCATGATCGGGTAGACCGGCGGCAGGCCAACGCCACCCGCGGTGAACACCACCGTCTCGCCATGGTCGTAGCGGTGCAACACGCTCGGCAGGCCCAACGGTCCGGCGATGCCGGCGAACGACTCGCCGACATCCATCATGTTGATCGCCATGCTGCTGCTGCCCAGCGCCTGGACGACCAGATCGATCGTGCCCTTCTCGGCGTCCCAGTCGGCCAGCGTCAGCGGGATCAGCTCGCCCTTGTCCCAGGCCAGCACGCGAACGAACTGCCCGGCCCGCGCCGCCTTGGCGATCAGCGGCGAATGCACCACGAACTCGACGATGCCGTCGGACAGGTGGATCTTCTCGACGATGGTCTGCTTGGTCTGACCTAGCTTGGTATAGGCCTCGGCGCTGGCGACCAGCGCCTTGATCTCGTTCGGCGAGAACGAAATCTCGCCGACGATCTCGCGCGCCGCCGCCTGGCCGTCGCCGGCCGCGCGGATGGCGGTCGAGCCGCCGCGCGCCGCGTCGCCGCCCGAATACACGCCCTCGATCGACGTGCTCTGCGAGCCGCGCTGCACCTGGATCGAGCCCCATTTGGTGGTCTGCAAGGTGGGCTCGGCATCGGTGACGATCGGGTTCGGCGTATTGCCGAGCGCCATGATCACCAGATCGACCGGCATCAGCTCGGTTTCACCGGTGACGACCGGGCTGCGCCGGCCCGACGCATCCGGTGCACCCAGCTCCATGATGTCCAGGATGCTATGGCTGACGGTGTGGGTGCTGCCGTCGCCGACAAACTCCCGCGGGGCGCGCAGCACCTTCAACTGGATGCCCTCCTCCAGCGCGTGGTGCAATTCTTCCACGCGCACCGGCATCTCGTCCTGGGTGCGGCGGTAGACGATGGTCACGATGCCGCCAAGGCGCTTGGCGGTGCGCGCGGCGTCCATCGCGGTGTTGCCGCCGCCGATCACGATCACCTGCTTGCCGTCGGTCTCCGGCAGCGGGGTCTCGTAATCCTCGTGCAGACCCTGCATCAGGTTGACGCGCGTCAGGAACTCGTTGGCGGACATGACGCCGATCAGGTGCTCGCCCGGCACGTTCATGAAGCGCGGCAGGCCAGCGCCGGTGCCGAGGAAGACCTTCCAGAAGCCGGCGCGCTTCAGGTCCTGCAGCGTCGCGGTCTTGCCGACGACGAAATCGGTGACGAACTTGCCGCCCAGCGCCCGGATCTTGCCGACCACATCGTCGATCAGCTCGTTCGGCAGGCGGAATTCCGGGATGCCGTAGCGCAGCACGCCGCCGAAGGCGTGGAACGCTTCGAAGATGGTGACCGGGAAGCCTTCCGCCGCCAGCAGATAGGCGTTGATGAGGCCGGCCGGGCCCGAACCGACCACGGCGATCGGCGGCTTGTCCGCCTTGGCCCACGGGTTGACGGTGCCGTCCATGCACTCCGCCGGAGCGCCGGCATTCCGCACTTTCGCACGCTGCGGCAGGAACCATTCAAGCTGGCCGATCTCGATCGGCCGCCCGGTGTGGGTGCACACCCCCTGGCATTGCAGTTCCTGCGGGCAGACGCGGCCGGTGACGTTCGGCAGCGGGTTGCAGCTCTGGATCAGCTCCAGCGCCTGCTTGAACCGGCCGGTGCCCATGAGGTCCAGCATCTCGGGGATGTGGATCTTGACCGGGCAGCCGCCCTTGTTCTCCGACTTGCCTTCGAGCTTGAGGCCGACCTCGCACGGCCGGTCCTCGCACTGCTTGTCGCGCAGCACTTCCAGCCAGACGAACAGGTCCACTTCGCGCGCGGTGTAGCCGAGGCCCATGTAGCCAAGGTAGCCCTGGTTCACCAGGCCGAAGTCGACGGCGCGTTCTTCCGGCGGGCGGATGTAGGGCGGGATGCTGTTCTGGCCCGGCCAGCCTTCCGACAGTCCCTTGAACATCGGGTATTTGTCGGACAGATGGGTGTCGATCGCGCGGACGAACTTGCGCTTGAACCGCAGCGGGATGGCCCAGATGTAGCGCAGCAACACCGCGCTCATGTCGTCGTCCCGCAGCAGCAGCGACCACAGGGTCTTGGTGAACGCTTCACCAAGCTCCTCCTGCTGGAATTCCCAGGCGATCGCCGCGGTGCCGTCCGCGATGAACATATCGCGGAACGATTTCGGGTCCTTCAGCAGCCGCTTCTGCAGCAGCGCGAGCTGCTTCTGAAAGACCTCGACCGCCTCGCTGTGGACCAGCTCTTCCAGCTCCTGCCGCGTGGTGTCGAGCGCGCTGCTCGCGCTGAGATAGCGCTGCAGATCACCCGACGCCGGGGGGTTGGGTGCGGTCGCGCTCACCGGATGATCTCCGCGTCGCAGTTGGCGGCAACGCGAGATGCCCGGCTGATCAGCTCCTGCGTGACCGGCAGCTTCTGCAGCACGCCGGGGATCACGCGACCGACCTCCTTGGTCACGCCATCGACCACGATCCTGGTCTTTTCAAACACCTCGCTCATGTCCTGGTAGCAGGTCTTGCAGTTGGTGCATTTCGCCTGGTCGGCTTCGTCGATCGCGACCAGAACGCCGGCGTCGGAGGCGGACCCGTTCGTCGGCGCCGGCGCCGCCGTGGCGGTCGGTGCGAACACCGAGGCCAGTCCGGAACTTGCCGGTGCGCCGGATGCGGCGGCCAGCTCGGACATCGCCCGGGCGATCCCGTCGATCGAGGTCTCCCGCTGGGTGACCGAGTCCTGATACTGGCGCTGCAGGTTTTGCAGCTCCAGCCGGTGCGTCGAAGTCAGGTCATCGACGTGCAGGCCGCTGAGGTGCTGCAGCATCTTCCAGTTCTTCAGCCGCTCCTCCACGAGGTCGATCACCGAGGACGCCACCGCCAGCTTGATGAGCCGCCGGTCGTCGTTGGTGGACCAGATGAACGGCACCTTGCCGTGGCGGTCATCGGCGCTCAGCGCGATGTACTCGTGCACCGGAACCGCGTTGGCGTCAGCGGGCAGCTTCTGGAACTGCTTCTTGAAGCGGCCCTCGCGCAGCGCGAAATCGGCCGGCGTCAGTGGCACCGCCATCAGCTTCGTCGAGCCGTCCGCATCGATGTATTCCAGCGTGGTGGTCGCCCAGTCCTTCGCGGGCTCGGGGTTGCCTTCCAGCGAGAACCACTGGTGCAGCGAGTCGCCGGTGCGCGGGTCGTGCATGAACAAGGGGCTCATGCGGCTTTCCACCGCCAGCCGTCCGTGCCGGTTGGCGGCATCGTCGGCGATCCCATGCTCACCCTGGCACGGCGTGTAGACATCCAGCACCGCGGGCGAGTCATAGTAGTTCAGGAACGACATCACGCTCTTCATGAAGTGGCCCTGGAACGCGGTGTTGGTCTGGGCCACGAACACGTTGGGGTGGAACGCGGCGATCAGCCCGAGCTCCTTGCGGTCTTCCTGCTTGCCGCTGTGCGTGCTGCCGAAGCGTGTGAGGTCGGCGTCCTGCGCGGTGAAGCTGGCGGTCGAAGCCTGGCCGCCGGTGTTCGAATACGCACCGGAGTTCAGCACCACCACCTTGATCGGCGTGTCGGTGACGAGCAGCCGCGACAGCGCGCCGAAGCCGATGTCGTAGGTCGCCCCGTCGCCGCCCATGCTGACGACCGTCGGCAACAGCGCCAGCTCGTCCTTGCTGAACTGGTTCCAGCGGAAGTACTTGAAGAACTTGTCGTCCCGGGCCGGATCGTAGTTGTCTTCGAGGTCCAGCCTGGCGACACGCAGCGCCCGGAAGTCCTCGACCGCGGCGGCGCTCAGACCTTCGAAGATACCCTTCGCCAGCGGCGGGGCGTCCTGGAACAGGCTGTTCACCCACGGATCGTTATACGGGTTGAACGGGAACGTCGAAGCGAACACGCTGCTGCAGCCGGTGGCGTTGGCGATCACCGTGCTGGACGGGCCGTTGCCGCTCGGTCCGCTCTCGTGCAGGTACAGCCGCTTCTCCAGCGTCTTGATGGTGAGGTCGATGCGGGCGGCGCGGTTCGGATCGTGCTCGTCCTGCTGCACCTTGGCGCGCTTGGCGTTCAGCCGGTCGATCAGGCTCTCCAGCTCGCGGATATGATCCTTGCGCCGGCGGTCGTGGATCGCGCGGTTGGCGGCGACCACCAGACGGATCGCGGTGACCTCGCCGCAGCCGCGGCAGGCGCCGTGGCCACCGGTCGTGGCGTAGTAGTTGCCGCGGTCCAGGATCAGCCGCTTGGTCTCGCCATCGGGCTTGGTCGCGCTTTCGTAGAAGCGGGCCGGCGTGTTCGGCGTCTTGCTCAGGAATTCGAAGCGCTGCTGCAGCGAGTCGAGCAGCGCCGGGTCCTGCTGGCGCTCGACCAGCGCGCCGGGGCCGCAGACATCGATGCATTCCAGGCAGCCGCTGCACTTCCACGGATCGATGCCAACCGCATACAGCCCGCCGGACCCGGCAACCGCCTTTTCCATCGCATCGAAGAACGGCCGCGTCTTGGCGACCGGATAGCCCGACAGCACTTCGGCCACCCGGCCGAAATTGCGCCGCAGACTGACATTGTCGGTATCGATGCCGGCGGCCGCCGCGGCGACCCGCTCATGCAGCGGCCGGGCATCGCTGGCCTGCCGGTAGCTCTCCCGCACCGCTTCGCTCAGGGCGAACACGTGGCTGCGGAGCTGTTCCTTCTGCGGCTCGGTGCCATCGATCTGCTTGATCGCGGTCAGCAGCAGGTCGTGGATCTCGTGCACCGTGTTGGGAATCGCGGCGTCCGGACAGACCAGCGCGCATTCCATGCAGCCGGTACACAGATCGGCGTTGTACTCAGGCACGTTGCGGCGGAACAGGCCCTTGTCCTTCCACGCCGCGACACCAGCCGGCATGAACAGGCCGGTGCCGGGCAGCACCGGCGATTCCGCAATCGTGCCGTCCTTGAAGCGGTCGGACAGCATGTCCGCGTAGTACTCGCGGTCGAGGAAGCCGCAGCTCGCGGCCGGCCCAGCCGAACGGCACATCCCGGCGGAGATCGCCACGCCGCGCCCATTCTGCAGCGCGACCACTTCCGCCTCGTCGGCAAACGCGGGATCGTCGTAATCGACCTTCCGGGTCGCTTCGACGCCCTCGCGGATCACCGCCATGTTGCCTTCGACGACGGTGCCGCCCTTGCCGCCGAACTTCTTGGTGATCTGCTGGCGGATCTTCGCCAGGATCGATTCCTGCGACGCATCGGCCACGACGCGATCGACGTGCCCGCAGACCGCGCCGATGAAGGCGATGCCCATCATGCGCACTTCAAGTTCGGGCGTCGGCGCGTGCCGCTTGGCGACTGCGAACGCATCGACGGTGTAGAAGCGGATGCGCTTGTCGCGGATGGTCTTGCGGGCATGCGGCGGCAGCTCGCGCCAGGTCTCCAGCGGGTCCTGCTGCGACTGCAGGATGAAGGTGCCGTTCTCGCCGAGTCCGCGCAGCGGGTTGGTGTGGCTGAACACCTTGTGGTCCGGCGAGACCACGATCTCGACCTCTTCCAGCTCCGCGTTGGTGATCTTCACCGGCTCGGGGCTGAGTGTGATGTAGTAGTTGGTCGGCGCGCCGCTCTTTTCCGAGCCGTATTTCGGCGCCGACTTGGAATGCAGCGACAGCGCGCCGCCCAGGATGTCGGTCAGCAGCTTGCCGGTGGCGATGGTGCCGTAGCCGCCCACCGAGTGGAAGCGGACGCGGAACGCCGCGTCGGGCAGCAGAGTCGGGTTGTCCTCGGTCTGCAACGCCATGAACTCGGTCTCAGGGTACGCCACCTTGAGCCGGTCCTGCAGCGCCGCGACGCGCGGCGAGGCCGTCGTCGAGAAGAACTGCGAGCCGAGATAGACGAATGGCGCGCTGCGCTCGCTGTCCATGTTCTTGAACGCGGCGATCAGGTGCCGCGGCTGCAGGTCGTGCGCGCCGAGGCCGAAGATCGCCGTGGTGACCTGCGGCAGGCTGGTGATCGCGGGAATCCCCTGGTGACGCACCAGGTCGCCGTTCTCGCGCGCCTTGAACAGCGCCTGCGTGACCATGGTGGTCAGCGCGGTCACGTCCGAGCGCTCCAGCACCGTGACGGCTCGCTTGCCGCGCAGCGCTTCCACCACTTCGGCTTCCGGGAACGGCTGCAGCAGCTTGATCGCGATCAGGCCGACCTTCTTGCCCTGCGAGCGCAGATAGGTGACCACCGCTTCGACGTCGTCCGTTACCGACCCAAGGCCGATCATCACGGTCTCGGCGTCGTCGCACATGAAGGTCTTGATCGGGCCATAAACGCGCCCGGTCAGCTCGCCGTATTCCTGCATCACCTGACGGACGAAGCCGGGCACGGCGTTGACGAAGTGGGTCCGGTGGTCAACCGCGCCGGCCTGGAAGTCGGGCTGGTTCTGCACGCCGCCGGTGAGCCCGGGGTTGTGCACATCGACCAGCGCCGGGACGCGCTGGCGCGTGCCCTTCTGGCTGGCGTTGATCCATTGCCGGCGCCACTGGCCGCGCAACTCCTCGGGGATCCACCCGATGGTGGTCGATACCAGCTCGCCGTTGTTGTCCTGCTCGATGTCGTTGCCGACGTCGTTGAGGTAGGCCTGGAGATGTGCCAGATCGCCCGGCGCGATGTCCGCCTGATGGCGTGCGAGGTATTGCCGCAGCTGGAAGACGCGGCCCTTGGCGCCGAACAGCATCTCCTGCGCCACGGTCGGCGCCGCGATGCGGCCTTCCGGATCGCCGAGGAATTCCTTCAGTAGCTCCGGCTCCGGCATCATGGATTCGCTCAGCATGTGGCTGGTGGCGAAGCCGTCCATCGCATTGGCGACCGGGATCAGCGACAGGGCGCTAACCTTGTAGGAGATGGCCGCAAGATCGGCCGCTTCCTGCGGGTTGCTGCCGAACAGGATGGTGTAGCCGGAGGACAGCAGCGCGTAGACGTCGTCGTGCCCGGCCATCACGTTGAGCGAGTGCTTGGAGACCACGCGGGCCGCGACCTGCAGCACGAAGCCGCCGACCTTCTTGCCCACCGTGACGTAGTGGGACTCCAGCCCATACAGGATGCCCTGGCTGGACGAGGCATTGGAGACGTATTTCCCGCCGGTCAGCGCCGCGCCGAGCGCGCCGCTCTGCGCCGAATGCTCGCCTTCCGGATGGAAGAAGAACGGGTGCTTGCCCCAGACGTTGCAGCCGCCGCCAGCGCGGAACGCTTCGTAGATCTCGGAGATTTCCGTGGACGGGGTAATCGGATAGCCGATCACGCCGCCGCAGACATGGCCCATGACGTGGGCAACTGCCCCGTTGCCATGAATGACACTCGGGATGCCGGGATACTTCGCGTTCATTTGCCACCAATGTCTAAATTCATGCCGCGCCTGAGCGGTCGGGGTTTCGTCGCTCGGAGACCAAAACGAAGCGCACTACGGGCGGGTCCAACCATTATGCTGGCAGACACCGACCGGCAGATAGGCTCAGAAGACGCTAACAACGTCGATTGCGAGGCCTGGATTTTAGTCCGTGCGGAAAAGGTTTCGTTTGAGTCTCTCACCTTCGCTGGCGGGGCGAATGTGCGCGCGTTGTCTATCCGGCAATCGCGGGATTGGCAAGCATTCTGTCCGGGAAAGTGAAATTGATGCGAAAACCGCCGTTTGGTGGCTCGTATCATGCTGATATTGTTGAGTTCTTGCGCTCCTCGTGGGGCGCTGCGACGCGAAAGAAAGTTGCGTACGACCCCTATCCGGGGCTTATTCCCGATAAGCCGGAAGGTGTGAAAATGGAGAATACCTGCCGTGCCCAGGGCCGGACGCGCGCCGTCCCCGGTTGCGGGTCGCGATCGAAGGTGGTTTCGTCTGTTACCGTCGCCCGCCTCAGGCGTCCTCTTCACGCCCCGCACCGTCCAGCACCGCCAGCAGGCGCCGCGCACCCATGCGATCTTCGCGATCCAGCTCGGCTACCTTCGTCAGCGCGGCCCGGCCCTCGGCGTCGCGTCCCAGGCGGGCCAGCACGTACCCGTAGGCCACCAGGGAAAACAGGAACATGCGCGGTTCCGGCTCCAGCGAGGCGAAAGCAGCCTGGTCGGCACGCACCTCCCGCCAGTCGGCCGGCAGATCGTTCCGGCGCAGGGTCTCGGCGAGGCACGCCTGCGCGTAAGGCAGCGCCTCGGCCAGGCGGTGGCGGTAGAAGAAGAACTTGTACGCTGCGATCTGGACCGCGAGGTGATCCGGGGCGAGCGCCAGCGCGGCGCGAATATGGCGCTCGGCGGCGGCTTCGTCGTGCCAGTCCTGCCCGACCGCATGCAATGCACGCTCGGCGGCGGCGGGCAGGTCGCCGCCGTAGTAGCGCCGGTCCAGCCATGCGTCGTTTGGCACGTCGTTCGCCTCCATCCGGGAATCGCCAGATCAGGCGGCCCGCATGACAAAGGCAAGACGTTTCGGGGGTTGGAGGGCAGCGACGGGCGCATTCCAGCGTAGAACGGCACTCAGCGCGCCAGGGGCCGGCCCTGGCCGATCGGCGGCACATCCGCGGTCATGTCCGCCAACACCTCCGCCACGTGGCGCACCTCGACCGGATGACCCTCGCGCTGCAGTCGCCCGGCGATGTTCAGCAGGCAGCCGAGGTCGCCGGCCAGCACCGTGTCGGCGCCGGTGGCCGCAATGTCGCGCGTCTTGTCGGAGACCATGCGCACCGAGATCTCGGGGTATTTCACGCAGAACAGGCCGCCGAAGCCGCAACACACCTCCGGGTCTTCCAGTTCCACGACTGGCGCCCCGATCGCCCGCAGCAGCTTGCGCGGCTGCTCCTTGATGCCGAGTTCGCGCAGGCCGGAGCAGGCATCGTGGTACGTCACGGTCCCGCCGGGCCACTGGACGGGCAGCGACTCCACGCCCAGCACGTCGGTCAGGAAGCTGACCAGTTCGAACGTCCGCACCGCCAGCGCATCGGCGCGGGCGCGCAGGTTGGGGTCATCATCGAACAGATGCGGCATGTGGTGTTTCAGCATTCCGCCGCAGGAACCGGACGGGACGACCACATAATCGTGGCCCTCGAACGCGTCGATGATGCCGCGTGCCAGGTCGCGCGCCGTCGCGCGGTCGCCCGCGTTGTAGGCCGGTTGGCCGCAGCAGGTCTGCGCGCGCGGCACCGCCACCGTGCAGCCGGCCTGTTCAAGCAGCCGGATCGCCGCGAAGGCGACGGTCGGGCGGTGCAGATCGACCAGGCAGGTAACGAACAGCGCGACGCTTGGGTGCTGAGGCGGCATCATATGAGGCTAAGACGGCGGCGGCTGGTACGCCAGTGCGGTATGACCGGTTACGGATGCGGGCCGGCCACCGGAGACCCCAAGGGCTGCCGGTTTCCGCAGGCCAGCCGCACAGCGCGGAGCGGGTGCCAATCGGCGATTGGTTCCCCCGTCGCGGCCAGGAAGCAGTAATCAGGCGCTGCGGGCGGAGACCAGGCGCCAGGAGGGATCGCGCGTCGCCAGATCGCGCTCGAACGACCAGACGTCGGTGATCTCGGTCACCGCGTCGGTGCCCGTGACCACCTGGCCGGCCGTGTCGCGGCTGTAGCTGATCTGATCGGACGCGAACTTGACCGTGATCGAGGCCACGCTGCCGCGCAGCTCCGCCGCCTCGATGCTCGCGCCGTGGATGCCGCGGATCTCGCTGACTTGCGTCTGCCCCAGCGTCTCGCGGGCCGCGATCGCCGTTTCGAACGCGCGGTAGGTGTCGTCCGACAGCAGGCCGTGCAGCGCCACCCGGTCGCCGCTGGCGAAGGCGGCGACGATCATGCGGAACGCCTTTTCCGCGCCATCCAGGAAGGCGGCCGGGGCGAACGCCCGGTCCACCGTTGTCATCCGCGCCAGCGTCTGGCCGATCGGGCTTGCCGGATCGGGCAGCTCCCGGCTGGCGGGTGCCGACGCCGGCATCGGCTCGGCACGGCTGTCGATCACCGGGCCGGCCGGCTTCTCTGCGGCGGCCGGCGGCTGA
>Ga0302320_10029156_pt1 | contig 10568 bp, 8 predicted proteins | sample Bog_T0_3_FD_202130 | JGI IMG/M metagenome (GOLD analysis project Ga0302320, IMG submission 202130) | Peat permafrost microbial communities from Stordalen Mire near Abisko, Sweden - Bog_T0_3 | ecosystem: Environmental > Terrestrial > Soil > Wetlands > Peat | place: Sweden: Abisko, Stordalen Mire... | reverse complement strand
AGCAGACTGGCTTGTCTGTCAGCCACTCCGAGGGTCATCGGTCGCTCCTCACGAAGAGTTACACCGATGTAATTATCCCTCATCCCGGACCAGATCGCGAATCCTCAAAAGAGCGAAAGACACCACGCACCTAGGAGGGCGAGCTAGCCGTCAGCCTCGCGATGCCACGAAGGCACCGGTTTGGCGACGGGATCGGGGGCGACCACGATTCGGTCACGGCCCTGAGCCTTTGCCTGGTACATGGCCACGTCGGCCACGTTCACGACCTCGTCGAGCACCGTGCCGTGACGTGGGAAAAACGCCACTCCGATCGAGGCGGTCACGCGCTCGAGAGTGCCTCCTGGGACCGGCAGTTTGGCCAGGACGTCCTGGACAGCTTTGGCGACCCGCAATGCACCGGGCTCGTCGGCGTCGTGCAGCATGACCAGGAACTCCTCGCCCCCATAACGCACCGCTGCATCTCCGCTTCGCAATGTTGCCTGGATGGCCCGCCCGACGTTGCGCAACAAGGCGTCACCAGCGGCGTGGCCGCAGTCGTCGTTCACGACCTTGAAGTGGTCGAGGTCCATGAGCAGGATCCCGATCTCGTTGCCCGTGCGAGAGCTGCGGGCAGCCTCGCGCGTCGCCAGCTCATCCCACCAGCGATGGTTGAGTAGCCCCGTCAAGGGGTCGGTCATGGCCCGGGTCTCGAGCTCGGCGTAGAGCTGAGCGTTGCGCCAAGCAGCAGCGGTGATATAGCCGAACAGAGCGCAACGTTCGAGGTCTTCTGCGGTGAACTGCGACAAGCCGTCGCGCCACATGTCGATCACTCCGAGCCGATGGTCGCCGGCGATGAGGGGGACCACCAGCATCGATTCCTCGATCGTCGATTCGTCCTGGCCGGGAATGGAGACCGCTTCTGAGTGGCTGCGCGTGTCCGGGCAGTTGTAGGGGTAGCCCCGCAAGAAGGCCCAACCGGTGATGCCTCTGTCCAAGGAGATGTCCATCTCGTGCAAGCCGTCGAGCGCTCCGCCGGCAAGGACGCGTGGGCGCAGGTGGTAGCGGCTCCAGTCGGCTTCGAAGATGGCGAACCGATCTGCTTTGACTGTGAGCGGGAGATGCTCGGCGGTGATCTGCAAGATCCGGCTCGGATCGTGCTCCGCCTGCATTTTCCGGGCGGCTTCTCCGAGTGACCAGGCGAAACCCTGGGCGTCGAGATGAGCGTTCCCCCCAGTCGGTAGTTTGGCGATGATGGCAGGGGCATCAAGGGCCACGCCCGTCGTGCCGAGCACGCGAACCCCCTGCTGGCGGAACCAAGAAGGCAACACGACTTCGTCACCGGGCTCGGCGCAGGCGGGGTCGAGCACGGCGGGGGACCCAAGGTGTGATCCGATCCCAAGGCGCACACCGAGGCCGATCATGTGGCGAGCGGTGGTGTCGTCGACGATCCCCCGTGAGATCACGTGGGCGTTGAGCCGGGCGCAATAGGCAAGCAGGCCGGCGAGCTCGGCCCTGGCCCGCACTCCCGTGGTCAGGTAGTGGGCATAGCTTTCGTCCAAAAGGACGAAGTTCAGCATCAATTCGGCGAGCGGCTTGCGTCCGAGAACCCCGGGGGCGATGTCGGCGAGGGCAACCTGGAATCCCTGGTTATGAAGCTCGTCTATGCGTCGTCCGACGAGATCTGGTACCGCCAGTGCCGCTGACTCTGAAATGAGCCAGGCGACCTCGCCGGGAGCGGCTCCGACATCGTCGGCCATCGCGGAAGGATCGAAGTCGTCGTTCTCTAACAAGTCCAGCGTCACTCGCACAAAGAGAAGGGCAGGACTCGTGTACTGGACCGCCAAAAGCGCGCCACGGACGAAATCAGCGGCATCCTGGTGCATCTCCCCGCGCGCCAGGGCCTCGTAGCCAAACACGGTGCGGTCCTGCAGGTCCATCACCGGCTGGAGGGCGATCAGCGTCGAGACGTCAGGTATCTCGTCTTGGCCGACGTCGACCCGGCGAGGCGACATGCTCATTAGGTAGAGAGTAGAACGATCTGCGCGCCCACAGAACATGTGGGCGAAGCCCCGACTCGGAGTGGATCGCGTATGGACACCTCGTCGCGGATAGAGTCCCGCCTCGTGAGCAGCCGGGCGAATGGGTCCTTTGTCGTAGTTGGCCTTGACAACGGGGGAACGAGCAACAGCTCCACCGTCCTCGACGACTCGGGACGATTCCTCGTCGATGGGCTGTTCGAAAACCCGAGCCGCGTAAGAGAAGGGCCTGAAGTGGCCGTAGGGGCCCTGGTCGAGTCGCTCGAACGGGTCCTCGAGCACACTTCGGTGTTGCCCTCATCGGTGCGTGCCGTCGGTCTCGGGACTCCCGGCCCGGCGAGCGCCGATGGCGTGATCTGTTCCAAGGGGTCGACCAACTTCTCCGAACCGGCGTGGCACCGCTTCGATTTCCGCGCTGCGCTCGAGAGCCGCCTCGGTATACCTGTCATCTACAACAATGACGGCAACGCGGCGGCGCTTTATGCCCACCACTTTTTCTTCGGTCCCGAGGCGCCATCACGGTCCTCGGTCTCGGCCATTGTCGGGACTGGCCTCGGGGGCGGGGTCGTCGAAGATGGACGCGTCGTGCGGGGCGCGGCAGGTATGGCGGGAGAGCTCGGACACGTCCACATACCGATGGAAGGACTGCTCGCTGAGGGACAGCCAGCGCCTCAATGCAACTGCGGTTTCTTTGGCGATGTGGAGAGCGTCGCCTCCCTGACCGGGATTGAGAAGAACCTCCTGCCGTACTGGCTCGGACGTTCCCCCGACCACGAGCTCAATAAGGCTGAGTCGATCTCGCAGGCAGCCAAGTTGGTGCGCGGCTACGGCGTGGCCGAGGACCCACTCGCTCTCCGCATTTTTGATCAACAGGCCATGGCGCTCGGGCGGCTGTTTACGATCTCGAGCAACTTCATCGACCCGAGCGCCTACTTCGTCGGCGGCGGCGTCGTAGAGGCCTCACCGCGCTTTCGAGACTGGTTCCTCGGCCGTGTGCGATATCACACGACACTTCGGGAGGAGCAGGTTGCAGTTGTCGCGTTCTCGCTCATACCGGACCTTGACATGGCCGGCGCCCGCGGGGCTGCGATGGCCGCTCTGCAATCTCTCGGCGCCCTCTGATTCACTAGCTTGGCGGGTCCCAAAACCTCGGGCGATGGCAAACACCGCTCTCCGCAGCAGAGTAGTCACGATGAGTTACTATTTCTCTTGCCGGGGGGAGGACCGTCTATAGATTGAAGCGAGGGAGTACATGTTCGTTTCCGGAGTCCGGTCGAAACTGGCGATGGTTCTCATTGCCCCGATAGTTGCAACAGTGGCCATCATCGGCAGTTCGCCTCTTGCCTTGGCTGCAGAACGGGCCCTTCCGGCTCCGAGTGTCGTTTCCTTCACGGCCACCCCAACGAGCCTCACCTATGTCGGCGGAAAGGTAGTGCTGGCGGCCTCTCTCGACTACGCGGGCTCGTGCGTTGTGACGGCCTCTCCGGCGGTGCCAGGACTCCCGAAGTCCTTCCGCTGCTCGGACAGCCTGAGTACGGCGGTCGTCGTGCGGCCGAACAGGACCGCCAGCCCAATCAACTACTCCTTTGGCCTGACGGTGAAGAACCGGACCGGTGTCGTAACAGCTACACCTGTAGTGGTAGGAGAGGCCGCTACACCGCCTATCCCGGCTCCGGTCGTCTCCTCGTTCACCGCCAGCAACACCAGCCTCAGCGACGATGGAGGAAGGATCGAGCTCAGGGCGAGCATCCAGTACGGCGCCACCTGCACGATTAGCGTGACGCCGAGCTTGAAGGGCTTCCCATCTCGCCAGCCCTGCACCTCGAAAGTGTCAAAGTCGGTAACGCTCAGTGTGGACAAGACGCCGAACTCGGTCAACTACACTTTCGCTCTCACAGTCGAGAACAAGACCTCTAGCGTTGCGGCGACGAACGTCGTCGTTAGCGTCGGCGCGTCACCGCCGCCACTTTCGTTCAGTCCAAGGTCCTTGACCTTCGCGAAAGAGGGTGTCTTTGTCGCAGACGATCCAGTGATCGTGACCGTGCACAACAACGCTTCCACCACTCAGGTCGTTGGCAGCGTGGCCATTGGGTCGGTCGGTGAGCCGACAGACTTCATTCTCAACAGGAATAACTGCAGCTACCTCACCGCGCACGAGAACTGCTCGTTCGCGATCCAGTTCCAGCCCTCAGGCGCCGGCCCGCGGACCGGAATAGTCAACATTGTCGACTCGAGCTGGGGAACCGCGGGCGATGTGGGCCATGTCGACCTGTTCGGGACCGGTGTTTGGGCAACGGCGACGATTTCGAATGCACAGATCTCCCAGAACACCTTGCACTTCCCAGTTCAAGGTGTTCTCACAACGAGCCGGGTGCAGTATGTGAGGGTCATCAATGTGGGCTCGGTTCCTCTTTATATAAGCGGGATCGGCGTCACCGGAGAGGAGTCCACCGACTTCTCCGTCTCGGCAGGCAGCTGCATCAACCAGATCACGAATTCCTACCCCTTCATCGTTGGCCTCCATCAACATTGCATCTTCGGGGTCGCCTTCGAGCCATCGTCCGCCGCGATCCGTGCGACAAATGTCGTCCTCGACGACAACACCCTCGGAACTCAGACGCAGCTTCAGCTGCAGGGTACGGGCGCCTACACGACCGACACCGTCGACGGAGTCTCACAAAACTCGGGCCCCCTCAACATCACATTTTCCAACAGCAATGTGGGTGCGTCCACATCCAAGACGCTGACGATCGTGAACACCGGTAGCTTCAACCTCGACTTCACTGGCCCGAGCATCTCGGGGATCAACGCCGGCGAGTTCGGCATCGACGCGACGTCTACGTGCGTTAGCGGCGGGGTGGAGATCGCCGTGCGCGGTTCTTGCACAGTGCAAATCAGTTTCGCCCCGGCAGCAACTGGGGTGCGCAGCGCGATCTTGAAGATCGGCGACAACACCTCAGGCGGTTTCGAGACTGTCGATCTAACTGGGACTGGCACGTAGTCGAACTAGACGTAGGCGGATCGTCTCGCCCAGTTAGTCGCTAGGGCGCACAGCTTTCGAAGTATTACTGAGCTGTAGCCAGCGCGTCGCGATTACTCTCTCGTTCGCTCTGCGGCTGACGAACGAGGAAGTCCTTGCGTCGGATGAGCAACAGCGAGCCGGCTGCGCCCACAAAGGCGAGGATGGCTGTGACTACGAGGATGTCGTCGACGCTGCTCGCGAAGCTGGAGCGGATCGCCAGCTCTAGCTGGCCCCGAAGGGACGCCGGAGCGGCGGCAATGGCCTGCCCGGGATCTCCCTGGCGAATCTGTGCCACCACGCTCGATGCGTGTGAAGCAAGTGCCGGCACCGATGACAGGGCATGGCTCAGGCTGCGTCGCAGGGAGCTCGCGAAGATAGACCCCAATGCAGCGATGCTCATGGCAAAACCGATCTGGCGGAAGGTCGAGTTGACCCCCGACGCCATGCCGGAGCGCTCTGGGGTGACTACGCCGATGGCAGTCGAGGCGAGCGGGGGGTTGACGAGGCCTGCCCCGATTCCCGCCACGATCAAACCGGGGAGGAGATGGGCCCAATTACTGGTTCCGCTGAGGCCCGACATGAGGAGCAGACCGACGCCTACGAGGCCCAGCCCAGGCGCGATGAGATAGCGAACCGGCACGTGCTCGCTTAGTCTCCCGCTAATGCCGGCGGCGAGGAATGTCCCGCCTGTCGAGACCAGGAGCCGCAAGCCCGTGTCGAGGGCCGAGTAGCCGAGGATGTCCTGCAGGTAGAGCACGAGGTAGAGGAACATCGCAAACAGCGAGCCGTTCATGCAGAATGCCGCTAACAGTCCGCCCACAAAGGTCGGGGTGCGAAACAGCGACATGTCGAACATGGGATGGTCGATCCGGAACTCGAGGGCAACGAATGCCACTAGCAGCACGATACCGAGGGCCAACGAGGCGATGACCCCTGAGTTGCCCCAGGTCGTTTCGCTCGCCCGAATAAGCCCGTAGACAAAACCGACGAGGCCGGTGGTGAGGAGGACGAATCCTCCCCAGTCCGGCCGGCCCGGATGGGACGCCCGGGACTCTTCGACTTTCCACAGCGTGATAACGACAGCCACGATCCCGACCGGGACGTTGACGAGAAAGATGCCTCGCCAGTTGATGCCGGTTGTGATCGCCCCGCCGAGGATGGGGCCGAGAGAGACTGCCACGCCTGTAATAGCTCCCCAGATGCCGAAAGCCACCCCCCGGTCCTTGCCGCGGAAGCTGTGGGCCAAAAGGGCAAGTGAAGTGGCGAAGACGATGGCGCCTCCGATGCCCTGGCCGCTACGGGAAATGATCAGCATCATCGGCGACTGGGCCAGACCACAGGTGAGCGAACCGAGGGTGAAGATGACCAATCCGATGCTGAACAGCAGCCTGCGCCCGTAGCGGTCGGCGAGGACACCAGTCGTTAGCAGCAGCGAGGCGAGGGTAAGGGCATAAGCGTCGATCACCCATTGGACGTCGGCGAAGGTGGCATGCAGGGCGGTCTGTATCTCCGGCAGGGCGACGACCACGATCGTGACGTCGAGAAGGAGCATGAACGTGCCGGTGCAAACGGCAATTAGCGTCCACCATTTCTTGTCCATAGGCAGGCCACAATACCGGTCCACCCTCTCGCTTCAGGCCGCGACCAGATCGCGATGGAGCTGGTCAAAGGGGCCGCCGTGTGTATGCAACCGGCGGTGCAGGTCTCTGTCGTTTACAAGATCTATCCAGCGCGGTCGCTTGGAGCTACAGGGAGTTGTCTGAGTATCCCTATCTGACGATGGCGATGAGGGCACCGCCTACTCCGGCGAGAAGGATGCCGCTAAGAGCGGTCCTGGCTGCTCTCGAGCCCGGCTTGGGAACCTTGAAGACCCAGATGCCGATGCTGGCATTGACAAGCAGGCTGAGCTGGGCGACGGTGAAGCCGACGCCGGTTCCGACCCTCGCGACGAGGCCGAGCAGAGCGAGATTGCCGACGCCGAACAGCACACCGGCTGCCAACTGCACCGTCGTGACCTTGGCGCTCAACCTCACCGACTCGCCGGCAGGAAGCATCAGTGCAATGCCGGCGGCGAGAATGCCGAGAGCAAGAGGAAAGTTGGCCGCCTGTATCGACACCTTTGCCCACTGTGCCGGTATGAAGTAGCTCCCCCAGAGCCCTCCCGCGGCGATCGCCCACAACAAGCCACCTCTGCCGGAACCGGATTGGCCCCCCACGGTTGGGGGCGCGACAGCTGGCTCATGTGAGGCGTCGCCTTGATGCGGCTTTTTGGGCGCGCGGTCTTGAGACGAGACGATCAACACGACGCCGACGCCTACGAGGACGAGCGAGCCGCCGACAAGGGCGAAACGGGCGCCGCTGAAGCTGTTGAGCTCGCCGAAGACGAGGGCGCCCCAGAGGAAAGAGGTGATGATGTTTAGCGGCGTCCAGGTGCCGGCCGCACGGGCAAGACCTATCCTTTCCGAGGCACGAAATGCGGAGTAATTGCCTGCCGTCCACACACAACCCCCAGCCATGGGCAGCCAGAAGTCGCGCCAGGTCATCGAGAGGTGTCCGCCGCTGACGAGAAGGGCGACTCCCGCGAAGACGACGTTGCCCACGGTCACGTAGAACGTCCGAGACCGTTGTGGCACCGAGGGCACCGCTTGGGCCAGTGGAATCCACGTGCCCCACGAGGCCACTGTGATCAGCGCGAGGAGTGCAGTCATCAGCGCCCAAGCTGTTCAGGACCATGAGCGCGCTCTGGTATCCGGAAAGCCTGCCTGCCCGGATTGCCCGGAATCTGAATCTGTCCGACGACAAGAAAGAGTCGGACCAGATAGCCGCGTCCCGACTCAGGAAAGAAGTTGAGAGGCATCCTCGAGAACATCCAAGCTGGACATGGCCCTTTAGGGGGACAGTGGGGGAGGGGCTGATCTTGGCTGCCATAAACCTACGCCTAATGAGGCGGCGACGGCCGCACCTATCAGAGCGTCCCGGAGTCCGCCAAGGTGCGGTGGAGAATATCTATGCGGCTGCTTGTTGTTCGGCCTCGAATTGAATCGAAGCTCTGACGCCGAGTTCGTCAATCGGGACGGGTAAGCGTGGAAGTAATCCAGACCTGGGTCTTGCTCAACGCAACGTTGTCGCCTTTGACGTGGGCGGTGTGGTTGATCAGTTCGCTAGTCAGCTTTCCTGTCTGCCCGCCCGCTGTCAGCGTGATGAATCGGATTTCCGATGTGCTTCCGACGTTCGTCGTGGTGGTGGTGGAGTCTGCCTGGGACAGGTTGGCGGCATCCGATCTGACCGAGGAGCGCGCTCGTCCCGTCGCGAGCGTTGCCGCAAGGAGTTGACCCGGAGTCTCCCTGTGAGTCGACAGCCGGCCACCGGAACAAAAGTCGCCATAAGCGGGTCACCGGTCTTGGTGGCAACAGAGCGGATGATGAGTCCATATTTGCGACCTCCTGAACGTGAACGACCCAGGCCGTCTCTGACGAATCGCACGACCGAGCCGACAACGGCGACGTAGGTACCGGAGTCGCCTCACGTCGATTCGGCGTCGCGGCTGTGCCGTGAGGAGGCGATTGCGAGGGGTCGCCTTCGTCCATTGGAATCGGACATAACGGACATTATCGGCGGTCTAGGAACCCGCCTTCGGACCGCAGGCGTTAGCTGATCGTGCTGAGCGGCCGGCTCCCGAGCCCTCGACTTGAAGACTCCCTCGAGACCGGAGTCAACTGGCGCGACCCTGAGCACAGACCGTGAGGACGCGTGACCTTGAACGAACTCAACGTGATGAGTCTTGAAGCCGGCCCGATCGCGGCTGGCGGCGGCTGCGTAGCACGAGCGGACGACGGTCGCGTCGTCTTTGTGCGCCACTGCCTTCCCGGGGAGTATGTGCTCGCCGTGATCACGGAGGAAACCAAGTCCTACCTGCGGGCCGATGCTGTCGAGATCGTGGAGGCTTCGCCATATCGCGTGGATCCGCCGTGCCCCTACGCCGGGCCCGGGCTTTGTGGAGGCTGTGACTGGCAGCACGTGCAACTGGCAGCGCAAAGGGGCCTCAAGGCCGACCTTGTGGCCCAGCAGCTGCGCCGCCTTGCCGGTGTCGAGCTCGTGGTTGAAGTCGAGGAAGTAGAGGGCGCTCAAGACGGTCTCGGGTGGCGCACGCGAGTCGGCTTTGCCGTCGACGACGCTGGTCATGTCGGCCTCCACAAGCATCGTTCGCACGAGCTTCAGCAGGTAGACCGTTGTCTCATTGCCTCGGAGGCAGTCGAGGCGGTTGGCGTCGAGCTTCTCAGCTGGCCGGGAGTCCAAGATCTGGAAGTACTTGCGTCCCCGAGCAATGAGTGCGTCGTTTCGCTTAGCACGAGGAGAAAGCAGCTTCCAGTTCTCCCCGATGTGGCAGCTGGCCTCGTCCTGAACGGCCGCGTGCTTCGGGAGCCAGAATGCGTGGCGTTCGAGGTGCTCGGGCGTCGCTACGAGGTCAGCGCCGGCGTCTTCTGGCAGGTGCATCCGGGAGCCGCACAGACCCTTGCCCGCGCTGTCATAAAGGGGCTCGGGGCGCGGCCGGGAGACCGGGTGGCAGACCTCTATGCCGGAGCAGGGCTCTTCGCGGGGCTACTCGGTGGCATCGTTGGGCCCCGTGGCTCGGTGCTGGCGGTAGAGCGGGACCGGTGGGCATGCGCTGACGCTGCGAGGAACACGACCGACCTACCTCAGGTGAAGATCCGCAAAGCTGCCGTCACCCCAGGGCTCGTCGCTGAGACGCTCGGCGAGGTCAACCTGGTCGTTCTTGATCCTTCTCGCGAAGGCGCTGGCCGCGCGGTCATGGCTGCTCTCGCAGATCTAGACCCTGGTCCGCGCCGGATCGCTTATGTCGCCTGTGACCCCGCCTCGTTCGCGCGAGATCTTCGCGTTCTGCTCGACGCCGGATGGGTACTCGATTCGTTGAGGGGCTACGACATGTTCCCGATGACCGAGCATGTGGAACTCGTGGCGGTCATCGAATCACCGCAGGTCAGCGCCACGAAATCCTTGTGATTACTTCCCGCATCTTGTTATTGGTCATTCCAGAGGTGGCGAGCGGTATTTACGGGCGTACAGCCGTTGCGTAATTGATCGCTGACACAAGAGGGGTAGACCCCTCCCCCACCCTCGCCCGTAGGCGCCGGGCCGGTATTTTCGTCTAGAGGCACTAGCCGCTTTGCCCTTCAGCCAGCACGTTACGGCTTAGTTGGGCAGACCGTCAGAAAGTCCGTCGGGTCTATCTTGAGGATCGCCGCGGCCGGGACGATCCGCTGCATCGCCGAGCGGCTCCGGTGCCGGGATCTGTACGTCCTCCACGAGCTGCTCGGCGGCGGATACGTCGATCCTCTCGAGCCCCACCTGTAACTCGACAACCCACACCGTTGCTCCGTCCCCGTCAGACCGGAGTTACTGAGTTCGTAGGCATTTGAGCGCGATCTCCACAGCGTTTGTGCTGGTCGGAACGCTGGCAGATGTTCGAAAACGCCGAAACATGTAGGCACACGTATAGTGGACATGATCAG
>Ga0302320_10029153_pt1 | contig 10569 bp, 9 predicted proteins | sample Bog_T0_3_FD_202130 | JGI IMG/M metagenome (GOLD analysis project Ga0302320, IMG submission 202130) | Peat permafrost microbial communities from Stordalen Mire near Abisko, Sweden - Bog_T0_3 | ecosystem: Environmental > Terrestrial > Soil > Wetlands > Peat | place: Sweden: Abisko, Stordalen Mire... | reverse complement strand
GCAGCCTGCCGGTCATGGACGGCAAGCACCTGGTGGGCATGGTCAGCCAGAACGACATCTTCCGGGCCTTCATGGAACTGCTGGGCGGGCGCCGGAAGGGGGTCCGGATCTGGGCCACCACCGCCGGCCGCAAGGGCACCATCGCCGAGATCACCGGGGCCGTCACCGCGGTCTCCGGGGACATCGTCGGCCTGGGCTTCCGGGAGGTCAGCGACGCCAAGGGCGCGCGCTGGGAGATCACCCTCAAGGTCAAGGATGTGCCCATGGACAAGCTGGTGGCCGCGCTCAGGCCGCACCTCATCGAGATCCTGGACGCGCGGGAGAGCTGACGCAGCCCGGCCGCCATCGCGCCGGACTGGGCGATGACGGCCGGAGGGTCGCGGGTGGTTACTTGCCGCGGGCGGAGGCTCCGCTGCGGGCCGAGGGGCTGACGGGGCGGCGGGAGGGGCCGCCGGAGAACCGGCTGGACCCGCCCGGACGGGAGCGGCCGCCGCCGCCGCCGCCGCGGCCGGTGATGATGGGCTCGGCCTTGATGGCCGGATCGGGGGCGAAGCCGGTGATCACCTGGGAAGGCAGGGGGTGCTTGAGCAGCACTTCGATGTCCTTGAGCAGCTTGGCCTCGTCCACGCAGACCAGGCTGAGGGCCATGCCCTCGGAGCCGGCCCGGCCGGTGCGGCCGATGCGGTGCACATAGTCTTCGGCCACGTGGGGCAGCTCGTAGTTGACCACGTGGGGCAGCTGGTCGATGTCAAGGCCCCGGGCCGCGATGTCGGTGGCCACCAGGACGGTGATCTTGCCCTCCTTGAAGTCGGAGAGGGCCTTGATCCGCTGGGGCTGGCTCTTGTTGCCGTGGATGGCCGAAGAGGCGATGCCGTCGGTCTCCAGCTGCTCGGACAGGCGGTTGGCGCCGTGCTTGGTGCGGCAGAAGACCAGGACCTGCTCGAGCTTCTGGGAGCGGATGAGGTGGGAGAGCAGGGCGCGCTTGCGCTCCCGGTCCACCGGGTGGACCAGGTGCTCCACCAGTTCGGCCGGCGCGTTGCGGGCGGCCACGTCCACCGAGGCGGGGTTGTTCAGCAGGCCCGAGATCAGCTGGCGCATCTCGTCGCTGAAGGTGGCCGAGAACAGCAGGTTCTGCCGCTTCTGCGGGAGCAGGGCGAGGATCTTCTTGATGTCCCGGATGAAGCCCATGTCCAGCATGCGGTCGGCTTCGTCCAGGACCAGGTACTGGATCTGGGAGAAGTTCAGGTTGCCCTGCTGGTGGTGGTCCAGCAGCCGGCCCGGGGTGGCCACCAGGATCTCGATGCCCGCGCGCAGGGCCTTGACCTGGGGGTTGATGTTCACCCCGCCGAACACCGTGGCGGAGCGGATGGGCAGGTACTTGCCGTAGGTGCGCACGCTCTCCTCGATCTGCATCGCCAGCTCCCGGGTGGGGGTGAGGATGAGGCAGCGCATGGCATGCCGGGCCGGGGAGGTGCTGGTGCTGGCCTGGGGGGCGAGCATCTGCAGGATGGGCAGGACGAACGCGGCGGTCTTGCCGGTGCCGGTCTGGGCGCCGGCCAGCAGATCGCGGCCGGCCAGGACGAGGGGGATGGCCTGGGCCTGGACGGGGGTGGGGGTTTCGTAGCCGTTGTCACGGACGGCACGCAGCAGCTCGGGCATGAGGCCGAGGGATTCGAAGGACATGAACGCTCCTGGAAGGGCCCACCCGCGCGACAGGCTTGTCGTAGCGGGCCCCGGTCGGGGCGATGATGGATTTCGAACTGAGAACCCGCGGGTAATAAGGGCGCAGACCGGCGCGCGCCTTCCTAGCACGATGGACCCATGTTAACGAGATTTGGTCGCAAAGTCCAGGGGCTTGTCATTCTCCGATGATCTTGACAAGAACCCGCTTGTCCCGGCGGCCGTCGAATTCGCCGTAGAAGATCTGCTCCCAGGGGCCGAAATCCAGGGCGCCGCGGGTCACCGCCACCACCACCTCCCGGCCCATGATCTGGCGCTTGTGGTGGGCGTCGCCGTTGTCCTCGCCGGAGCGGTTGTGCAGGTAGCCCCCCTTGGCCGGGTCGGCGCCGGCGTTGAACGGGGCCAGCCGCTCCAGCCAGCGCTGGTAGTCGGCGTGCAGGCCCGGCTCGTCGTCGTTGATGAACACGCTGGCGGTGATGTGCATGGCGTTGACCAGGCACAGGCCCTCCTGGATGCCGCTGTCGAACAGCGCCTGCTCCACGTCGGCGGTGATGTTCACGAATCCGGTGCGCTCGGGCAGGTGGAAGGTCAGGGTGCTGCGATGGGATCTCATCTGCGGTCTCCTGGGCTAGACTGGGGGCTCGTTGTTTGGCTGGAGAGGCACTCATGCTGATTATCGCAGACCGGACGTTCCGCAGCCGGCTCATCCTGGGCACGGGCAAGTACAAGGATTTCGCCACCATGAAGGCGTGCTACGAAGCCGCCGAGGTGGACATGGTCACCCTGGCGGTGCGCCGCTTCGATCTGGGGGCCAAGGGCGAGGACAACATCCTCAAATGGATTCCCCAAGGGCTGGCGCTGCTGCCCAACACGGCCGGATGCTTCACCGGGGAGGAGGCCCTGCGGGTGGCCCGGCTGGCCCGGGCGGCCCTGGAGACCGACTGGGTGAAGCTGGAGGTGATCGGCGATGCTTCCAGCCTCTACCCGGACGGCGAGGAGACCCTCCGGGCGGCGGTCACCCTGGTCAACGAAGGATTCATCGTACTGCCCTATGTCAACGCCGACCCGGTCCTGGCCCGCAAGCTCTGCCAGGCCGGCTGCGCGGCGGTGATGCCCCTGGGGTCGGCCATCGGCTCCGGGCTGGGGGTGCAGAACCCCCACGTGCTGGAGATCGTCCGGGACGTGGTGGGGGGGTACGGACTGCCCATGGTGGTGGACGCCGGGGTGGGCACCGCCAGCGACGCGGCGGTGGCCATGGAGCTGGGGGCCGACGCGGTGCTGCTGAACACCGCGGTGGCCGAGGCCCGGGACCCGGTCGCCATGGCCCGGGCCATGGAGCTGGCGGTGCGCGCCGGCCGGCTGGCCTTCGAGGCCGGGCGCATGCCCCGGCGCCCTCTGGCCAGCGCCTCCAGTCCGGCCACCGGGGTGGTGGGCCGCACCTGATATCCTGGGGGAGTCCTGGGAGTCCGCCATGCCCCGTTTCAACCACCGCGCAGGCCGCGAAGTCCTGGACGGCCATCCGCGGCTGCCGGAATGGATCACCCGGGAGCGGGTGCGCCTGGCGGATCTGCACGCCATGAAGACCGGGCTGCGCACGGCGGATCTGCACACAGTCTGCGAAGAGGCCCGGTGCCCCAACCGCGCCCACTGCTTCAGCCACGGCACCGCCACCTTCCTGCTCATGGGGGGCACCTGCACCCGGGCCTGCGGGTTCTGCGCCATCCGCAGCGGCCGGCCCGATGCCCTGAACCCCATGGAGCCGGAGGAGACGGCCCGGCGGGTGGCGGCCCTGGGCCTGCGCTTCGCCGTGCTCACCTCGGTGAACCGGGACGACCTGGCCGACGGCGGCGCCGCCCACTTCGCCGAAACCATCCGGGCCATCCACCGGCTGAACCCCGGGGTCGGGGTGGAGGTGCTCACCCCGGACTTCATGGGCGACCTGGAGGCGGTGGCCCGGGTGGTGGCGGCGGGGCCGGCGGTGTTCAACCACAACACCGAGACGGTGCCCAGCCTGTACCCCACGGTCCGCCCGGCGGGCAGGCTCGCGCGCTCCCTGGCGGTGCTGGCCGAGGCCAAGCGGCTGGGCTCGGCCCTGTTCGGGGAGGACTTCCGCACCAAGTCCGGGCTCATGCTCGGGCTGGGCGAGACCGAGCCGGAGCTGATGGAGGTATTGCGGGCCCTGGTGGCGGCCGGGGTGGACATCCTCACCCTGGGCCAGTACCTGCGCCCCACCCGGCACCAGCTGCCGGTGCGCCGCTACCTGCCCCCGGACGAGTTCAGGGAGCTGGGGCGCAAGGCCAAGGAGCTGGGGTTCCGCACGGTGTACGCGGGGCCGCTGGTGCGGTCCAGCTTCAACGCCCACGAGGTCAGTGAACTGGAAGGGATCGCCATCGCCTGAACGGGGAAAGCTTGAGCGCATTCACGGGGACAGACCGCTTCTCCATCCGGCGCCGCCTGGGCTCCGGGAGGTTCGGCGTGGTCTACGAGGCCTTCGATTTCGAGCGGCAGACCCTGGTGGCGCTGAAGGTCCCGCACGACTCCGGGACCCGGGACCTCAGCCAGTTCAAGCAGGAGTTCCGGGCCCTGGCCGAACTCAGCCACCCCAACCTGGTGACCCTGTACGAGGTGATGAGCCACGGCTCCGAATGGTTCTTCACCATGGAGCGGGTGGAGGGCAAGACCTTCTATGATTGCCTCTGCCCGGACCGCCAGCCGCCGGAGGACTACGGGCCGGTGCGGGCGCTGCTGCGCCAGCTGGCGGAGGGCCTGTGGGCGCTGCACCAGACCGGCCGGGTGCACCAGGACCTCAAGCCCAGCCACGTGCGGATCGACCCGTCCGGGCGGCTGGTGTTCCTGGATTTCGGGTTCACCGCGGAACCGGCCGCCCTGGGCCTCCCCGCCGGCGGGGGCGCCCGCAACCCCGAGGCCCAGGCCTACATGGCGCCGGAGCGGATCGGCGGCCACGTGCCCACCGAGGCGGGCGACTGGTACAGCGTGGGGGTGATGCTCTACGAGGTGCTCACCGGGACCCTGCCCTTCCCCGGGGTGATGCTGTCCTCCCTCATCGACAAGATGCGCAGCAGCCCGCCCGGCCCCGAGCTGCTGGCGCCCCGGACCCCTCCGGACCTGGCCGCGCTCTGCATGGAGCTGCTGGCCCGGAAGCCCGGTGCGCGCCCCGGCGGCGGCCTGATCCTGGAGCGGCTCGGGGTGGCCAAGGCCGCCGTCCCGCCCCGGCAGCCCTCGGCCCGGCGGCTGCGCACCAGCCCGCTGCTCATCGGGCGCAAGCCCGAGCTGGCGGCCCTGGGCCGCGCCTTCGAGGCCTCCCTGAAGGGCAGGACCGCGGTGGTGTTCGTCTACGGCCCTTCCGGCATGGGCAAGAGCTACCTGCTCAGGCGGTTCATCCGCAGGCTCAAGCGGGAGGAGCCCGGGACGGTGGTGCTCAGCGGCCGCTGCAGCGAAGAGGGCGCGGTGCCGTACAAGGCGCTGGACAGCCTGATGGAGGGCCTGGCCGAGTACCTGGACCGGCTGCCGCCGGCCCGGGCGGCGATCCTGCTGCCCCGGGACATCCTCGGCCTGGCCAGGCTGTTCCCGGTCCTGCAGAGGGTGGGGGCGATCGCCTCGGCCAGCCACACGGCGCCGCCCTCGGCCGACCTCCAGGAACTGCGGCGAAGGGCGTTCGGGGCGCTGCGGGAGCTGCTGATGCGGATGGGCACCCGGCACCCCCTGGTGCTGGTCATCGAGGACCTGCAGTGGGGCGACATGGACAGCGCGGCCCTGCTCTCCAACCTGCTGCGCGACCCGGACCCGCCGTCCATGCTGGTGGTGCTCTCCTACCGCACCGACGAGGGCCACGCTACCCCCGCGTTCCGGGCATTCCAGCGCAGGCTGGCCGAGGAGGGCACCGAGGTGGTGGAGGTCCCGGTGGAGAAGATCCCGCCGGCGGAATCCGAGACCCTGGCCCGGGCGCTCCTGGGCAGTGACCGGGCCGACGCCGAGGCGGAAGGGGCCTGGATCGCCAAGGAGTCCGGGGACAACCCGTATTTCATCGGCGAGCTGAGCCGGCACCTGCGCTCGGGCATCGGGGTGCTGCAGGGACCCGGCGAGCACACCCTTGACGGCTACATCCTGTTCCGGGTCGCATCCCTGCCGGAACCGTCCCGGATCCTGCTGGAGACCCTGGCCCTGGCCGGCCACCCGGTGGAATGGGACGTGCTCCGGCGCGCCTGCCGGATCGAGCCGGCCGGGGCCGAGGCCCTGACCCCGCTCCGGGCCGGCCACCTCATCAGCGCCCAGGGCCAGCTGCTGGAGCCCTACCACGACCGCATCCGGCAGTCGGTGCTGCGCGGCCTGCCCGAGGCCAAGGCCCGGGCCCTGCACCTGGCCCTGGCCGAGGCCATGGAGCAGGCGCAAAGGCCGGACGCCCAGGCCCTCTGCCTGCATTTCCAGGCCGCGGGCGCCCTGGCCCGGGCCGGCGAATACGCGCTCAAGGCGGCGGAGCAGGCGGTGACGGCCCTGGCCTTCGTGCGGGCGGCGGAATTCTACCGGCGCGCCCTGCACCTCACGGAGGCCGAAGGCTCCGAATACCTGGAGATCCTGCTCAAGCTGGGCGATGCCCTGGCCAGCGCCGGCCTGGGCAACCAGGCGGCCCGGATCTACCTGGAGGCGCTGCCGCTGGCCCCGGCCGCGGCCTCGCCGAGGCTCCAGCGGCGCGCCTCCGAAGAGTTCTTCCGCAGCGGCCGGTTCGATCAGGGGGAGGCCGCCCTGGCCGCGGTCATGGAGCGGATCGGGATGAAGCTGGCCCAGCCCCCCTGGCGCGCCCGGCTGGGGGAGCTGTGGTGCCGGCTGCGGCTGCGGCTGCGGGGCTACGGCTTCCAGCAGCGCACCGAGGCCCAGATCGACCAGGCCGACCTGGACCGGATCGACACCTGCTGGGCCGCGGCCATGGGGCTGGGGCCGGTGGACCACATCCGGGGCGGCGAGTTCCAGGCCCGGCACCTGCTTCTGGCCCTGCACGCCGGCGAGCCGTTCCGGGTAGTGCGCGCCCTGGCCCTGGAGACCGCCTACGTGTCGCACCGGGGCAACCGCGGCGCCAAGGCCGCCCAGAAGCTCCAGGACCTCACCCTGGCCCTGGCGGAGCGGATCGGCCACCCGAACCCGGTGAGCCGGGCCCTGGCCGCCGCCGGCACCGCCGCCCTCATGCAGGGCCGCTGGAAGGCCGCGGTGGAGCACCTGGAGCGGGCCGAGACGCTGCTCAAGGACAACTGCACCGGGCTGGATTTCGAGCTGCACCAGGCCCAGTTCCATTCCCTGCTCGGGCGGCAGCAGATGGGCAGCCTGAGGGACATGGAGATCCGCCTGTCGGCCCGGATCCAGGCCGCCCAGGACAAGGGCGACCTGCTGGCCATGACCAACCTGAAGACCGGCATCCTGCCCCAGGTCCACCTGGCCCACGACGAGCCGGCCCGGGCCCTGCGCGAGCTCCAGCAGACCATCGGCGAGTGGTCCAGCGCCGGCTTCCACCTGCAGCACTACCACGCCCTGGTCGCCAAGGCCGAGGTGCTGCTCTACGGCGGCGACCCGGAGCAGGCGCTGGCGGAACTGGCGGGGCACTGGCGCCGTCTGCGCCGGTCGATGCTGCTGCGGGTGCAGGGGGTCCGGATCACCTGCCTGGAATTGCGGGCCCGCGCGGCCCTGGCCCTGGTCCTGCAGAAGCAGCCCGGGTCCGGTCGGCGGGAGGCGCTGCTGCGCTCGGCCCACCGGGACCTGCGCCGGATCGAGCGGGAAGGGGTCGGCTACGGCGGCGCCCTGGCGCTCAGGCTGCAGGCCCTGGAGGCCCTGGCCGGCGATCGCCCGGACGAGGCCGGGGCCCTGCTGTTCCAGGCCGAGCTGGCCTTCCAGGCCTGCGGCATGATGCTGCACGCGATGGTCGCCCGGCACCGCCGGGGCCGGATGGAGGGCCCGTCCGGGGCCGAGCAGGTGGAAGCGGCCGAGCGCTGGATGCGCGGCCAGAAGATCGTGAACCCGGGCCGGTTCGTGGCCATGCACCTTCCGGGGTAGCACCGTCAGATCCGCCTTCGATTCGGGGGCCGTGCCGGGCACAAGCAGCCGTAGCAGAGCGAGCTCCGCAACGGCTGCTAGAATGAGTCCATGTGGACGTCCGTAAACCCCTGGGATGCGTCCGCCCCCGAGGCGGCGGGGCTGCCGTCCGCCTTCGGCTGGCTGCCCGAGGACATGTCGCGCCTGGGGGCGCCGGGCCGGCCGGAGCTGCTGTTCTCCCGGCTCCAGCGGCCCTGGGCCTGGGAGCCTTCGGGGCCCGCCCTGGGCAAGGCGGCCAAGGCCTGGCTGGCCCTGGCCGGGAATCCCGCCCTGCCCGAAATCCTCGAATCCCACCCCTCCGACGATGGCTCCACCAAGGTGGTGCTGGGCCTGGCCGACGGGGAGCGGATCGAGGCCGTGCACATGCCGCGCGAGGTCCGGAGCCCGCGGGTGACCTTGTGCATCAGCAGCCAGGTGGGCTGCGCCATGGGCTGCACCTTCTGCGCCACAGGGGCCATGGGCATCCGGCGCAACTTGTCCGCCGGCGAGATCGTCGGCCAGGTGCTGGCCCTGATCCGGGCCCTGGGGCCGCCCCAGGCCCATTCGGTCACCCTGGTGTTCATGGGCATGGGCGAGCCGCTGCACAACCTGGACAACGTGCACCGGGCCATCCGCATCCTCAACCACCCGGCCGGGCTCAACATCTCCACCCGGCGCATCACCGTGTCCACCTCCGGCCTCGTCCCGGCCATCGAGCGCCTGGCCGGGATGCGGCCCCGGCCCTGGCTGGCGCTCAGCCTCAACGCCACCACCGACGAGGCAAGGAGCCGGATCATGCCGGTGAACCGGGCCTGGAACCTGGCCCGGCTGCGCGAGGCCCTGGGCCGGTGGACCCTGGCGCCCGGCGAGAAGCTGCTGGTGGAATACGTGCTCATGGACGGGGAGAACGACACCCCGGAGGACGCCGACCGGCTCGCGGACTGGCTCGGCGACCTGGGCCACGGCCACAACATCAACCTAATCCGGATGAACGAGCACGCCGCCTCGGCGTTCCGGGAACCGTCGGAACTCCGGCTCCGGGCTTTCCTGGACCGGCTGAAGGCCAGGGGCTGCTTCGTCACCGTGCGCAAGAGCCGGGGCCGGGATGTGCAGGGGGCCTGCGGTCAATTGTTGAAATAAATAATTAAATTAATAGGCTTTACACCGCCGGGGAGCGGCCGGATATTGAGGTGCGCCGCGGCGCCATTGGTTTCAGAACATCAAACGTGATAACGTCGATGGGTTCAATCACACCATTTCGAATCCCAGGGGAACGGCATGCCCTTCGTAAACGACAATCCTGCACCCTGGATGCCCCCGGCAGAGACCTGGCAGGAGCCGGCGACGGCCATACCGGATCCGTACAACGAGGATCCCTACTTCCCGGATCCCTACGCCCGGCAGTAGCTGCGATGAAGATCCTGCTGGCCTCGAGGAATCCCGGGAAGCTCAAGGAGTTCCGGCAGCTGCTGCCGGGGCTCGAACTGGTCCCCTGGCCGCAGGAGGCGCCCGAGATCCCCGAGGAGGGGGCCTTCTTCCAGGACAATGCCTTGCAGAAGGCCACCTTCGCCCAGGCCTGGTGGTCGGGGCACGGCTCGGCGCCGGTGGACGGCGTGCTGGCCGATGATTCGGGCCTCTGCGTGGACGCCCTCTGGGGCGGCCCCGGGGTGCTCAGCGCACGGTTCGCCCCGGGTCTGGCCCAGGACCCCAAGAACCGGCTCCTGCTTTCGATGCTGGCGCCCGGCCAGCCCCGCGCCGCGCGGTTCGTCTGCGTGCTGGCCTGGGTCCCCCTCCAGGGCCGCCCCCAGACCTTCAGCGGGGCCGTTGAGGGGACCTTGGCCCTGGAGCCCCGGGGCGCCGAGGGTTTCGGCTACGACCCGATCTTCATCCCCCAGGGCGAGGGGGGAACCTTCGGCGAATTGCCGCCGGCGGTGAAGCACGGCATGAGTCACCGCGGCCGGGCCTGCGCGGCGTTCCTGGCGGCCATGCAGTAATTAAACAATCATTTAATAATGTTTATTTAATTAATAATATGCCTATTCCCATGTCTGGACCATGGGCTGAATTTGCTTACTGTTAATGATGATCCCCAGCAGGGAATCCCTTGTGGATCATGATCGATGATAATAATTAGTTAATTCAAGTTTTCATCTCCCAGCGGAGGTTCCATGGGTTGGCATGCCATCCTGACCGGCCGTGCCGGGCACGCGCTGTTGGCGGGCCTGGTGCTGGGCCTGGTGCTGGGCTGCGCCGGGGTGGACGGCCCGGACCCCGAAGCCGTCGTCACCGAGATCCACCCGTCCCGGGTGGCGGGGCGCCATCCCAGGTTCATCTCCATGGCGCCCTGGATGGCCCGGGAGGGAGAACCTTACCGGTACGGCATCACCGCCACCGAGGCCGACGGCGAGGAGGTCCGGCTCACCCTGGTGCGGGCTCCGGAGGGGGCCGGCCTGGACGGGACGGTCCTGAGGTGGACCCCCGAGCACGCCCAGGTGGGCCGCCCCCAGCGGTTCACCCTGCGGGCGGTGGACCAGCACGGGGTGGCCGAGGACCAGAACTGGACCGTCATCCCCTGGCATGAAATCCGCGAGGGGCATTAGGCCGTTCTCAGGGATCAACCTGAACAGGTTGTTGCGGCCCCGGCATGAGAGGGTGTTTTAAGAGCAGCCGCGGAGAAAGAAAAGATTATCATTCCTCGCGTTGGCTTTTCTAAGACTCCCCCTAATCTCCGTAAATGCCCTTGTCCCGCAGCGCCACCGCGGCCTGGTAGGCGCTGAGCACGGCACTGCGCACGCGCTGGTAGCTGTTCTCGGT
>Ga0302320_10029152_pt1 | contig 10569 bp, 6 predicted proteins | sample Bog_T0_3_FD_202130 | JGI IMG/M metagenome (GOLD analysis project Ga0302320, IMG submission 202130) | Peat permafrost microbial communities from Stordalen Mire near Abisko, Sweden - Bog_T0_3 | ecosystem: Environmental > Terrestrial > Soil > Wetlands > Peat | place: Sweden: Abisko, Stordalen Mire... | reverse complement strand
TCCCGGGCCCGGTTGCGGATATGTCCCTGCCAAACATTGCCTCCGGAGATCCTCTCCCACAAATGCGTAAAGAACGTTTCGGGATGATACCCTGAATTGAGGATCGTGTGCTCACAGCCCAGCAGTTCTTCCCGGGAATATTTTGAGATTTGGCAAAACTTATCGTTCACATACGTGATACGCCCCTGCGGATCGCTCCTGGATACGATCGCATGTTCATCCAACGCCCTTTTCTGGTCTTCAAGGACCTTTTCGGCTTCCTTACGGGCCGTAATATCACTGATAAGACCGTCATAGGCGATGAGGATGCCCTGGGCATCAAAATGGGAAACGATCGTATTCTTGACCCACCGGATCTGCCCGTCCTTGCGGTAAATGCGATGTTCAATGGGCGGCAGGTCCTTGTGACCGCTATGGATATCCTTGATCTGCTCCAGGACGATATCCCTGTCCTCTTCGACAATAATATTGAACCAGAGCATGGTATCTTTCAAGTACTCCTCGGCCCTATATCCTGTGACCGCTAAACACGCCGGATTATACTGGGTGCGCGTGGACCGGCCGCTCTCAACAAAAACCGTATAAATATAATCCGTAATAGCCGAGGCGATCTGATGATAGCGTTCCTCGCTCTTGAGCAGATCGTTTTGGGCTTTTTTGCGACCGGTGATATCCACGAACGTCACCACGGCCCCGGTGACCTTTCCATTTACCCGCTGAGGGAACGACCAATACTCTGCAGGAAAACTGCTCCCGTCGGATCTCCACAAAACCTCATCATCAACATGCGTGCCCTCCCCCTGCTGGAAAGCCTGAAATATCCGGCAGCGTTCAACGGGAAATTTCGTTTTATCCGCATAGCTGTGATGGCAAACCCAGTGCATATTCTTGCCGATCAGATCATTAACTTCCTTATATCCGAGTATCTCCAGACAAACGGGATTGCAGAAGGTGCACCGGCCCTCAAGGTCGATCCCATAGATGGCCTCCCCCACTGAATTCAGAATGAGGCGTACCTCCTCGCGGCTTTTCTGCAGTTCATCCTTTTGCTCGGAGAGTTCCTTGGTACGCTGCTTCACCAGACTTTCAGCCCGATCTTTAGCCGTTGCCAGGAAATTCAGGAATATGGTCAACCATGCCGTCAGGAATAAACCAAATGGGATGATCCATCGGTACATTTTAGACAAATTCTTCTTGATAAACACCGCTCCCGGAGTGATCACGGCATGCCATTGACGGTCAGACAGCTTCAGTGACATTTCATAGGTAAAAAGAGGATGGTCCCAGTCGACAGTTCCGCCAGCGCGATACAAAACACGGCGGTCCTTCGACGCCGCAGGATCTTCGATCAGACAAAGCAGGTCTTCCGGAGACAATCTTGAAAATATCCCATTAAAAAATTTATCCGCATTGTAAACAGCCAGCACAAAGCCTTTCAAACTCTTGCGCCGTTGATCAACAGTATCTTTCGGAAGATCTTGGGCATACACCGGCATAAAAATCAAAATTCCGGTGTTTTTCTTCCCTTCCTGCACCAACACCACCGGAGGAGTGACTACAGATCCTCCGGTATCACGGCATTTTTCCATCGCAGAACGGCGGACAGGTTCAGAAGCCAGGTCAAAACCTAACGCGGCTTCATTGCCTTTCACCGGCTGCACATAATAAACAGGAAAGTATTCATCCCGGGCCAGAGCGGGGATGTTTTTGCCCTGGGCATCCTTTTCGTTGATCTGATATCCCTCCAGGCCATCGTGCTTGGCACTGGTTTCATAAGAAAGGTACTCACTGCGCGGCACACGGGGGATCCACTCTAATGCCCGAGGAGAAACTCCGTTTAAAAGAGGGGCCGCATATGCGTCGAATTCTTTGCGCTCGACTGCCCCTCCAACGGTCATAAAGCGTCTTAGCCCATCCAAGCGGTCCAGCTGACGCTCCAATTCCTGAGCAATATTTTGATTGCGAATGATCGCACGCTGAGTGAAGATTATCCTGAATTCATCCCACGCATTTTGCCTGATCCCCAAAAAAAGCACCGCGGTCAACGCCAGACCAAGCGCGCCCCCTATTCCCACCGCCCAACGCTGTCTCAACAGGCCATTTTGGCCTAAAAAGAATTTTCGCATAAGCATCCGGCTCCTTATTTTAAAAGGTCTTCAATAGCTTCAATCAAAGCTATTTCTGAACTGATCATGACAAATTTACTGATCCCTTCTTTAGTTTGTATCTTATCCGTGATCTCCTCATTCTCCCCGACATTCTTAACATATAAGATAGTTCTGACCCCGGAGGTCTTCGTCATCCGTTTTAATTTTTGAATAACGATATCGCCGGCCATATCGGCAAGGTCCATTTTGACACAAACCACGTCAGGAATATCCTTTGAAATACGCTCAATAGCCTCTGACCCGCTTTGGGCCAGATTAACGGAAAACCCCTTGTTCAAAAGAGCGATGCCCATGGCTCCGGAAAAAACCGGATCATTTTCCACAATAAACACCTTTTTAGGCCCTGAGGTTTCCGAAAAGCCTCCTCTGATGGATTTTTTATCTATGACACAGCCGACCTCACGGCTCAGTTCGGTGATCCCGAATGGTTTAGCCATAAATCCGTCAACGTTAAAATCCTTAAAAAGCTTTTCCATATTGGCCCTGGCCGTGAGCACAAAAACCGGAAACCTGGGCATATCCTGCACACAGATCTTTTGATAAAATTCGATCCCGCCCATATTAGGCATGTTAAGGTCCAGGATGATCAAGTCAGGACTAAAATTCTCCAGAGCCTTTAACCCCTTAACACCATCTTCAGCCAGTTGGACAACATAGCCCTCGCTTTCAAAGACATATTTTAAATTCTCACGTAGATCTTCCTCGTCATCAATGATCAGTATTTTAGAACCTTTAGCCATTATGCCTTCCTTAAATTATTGAGATTGTCCGACGTCCCGGCTGGTCATCGTTAAAATACGCATTTTCCCTGCTTCAGAGATCAAAAATTTAGGAGAACCGGAAGCTGTAACAGCTTTTTTAATAGCCCCTTCCATTTGAGCGGCAGAGATCGGATGACTGGTGGGAGTGCTCAATACGATCGTATGCTCATGAGGAAAATCGCGCCCGGGATTCAATGTCTGATAAAAATCCTTCATAGCCCAGAGAACCCCTTCTTCCACCCCTAGTCCATACAACTCATGCATGGTCAATTCGGATAAAGTCAAAGGAGCTGTCTGCGTAAGGGGGACTGTCCCCTGAACCTTTGCTTTAGGATGCAAATCCCCCAGGTTGAGCGTGTGCTTTGATGCCTTGTAGACTGACAGTGAATCATATTTACGGCCATCGGCATAAATTTCGACCGTCGTCTGGGCCTGAACTTTTAAGAACGGGAATAAACACAAAATCAAAAACAATGCTTTCATCATCATAGTTTTATTATATACTAATTTTATGAACTTAAGCACGATCGTTCTCATCATTTTTGGCGGGCTTTTAGTCTTAAGTCTATACTTCGGATACATTCACGGATTATCCAAAGCTTTTTCGCCGCAACCCTCAGCCATGGATTCTTCCACGATCAAGACCCGGGAACAGCAGAGCATTGACGATACCAAGGATAAAGAAAAACAAATGATGGACGATATGAAACAAAAAATTCGGGATGGGTCTAGAAAATATTAGTGTTCCCGCGCCTGTAAAATACGCAGAGTAAATTCCTTTTCATACAATTCTCTCACCTTGCGCAAGGCTGCCGCCCCCAGGAAATGCCTGATCGCTGATTCGATCGCTTCCAAGCGGTTCTTTAAATACACATACTGCGGATGCAAGATCTTTCCCTTTGTGTTGGAAAACTTCACTTTCAACTCATCAGCCCGTTTGGCCTTGATATAGGTCTTAAAATCATCAACAAGGACCTCGTATTCGTCTTTCAGCGCAGGTTGGGTCTTACCCGGAGCCTGCAAACTCTCCAGAATGTATTGATCAACGATCAATTGGGTGGTCTTGCGCTCAATGCGTTCAAAACTTTCTTTGGTAGTTTTGTACGCCCACAGCAGATAGCGATAAACCAGGTCCTTATGTGTTTTTGAAAGTGTGGTTTTTGGGCTCATGGTTAATTACTCAAATGGCTGGTGACGGTCGCGGTCGCGGTATTGATCTGAGTGATCATGCCGTTGAGACTGGCATTAACACCGTCGTACATGGGACTGCCGGCATGAGGTTTTAAGAAAATAACACACACAATAATGACCGCAGCCACGAGCAAGATGCACTCAATGATATTTTGCCCCTTAGAGACTCTCATAGTATAAATATACCATATTTCCGGTAATTTGTCATTCTCCTGTGATCAGCGGCCATTTAATTGCTTTTCAATGATCTTTAGCAATTGTGAAAAATCAAAGGGCTTGCCAAAAGCAGGATAAGCTTTCCCATCAACATTGATGGTCTCAACCCCATCATTCTTTTCTTGACCACCCGACATGAGACCGGTCAGAAAAATAACCGGGACTTCCTTGCAGGATGGGAATGTTTTGATCGTTTTAACAGCTTCACCACCCTGTATATCAGGAAGCATAAGGTCCATCAGGATCAGGTCCGGGACCTTTTCCTTGGCCATAGCAACACCTCCAGCCCCGTCATTAGCAACAAAGACCTGGTAACCTGCTTTAGATAACATGTATTCGATGTTGCTGGCCACATCAAGACTGTCTTCAATGATCAAAATCTTTTTCATAAATAAGCTCCTTAAATTGCATACGTACGATTCATATGTTCTTTGTACAAACCCTGCATGCTCGGCTTCTACCTTAACAGGTCATTAACACCATCGATCAAATTCATTTCCGTCTTGACCTCGACAAATTTATCGATACCCTCTTTATTCTGAATTTTATTGGTTATCTGTTCGTCCATGCCCACACTATAAGTATACAACAAAGTTTTGACTCCGGACGTTTTGGCCATGCGTTTTAATTTTTGAATAACGATCTCTCCGGCAATATCCGGAAGATTTAAATTCACACAAACCACATCCGGGACATCCTTTGAAATACGTTCGATCGCCTCTGCCCCACCCCTGGCTAAATTGACCGTAAAACCTTTGCTCAAAAGAGCTATTGCCAGTTTGCCGGATACCCCTTCATCTTTCTCCACAATAAATATTTTTCTGGGGCCGATGGCATCCAAACTGCTTTTTACGGATTTTTTATCAATAATAAAGCTGATCTCAGAGAGCAACTCTTTGATCTCAAACGGCTTGGCCATAAAACCATCCACGTTGAAATCTTTAAAGAATTTCTCCATATTCGCCCTGGCGGTGAGCACAAAGACCGGATATCGAGGGAAGTCCCGCACACAGATCCTTTGATAAAATTCAATCCCGCCCATATTAGGCATATTAAGGTCCAGGACTATCAGATCCGGGGTGAAGCTCTCCAATACTTTCAGCCCCTTAACGCCGTCTTCTGCAAGTTCAACGACATAGCCCTTCATTTGCAGGACATATTTTAAATTTTCACGTAAGTCCTCTTCATCATCGATGACAAGTATTTTTGCCCCTTGACCCATCTTATCCCTCCGTTTTAAAATCGTTTTTAAATAACCGTTATATCAATTTTCTGATCTTGGCTATAAATTCTTCCGCATTAATGGGTTTATTGATTATTTCGTCGGCACCGGCATCCCATGCCTCTTTTTTCTTCTGCTCTGAGTCAAAACTGGACATAATAATGATCTTGGTTTTCTGGGTCTTGGGATCGCTTTTGATCTTGGCACATAATTCCAAGCCATTCATTTTAGGGATATTGATGTCTAATATGATCAGTTGCGGGGAAAGATTGTAGTATTTCTGTTCTGCCCAAAATCCGTCAGAAGCGGTTTCGATCTCATAAAGATCTTCAATTTCCAGGGTCTTTCTTAATACCCCCAGACACCCCTCGTCATCATCAACGATCAGAATGCGTTTTTCCTTTCTGATAGGAATAACGAAATTAAACGAGCTGCCACGGCCAAACTCTGACTCCACCCAGATCAACCCATGGTGTTTTTCAACGATATTCTTGCATATCGCCAGCCCCAGTCCGGTACCAGCAACCTGTTGACTAAAACCGCCTACCTGTTGAAATTTCTGAAACAACTTAGGCAAATCTTCCTCTTTGATCCCCACTCCGGTATCACGCACGGAGAATTTGAGGAACTCTTTATCCTCCACATGGACCCCAACCACTATTCCCCCTTCTTGGGTAAATTTCAAAGCATTATTGATCAAATTATTTAATACCTGGATCAAACGATCCTTGTCGGCTACCAGTGCCGGCAAATTCTCTCCACACTCAGTAGCGATGGTCAGTCCTTTGCTCTTGACTAACGGAATTTGCGTTTCCACCACCTCCCCAACCAGACCCTCAGGCCGAAGCGGTACTAGATTCATCACCATCTTGCCTGACTCCAGCTTGGAAAGGTCCAGCACATCATTGATCAAACGTGCGAGGCGGTCAACGTTCGATTTCACCCTTTTGACAAAAAGCTTCTGATCCTTCGTTAACTCTCCGGGAACTTCCGTGTCCAGGATATCAACAGAAGATTTGATAGCCGCCAATGGAGTGCGCAGCTCATGAGAAACCGTAGAGGTAAACTCATCCTTGATCGCCAACGCCTTTTCCGCCATGTCTTTGGCCCTTTTTAATGCGTCTTCCGATCTCTTACGTTCCGTAATATCCTGAGAAAAGCCCAACGTTCCCATCACGATGCCGTTACTATCAAAAATAGGAGATTTATATGTTTCAAAATAGCTGACAATACCCTCATTAAGAATTAGCTCTTCAACGACGGACTTGGCTCGACTTTGCATCACCTGATTATCGTCAACTTGATACTTCTCGGCAAGTTCTTTGGGCCAAACATCAAAATCGTTCCTCCCAATAATTTCGTTGACACTTCGACCGCAGGCCTTGGCAAAAACATTGTTCACAGCTAGAAAACGGCCGTCAGTGTCTTTGAGCCAGACTAAATGAGGAAAATTATCCAGGATAGAGGTCAGATACGCTTCTCGCTTGCGTAAAACTTCCTCGGCATTCTTCCTTTCCGTGATGTCTAGGAATGAGATCACCGCGCCGACCACCTGACCATCACGTAATTCAGGATAAGACCAAACTTCCACCGGAAAAGACGTTCCGTCTTTTCGCCAAAATATTTCCTCAATATGTACCTTTAAATTATTCTTAAATGCTAAATATAACCGGCATTTATCGACGGGGAATGGCCTTCCATCCGGATAACTGTGATGAAGAAGCGCATGCATGTTCTTCCCAAGCAGATCCTGGACACGATCATAGCCGATCATGCGCAGGCACGAAGGATTACAAAACGAACAATTGCCGTTAAGATCAATCCCGTAGATCGCCTCTGCCGTGGAATCCAGAATAAGATGGAATTCCTCTTCTCTTTTGCGCAGTAATTCTTTTTCTTTGTTCAACTCCGAGGTGCGCAACTTCACCAGATTATCAGCCCGATAACGGGCCGTTACCAGAACATTCAATAATGCCGCCATTAATCCCGTCAAAAGCATGCCGATCAACAACGCCCACCAGTATACTGTCGATAAATTTCTCTCAATAAAGGTGGTGCTGGGAATTATCATCACCTGCCATTGACGATCGGCGATCCCCAGCGTTGTTTTATACTTTAATACGGGATGGGTCCAATCGATCATGCCGTCTCTGATCCGATGACGATATAAAACCTGGCTTGCCTTAGGGACCGTCGGGTCTTCGATCAAACAGGCCAAGCCTTCCGGGGGCATTCTAGAATAAACACCTTTAAGGAATTCTTGGGAAACGAAGACCCCCACAACAAAACCTTTTAAACTTTTCCTCCGTTGGTCAACCGTAAAGCTCGGCAGATCCTTGATATACACCGGCATAAACACTATAAATCCAAATCTATCCGGCAATCCCTGCATCAGCAAAAGAGGAGGTGTCACCACCGCCAATCCCGTATCACAGCTCTTTTGCATCGCCGCACGGCGAATAGGCTCGGACGCCATATCAAACCCGGCCGCCTTATCATTCCCCTTGAACGGTTGCACATAATAAACCGGAAAATATTCATCTCTGGGCAAAACCGGGATATTCTTCCCCTGAACGTCCTTTTCATAAACCTGATATTTCTCGATACCATCCTGCATGGCAAAGCTTTCATAAAATAACAGTTGTCCACTCTTGATCCGGGGCGCCCACACAAACGCATGGACCGGCACATCTTTCAAGAACGGAGCGACATATTGATCAAAGGATCCGCGATCCAAAGAAACACTGCTTCCCATAAAGCGGCACAACCCATCCAACCTGTCGAGTTGGCGTTGGATCTCTTGAGAAACATTCTGGACCCGGCTCATCGCGCGCTGTTGAAAAGTAGTCTGAAACAAATCCCAGGCATCACTGTGCAATTTCAAAAAAACGAATACTGTCAAGGTCAAGCCAAATAATCCGACGATGATCGCCATCCCCCAATGGTCCAGCAAGTCCTTCTTTTCGGCATTACGGAAATGCTGCTCGGCTGTAGAGAATCGTTGCCAATAAACAATCAGCAAAAGAACTCCCAAACAAAGGATCCCGACAAAAATAATACCCATTAACCGTTGGTGGGCCACGGCAAGATTTAAAATATGGACGTTTTGATCCATCCCGAACACCGCGGCCAGCTTGCCGGTGCGTTCATCCTTCAAAGCCGTGAATACCGTGAACCAGGTGCCCCAGCTATCCGTGTATTGACCCTCAGCCGTCATTTTCCCCGAGTCAAAGACCTCTCTTAACTTTGGACTTGCTTGATCATCGGCCTGCCCTGCAGCAAATAACCCTCTCCTGCCAAGAGGATCCGAATCTACCAGACAGATGATCTTCCCTTCCATCTTACGCATCAGATAAATATAACGAACGGAATTCATGGAATCACGCATTTGCTGAAGCTCATTTTTCAATATTAAATACTCCGGTCTTTCCACATCGTCCGGTAACCCGGTCAATTTTTCGACCATCTTCAAATCCAGGATCTCAACGGCTTGCCGAGTGTCTCGCACCAGTCTTTCCCGCTGGTTGATGGTCTCCCTCTGTCCGGCCTGTTGGATCAATACCCAACCGATCAAAAGGATAAAAATAATAATTACCAGCGGCTTGAAGGTGAATTTTCGCTCATGGCAGGAATACCAGAGCATGGCGGTAATCCCACAAGCGGCAAAGCCGCGCAACAACTCAACAGGGAACCCGGCCATTTTCAAGAATGAACCATTATTAATGACCGTCGCTAACAATATCTCTGCTTTAGGGACCACCAGCCCGGCTGCCAGCGCAAATACGGTCATAGACGCTGCTGCAAGGGCCATCAACCCGTACCGGCCGTCTTCCTTATTGATCCGCCACATGGCCAGCGCTGCCCAAAGCCCTCCGGTAAGCCCCAGAGAATACCGGACAACCACCTCTAAGTCTAAAGAGCCTTCAGATATTTGTAAAAAAACCACAAAAATCAACAGCAGGTGGATCCACCATCCGATTGAAATATATTTCAGACGCTCACAGGTCAACCGTCCAAATTCAACCAAACAAATAAAGGACACGGCCAAGACAATAACACGCGTCCACATAAACAGATCATTATCACCCAAACTTAAAGCCAGCATATCCAGCCATTCATTGATCCCATGGATCAAGGCAAAGAATCCCAGATAATTCCAGGGAATGGATGACTTAGATGACTTGGGAATAAAAAAACAAATCGGGGAGAGTAAGACAAACGCCAGACCGTAGATAAAAAAGATGTAGTCCATCTGGCCTAAAAATATATTACCCATGAAAACCACTCCTGCTATTGCGGATATTTCTCCGAAGCTCTCGCCTTATCAATATATTCCTCAATAAAACCCTCATGGGCTAAATCCAGTCCCAATGCCGCCGCGCGCTGACGATTAACCATAATGGCACCACGCGTCGGCGCTATCACAGGGATATCCGCAGGGTTTTTCTTCTGATGCAGGATCATATCCACCATCCGCACTGCTTCATAGGCCTGCTTGAACCCGGAATCATCAACAGAAAGCAGCATCCCTTCCTGAATGAACTGTTTCTCGGGAGAAGCTTCCGGCTTCTTAATATGGGATAAATACCACGCCGCAGCCTTCAATGAGTCGACGTAAACACCTTCATCATCCCTGAGCGTCCCGTAATTCACGACATAGAAAGCATCCGCCTTGTCTTGGAACTCCAGCGCTTTAGCCTGCCACTCAGAAAACGAATTAGTAAGGACCTGGTCAACAAGCGTCAAGGGCAATTGCCCCGCCTCTGAAAGCTTGACCACGGCCCTGGACTTGGCCAATCCGGTTTCTGAAGCATCCGAAAGAATAGCAAAAGTCTTGATCGATGGAAAAATCTTCTTAAGATACACTAATGACTCTTTAATATACTCGGCCTGGTACACCCCTGTCACATTATGCCCGGGATGTTTCAAGGTGTCGATATACCCGTAGGCAAAGGGATTAAAATCGACTCCCCAGAAAACGACCGGAATACTGCTATTAAAGAAATGGGCA